>OCTA010000156.1_pt1 | contig 65131 bp, 65 predicted proteins | sample 1538991 | NCBI WGS metagenome assembly OCTA01 (sample SAMEA3539302, study PRJEB22396) | soil metagenome | biome: tundra; feature: field; material: soil | place: USA | collected 2010-05 | depth 0.15 m
GCGAGGTTCGCTTCAGCGGCTTCGTGACCGTCTCCGGCCGGGATGCCGAGGAACTTCGCCGGGCCGGCGCGCAGATCACCGAGCACGCGGCCCGGGCGCGGCTGGAGCTGCACCGGATGTATGGCCAGCAAGCGGAGGCGTTCACGTTCACGCTCCCACTGTGCCGGGGGCTGCTGTGAGCGGCCGCGTCGTTGGGTGGCGCTACCTCGAGGGCGGCGGCGTGCAGAGCCTCGGCTTCGGGAGCATCGGCGTTGGGTGCGGCCGATGAGGTTCACGGGCGCCCAGCGGCCGGGGCACCGCTCCACAACTCGCCATGCACAGGCGATCTACCCGTTCATGACCGCCGGTGGTCTGGGCGCGCACGGCGCCTTCATCGGGCGCGATGCCGGCGGCGGCGCGTTCTGCTTTGACCCCTGGGTGCTGTACCGAGAGGGAGCGCTGGACGACCCCAACGCGATCGTGCTCGGCAAGCTCGGCCAGGGCAAGAGCTCCCTGGTCAAGACGCTTCTGTGGCGGATGCTGCTGTTCGGCCGGCGCGCGTTCGTACTCGACGTCAAGCGTGAATACGGGCCGCTGTGCGAAGCCGCCGGCGTCAAGCCGATCTCGCTCGTGCCCGGTGGAGGCGTCCGACTGAATCCGCTCGCCTCCCGGCCCGAGGAGCACGCCCAGCTGGAGCTGCTGCGCGCGATCACCGTCACCGCGCTCGGCGGGCCCCTCCACCAGGTGGAGGCGGCCGCGTTACGTGAGGCGCTGCGTACCGTGCGGGCCACTGGTGGTGGTCGTGGCGGCGGTAGTCCCGGCGGCGGCGGGGACGACCCCACCCTGCCCGAGATCGCCACGGTGCTGTTCAACCCGGTGGCCGAGATGGCGCAGCGACTGCAGACCACTCCGGAGCGGCTGGCGGCCGATGCCCGACGCGCCGCGCTTGCGCTGCAAGATCTGTGCGAGGGGCCGTTGCGCGGCATGTTCGACGGGCCGACCACACCGGGGCTGGACCTGGACGCCAAGCTGCTCGTGCTCGACCTGCACGCAGTCCGCGACTCGCCCGCGGTGGGGATCCTGATGGCCTGCGCCACGGCCTGGATGAGTGCGCTGCTGGCGCGGATGGCTGAGCGACCGGACCGCGAACGGCTGATCAATGTCGCCGACGAGTCCTGGAAGATCGTCCAGCACACGGGCCTGGGCGAGTGGTTTCAGTCCAACTTCAAGCTCGCGCGCCAGTTCGGGGTGATGAACCTCGTCGTGCTGCACAAGCTCGCCGACCTGCAGGCCGCCGGCGACGCCGGCTCACGCGCCGCCCGGATCGCCGAGGGCCTGATCGCCGACGCCTCCACCCGGATCGTCTATCACCAGGACGAGAGCCAGATCGAGCTGACGCGCACGCTGCTCGGCCTCTCACACAGCGAGTCCGAGCTGCTCACCATGCTGTCAGCCGGCCAGGCGCTGTGGCGCGTTGGCTCGCGCTCGTTCGTCGTGCAGCACTACCGCTCTCGCCTGGAGACACGGCTGACCGACACCGATGCCGGAATGAGCGTGATCGGCACGGGGCCGAGGCGCCGATGAGTCAGGACCGGTCCAGCGGGATCTCCGACGCTGGCGCCGTGACGGCGATCGTCGCCGTGTTCGCGCTCGTCGCCTACATCTGGCTGTGGGGCGGCCTCGCCGGTGCGATCTTCGGCGCCGGCTGGCCCCGAGTCGCGCCCGGACAGCTGCTCAAGGTGCTGGTGCGGCTTCCGACCCACCTTGCTGACCCGGCCGCCGCCTGGTCGGCGTCCGATCGCGCGCGGCTGCCCGGAGCGGGCGGGTTCTATGCGGTGGGGGTCGCGCTGGGGATGGCGGGCGCCGCGCTGGGGAGCGCCGTGGTGCGGGCGGCGAACGGTTCGATGGCTCGCGAGCGCGGTGGCGCACGCTGGGCGAGAGCCAGTGATCTGCGCCCACTGCGTGGCACGCTGGTTCCCCGCGGGCTAGGCCGCGCGCTGGCTGCCAGCCGGCTGGGTCGCGGGCTGGCTGCCGGTCGGCGGGGCCGCGGGCTGGGTGGAGGTCGGTTCGGCGGCGCGCAGGGTGCCGGTCGACCGGGCAGCTCGCCGGGTGAGGGGCGGCAGGGCGGCGGGCTGGGTGGAGGTCGGTTCGGCGGCGCGCAGGGTGCCGGTCGACCGGGCAGCTCGCCGGGTGAGGGGCGGCGGCCGTGGAGGCGGACGGCTGACGCTGGGACGCCACGGCGCGCGGCTGCTTTACGCCGAGCGACGCCACGCGCTGGTCGCCTTCGGGCCACCGCAGTCCGGTAAGTCCGCCGGCCTGGCCGTACCCGCGCTCCTGGAATGGGACGGACCGGCGATCGCCTCCTCGATCAAGACCGACCTGCTCGCCACGACGCTCGCTCGCCGCCGCGCGCTGGGACGGGTGTTCGTGTTCGATCCGTTCGCCCTGGCTTGCGGTCCTTCGCACACCTGGTCGCCGCTGCGGGCGGCCGGCAGCTGGGACGGCGCGCTGGAGGTCGCGTGGCGACTGGCGTCGGCGGCCGAGGTGGACCAGCGCAGCACCGAGGGCGGCGACTTCTGGGCGGTGGCGGCCGAGCAGCGCCTGGCGCCGCTGCTGTTCACCGCCGCCGCGAGCCGGGCGGGCATGGACACGGTTGTGCGCTGGACTTACGGCCAGGGTGGGCGCGAGCTGCACGAGGCGGTCAGCCGCCTGGCGCGAACGGCGGGCAACGAGGCGGCGATCGCCGACGCGCATGCCGCCTACGACGCGCTGCGCGCGTTCGAAGCCCAAGCCGATCGGACCCGATCCTCGATCGAAGCGACCGCACAGGCGCTGCTGCGGGCCTACCGCTTCGCCCGCGTGGCGCGCTCAGCCAGCTCGTGCGAGATAGTGCCCGACGCGCTGCTGGACGAGTCGGCGACGCTGTATCTGATCGGCGACGCCAAGGCCTCCAAGCTGCTGCGCCCGATCTTCCTGGCGCTGCTGGGCGAGATCGTCGACCGGGCCTACGAGCGCGCGACGCTGGCCGGCGGCGCGTTGCCGCGGCCGCTGCTGCTGTGTCTCGACGAGGCCGGCAATGTGGCGCCGCTGCCCAACCTGGCCGAGATCGCCTCTACCGCCCCCAGCCACAACATCCAGTTGGTCTCGATCTTTCACGACCTGGCGCAGGCCCGCAGCCGCTACGGCCAGCAGGCCGAGACGGTGATCAACAGCCATCGGGCGCGGATGCTGCTGCCGGGCGTGGCTGACCTGGAGACGCTGCGCTACTTCGCCGGGCTGGCCGGCGAGGAGGAGGCGCGCGAGGTCACGCGAACCACGGGCGCCGGAGGGGTCACACGCTCGGCCGGGCGCAGGAGGCGGCCGCTGATCGCGCCCGAGGCGCTGCGACAGCTGCGAGAGGGTCATGCGCTGCTGCTCTACGGACGCCTGGCGCCGGCACAGATCCGCCTGCGGATGTGGTTTGCCGACCGGCGGCTGCGGCGTCTGGCGAGGGTGAGGGCGAGATGAACTGGCGCGAGTCAGGCGACGGGAGCATCGACGGTCCCAGCGATGACGACTGGACCGATGACGAAGGCCGGCGTTGGCCGCTGACCTGGCAGCAGCTGTATCCGCGTGAGCGCTGGCTGTGGTTCGAGCGGCTGTGGAGCGACGTCTGCGCGCTGCGCGATCGCTACCGCCTGGCGGTCAGATCGGGTTGGTGGGAGGACCAGGTCCAGGTCGAGGCGCTCGCCGCGCTGGCCGCGTGGACCGGGCGCTATGACTCAGGCGAGTGGGATGACCCGCCGGGCAAGCTGGCACTCCTCTACGACCTGGAACGCGTCTCGGAGCTGATCAGGGACGGCCTGGATCCCTTCTACCCCCAGCGCGACCGGGTGACGTTTCACCGTTACCTGATCGACCTCGGGTGCGTGCCGCCGCCAGGGCGCCACTCGGACGATCCTCCGGAGCGAGCCGATCATGACCGGTACTAAGTGGTCGCGCTGCATGGCTGCCGATGGCATGCTCAGGCGATGGGTCGCCAGGCCAGGTTCCCGCTCGGCGCGGGCGTAACGCTCGAGGCGCTAGATCGCGACCCACACCCGGTGCTGGCGCGGCTGCGCGAGCAGGAGCCCGTGTCATGGGTGCCGGCGCTCGGCGGCTGGCTGGTAACCCGCCACGATCTGGCCTTGGCGGCGATGCGGGACGCGTCGAGGTTCACCCTCGACGATCCCCGCTTCTCGACCGCGCAGGTGATCGGTCCGAGCATGCTGAGCCTCGACGGCGCCCAGCACGCGCGCCATCGCGCGCCGTTCGTGGGCCCGTTCCGCGCAGCGGCGGTGCGCGAGCGCTTTGCGGCGGCGGCCGCTGCGCAGGCGCAGCAACTGGTGGGTGCGCTGGCGGCGGCCGGCAGCGCCGAGCTGCGCCGCAGCTTCGCCGGGCCGATGGCGGCGTCGATCATCACGCGGGCGCTCGGGCTCGACGGCGACGAGGTGGACTCAGTGCTCGCCTGGTATGAGGCGATCGTTGCCTCGGTGACCAGCATCACCGCCGGCCAGGGCGCAACCGCCGAGGGCGAGCTGGCGTTCGCCGGTCTGCAGGAACGGCTCGAGGCGGTGCTGGACCGTGGGCGCGAATCCTCGCTGCTGGCCGCGGCCGCGGCCGATTGCTCGCTGTCACGCGAGCAGATCGTGTCCAACGCGTCGGTGATGCTGTTCGGCGGGATCGAGACGACCGAGGGTATGATCGCCAACGCGGTCCTGCACCTGCTGATGGCCCCGCCGCAGCTGGAGCGCGTGCGCCACAGCCCGCAGCTGCTGGACGCCGCAATCGACGAGTCGCTGCGGCTGGAGCCGGCGGCCGCGGTGATCGACCGTTACGCGACCGCCGATACCGAGCTCGGCGGCGCCTCGGTGGCGGCCGGCGATTTGGTGCGGATCTCGATCAGCGCTGCCAATCGTGACCCGGCCGTGTTCGCCGACCCTGACGTCTTTGCACTGACGCGGGCCAACCACCGCCGCCACCTGGCCTTCGCGCAGGGGCCCCACGTCTGCGTCGGCGTCCATCTGGCCCGGCTGGAGACCCGAGCGGCGTTGCGGGCGCTGCTGCAGATGCTGCCCGAGCTGCGACTCGATCCGGAGCGGCCGGCGGAGGTACGAGGCCGCGTGTTCCGTAAGCCGCCGCGGCTGCAGATCCTCTGGAGTTAAGCGCCCGCAACGAATTCAGTGACGGCTTGTCCGGCAGTGATTCCGTCGCGCGCCCTTGATCTTCACCGGGCGGTCCCAGGTCGCGCCAACTCGATCCGCTTTACTCAGGACCTTCCCCGATCGCAGAGAGAGGAACACAATGAAGCTGAGCGCTCGCAACCAGCTGACCGGCACGGTGTCCGAGATCCATCGTGGCGAGGCAATCGCCAACGTCGTTCTGGACGTCGCGGGGCAGCGGCTGGTCAGTTCGATCACGGTCGAGGCGGTGGACGAGCTCGGCCTGCGCCCAGGCAGCCACGTCACCGCGATCGTCAAGGCGTCCGACGTGATCATCGGCGCGGCGGACTGAACGTCATGGCCCTGACAGAGCAGGGGCACGGCAAGCACAACCGCCGCCTGTCAATCCCGAACCATCATCCCGGGGCCGAGGCCGAGCTCCCGATCGATCGCCTGGCCCAGACCGGCGTCGGCGGCGAGGCCGCCTACGAGCTGATCACCAGCGAGCTGCTGCTCGACGGTATGGCGCGCCTGAACCTGGCCACGTTCGTGACCACATGGATGCCCACAATCGGCGCGCGGCTGATGGCCGACACCGCGGACAAGAACATGATCGACAAGGACGAGTACCCGCAGACCGCCGCAATCGAGTCGCGGTGCGTGAACATCCTCGCCGACCTATGGAACTCACCTGAGCACGAACATGCCACCGGCTGCTCGACGACAGGCTCCAGTGAAGCGGCGATGCTGGCCGGGATGGCGCTGAAGTGGCGCTGGCGTGACCGGATGCGCGCGGCCGGCAAGCCGACCGGCCGGCCGAACCTCGTGATGGGAGCCAACGTCCAGGTCTGCTGGGAGAAGTTCTGCCGCTACTGGGAGGTGGAGCCTCGGCTGGTGCCGATGGAGGGAGATCTGTTTCACCTCACCGCCGACCGAGCGGTGGCGCAGTGCGACGAGAACACGATCGGCGTCGTCGCGATCCTCGGGTCGACCTTCGACGGCAGCTACGAGCCGGTCAAGGAGATTGAGTCTGCGCTTGACCAACTCGAATCAGAGCGCGGAATTCACGTACCGATCCATGTCGACGCCGCCTCAGGAGGCTTCGTCGCACCCTTCATTCAGCCGGAGATCGAATGGGACTTCCGCTTGCCGCGTGTGCAGTCGATCAACGCCTCGGGTCACAAGTACGGCCTGGTGTACCCCGGCGTTGGCTGGGCTGTCTGGCGTGACCGCCAGGCCCTTCCGCAGGATCTGGTGTTCGACGTCAACTACCTCGGCGGCAACATGCCGACCTTCTCGCTGAACTTCTCACGCCCGGGCAGCGAGGTGATCGCGCAGTACTACATGTTCATGAGCCTCGGACACGACGGCTACAAGGCGGTGATGCAGAACCTGCAGGACGTGGCCAAGCACGTATCGTCGGGAATCGTCGAACTCGGGCCCTACCAGCTGATCTCCGACGGCAGCGATCTGCCGGTGTTCTCGTTCACGCTCGCGCCCGATGTCAAGAACTACACCGTGTTCGACGTCTCCGACCGGTTGCGCGAGCGCGGCTGGCTTGTCCCTGCCTACACGTTCCCGGATAACCGCAAGGATCTGAACGTGCTGCGAATCGTCGTGCGCGCGGGCATGAGCATGGAGATGGCCGATCTGCTGCTGGAGCATCTGCGCGAGCAGACCAAGCACCTGGAGTCGCTGACCGCGCCGCTGACGGGCCGGTCCAGCGAGCAGCGCAAGGCCTTCGCGCACTGACGCCGGAGGCCCGAGCAGGCCGACCAGGCCGACCAGGCCGACCAGACCGACCAGACCGAGCAGACCAAGCAGGCCGAGCCATATCTGACGGGCCCGACTGCCTGCCGTCGCCGTCTGGCACCACGGGAGGTCCCGCTGGGCGCCTAGATCAGCTCGGCCAGACGCCGCCCGGCATCTTCGATCTCCGCCAGCGTGCTCGCCTCCAGCACGGTCTGCAGGTCGAGGATCCGTGCGCCGAAGTCGTCGAGCTCGCGGGTGCCGACGATCGCGTGACACGGGACGCCGGCCTGACGCGCGCGCGTCGCGACCTCCGACACGGCCTTGCCCACCAGACTCTGGCTGTCAAGCTTGCCCTCGCCCGTGACCACTGCGCGGGCGCGGCGCATCCGGGCATCGAAGCCGACCGCGTCGAGCACAAACGCAGCCCCAGGGACGAGCTCGGCACCGAACACCGCCCACAACCCACCGGATAGGCCGCCCGCGGCGCCGGTCATCGGTACTCCCCGCGGATCACGCGGCAGGCGCCGGACCAGCGCCTCCAGGCGCCGCGACAGCTGGCGCACCTGCTCGGGACCGGCGCCCTTCTGGGGTCCGAACACGCGCGCGGCATCCTCAAACGGCGTGCGCACATCGCACAGAACAACCAGCCGGGCGCCCGCCAACCCGCCACCGGCGCGGATCGCCTTGATCGCCCCGGCACCGCCGTCGGTCGTCGCGCTTCCGCCCACCCCCAGGTACACCGTCCGCGCGCCCGCGGCGACCGCGGCGAGGATCAACTCGCCGGTGCCGAACGTGCTGGCGGCCACCGCGTCACGCTCGGGCACGGCGATCAGCTCCAGGCCGCTGGCCGCCGCCGTCTCCAGGATCCCCGTCTGACCGCGGATGCCGAACGGAGCCTCCAGCGGTCGGCCGAGCGGATCGGAGACCCTGGCAAGATTCATCTCGACCCCCGGGGCCGCCATCAGCGCCGCCAGCGTCCCCTCGCCCCCGTCTGCCACCGGACACAGATCGACCTCGCGGCCACCAGCCCGCAACCCTCGTCCGGCCGCGGTCGCCACCTCGACGGCGGTGAACGTCCCCTTGAAGGAATCCGGCGCGATCAGGACAGAGGTCGGGATGGCGACAGCGGGCGGCACGCGGGCAGTATCGCTGGCAAGCCGTCATCCTGTCTGTGTGCTCCCCACCGCAAATGCCGTCGAGCAGCATTGGGCATGGCCGAGTACGTAACCGTCGAAGCCGCCGGGATCGAGGTCCGGGTCTCCAACCCGGGCAAGGTGTTCTTCCCTGAGCGCCAGATCACCAAGCTCGACCTGATCAACTACTACCTCGCGTTGGCGCCGCAGACGATCAATCATCTGCGCGACCGCCCAACCGTGCTCAAGCGCTTCGTCGACGGCGCCGCCAAACCTCCGTTCTTTCAGAAGCGGGTGCCCGACTCGGCGCCCCCCTGGATTCAGACCGCCATCGTGACCTTCCCCAGCGGCCGCTCCGCCCGCGAGCTGCTGCCCAACGACGCCGCCCATCTCGTCTGGGGGCTCAATCTCGGCGTGATCGACTGGAATCCGTGGCCTGTGCGCGCCGCCGACCTCGATCATCCTGACGAGCTGAGAGTCGATCTGGACCCGACGCCGGAAGCCGGTTGGGACGACGTGCGCCAGGTCGCGCTGGTGGCCGGCCAGGTGCTCTCCGATCATGGCCTGACCGGATTCCCTAAGACCAGCGGCTCACGGGGGATCCACATCAACGCGCGCATCCACCCCGAGCGGAGCTTCGACGAGGTCCGGCGCGCCGCGGTCGCGCTGGCCCGCGAGGTGGAGCGCCGGGTTCCCGAGCTCGCCACCAGCAAGTGGTGGAAGGAAGAGCGCCACGGCGTGTTCGTCGACTACAACCAGAACGCGCGGGACCGGACCGTCGCCTCGGCCTACAGCGTGCGCCCTACGCACGACGCGCGGGTCTCGACCCCGCTTCGCTGGGACGAGGTCGCCGACGTGGAGCCCGCCGAACTGCGGATCGACACGGTGCCGGCGCGGGTGGCCGAGCTGGGAGACCCAAGCGCCGAGATCGATGCCCATGCCGGCTCACTCGACGCGCTGCTGGAGCTCGCGGCGGAAGACGAGGCGGCCGGCCTCGGCGACGCGCCATGGCCGCCGCACTTTCGCAAGCAGCGCGGCGAGCCTAAGCGGGTACAGCCGAGCCGAGCCAGGCCGGAGGCCGACTAGGCGCGAACACCCCCGCGCACCGGGCCCGTGAGGCCGGGTGCTAGGAGCGCATCTGCTCCAACCGGCAATCCGCGGCCGGTTTGTCTTCACGCCAGCGCACGATCTTGGTGCCGTGGCGGATCCGGCCGCCACTGGCGTGGTCGAAGGTGACCTCGACGACCAGCTCAGGACGCAACGCGATCCATTCGAGGTCCTTCTCGCTCTTCCAGCGACTCGGATCGCCGTGGCCACGCTCGCCGGTCTCATACGGCGCCAGCCGCTGCACCAGAGCGCGCTTCTCGGCCGCTCGCAGTCCCGATGAGTGCCCGACCACGTGCAGCTCGCCTGCGCTGTCATAGAGCCCGAGGATCAGCGAGCCGACGGTCCCGGCTTCCTTACCCGGCCGGTAACCGGCGATCACCGCGTCGATCGTGCGCACGCGCTTGATCTTGACCATGCCGGTTCGCTGACCGGGGCGGTAGGGCGCGTTGACGTCCTTGGCCACGACCCCCTCGCCCGCCAGCAGCCACGGCGCGGCATCGGCCGGGTCACGCGTCAACGGCGTCAGCCCGATGCCGGCGCCCAGCGCTTCCAGGCCGGCGCGGCGCCGGGCGAACGGCAGCTCGAGCAGCGATTCGTCCTCACGCGCCAGCAGGTCGAAGGCGATGTAGTGGGCCGGGGTCTGCTCGGCGAGCATCGCGATGCGCGAGGCGGCCGGGTGGATTCGCTGCTGGAGCGCGCCGAAGTCCTGCTGACCGTCGTCGCCGTCGATCACGATCTCGCCGTCGATCACATACCGACCGGGCGAGAAGGAAAGCTCGGGAAAGTACCGTCCGAGCGGCTTGCCGCCACGCGATTGCAGCGTCAGCTGTTCGCCGTCGACGAACGCGATCGCCCTGAAGCCATCGAATTTCGGCTCATAGGACCACTGCTCACCCCGCGGCAGATCCGCTCTGGAGCGGGCCAGTTGGGGCTCGATCGGAGGCTTGAGCGGGAGCGCCAAGGTCGCCGGCGATGGTAGTGGCTTGCGTCGTGATTCGAGATTTCGGGAGCAGATCTCGCGAGCGGCTGGGCGCGATCTGGCCGAGTCCTGACGCTGGTGCTTCCCGCCGCCGTGAGTACGGGGCGCCCGGATGGGATCCCTTTATGGCGGGACGCACTTAGTAGGATCCGGGCAGATGTCGGCCGACCATGCCACCGCCGCCGAGGAGGAGTACCTCGAATCGCTGTTCTGGCTGTTCGAGGCCGGACTGCCGATGACCGGGGCCAATCTCTCCCGCGCGATGCGGCTCTCCGCGCCGACGGTGCACGAGATGGTCAGGCGCCTGGAGCGCGACGGCTACATACAGCGCAACGCCGAGCGCCTGATCGCCTTCACGGAGGACGGCCGCGAGCACGCCGAGCGGATCGTCAGCCGCCATCGGATGATCGAGCGTTTCCTGACCGACGTCGTCGGCGTTCCATGGGACGACGTCCACGAGGAGGCTGAGCACCTGGAGCACGCGATGACGCCGCGCTTTGAGGCCTATGTGCGCGCTTCGGTGGGCGACGCCAAGACCTGTCCGCACGGCCATCCAATCCAGGTCGGCAAGCGGATCGACGGCGTCCCGCTCGCCGACTGCGCCGAGGGCGCCAGAGTGACGATCCTGCGGCTGGAGAACGAAGCCGAGGATCTCCTGCACTACCTCAAGGACGCCGGGATCGAGCCGGGGCTGCAGGGGGAGGTGGCCTCCAACGACGGTGAGCACGTCGAGGTGCGAGCCGGCTCGCAGACCGCGACGGTCACGGTCAGCGTCGCCGAGACAGTCTCCGTGCTCGCCGACCCCTCACCGCCACCGCGGACTGCGTTGCCCGAGCAGCTGGTGCTCGGACGCGAGCGATACGGTCGCTAAAGGGCTCGTCGTGAGCTGTGAGCTGGTCCGTCAGGCGGCCGGCACGGCGGAGCACACCTCCGCGTAGGCCTCGGCCAAGCGCGTGACGCCCTGTTCGATCTCGTCTGGAGTGACCCCAGAGTAGGCCAGCCGCAGCGAGGACTCGGCCCCGTCCAGGACGAAGTCAGAGCCCTTGACGAACTGCACGCCACGCGCAGCGGCCGCCTGAAACAGGGCATTGACATCGGTGCCTTCGGGCAGCTCCAGCCACAGGAAGTAGCCGCCCTCGGGTGCCACGAATCGCCAGTCGGGAAGCTGGCTGGCAAGTGCGGAGCAGAGCGTCTGGGCGCGCTGACGCAGCGCTTCACGGACGGTCTGGATCGACTTGTCGATCGCACCAGAGCGGCAGAACTCGTTCACGATCGCCTGCGACACCATGCTGGGGGAGATGTATGTGCTGGTGGCGATCTTGGCGACCCGCGCGATCAGCCCCTCCGGGCCGACGAGATAACCGACGCGAATCCCGGGGCAGACGGTCTTTGAGAAAGAGGAGGCGTAGACGACGGTGTCGCCGGCGATCGAGAGCATCGTCGCCAGCGGCGCGCCCTCGAATCGCAGTGCCACGTACGGATCGTCCTCGAAGATCGTGAAGTCGTGGGCGCGGGCCAGCTCGATCAAACGCCGGCGCTTGTCCGCCGACAGCGTATAGCCGGCGGGATTCTGGAAGTTGGGGATGATGTGCGCCAGCTTGGGGCGGACCCCGGCGATCAGCACCCGCTCGACGGCCGCCACGTCGATCCCGTCGGGCTCCAGCTCCACCATCCGCACGTCGGCGCCGCGATTGCGCAGCGAGAGCAGCGTGCGGTCGTAGGTCGGACGCTCGACGAGCACCGAGTCGCCGGGGGCCACCAGCGCGTCGAACAGGAACGCGTCGGCCTGCATCGAGCCGTTGGTGACCAGGACCTGCTTGGGATCCACATGGTGGCGCTCGGCGATCCACTGGCGCAGCGGCGGGTAGCCGACTGAGGTTCCGTATCCGGTCATCCCGCCGGGATCGGAGGCGAAAGCGCGGTCGGCGGCGGCGCGCAAGCCATCGACGTCGACGATGTCGAGCGACGGCGCTCCTCGGGCAAATGAGATCGTGTCGGTCACGCCCATAAGACTACGACGTTGGATCGCCGAGGCGCACGTCGACGATCACCCGGTCCTCGCCCGCGTACTCGCGAACGATCACTTCCCGCACCCCGGGCATCACCGACAGCGCCCGCTCAAACGCATGCAGGCCGTCGGTGCCCGTGAACGGGCCTGCGGAGACCAGCAGACGGCGCGCAGGCCGACCTGTGCGTGCGGCGGACATGAGCTCGTCTTGGATTTCTCCCAGCCGACGATCGATCTCCGCCAGGCACGTGTCAAGCTCATCGATGCCTGGATCGCGCTCAGACATGCTCCGAGACTGACCCTCCTCGCGGCGGCCGCTCAGGCGGCAGCGCCGAGCAGCGATACCGCCAGCTCTGCGACCTGGGTGGGGGTACGCCCGACGCGCACGCCCCGGCTCTCCAGCGCTTGCGCTTTGGCGGCCGCGGTGCCCTTCGACCCGGACACGATCGCGCCAGCGTGACCCATGGTCTTGCCGGGCGGAGCGGTGAAGCCGGCGATGTAGGCGACGGTGGGCTTGGTCACGCTGGCGGCGATGAACTCCGCCGCCTGTTCCTCGGCGTCGCCGCCGATCTCGCCGCACATCACGATCAACTCGGTTTCCGAATCGGACTCGAACAGGCCGATCACATCGATGAAGTCGGTTCCCGGCACCGGGTCGCCGCCTATGCCCACGATCGTCGAGTTGCCGAATCCGCTCTGCGCCAGCACGTTGCCGATCTGATAGGTAAGCGTGCCCGAGCGTGAGACCACGCCGACATTGCCCTGCTTGAAGAACGCGGCGGGGATGATCCCGACGTTGGCCTTGCCCGGCGAGAGGATCCCCGGGCAGTTGGGACCCACCAGACGAGAGCGCCCGTTCTTCTTGAGGGTGTTGTAGACGCGCAGTTCGTCGTGGGCCGGAATGCCCTCGGTGATCGTGATGATCAACTCGACGCCGGCGTCCTCGGCCTCTAGGATCGAATCGGCGGCGAAGCGGGGCGGGACGAACACCATCGCAGTGTTGGCGCCGGTGCGATCGACGGCCTCATGAAAAGTGTTGAAGACCGGGATCCCCTCGACGTCCTGACCCCCTTTGCCGGGCGTGACTCCGGCGACAACCTGGGTCCCATACTCACGGTTGCGCAGCGAGTGGAACGTGCCCTCGCGCCCAGTGATGCCCGACACGCAGAGCTTGGTTTCGCTGCCCACCAAGATGCTCATGCGCTTGCCACCTCCACGACCTTGGCGGCCGCTCCGTCCATCGTCGACTCCGTGTGCACGTTGGGCAGCGCGGCCTCAGCCAGCAGCCGGCGTCCCTCAACGTCGTTTGTCCCATCCAGCCGCACCACGAAGGGAACCGTCGGCTTGATCTGGCTAAAGGCCTCGATCAGGCCCCTGGCGACTTCGTCGCAGCGCGTGATGCCACCGAAGATGTTGAACAGCACAGCCTTGACTTTGGGGTTTGACAGGATCACCTCGACGGCGCTGGTGATCGCGTCCGCACGCGAGCCGCCGCCCGCGTCCAGGAAGTTCGCCGGCGCCCCACCCGCTTGGGCGACGACGTCGAGCGTCGACATCACCAGCCCCGCCCCGTTGCCCAGAATGCCGATATCCCCGTCGAGCTTTACGTAGGTGAGGCCGCGCTCCTTGGCCATCCGCTCCTGCGGATCCTCGTTGGAAACGTCACGCAGCGCGGCGTTGTCGGCGTGGCGGTAGAGGGCGTTGGCATCGAGCGTCACCTTGGCGTCGAGCGCCTTGACGTCGCGGTCGGGCGTGACGATCAGCGGGTTGACCTCGACCAGCGTCGCCTCCTCACCGATGAACACGTCGTAGAGCTTGGCCAGCATCACACCGACCGGGCGGACAACATCGGCATCGACGCCTGCCTCAAACGCGAGCCGGCGGCCATGGAAGTCCTGAAAGCCGAGCAACGGGTCCACGTGCAACATCGCGATCGCGTCCGGATCCTCTTCTGCGACCTGCTCGATGTCCATCCCGCCCTTGGTCGAGAGCATCACCAGCGGCGCTTTGGCCGAGCGATCGAACACGATCGAGGCGTAGTACTCGGAGGCGATCTGCGACGCGCCCTCGACCCAGACCTCGTGCACGATCAGCCCCCGGATGTCCATCCCGAGGATCGCTTCGGCATTGAGCTTGGCCTCGGCGCGGTCCTGGCAGACCTTGATCCCGCCGAGCTTCCCACGCCCACCGATCTGGACCTGGGCCTTGACCACGCACGGGTAGCCGATCTCTTCCGCAGCGGCGACCGCCTCCTGCACGGAGCTCGCCGGCTTGCCGGCCGGCACCGGTACGCCGTGGCGGGCGAACAGCTGTTTTCCCTGATATTCGAGTAGGTCCATGCCGTCTTTCACTCTATTGACTCGACGCCTGAGACGGCACCAAGACGCAGGCTGATGGATCGCCGTGGCATTATCACGGCCGATGGCTTTACCGAAAACAGTTTCGTTCGTCACCTTCGACGTCTACGGCACCCTGATCGATTGGGAGACGGGTGCCTTTGATGCGTTCAACGCCGAGGCCGAGCGCGACGGTTTCACGATCGAGCGCCAGGAGCTGATCGGGCTCTTCCACGAGATCCAACAGCAGATCCAAGCGGGCTCCTACGAGCTCTACGCCGAGGTGCTCCGGCGGACCGCCGTCCAAATCGCCAAGCAGCTCGGCTGGCCGCTGGAGCCCTCTCGCTCCGGTTTTTTGCCGGACTCGGTTCAGCGCTGGAAGCCGTTCAAGGAGACCAACTCGGTGCTGGCCAAGATCGCCAAGAAGTACAAGGTGGGGCTGATCTCCAACATCGACGACAAGCTCCTGGGGCAGACCCGCCGGCACATTCCGCTCGATTTCGACCTTGTCGTCACCGCTCAGCAGGTGCGCTCCTACAAGCCCGATCCAGCTCACTTCACGGAGTGCGAGCGGCGGATCGGCAGCAAGAAGGGCTGGCTGCACATCGCAGCGAGCTACTACCACGACGTGGAGCCGTGCCTGAAGAAGAAGATCCCGGTGATCTGGGTCAACCGCACCAAGGCGCAGCTGGAGCCGGGGCAGAAGAAGCCCGACGCCGAGGTCTCAAGCCTGCGTGAGGCGGCGAAGCTGATCGGCATCAACTGACGGGCGGCGCCCGGATGCGCGACCACGCGGCCTGCCGGCCCCAGCGCTAATGCGGGCGGTCGCCGTCGACGCGGACGTGATCGTCTTCGTCAGCCGCGTCTGGCAGACGACCTGCACCGCGGTCAGAGCCGCCGAGGAAGGCTTCGTTATCGACTCGCCCGTGTACCCCGACGAGCTCCAGGCGCTCGCAGGCGTGCTGGAGCAGGCAGCTTTCCCCGTCTCGGGCCTGCTCGTCACCCACGCCGACTGGGACCACTTGCTCGGCCGGCTCGCCTTCCCGGGCTCGTCGCTGGGCTGCGCCGAGTCGACGGCGGCACGTCTGCACGCCGAGCCCGGCCAGGCCCAGCGGGCGCTGAGGACATTCGACGACGAGCACTACGTGCAAGGACGGGGTGCGCTGGCGCTGGGGTCGGTCCAGTCACTTCCGGTTCCCGGGCGCGTCGACCTCGGCCCCACACACCGGCTGGAGCTGTACGAGGCCGGCGGTCACACGGCCGACGGCGCCGCGTTCTGGATGCCGTGGATCGGCGTCCTGTGCTGCGGGGATTACATCTCACCGGTCGAGATCCCGATGATCTCACCCGGAGGTTCGCTGGCCGCCTACCAGGCCACGCTGGAGCGGCTGGCCACGCTCGTCGAGCAGGCCGAGACCGTGGTCTCCGGGCACGGCGGGCCGCTCAGCGCCGATCAGGCGCGGCGGCTGCTCGGCGAGGACGCAACATATCTTGACGCCTTGGAGCGAGACGGGGACGCTGCACCACTCCCGCGCGGCCGCGCCACGGCTGCACAGCAGCGGATCCACGCCGAGAACGCCGGCCGGGCCAGGGAGAAATAGCTCGCCCCAGAACGGCGATGGCCCACCCGGATGAGGCGGGGCATCGCGCACGGCCGAGGGAAGATGGACGAGACTCAGGGGTCGGTCTGAGCGTGGTCGAAGTTGAGGATCACCTCTCCATATCCGTACGCACGTCGACGGGGGCGCAAGCAGTCCGAGCTTCAGTCGGCGGCCGCGCTGATCACGGCCAGCGTGTCCCCGGTCGCGACCGAGGCCCCGACCGTGATCGGCAGCTCGGACACCTTGCCGTCCTTATGGGCGGTGATCTCGTTCTCCATCTTCATCGCCTCGATCACGCACACCAGCGCGCCGGCTTGCACCTGAGCCCCGGCCTCCACGGCCACCTTCAGCACGGTTCCCTGCATCGGGGAGGTCAGCGTGTCGCCGCCCCCGCCGGCTCTGGCGCCGCCTACACGCTCGCGGCGCGGGGGCCTACGAGCCGCCACCGCCGGGGGGCCGGCGCCGTTGACGGCAACCCCGCCGAACGGCGGTCCGATCACCCTGACGTCAAAGCGCTTGCCTGAGACCTCGACCGTGTAGGTCTGCTGAACCGTCTCCTCATCCTGATCGCCGTCATCGCCGGCCGGCTCGATCTTCGGAAAGGCGAGTTGCTTGAGCCACTTCCGGTCTTCGATCAGGTCACGACAGGTCTCGGCATCGGCCCACTGACGTGTCTGCAGGATCGCGGTGTGGAAGGGCAGCAACGTCTTGAGACCCTCGATCTCGTATTCGCCCAGGGCGCGCAGCATCCGCGCCGTGGCCTGCTGGCGGTCTGAGTCCCAGACGATCAGCTTGGCCACCATCGGGTCGTACATCGGTGAGATCTCAGAGCCGGGACCGACACCCGAGTCGACCCTAACCCCCGGGCCCGCCGGCTCCCGGTAGCGACCGATCGTCCCGGGGGCGGGGGTGAAGTTCTTACTGGCGTCCTCGGCGTTGATCCGGCACTCGATCGCGTGGCCGCGGAGCACCACCTCGTCCTGCTTGATCGACAGCTTCTCCCCGGCGGCGACCCGGATCCCCTCCTTGACGATGTCTATTCCGGTCACCATCTCGGTCACGCAGTGCTCGACCTGGACGCGGGTGTTCATCTCCAGGAAGAAGTACTCGCCGTCCTGCAGCAGACCTTCGATCGTGCCGGCGCCGGTGTAGGACACCGCCGCTGCCGCCTCGGTGGCGATCTTCCCGATCCGCTGGCGCAATTGCGCGTTGACGGCCGGAGCGGGCGCCTCCTCGATCAGCTTCTGATGGCGGCGCTGCAGCGAGCAGTCGCGCTCACCGAGATGGATCACGTTCCCGTGGGAATCGGCGAGGATCTGGACCTCCACATGGCGCGGATCGGGCAGGTAGCGCTCGATGTAGACCGTCGAATCGGAGAAGAACTTCTCACCCTCACGGGCGGCGCCCTCAAAGGCGTCTGAGAGCTGGTCCTCCGTCAGCGCGACGCGAAAGCCCTTGCCACCGCCACCGCCGGCTGCCTTGACGGCGACCGGGTAGCCGATCGTGTCGTCGATCACCTTGCGGGCATCGTCGATCGTCGCCACCGGCTCGGTCGTACCCGGCACGATCGGCACCCCGGCTTTGGCCATCAGCTCGCGGGCGCGGGTCTTGGATCCCATCGCCTCGATCGCCGACGAGGGCGGCCCGATGAACTTGATTGCGCGCTCCTCCAGCGCCGCGGCGAAGGCGGCGTTCTCGGCCAGGAACCCGTAGCCCGGGTGGACAGCCTCGGCCCCCGAGCGCTCCACCGCGTCGAGCAGCTTCTCGACCGACAGGTAGCTCTCGGCGGCGGGACCGGGCCCGAGCACATAGGCCTCGTCCGCGCGGGCGACGTGCAGCGCATCGCGGTCAAGCTCGGAGTACACCGCGACCGTGGCGATGCCCAGTTCCTCGCAGGCACGCAGGATTCTGACTGCGATCTCGCCGCGGTTGGCGATCAGGACCTTCGAGAACATGCGGCGGGCCACTTTACCGGCCGGCGGCGCACCAGGCTCACCGGCGGACCGCGGCGATCCCGGTGAGCAATGCCCGGCGGCTATTGCGCGGCGAGGATCATCCCGGCGCCGACGGTGTCGTTGGTCCCCTCGTCGATCAGGATGAAGCTCCCGGTGGTCCGGTTGCGCGAGTAGGGATCGACGACCAAGGGAGTGCTGCAGCGCAGGCGTACGCGCCCGATCTCGTTCAAGGCGAGCTGGCCGGCGGGGACGTGCTCGAGCGAGTTGACGTCGACTCGATGCTCGATCTCCTTGACGATCGCCTTGGCCGATCGCGTGGTGTGCTTGATCACGTAGCGGCCGTTGGGCGCCAGTGGCCGCTCGCTCATCCAGCAGATGTTCGCCTCCAGCTCCCTGGCGCTGATTGGCTGATCCTCGGGCTCGACGATCATGTCCCCGCGTGAGACGTCGAGTTCGTCGGCAAACCGCAGCGCCACCGACATCGTCGGGAAGGCCACGTCCACCTCGCCGGCGTAGGTGTCAATCGCGGCGAGCTTGGTCCGCTGCCCCCCGGGGAGCACGACCACGTCGCTGCCGGGGTGCAGCATGCCGCCGGCGACCTGACCGGCGTAGCCGCGGTAGTCGTGGTGCTCGTCGCTCATCGGGCGGATCACCCACTGGACCGGGAAGCGCACGTCGGCGAGGTTGCGGTCGGGCGCGATCACCACGTGCTCCAGGTGATAGAGCAGCGGCGCGCCGCCATACCACTGCATCGCCATCGACCGATCGACGACGTTGTCGCCCTGCAAGGCCGAGATCGGAATGAACGTCATGTCGGGGATCTGCAGCCGGGCCGCCCAGTCGGTCATCTCGTCGAGGATCCCGTAGAAGACGTCCTCGTCGTAACCGACCAGATCCATCTTGTTGACGCACACGACCACGTGCGGAATCCTCAGCAACGAGGCGATGAAGGCGTGGCGGCGGGTTTGCTCGCTGACCCCCTTGCGGGCGTCGACGAGCATGATCGAGAGGTCGGCGGTCGAGGCGCCGGTCACCATGTTGCGCGTGTACTGCTCGTGGCCGGGGGTGTCGGCGACGATGAACTTGCGCCGCGTCGTCTGGAAGTAGCGGTAGGCGACGTCGATCGTGATCCCCTGCTCGCGCTCGGCCCGCAGCCCGTCAGTCAGCAGGGCCAGGTTCACGTAGCCGTCGCCGCGGCGCTCGGATGTCTGCACCACGTGCTCCAGCTGATCCTCCAGGAGCGACTTGGAATCATGGAGCAGCCGGCCGATCAGAGTCGACTTGCCGTCATCGACCGAGCCCGCGGTAGCGATCCGGAGCAGCTCGCTGGTGCGCGTCCGGGTCGCATACCCGTTGGTGGCGGCCCCGGGGGCCATCAGAAGTAGCCCTCACGCTTGCGGTCTTCCATCGCCGCCTCGGTGACGCGGTCATCGGCTCGCGTCTCGCCGCGCTCGGTGATCCGCGTGGCCGCGATCTCCGTCACGACCTCCTCCAGCGTGGCCGCTCGGGAAGCCACCGCGCCGGTGCAGGTCATATCGCCGACGGTGCGGTAGCGGACCGACTCGGTGAAGGGCTCCTCGCCTTCGATCAGCTGCACGTGCTCGCTGTGGGCGTAGAGCATCCCGTCGCGGCGGAACACCCGGCGGTCGTGCGAGAAGTAGATCGAGGGGACTTCCAGGCCCTCGGTGGCGATGTACTGCCAGACGTCGAGCTCGGTCCAGTTGGAGATCGGGAACACGCGCACCTGCTCGCCCTTGTGGATGCGCCCGTTGAAGAGCGACCACAGCTCAGGTCGCTGAGCCTTGGGATCCCACTGCCCGAAGTCGTCTCGGAAGGAGAACACGCGCTCCTTGGCACGGGCGCGCTCCTCGTCACGGCGGGCACCGCCGAAGGCGGCGTCAAAGCCGTGCTCCTCGATCGCGTCGAGCAGCGTCGTGGTCTGAAGGCGGTTGCGTGAGGCGCGCGGACCGGTCTCCTCGGTCACGCGCCCGGCGTCGATCGAGTCCTGGACGTTGGCCGCGATCAGCCGCTCGCCGATCTGGGAGACCAGGCGGTCACGGAACTCGATCACCTCAGGGAAGTTGTGTCCCGTGTCCACATGCATGATCGGGAATGGGAAGCGCCCGGGCCGGAACGCCTTCTCGGCCAGGCGCAGCAGGATGATCGAGTCCTTGCCGCCGCTGAACAGCAGCACGGGGCGCTCGAACTCCGCCGCCACCTCCCTGAAGATGTGAATTGACTCGGCCTCAAGGGTCTGCAGATGGGACAGCTCGTAGTGGAGGGGGTTCATGCTCGGCTCACAGGTGAATTCCGCATTCGGTTTTGTCCTCACCGCTCCAGCGGCCCTCGCGGCCCTCCCCGGGCAGCGTGCAGGGGGCGCATCCGATCGACGCATAACCGTGGTCGTGGAGCGGGTTGTAGGGCAGGTCGTGCTCGAAGATGTAGCTCCACAGATCCTTCTCGCTCCAATCGGCGAGCGGATTCACCTTCCAGATCCCGCGCTTGTCGTCGCGCTCAAGCTTGGGCGACGAGGCCCGCGTGGGGGCCTGCTCACGGCGGATCCCGGTGATCCATGCGTCGACGTCTGAGAGGGCGCGCTCCAGCGCGTCGACCTTGGCCTGGCCACAGCAGCGGACCGCGGTCCACGGCTCATCGGGGCTGGTGGCGTCAAGCACCTCCACGGTCAGCCCGAAGCGATCCTCGAAGCGCTTCCAGGTTGCCAGCGTCTCCGGAAACAGGACGCCGGTGTCGATCGTGAATACGCGGACACGATCCCGCCCACCCACGATCGCGGTCAGCATGTGAACGAGGACCGACTCCTCCTTCTGAAACGAGCAGGCCATCGTCAGGCGCGGATGGAAGCGCTGGACCGCATAGCCCAGCACCTCCTGGGCCGACGCTGCCTCCAGATCGGGGAACGTCGCGCTCACTGGGCCTAGACCGCGCACTCGCCCTCGCCGCGCTGGACCTCGAACGGCCCACTGCGGCTCCAGTCGACGAAGTAGCTCATGTTCTCCAGATTGAATTCGATCGGCATCGTCAAATCCTTCACCTGCGCCTCGAATGGCTGGGGCCCGACGCGAGCGGCGAACGCGTGGAATTCCTCCCCGTCGGCCCGCTCGGCCTCATAGAAGCGTACCCAGCGCTCGACGGCTTCCGGCACCCGCTTGGCCGGCAGCCGCGTTTTGAGACGCTGACCGTAGCGGACGTCGCCGCCCTCGTAGGCGCCGCCGACGTGCGGAATGTAGGCCGGGACCGTGTGCTCGCCGACCTTGATCGAGGCGCCGTAGAAGCCGATGTCAGCGATGTGGTGCTGCCCGCAGCCGTTGGGGCAGCCGCTCATCTTGACGTGGATCCGCCGCGTCAGCGGGTCATCGATCCCCATCTGCACGATCCGCTCCTGCACGGCCTGATTGAGCCCCATCGAGCTCGTGATGCCGAGCTTGCACGAGTCGGTGCCCGGGCAGCTGACCACGTCGGTGATCTCGTTGGCGCCGGGATCGGCCAACCCAAGCTGCGACAGCCGCTGCCACAGCTCGTAGACGAGCTCTTGGCGGACCCAGCGCAGGACGATGTTCTGCTGAACGGTGGTGCGCGCGTAGCCGCCCGTGAACTCACGCATCACCTGGCCGAGGTCGCGCAGCTGCTCAGGGGTGAGATCGCCCCGCTTGACCTTTAGCTCGACGGTGGCGAAACCCGCCTGGCGCTGATTGGTGACGTTGGAATCCACGAAGTGTCGGAAAGACCGGCTGTCGCCGTTGGGGCTGGCGTAGGTCTCGCGGGCCCGGGGCGCGTTGGCCCGCTCATCGTGGTCGAACAGGATCTCGTTCAGCGAGAAGTCGCGCTCTGAGACCCAATCGCCTTCCAGTTCCTCCTCCACCAGCTCACGGAAGGCATCGATCCCGATCTTGTCGATCAGCACCTTTATCCGTGCGCGGGCCCGGTTGACCCGCAGGAAGTCCTGGCGATCGAAGATCCGCATGCACGCCTCGGTCACCTTCAGGTAGTCGCCGTTGTCGAGCTCGACGAACTCGTACAGGGTCGGGGCCAGCCGGGGCATGATCGAGGTGCCGCCGCCGACACGGATCTCGACGCCGCGGACGCCGTCCCGCAGGCGCGGCACGAACGCCATGTCGTGGATGCGCGTGATCGCGTTGTCCTCGTCGGTGGCCGTGAAGGCCGTCTTGACCTTACGCGGCATCGCCTGCGTGGTCGGATGGCGCACGAAGTAACGGACGTAGGCGCCGGCGTAGGGGGTGATGTCGAACAGCTCGCCGGGCAGCGTGCCCGCGCGCGGATCGCCGGTCACGTTGCGCATCGTGTTGCCGCAACCCTCGCGGGAGGACAGCCCGACCTCGGCTATTTCTCGCATCAGCTTGGCGACGTCGGGCAGCGGAATGTGGTGCATCTGGATGTTCTGACGCGTAGTGATGTGGCCCTTGCGCAGCGGGACGTATTTGTCGATCACCTCGGCGAACGCATCCAGCTGGTCCGGCGTCACGCCGCCCATCGGGAGCTTGACCCGGATCATCTGCACGTCGGGCTGGCGCTGACCGTAAACGCCCTGCTTGAGGCGGAACTTGATGAAGTCCTCCTCCTTCAGCCCGCCCTTCAGATACCGGGTCGACTCGGTGTCGAAGTCGTCGAACTCGCGCTCGAGGATCGGGATCACGTGTCCCGGGACGTTCTCCACAACCTCCGGGTTCGCCAGCGAGCCGGAACGGGGATCAGCTTTTTCGGTGTGCAGCGAGGCGGGTTCCATCGAGGCTCCTTCCAGTCGGCGACGGGCAGGCCGCAATCATCGGACCAGTGAATCTACCAAAAGGCTATCTGAATAAGGCCTTTTTACCGATGAGCAGCGATTTACCTGCCGCGCCCTGCGCCGACCGGCCCCGGGACGCTGCCTGCGACGCCGCCACGGGCGGCGCGCCGGGAGCGAAGGGGGCCGAACGCTAAGTGCTTATGGTGGGGAGCGCTATGCCCACGGGGCGGGCAGCGACGGCTCGCGCGCGACGCCCTCGTGCAGCGCGGCCCGCTGCCACGGATTCTGCTGCGGCGCGGGTGCGGCGAGCGGCGGCGCGGTCGCGCGCATGAACCGCTCCAGCGCGGCCACCACAGCGGCCGCCTCCTCCGGGGAGGCGTCAGGAGCGACGATTGTGAGCTTGGGACGGCGGTTCACGCTGGTGCTCTGGCTGCGAGGGTATCGTGCGGCCGCATGCCGCCGCTGCCCGTCCTCGATCACGACGCCGTGCTGGCCGCGGTCACACCCCAGGCGGCGATCGACCGGGTCGGTGAGGCCTTCCTGCGCTTTGCCTCAGGCGAGTGGGTGATGCCGCCCAAGGTCTATCTGCAGAGTCCGCCTGACGGCGACTTCCGGGCGATGCCCGCGCGCGGCGACGGGCTCGCGCTGCTGAAGTGGATCACCTCATTTCCGGGCAACCCCGCCCGCGGGCTGCCCACGGTGACCGGCGTCATCTGTCTCTCGGACGCCACTACGGGACAACCGCTGATGCTGCTCGACGCGCGCTCGGTGACCGCGCTGCGCACGGGCGCGGTGGCTGCGGTCGCGGCGCGCGCGCTGGCGCGTGAGGAGGCGCGGTCGGTCGGGATCGTCGGCTGCGGCCTGCACGGGGTCTGGGCCGCGCGGTGCCTGGCGACCGCCGGCTACGGGCCGGGCATCTGCGCCGATCCCGACGCGCGGGCCGCTCAGAGGCTCGCCGCCGAGCTGGGCTGGAGCGTGGGATCACGCGCCGACGCGGTGCGCAGCGACGTCGTGTGCTGCGTGACCCCGGGGGCCGAGATCGTGATCGACGCCGGCGATCTGCGAGCCGGCGTGCACCTGAACATGCTCGGCGCCGATGGGCCGGGAAAGGCCGAGGCGACGATCGGGGCGGTGGCCTCATGCGCGCTGTTCTGCGACGAGTGGGCCCAGGCGTCGCACGGTGGGGAGCTGACCGGCGCGATCGAGGCCGGACTCGTCACGCGTGACCGCGTCACCGAGCTCGGCGACGTACTGGCGGGCACAGCGCCCGGGCGACCAGACCCGCAGGCCGTGACGCTGTTTGACTCCACCGGTCTGGCGATTCAGGACCTAGCGGTGGCCGCTGCGGCGCTCCAGGCATGGCGAGCGGGGCAGGTGCACGCTCAGACGGTGAATCTGTAGCCAACAGGCGCATGGGGAATAGCGCGGGGCAAACCGAACCTGGCCGAAAAAGCGCACGTAGGTTTCGCTTTTTCGGCCAGGTTCCGAATCGGGCGCCCGCGCAGCCAACGGCCCCGACGCAACGCCCCGGACGCGGCCCACGCACCGCCGGCGCCCGACCCGGCGCCAGTCGCCAACCCTACAGCGGGATGTTGCCGTGCTTGCGCCGGGGTCCGGCCACGCGCTTGGTCTGCAGTGTCTCGAGCGCGGTGATGATCTTGGGGCGCGTCTCGTGCGGGACGATCACGTCGTCTATGTAGCCGCGCTCGGCCGCCACATACGGGTTGGCGAAGTGCGCCTTGTAATCGTGGATCAGCTTCTGACGGCGCGTGTCGGGCGTCGGCGAGGCGGCGATGTCGCGCCTGTAGATGATGTTGACCGCGCCCTCGGGGCCCATCACGGCGACCTCGGCGGTCGGCCAGGCGAAGTTGAAGTCGGCCAGCATGTGCTTTGAGGCCATCACGTCATAGGCGCCGCCGTACGCCTTGCGCGTGATGATCGTGATCTTGGGAACCGTCGCCTCGGTGTACGCATACAGCAGCTTGGCGCCGTGGCGGATGATTCCGCCCCACTCCTGCGCGGTCCCGGGCAGGAAGCCGGGCACGTCGCAGAAGGTGATGATCGGGATGTTGAACGCGTCACACGTCCGCACGAAGCGCCCTGCTTTGCACGATGAGTCGATGTCGAGCACGCCGGCCAGCGCCGCGGGCTGGTTGCCGACGATTCCAACCGCATAGCCGTTCAGGCGCGCGAAGCCGCACACGATGTTCATCGCGTAGTGCTCGTGGACCTCAAAGAACTCACCGTCGTCGACGATGTGGCGGATCACCACACGCATGTCGTAAGGCTTGTTGGGACTGTCCGGAACGACTGTGTCGAGCTCGGGGTCCTGGCGCAGCGGGTCGTCGGTCGGCATCACGCGCGGCGGGATCTCCAGGTTGTTCTGGGGCAGGAACGAGAACAGGTACCGGGTGTCCTCGATGCACGTGTCCTCGTCCTCGGCGGCGAAGTGCGCCACGCCGGACTTGCTGGAGTGGCTCATCGCGCCGCCGAGCTCCTCGAAGGTCGGCTCCTCGCCGGTCACCGTCTTGACCACGTCGGGGCCGGTGATGAACATGTGCGAGGTCTCCTTGACCATGAAGATGAAGTCGGTCATCGCCGGCGAGTAGACGGCTCCGCCCGCGCAGGGGCCCATGATCAGGCTGATCTGGGGGATCACCCCGCTGCATTGGACGTTGCGCACGAACACGTCGCCGTAGGCACCCAGCGAGACGACGCCCTCCTGAATCCGCGCCCCGCCCGAGTCGTTGATCCCGATCACCGGGCAGCCGATCTTGGCCGCCAGATCCATGATCTTGCACATCTTCTCGGCCATCACCTCGCCCAGACTGCCGCCGAAGACCGTGAAGTCCTGACTGAACACGCACACGCGGCGACCGTCGATGGTGCCGTAACCGGTGACCACCGCATCGCCCCAGGGGCGGTTCTTCTGCATGTCGAAGTCCAGCGTGCGATGGCGCATGAACGTGTCGAGCTCCTGAAATGAACCCGTGTCAAGCAGCTTCTCGATCCGCTGGCGGGCGGTGTACTTGCCCTTGGCGTGCTGCTTCTCGACCGCCGCCTCAGAGCCGGCGTGGATCGCCTCGTAGCGCAGATCCTGAAGCTGGGCCAGCTTCTCCTCGTATGTCTCGGGGGCCTTGTCGCGCATCGGGGACCGCGCGAGTTTAGTGGCGCGGTGATGTCAGCAGCAGACCGGGCCGCCGGGCGTCATCGACCCAGGTCCGTGGCGCAGCTGGAGCAGAGCCCGACGATCGGAAAGTGCGTGAAGCTCGCCACGTAGCCGAACCGGCTCCGGATCGTGTCGCGGACCGGGTCGAGTTCGCTCGGCGCCACGGCCAGGAAATCCCCGCAGCGGTCGCACGCCAGGTACTCCCGGTCGCCGTTGAGGGTGATCACGTACAGCGCCGGACTGTGACCCAGATGCACGTGACGGACGATCCCCAGACGCTCGAGCGTCTCAAGGTTGCGGTATACCGACGCCACGTCGGACGTTGGAACACGCCCGCCGACGCCGGCGGCGATCTGCTCTGCTGAGAGCGGCCCGTCCGCCGCATACAGAGCGGCCAGGACGACCCGCCGGGCCGCCGAGAGCCGCAATCCGTAGCGGCGCACAGCCGCCAGTGCTGCGTCCAGGTTGGGGGCCGCCGTTGCCGGTTCCGACGGGGGTTGGGACATGGTCCGTTCCTTTCCGTCCGGTCCCCGGACGGCTTCGCTGATTCCGCATCCTCCTTCGTCGCGCTTCTACGTAATCGCGCGTTGCGCGGATCAGTCGGCGGCCTATCCGGCCCGCAGCCCCCGCCAGTCGAGCTCCGCGATCTCGCCCCCGATGATGGCGACCCCGCGGGCACGGGCCTCGCCGCCGATCCACAGCGTGTAGCTGCCCTGCTTGAGCCCGTCGAACACCCCGGTGAAGGCGGGGCGGCCGGCGATCTTGCGCTCGAGCACCTCCTTGTGGCTGCGTCGCGCATCGTCCTCCGCCGGGCTGATCTCAACCTCCACGCCGTGCAGCTTGCCGTCGGTGTGGACGATCAGCGCCCCGACGTCGTCACCGATATCAAGCACGACGAATTCGGGGTGGGACGGCCGGCGTAGTTCTCGAGCAGGTGCTCGTGGGCGTGGCCGGCGTGCTCGTGGACGTGACCGGCGTGCTCCTGGGTCATGGCGATCCTCAGCTCGACGGCGTGTCGAAGCCGTCGCGCGGATCGGCCAGGTACGGAAAGCTGCTCAGGTACCTGTCCATCGACGCCGTGAGGCCCTCCGTGAGCAATCCCGCGGCCGGATCGGGCTTGTAGCTGTTGTCGACGAGTGGATAGGTCACGCCGGCAATCGCTCGCAGCTCGATGCTCACCACGTCGTCGACGACCCGCCGGCCGTTGGGGAATCCTGCCAGATCCCCGCCCGGGAGCCCGAATGGATTGGGTTCAGCGGTCGGCGGTATCGCGACGTTGAGCCGCAGCTGGTCGGAGAGGACCGGGCCGGTGTAGTTCTGGAAGTCCGGGATCAGGCCCCAGGGGATACCGGTCAGCAGAATCGCCACCAGGTCCGCGCGCGCCGCGTTGATCCCGGCGAGCTTGGGGAACACGCCCGGATACAGCACCGGGAGGAGATTCGCCAGCTCCGGATGCTCTACGTGAGAGGAACTGCTTGTCGCCGACCGGATAGAGCGTGTTCCATTTGTCCTTGAGGCCCAGCGGGATGAGCACCTCGTTGAACAGCGGGTTGCCCAGGCGCGAGACCTGCACCCATGGGCCGGACTCCGCACCCTCGTCGTTGTTGGAGTCGATGATCCTCACCTTGCGCCGGCTGGCCGCGCTCCAGACGCCGATCACCGAGTTGGCGTCCTGGCGGCCCTTGGGCCTTGACCGAGTCGCGGTCAAGCGCTCGATCGGCACCTGCAGGGCGATCGTGTGGATGTTAAAATGTTAAGTGTCTTGGTCGCATCGACGCCGGGGGCCGCCGCACTTGGGATCAGGTGAAGGTTCTGGAACGGGCGGAGATCGCCCAGGTCGAAGACCGCGCCGAGGTCGACCAGGAAACCATCGTTTCGCTGTCCGGCAAAGACCACCTCCCCGCTGGGGAGATTGTGAATCGCCGCTTTCGCCAGCTGCGGGTAATCGGGCGTCGAACGCGGACCAATGTTGCAGGGCGGCGACGCGAGACCCTCGGCGAGCACCGTCGTCGTGAGTCCCCCGTTGGCCGAGGCCGTGCCGTAGGCGGTCGTGTCGGGACCGTCGACGCGGGTGACCGAGTAGAACTGGCGCTTGTTCCAGTTGGGGCTGTCGAGCGACGAGATCTGGCCGGTGTTGTAGAGGAACGTGTCGGGATTTCGCAGCTGCGTCTCGAAGCTGAACTGGTATGCGATCTCCGGAATGCCGTCGCCGTCGTTGTCGATGTAGATCGACTAGACGACGTCATCGCCGAACTCAAAGAAATTCGGCCCTCCCGGCGGATCCTGCAGCGGAACGAAGTTGGTCAGGATGGTGACCGTGTCAGGCGCGTCGGGACTGACGAACGCGTAGACGTCGGCGTTGTCGGCGACCGGATCCTTGCTGATCTCCGGGGCTTCGCGATGAGACGACATCAGCGTGACCGCCCGGCGACGCTGGATTTCTGCGGCTCAGCCGCCGCCATGAGCCGGTCGACCAGTGCCTGGTCGCGGTAGGTGGTCTCACGGGTGCCCGACATGACGGTGATCTCCCCCTTCGACGCGTCGCGGATGTAGGCGGTCACCGGCTCCTTCGGGAGACCGGATGACGGCTTGATGACCTTCGGCGGCGACGGCCTGCCCACGCGCTCGGCGGCAATCGCCGCCGGTGCGGTTACGGCCGCCGCGCCGGCGGCGACGCCGGCCGAGGCCTTGATGAAGGAACGGCGGCTGAACGGTCTCGCCCCGGATTCTGTCTCACCCATCTCAAGCTCCTCTCATCGGCTCTGGTGAGGCGACTCTAGGGGCGAGATCAGCCTTCAGGCGCGACCGAGTCGCAACAACGAGCCCCTACCAAGCGACGACTGGATCCTGCCGGCGACGACTGGATCCGGCCGGCCTGGATCAGCTGCGCGAGTACGGACGGTGGTGCGCCTGGCCGAGGCTGTTAAGCGCCGAAGCGAGGACTGCGGGCGGGTCGACGGCGTCCCGGTCGACGGAGCCGACCGCGGCGCTGGAACCGACCTGATCGCTGGGGCTGTCCTGCCCAGCCGGCGCAGCATTCACGGGATCATCCTCCGCCGCTGCCTCGACCTCCGGCTGGACGCCCGGCGGTGGCGCCGCCGGCGCCCGCCTCCGCCGCCCGAACAGCCGCGTGAGGAATCCTGGTTTGGTCGCCGCCGACGGCGAAGCGTCCTCGGATGACCCCTCGCCGGCGAGCGACGGCGCAGCTTCCTGCGCCCCCTCGCCCGGCGGCTCCTCGTCAGCGCCAGGACCCGCCTCGAACGGATCCTCGATCGCCGGCACCGCCGGCTCTGACCCACGTGCGGTCAGCGTCACCCGGGTTCCCCATCCCGACGACTCCAGCCTGACCGTGCCGCTCACATGCTCGCCCTCCCAGGCAACGGTGGTTTCTGGCTCTAGTCTCGTGATGCGGATCTCGCCGAAGCGGCCCAGATGACGGGCCAGCGACGCCGCGTCGCTGCATTCCGCCCATAGCTCGGGCGCAGATTTGACAAGTGTCCGGCTTGCTCTGTGATCTGTCATTGATCGGGATTTCGCCCGCTCGGCCGTGACTCCTTCCGCGGCCGCCAGCTTGCATGAGCGATCATCCATCAAGTGATGATCGACGTCGAAGAGAGCCGGAGGGGACGGCCTTGAGCATCAACGCCGGATTGGGCGCCATGGGCATGTCCGGCGTCTACGGACTCGCCGAGGAGGCCGAGAGCATCGCCACGATGCATGCGGCGCTCCAGGCTGGAATCACGCTGATCGATACCGGCGACTTCTACGGCATGGGCCATAACGAGCTGCTGATCGCCCGGGCACTGCAGGGGCGCGACCGGGAGAGCGTGCAATTGAGCGTCAAGTTCGGGGCCCAGCGCGCCCCCGACGGCAGCTGGGTCGGCTACGACGCGCGGCCGGCCGCGGTCAAGACCGCGCTGGCCTATTCGCTGCAGCGGCTGGCCACCGACCACATCGACGTCTACCGCCCGGCGCGGCTGGACGCCAAGGTCCCGATCGAGGAGACGATCGGCGCGATCGGCGAGATGGTGCAGGCGGGCTATGTGCGCGCAATCGGCCTGTCCGAGGTCGGCGCCGATACGATCCGGCGCGCCGCGGCCGTGCATCCGATCGCCGATCTGCAGATCGAATACTCGCTGCTGTCACGCGGGATCGAGAACGAGATCCTGCCCGTCTGCCGCGAGCTGGGGATCGCGATCACCGCGTACGGGATCCTCTCCCGCGGTCTACTGAGCAGCGACTTCTCGCCGGATCGCCATGGCCAGCCAGGGGATATCCGCGGGCAGCTCCCCCGCTTCCAAGGCGAGAACGCGCAACGCAACGCCGCCCTGGTCGATCAGCTGCGAGCGATCGCGCAGGACAAGCAGGCCACCGTTCAGCAGCTCGCGATCGCCTGGGTGCACTCGCGGGGCGACGACGTCATTCCGCTGATCGGCGCGCGGCGACGCGATCAGCTCAGCGAGGCGCTGGCGGGGCTCGGGCTGAGCCTCACCGATGAGGACCTGGAGCGGATCGAGGCCAGCGTGCCGGCCGGAGCCGCCGCGGGCGGTCGCTACGGCGATGCCCAGATGGCCGACCTCGACAGCGAGCGCTGACCGCGCTCAGGGGCCCGGGCCCCCGCTCGCGCCGGCCACGAAGATCCGCACGGTCAGGCGCCGGCGTGAGTGGCCATCAGGAAGACGGTCACGACCACGATCAGCGCAAGCAGCGCCCCTCCGATCGAAAGCGCCCGGAAGCCGGCCACATATTCCGGGCTCCACGTGGCGGTGGTCCGCCGGCCCCCGCCGGGAACCGCCGTCGCCGCCAGGTCCCGCTCGGCGATATCAGCCAGTCTCCCGGCACGGGGGATCGTGAATGAGCCCTCGATCGCCCCGATCACGATCACGGCGCCGATCCCCCACTGGACGAAGAACGAGCCCCAATGGTGCTCGGCGCTGGCCAGATAGATGCCAGCCAGCAGGACGACGAGCAGCCCGGGGTTGACCAGATACCGGCCGACGCGCTGCCGCGTACGCAGCAGCCAGGGCGTCACGCTCGGGTCCATCCGTGCGGCCGCCGTGAACAGCAGCGGGTAGGCGAATACGACCCCGAAGCCGATCACGCCCGCCAGGATGTGGACCGCCAGGATGAGATCGGAGAACGCGACGGCTGGCGCGAGTACCGGCAGCAAGCTCAGAAGGTCGGCTTGTAATCGCCGAACACGTCGCGCATCGCGCTGCAGACCTCACCCATCGAGCAGCGGTCCTTCAGCGCCTGGCGCAGGACCGGCAGCAGGTTGTCGGTGCCGCGCGCACTCGCGCGCACCTCCTCCAGCCGGCGCTGCACGAGCTCAGCGTCGCGGTCGGCCTTGAACGCTTTCAGGCGCTGCACCTGCTCGCGCTCTGACTCGGGGTCGACGCGCAGGATGTCGGGCACCTCGGGGCTGTCCTGTACGAACTTGTTGACCCCGACGACGATGTCCTGCTCGGTGCGATAGCGCTCGTGGTAGCCGAACGCCGACTCCTCGATCTCGTTCTTCATGAAGTCGATCGCCTGGACCGAGCCCCCCAGCTCGTCGACCTTGGCGATCAGCTCACCGGCGCGCGCCTCGATCTCGTCGGTCAGCGCCTCGACGAAGTAGGACCCCGCGAACGGGTCGACCGTATCGGCGGCGCCCGACTCATAGCCGATCACCTGCTGGGTACGCAGCGCGATCCTGGCCGCGCGCTCGGTGGGCAGCGCCAGCGCCTCGTCAAAGCCGTTGGTGTGCAGCGATTGCGTGCCGCCGCAGACCGCGGCGAAGCCCTGCAGCGCCACCCGGACGATGTTGTTCTCCGGCTGCTGGGCGGTCAGCGTAACGCCGCCGGTCTGAGTGTGGAAGCGCAGCTTCCACGAGCGCTTGTCCTGCGCGCCGAAGCGCTCGCGCATGATCTCGGCCCACATCCGCCGGGCGGCGCGGAACTTGGCCACCTCCTGGAAGACGTTGTTATGCCCATTGAAGAAGAACGCCAGCCGTGGCCCGAACCGGTCGATCTCCAGCCCGGCGTCGAGCGCCGCCTGAACGTAGGCGATCCCGTTGGCCAGCGTGAACGCGACCTCCTGGATCGCCGAGCAACCCTTCTCACGGAAGTGGTAGCCGCTGATCGAGATCGTGTTCCACTTCGGCACGCGCTCGTTGCAGTACGCGAACAGATCGGTGGTGAGGCGGATCGCTCCTTGTGGTGGGTAGATGAAGTTCCCGCGCGCGATGTACTCCTTGAGAATGTCGTTCTGCGTCGTGCCGCGCAGCGCCTCGGCGGAGACCCCCTGCTCCTCGCCGACGAGCTCGTAGAGCAGCAGCAGCACACTCGCCGGCGCGTTGATCGTCATCGAGGTCGAGACCTGGTCCAACGGGATCTGATCAAACGCGGTGCGCATGTCGTCGATCGTGTCGATCGCCACGCCCGTGCGGCCGACCTCGCCCAGGCATCGAGGGTCGTCGGAGTCCAGGCCGAGCTGGGTCGGCAGGTCAAACGCCATCGACAGGCCCGTGGACCCGTTCTCCAGCAGGTAGTGGTAACGCTCGTTTGACTCCTTGGCGCTGGCGTAGCCCGCGTACTGGCGCATCGTCCATAGCTGCTTGCGGTACATGTCGCGGTGCACGCCACGCGTGTACGGATACTCGCCGGGCTCGCCGAGGCGCTCGCCGAGACCCTCCGGCAGGTCCGTCTCGTCGTAAAGCGGCTTGACCTCGATGCCTGAGTCGGTGAACCGGCGCGGGTCGTCGGGCCCGACGAGCGGCGCGATCGTCTGACGCTCTGGGGTGGTGGCCATATCTCCTAGGAGGTTACCGGCGACCAGGGATCACAGGCACGCGCCGCACCTGGAAGGAATCCGTCCTCGCCGGCGTCCAGACCCTGATCGCCTGCATCACAGCGGCCGGCACGGACTCAGTCAAGCTGCAGGCCTGCGCCGTCAAGTTCAAGCAATAGCCACCATCAGGCGGCCGGCCAAGCCGAGACTGCGCCGACCAGCCGCTGCAGCCCGGCGGCCAGGTCGGCCAGCTCGGGCGGCCGGCCCTGCTTCAGCGCGGGCGGCCGCGCGGTACGGCGAGAACCGAACAGCGACATACCCGCTCCTCAGAGGTTGGACAACTGCTCAGCCCTACCTCGGAGGTATCGCCCGCTTCGGACGGGCGCGAGATACCTCAAACTGGAGATGTCAGTGGTGGCCGCGATAGCCGCGATGGCCTTTCCGGCCGAGCGCCTACAGGACCTTGCGCAGGAACTCGCGCGTGCGCTCGTGTTTGGGCGCGCCCAGCACCTGCGCCGGGGGCCCGGCCTCCACCACCACGCCGGCGTCCATGAACACGACCGAGTCGGCGACCTCACGCGCAAACCCGACTTCGTGGGTGACGACGATCATCGTCATACCGTCGCGCGCCAGCTGGCGCATCGCGTCCAGCACGTCGCCGACGAGTTCCGGGTCAAGCGCCGACGTGGGCTCGTCGAATAGCATCAGCTTCGGTTGCATCGCCAGCGCGCGGGCGATCGCGACGCGCTGCTGCTGTCCTCCGGACAGCGCCACCGGGTACACGTCGAGCTTGTCGGACAGGCCCACCCGTCCGAGCATCTGCCGGCCGCGGTCGCGCGCCTCCGAGCGTGAGACCTTCAGGGCCCGAGTCGGCGCCAGCGTCACGTTCTCCAGCGCGGTCATGTGGGGGAACAGGTTGAAATGCTGGAACACCATCCCGATCTCGGCCCGTTTGCGGGCGACTTCACGCTCGTGGAGCTCGTGCAGCCTGTCGCCGGCCTCGCGGTAGCCGACCAGTTCGCCGTCGACCGACAGCCGCCCGGAGTTGATCTTCTCCAGATGGTTGATGCAGCGCAGGAAGGTCGACTTCCCTGACCCCGATGGTCCCAGCAGGCACATCACCTCGCCTTGGCGCACCTCGAGATCGATCCCTTTCAGGACCTCCAGGCGCCCGAAGCGCTTGTGGACAGCTTCGGCTTTGACCATCACGTCAGTCATGGCCGCCCACCTCCACCTCCCATGCCGAGCCATCGGCCGCGCATCGTCGCCTGCTCCGCGCGTGAGAAGCCGCGGCCGAAGCGGCGCTCGATGAAGTACTGCCCCACGTACAGCACGCTGGTCATCGCCAGATACCAGATGCTGGCGACGATCAGCAGCGGGATCGTCTTGAAGTTGACGTCGTAGATCTCCTGGACGGAGTACAGCAGTTCGGCGTAGGCCACGACGCTGACCAGCGAGGTGTTCTTGAGCATCGAGATCGTCTCGTTGCCGGTCGGCGGCAGGATCACCCGCATCGCCTGGGGCAGCACGATCTGGCGCATCGTCTGCAGCCGCGTCAGTCCGAGCGACATCGCCGCCTCGGTCTGACCCTCGGGCACCGAGATGATCCCGGCGCGGACGATCTCAGCCATATACGCGCCCTCGTTGAGACCGAGGCCGAGCAGCGCCGCCACGAACGTCGTGATCAGCGTGTTGGCATGCGCGTGGATCAGCGCCGGTCCGAACGGGATTCCGAGCGAGATGACCGGGAACAGCGCGGCGATGTTGTACCAGAACAGGATCTGGACGAGCAGCGGTGTCCCGCGGAAGAACCAGATGTAGAGCCAGCTCGCGCCCGAGACGATTGGATTGGGCGACAGGCGCATCACCGCCACCACGATGCCCAGCACGATCCCGATCGCCATCGAGATCACCGTCAGGTAGATCGTCGCCAGCATCCCGTTGAGGACGCGGGAATCGAACAGGTATTGGCCGACGATCTGCCAGTGAAAGCCCTTGTCGTTGACGACGGTCCGCACGAACGAGGCGGCCACCACGAGGATGATCACCGTCGCGACCCACCGCCCGGGACGGCGAACCGGGACGGCCCGAATCTCCTCGGGCCGCCCGGTGCCTGCGTCTGATGGCTCGGAGGTGCTCACCTCAGAGCGGCAGTCTGACCGCTAACTGGTCGCTCCGTTGATGGCCGGCTTTGTGATCGCGCCGCTCTGCACGCCCCAGTGGGCCAGGATCGAGGAATAGGTGCCGTTCTTCATCAGCACCTCGAGCGCCGCGAGCAGCGGCTTGGTCAGGCCGCTGGTCTTCGGCACGGCGAGGCCGTAGGGCGCCGTGCCGTACGTCTGGCCGACCAGCTTGAACGTCCCGCCGGACTGCTTGACCTGGTAGGCGGCGACGGGCGAGTCGGCCATCGAGATCTGCGCGCGTCCGCTGGACAGCGCCAGGTTGGCCGCGCTCTGGGTCGGGAAAACGAGCACGTTGACCGCCGGCTTTCCGGCCGTCTTGCACTTGGCGCTCTGCGCCTTGGCGTCGGACTCCTCGGTGGTGCCACTCTCAACCGACACGGATTTCCCGCACAGGTCGGCCAGGCCGCTGACCGATGCCCCGCCCTGAGCCTTGGTGAAGAACGACGTGCCGGCCTCGAAATAGTCGACGAAGTCGACCGTCTTCTCACGCACCTTGGTGTCGGTGAACGAGGAGGCCCCCATGTCGTACTTTCCGGCCGCCAACCCAGGGATGATCGTGTCGAAGGTCGCGTTGACGACGTTGGCCTTGAGCCCCATCACGGCGGCCAGCGCCTTGGACAGGTCGGCGTCCATCCCGACGACGGTCTTGCCGTCTGGGCCGATGAACTCGTTCGGCGCGTAGCTGGCGTCGGCCGCCACCGTCAGCGTGCCCTTGGACTTGATCGCCGCCGGGACCTTGGCGACCACCGCGGGATTGGCGCCGAACGCAGCCGAAGTCGAGGCCGAGGTCGAGCTCGAACCGCCGCTGCTCGCCGACGATGACGAAGACGAGGACGAGGACGACGAACTGCTCCCGCACCCCGCGATCGCCGCTGCGCAGATCAGCGCCACCGGAGCGGCAAGCCAGCTTCTGCTTGTACGCATAGCTACTCCTCCTTCTCTAGATCACCCAGAACCTGGCCGCAGGATAGGCAACAAATCGTTTACGAGCACAAACCGCTAACCGCGGCCCAACACACCGGGGCGGGTACCGGATCAGCGGGCACAGGCCCAACCCTCCGGCTGGATAGCCTTGAGCAGATGCAGGTGCGCGTTGCACTATTCGCCGGTCTCCGCGAGCGAGCGGGTTCCGCTGAGCTGGCCCTGGAGCTACCGGAGGGCGCCAGCGTCGGCGACGCCCTGGCCCGGCTGAGCGGGCTGACCGAGGGCGTGCCGGTGGTGCTGGCCGTCAACCGCGAATACGCCCACGACGGCGACATCCTCCAGGCCGGAGACGAGCTGGCGCTGATCCCGCCCGTGTCCGGCGGCTCAGTCGGCGTCGCCCATGCACGGGTGACCGGCGAGCCACTGTTGCTCGATCCCCTGGTGGAGCGCGTGCGCGATCCTCGCGCTGGGGCGGTGGTCACCTTCTCCGGGGTAACGCGCCAGGTGTCCGAGCTTGACTACGAGGCCTACCGCTCGATGGCCGAGACCAAGATCGCCGAGATCGTCAGCGCGGCGATCGAGCGACATTCGCTGTGCGCCGCGGCGGCCGAACACCGCGTCGGGGTGGTGGCACTGTCGGAGGCGTCGGTGATCGTCGCGGCCTCCGCGCCCCACCGTGGGCAGGCCTTCGACGGCGCCCGGGAGATCATCGATCAGATCAAGGCCCAGGCGCCGATCTGGAAGAAGGAAGAGGGCCAGTGGGTGACCGGCGTGACACCGGGCTGACTGGAGAACTCGACCTGGCTACTTCACCATCAGCGCGACGTGGCGGGGCCGAGCGCCCAGCCACAGCGTCGCGAAGATCGGCCTCAGCTCGACTCCCTCGTTCGACGGTTAAACGGGCCGATGGAGCTTATCGCCGCGCACCGGGGCCCCGGGCCGCTGTAGATTGCTCACCGTGCCCACTTGTCTTGTCACCGGCGGCGCCGGATTTCTCGGCTCTCATCTCTGCGATGAGCTGCTCCAGCGCGGTCATCGCGTGATCTGCGTGGACAACTTCGAAACGGGCTCGCTGGCCAACATCGAGCACATCCGCACGGACAAGTTCACCTGTCTGAACCGCGACATCATCGAGCCCTACTTCGTGGCCGAGCCGATCGACTTCGTCTACCACCTGGCCTCGCCGGCCTCGCCGATCGACTATCTACGCCTGCCGCTGCACACCCTGAAGGTCGGCTCATACGGAACCCACCACACACTCGGGCTGGCCAAGCTCCACCGCGCCCGGTTCTTGACCGCTTCGACCAGCGAGGTCTACGGCGACCCGAAGATCCACCCCCAACCCGAGAGCTATTGGGGGCACGTCAATCCGATCGGACCCCGGGGCGTCTACGACGAGGCCAAGCGCTACGCGGAGGCGCTGACGATGGCATACCACCGTCAGCAGGGCGTGGACACCGCGATCGTGCGGATCTTCAACACCTACGGCCCGCGGATGCGCCCCCACGATGGCCGCGCGATCCCCACCTTCCTGCGGCAGGCGCTCCAGGACCGCCCGATCACGGTCTTCGGGGACGGTTCGCAGACCCGCTCGTTCTGCTATGTCGACGACCTGATCCGCGGCATCATTCTGCTGTCCGAGTCCGGCTACCACGACCCGGTCAACATCGGCAACCCGAACGAGTTCACGCTGCTGGAGCTCGCCGAGGCGGTACTCGAGATCACCGGCTCGGGCTCGGAGATCATCTACGAGGCGCTGCCGACCGACGATCCGCAGGTGCGCCAGCCTGACATCAGCCTCGCCCGGAAGGCGCTCGGCTGGGAACCGGCGGTCGAGCTGCGCGAAGGGCTGCGTCGCACAATCGACGAATCCGGTCCAGAGGCACTGATCGGTGCAGCCCGCTAGCGAACGGGTAGTAACTGCCTTGCAAGGACCTTATTCGTAACTTCGAAGGCCCGATACCGTTTACATCGGTGCGGGCTCGTGTTCCGTCGGTTTGAATCGTGGCGATCGAGCAAAACGAAGCGAGGAGTGTGACGGACGATAGCCACGGCGGTCTCGTCGGACTTCCCCTGCCCGAGCGGGACGTCGGACTTCCCCTGCCCGAGCGGGACGTCGGACTTCCCCTGCCCGAGCGGGACGTCGGACTTCCCCTGCCCGAGCGGGACGTCGGACTTCCCCTGCCCGAGCGGGACGTCAGACGCAAGCGGCCGCCGATGCTCTCATTCCTGCTGCGGCTGGAGACGCTGCGATGGGTTGCCCGCGTGCTGTCACTGTTGGTGCTGGACTTCGTCGGCGTCATAGCGGCGCTGCTGACCGCGCTGCTGGTCAAGCTGACGATCAAAGGGCAGGGAGATCTGGCGCTGGCCTGGAGCCAGACCCGAGCAGCGCTGGCGTTCGCCTACCTGGTGACCGTGCTGATGTTCGCCCGCGTGGACCTGTACGCCGACCGCTCCCGCCGTCCGGGGCTGGCGAAGATCATCTCCGCCCTGTTCCAGGCCACCGTGATCGCGCTCGTGTTCGCGCTGGCCAACGGCGACCATTTCACGAGCTACTACCTGTTCTACGGCTCGCTGTTCTTCGGGACCGTCTACATCGGAACGCTGCGGGCGATGTACATGCGCGTCACCGGCCGCGTGCTGGAGCAGGCCGGCTACCGCCGCCGGGCGCTACTGGTCGGATCAGGCAGGCACATCGAGGCCGTCGCGCACGCGCTCGGCGGTCACCCGCGGACCCGGGTCGACCTGGTCGGCTACATCTCGCTGACCCCCCGCCCGCAGAACGGCCTGCGCTCGCTTGGAACGCTCGACCAGCTGCCGGAGATCCTGGCCGCCGAGCGGGTCGGTGAGGTGATCATCGCCGACCCGGACTTCCCCCAGGAGCTCGCGGTCGAACTCGTCGACAGCTGCCATCAGCGCGGCGTGACGGTGCACGTGGCCCCATCGACGATGGAGATCCTGGTCGACCGGGCCGAGTTCGTGCCGGGTCAGTCGGTACCGCTGTTCACGCTGCGCCCACCGGTGTTCGACGGCATCGACTACGCGGTCAAGCGTAGCTTCGACCTGGTGCTCTCGACGGTGTCGCTGGTGATCCTGTCACCGATGCTGCTGGCGATCGCGCTCGCCGTCAAGCTCGGCTCGCAGGGGCCGGTGATCTATCGCTCGATCCGGCCCGGGATGGCCGGCAAGCCGTTTGCCTGCTTCAAGTTCCGCACGATGCGCGAGCACGCCGACCAGATCCAGGATGACCTGGAGGAGCTCAACGAGCTCTCGGGAGCACTTTTCAAGATCCGTCAAGACCCCCGGCTTACCTTCGCCGGGCGGTTCCTGCGTCGGTTCTCGCTCGACGAGCTCCCGCAATTGGTCAATGTGGTTCGCGGGGAGATGTCGCTGGTCGGTCCGCGACCGCTGCCTATGCGCGACTTCGAGCGGCTGGAGGAATGGCATAAGAAACGCTACCTCGTGCTGCCAGGGATCACCGGGCTGTGGCAGGTCTCCGGGCGGGCCGAACTGGACTTCGACGATCTCGTCCGGCTTGACTTCCTCTACCTTGAGCGCTGGTCGATATTCCTTGACCTGTCGATCCTGTTGCGGACGGTTCCCGCGGTGCTGAGCCGCCGCGGAGCGTTCTAGTCCACCGTTCGCTCGCCGGCCGCGCCGACGACTTCCCGGCGACCCCAAACAGGCCCTAACCTCTCAGTCGCCTCACGCCTGTAGGCTCTCGCCTGAATGCCACCGACCGATCGCTTCGTGATCAGCTTCGCTGCTGAGCCTCCGCAGGAGGCGCTGCCTTACGGACGCTGGGCCGACACCCTGCGCAGCTACTTCCTGGCCGCCTGCGCGGACATCGACACCGAGGGCGAGCAGCTGGGCGACGTGGGTGAGATCGCCTGGTTTCCTGACCGCACCTACGGCGGTCGTACCTACGTCCCTGCCGTCGCGCGGACGACCGCGGCCTTCGAGCTGTTCGGATTTGTCTCCTTCAGCGAGGGCTCGGGCGGCCCCGCCGAGTTCGAGGCACGCGCCGAATTCACCGCCGAACTGGCGGAGTCCCACCCCGACTGGAAGCTCGACCTCAACGACGACGTGATCGGCAACTGGCGCGGAGAGGAGGGCAAGCTTGCCGAGATGACGCTCGTCTGGGGCGTGCCGCTGATCCCGGGTGGGACGGTCGTCACCGCGGAGCTGGCGAACCTCGCAGTCGATCAGTGCGACCTGATCGAGGAGCGCTTCACGCTGATCGCGCCTGACAACTACCGCTCGGACTACCTGGAGGTCAAGCTCTGGGGCAAGCGGGGCGACGAGCTTGCGCGGGAGTCTCTCTACGAGGAGGAGGAAGAAGAAGAAGAAGAAGAAGAAGACGAGACCGAAGAGGACGGGGGCGGGACCGTCAATAGCGACGGTGGCGGCGCCGACCGAGGCGCGGACCGCAGCTAGCAGCCCGGCCCCGAGGTCAGCCCGGCCCCGAGGTCACGCCGGGGCGACGTTCGAGCTGCTTCTCTCCCGGGTGAGCGCGATCGGCAGCTGCAGGGCCACTTCCTCGCGGGTAAGCGGGTAGTGGCAGGCGGCGATGCCCGTGGCGCCTTTGCGCTCCAGTGGTGGCTCGTGCACGGAGCAGATCTCCTTGGCCTTCGGACAGCGAGTGTGAAAGCGGCACGCCGACGGCGGGTTGGCCGGGCTCGGAACGTCCCCGGTCAGCAGTTGGCGCTCGCGATGCGCGCCTGAGGGATCGGCGACCGGAACCGCCGACAGCAGCGCGCCCGTGTAGGGGTGGCGCGGAAAGCTGTAGAGCTCGTCGCTGGAGGCCAGTTCGACGACCTTGCCGAGGTACATCACCGCCACGCGGTCGCACATGTGCCGCACGACGGACAGGTCATGGGCGATGAAGATCAGCGTCAGCCCCATCTCGCGCTGCAGGACGCGCAGCAGGTTGAGCACCTGCGCCTGGATCGAGACGTCAAGCGCCGAGACCGGCTCGTCGGCCACCAGCAGCTTGGGCTCCAGGGCGATCGCCCGGGCCACCCCGATCCGCTGACGCTGGCCGCCGGAGAACTCGTGGGGATAGCGGTTGTAGTGCTCGGGGTTCAGCCCGACGCGGTCCATCAGTTCCTGCACCCGCTGCTTGCGCTCGCCTTCGCCCTTGAGCATCCCGTGGATCACGAACGGGTCGGAGATGATCGAGCCCACGGTCTTGCGCGGGTTCAGTGAGGAGTACGGATCCTGAAAGATCATCTGCATCTCACGGTGCAGGGCCTTGAGATCCGCCCCCTTGAGCGCGGCGATGTCGGCTCCGTCGAATCGGATCGTCCCGGCGGTGGGATCGAGCAGGCGCACGAGCAGCCGCGCGGTCGTGCTCTTCCCGCATCCGGTCTCGCCCACAATCCCCAGCGTCTCTCCGCGCTTGACGTCAAATGAGACGTCATCGACGGCTTTGACCGCTCCGACCTGGTGCTGGATGATCACGCCGCGTTTGATCGGGAAGTGCTTGACCAGATTCTTGACCTCGATCAGCGGCCCATTCGTCGCGGCGGTCACGCGCCGGCCTCCCTGGCCACCGCGGGGGCCTTCGCCGGCGCCGGTGCGGGACCGGCCAGATGGCGCAGCGAGGCGGGATCCTGGCCGCTCTGCAGTCCCTGCCAGATCTTGGCGCGGGTGGCGGCGGGAAGCAGGCAGGCGACCTCGTGGCCCGCTTGCTCGGGCACGGGCGCAAGCTGCGGATCGACCCGTCGGTGCTCATCCTGGACATAGGGGCAGCGGGGGTGGAAATAGCAGCCTGACGGGCGGTTGATCAAGCTCGGCGGGCGGCCGGAGATCGGCACCAGCTCTTCGTCGCGCGGGCTGTCCAGGCGCGGGATCGACTTGAGCAACCCCCAGGTGTACGGGTGTTGGGGCGAACTGAAGATCTGCACTGACGTGCCGTGTTCGACGATCCGCCCGGCGTACATGACGGCGATCTCGTCCGCGATCTCGGCGACCACGCCCAGGTCGTGGGTGATGATGATGATCGCCATCCCGAGCCGCTTCTGCAGATCCTCCATCAGGGCCAGGATCTGAGCCTGGACGGTCACGTCGAGCGCCGTGGTGGGCTCGTCGGCAATCAGGAGCCTGGGCTCGTTGGCCAGCGCCATCGCGATCATCGCGCGCTGACGCATGCCGCCGGAGAACTCGTGCGGATATTGGTCCACGCGACGGCGCGGGTCGGGAATCCCCACCAGTTCGAGCAGCTCGACGGCGCGAGCCCGGGCGGCGGACTTCGAGACCTGGCGGTGGACGAGCACCGCCTCCACCAGCTGCGCCCCCACCCGGTAGAACGGATGCAACGAGGACAGCGGATCCTGGAAGATCATCGCGATGTCGTTGCCGCGGATCGCCCGCATCTGATCGTCGGGGAGCGAGACCAGATCGCGTCCTTCGAACATCATCCGCCCCTCGATGCGGGCGCCCTGGGGCCGCGTCAGCCCGAGGGTGGTCAGGGACGACACGCTCTTGCCTGATCCAGACTCCCCCACGATTCCCAGCGTCTTGCCGGCCTCGATCTCGTACGAGACGCCGTCGACCGCATGAACGATGCCGTCGTCGGTGTGAAACGAGACGCGCAGATCCTCCACGCTCAGCAGCGGATCGCTCATGAGTACTGCACTCTGGGGTCGAGGAAGGCGTAGGAGATGTCGACCGCGATGTTCGCCACCACGATGAACATCGCCGCCAGCAGCACCGTTCCCTGCACGATCGGGATGTCTGAGTGCAGAATCGCGGTGTAGTTGAGACGACCGATGCCCGGGATGTCGAACACGGTCTCGGTGATCACCGCTCCACCGAGCAGTCCGCCGATGTCGAGCGCCAGCACCGTGATCACCGGCGTGATCGCCGAGCGCACCCCGTGGTGCCAGATGATCCGGCGCTCGGTCAGTCCCTTGGCGCGCGCGGTGCGGATGTAGTCCTCGCCCATCACCTCCAGCAGGCTGCCGCGCAGCAGCCGCGAGTAGATCGCGGCCTGGGTGGCGGCGAGCACGAACCACGGCATGATCAGCGACGTGAACCACTTGCCCGGATCTGCGGTCAGGCCGACGTAGGTGGCCGCGCCCGGGAACACGTGAAAGCGGCCGATGTCCGAGGCGAACACGAACAGGACCAGCAGCCCAAGAAAGAACACCGGCATCGACACGAACACCAGCGCGGCGCCCATCGCCGCGCGGTCCCAGAGGGTTCCGCGCTTGATCGCGGAGATGATTCCGATCGGGATCCCGGCGACGATCCACAGCACCACCGCGCCGACCGTCAGCGACACCGTGGCGGGCAGCCGGTTGGTGATCAGGCTCAGGACCGACGCGCCGCTGTAGTAGCTGTAGCCAAAGTCGAAGTGAAGGATGATTCCCTTCATGTAGTCGAAGAACTGGGTGTAGACCGGCTTGTCGAGTCCCAGCTCGTGGGTGATGTGGGCGATCGTGGCTGGGCTGGCGTTGCGGCCGGCGCGCAGCTGCGCGGGGTTGGCCGCCGGGAAGATGTAGAAGAACAGGAACGTCAGCGCGCTGACGAGAAACAGGAGCAGGATGCCCCAGAGGATCCGGCGGATGATGTAGGTGGTCATGGTGTCTCGAAGGACCTCGTCGCCGGTGCCGTGGCCCCCACCCGTAACGGGCGGGGGCCACGGTCAGCAGCAGGCGTGACTACTTCAACGACGTGAAGTCGAAGTCCCAGGACCCGACGTTCCAGAGGTCGCTGACCCCGGCGACGTTGCCGGCCTCGATGTTCGGTTGGCTGTCCCACTCCTCCGGCATCGCCACGGCCTGGTCGACCAGCAATGTGTCGACGCCGGCCCAGGCTGCTGCGCGGGCCGTCGGATCGACCACCAGCGCGGCTTTCACCATCGCAGCGTTGATCGCCGGGTTGTTGACCTGGCCCCAGTTGGAGTTGTTGGTCGGAACGATCGCGGGCCCGTAGAACGGCGCGTAGAGCACCGTCAGCGGGTCAGCGAAGTCACGGATCCAACCCACCGTCGGGCAGACGTCGATGTTCTGCTTTGGCACGCCACAGTACTTGGCGTACATCACCGACTGGTCGACCTCGCTCACGTGCGTCTTGAACCCAAGCTCAGTCAGCGCGTTGTTGATGATCGCGATGATCGCCGGTGAGTTTCCGTTGTTGGCGCCGACGATCTGCACTGTCTGGTTGCCGGTGTACTTGCCGCTCGGGTAGCCCGCGAGCTTCATGTACTTCTCCGCAACTGTCAGGCTGCCGTTGACGTTGGCGTTGTAGTCGACGGCCGGGCCGGCCGCGCCGCCCGCCTGGTCAAAGCCGCTGACCCCGGGATAGATGAAATGGGTCATCGGCTGGGCGACGAGTGGTCCGCCGCGGGCCTTGACGATCGCCTCACGGTCTACCGCCGCCCACGCTGCCTTACGCAGGTCGAGGTTGGTGAACACCCCGTGCGCGGTGTCCAGGGCTGCGTAATGGTCCCCCGATCCGGGCGTGAACGTGATCTGCGACGGGTACGACTCGTAGGCGAGCTTGACGATCGACTGCGCCGGGGTGTCAAGCTGGACCGAGCTCGTGCCCTTCAGCACCTGCTGGCCGATGACGGTCGCATCACCGCCGATGTTGACGTTGATTTGGTCGAGGTAGGCGGGGCGGAAGTCCGTCGACGCCTTCCAGTTCGGATTGCGCACCAGCGTCAGCGACTTGCCCGTCTGGTAGCCGATGCCGGAGAACAGGCCTTGGGCGTTGGACTTGATCATGTACGGCCCGGTTGCCACCAGGAACTGAGAGCCGTAGGTGGTGGGGGAGTGCTTGTCCAGCGGCCCGGCGAACGATTTCGGGACCGGGGCCGAAAGCGGCAGGCTGAGCGCCTGGATCAGGAACGTCGCCCCTGGCTTGGTCATGTGGAAGACGATCGTCGTCGAGTTCGGGGTCTGGATGCCCGGGATCGGGGTGCCCGCGTATTTCGGCGAGGTCGTGCCGACCAGCGGGGTCGGCGATGCTGACCCAAAGTACGCCGGGAAGTACGGGTTTGCGACGTTCGGGTTGGCCCCGCGCTCGATCGCGTAGGCGATGTCCGCCGAGGTGACCGCGCGGTTGACCGGCGGGCTGAAGTCGACGTTTGGACGGATGTGGACGGTCAGGGTCTTGCCGCCGTCGGTGATCCCACCATTGGCGGTCGTCGGCATCACCGTCGCCAAGTCGGGACTGACGGTCTGGGTGTTATTCGGCAGATATCCGAACAGCGTCCGCTGCGTCGAGTAATCGACCTGGTAGTCGAGTGAGAAGTACGACTCGCCCGGGTCCAGATGCTCGAAGTCCTCACTCGAGTAGACGGTCAGGGTGCCGCCCTTCTTCTTGCCGAGTAGCGTCTGGCCGACGGGGTTCTCGCCGGGCTTCAGCGGCAAGCTCGCCACGCTCGTGGTGGCGCTGCTCGAGGTAGCGGAGCTGCTCGAGCTGCTCGAGCTACCGCATGCGGCGACGCCGAGCCCCAGCACTGCGGCGATGATCGGTATCACCGCCTTGGATGAACGTTTCCTCATGGACTGCCTCCTCTGATTTGTGAATGAAGCGATAGACACGCGACGGACCAAAAGTTTGCGCTCAACGTTTTGATGACCCTCTGGGGCTCAGGGCGTCCAGCAGCCCGTCGCCAACCAGGTTGAACGCGAGCACGGTGAGCAGCAGCGCGACGCCCGGGAACACCAGGTACCACCAGGCGGTGTTGTAGGTCCCCGAGGCATCAGAGATCATCTGCCCCCAGCTGGAGGTCGGCGGCTGGACGCCCACGCCGAGATATGAAAGACCGGCCTCAAACAGGATGTTGAGCGGAATCAGCAGGCTGGAGTAGACGAGCAGCGGGGCGACCAGATTCGGGAGGATCTCCCGGAAGAGGATCCGGAGGTTGGAGGCGCCGAGCGACCGCGACGCGTCGACGAACTCCTTCTCACGCAGCGACAGCACTTGGCCGCGGGCGATCCGGGCGATATACGTGAAGCTGCTCAGCGCGATGATGAAGATCACCGTTCCGATGCCTGGCTGGATGAAGCCGCTGAGGCAGCCCCGGACCCCACAGGCGGCGCCGATGCCAAGGCCCAGCACCAACACGGGGAACGACAGGAAGACGTCGACCGTGCGCATCAACACGGTGTCCATCCAGCCACGGTAATAGCCGGCGGCCAGGCCGACGACGGTCCCGATCACGGTCGCGATCGCAGTGCCGACGATTCCGACCTCTAGCGACACCCGGGAGCCGTAGATCACTCGCGCAAGCACGTCGCGGCCGAGCGGGTCGACGCCGAACGGGTGGGCGCCGTTGGGGCCGAGGGGACTGCCGAAGATGTCCGTCGCGTTCGGGTCCTGGACGTTCGGACCGGGAAGCCCGAGCAGCTTGATCACCAGCGGCGCTGCGATCGCCACGATGATCAGCAAGATGATGAATACGGCCGAGACGACCGCCACGCGGTCGCTGCGAAAGCGCCGCCAGAACAGGGCCAGCGGCGAGCGCGCGGTGATCTCACCGGGGACCAGATCGACGCTCTGGACGTCGGCTTCGGTCTCGATCAGGAGCTCTGGCGCACCGGCGCTCATGGCTTGGGAAAGCTTCCGCGTCGCCCCGCAGTTACCTGCATCAGGGCGGGATACCACACGACGGGGCCCCTGTCATCAAACATTAATGGTTCCTCAACGAAGATTGTCCAGCGGGATAGCCTCTTGCCGACCGGCCCTCGTAGCTCAATGGATAGAGCACGCGCCTCCTAAGCGCGGGATGCAGGTTCGATTCCTGCCGGGGGCATTAGATCACCAAACCTGTGACGGGACCCGATCGTCGCGCGTGCTAGCGTCCGCGCGGCCTCGTGTCAGCCAGCGCGCTAGAAGGAGCTCCGACCACCGAACGCGGGAAACCCGGGTCGGGGTCGACCCAGCCGCCGGAGCCGTGGACGCTGCGGCTGTTCGCCCGCCGGCACCCGTGGTGGTCGGCCTGGATCGTGCTCGGCCTGATCTCGGCGGCGCTGGTGCTGTGGGCGCGCACCCGGCCCGGCTTTGATCCCTACGGCTGGCTCACCTGGGGCCAGCAGACGATCACCGCGTCGCTGGACACCAACGCGGCGCCGTCGTGGAAGCCGCTGCCCTACCTGTTCACGGTCCCGTTCGCGCTGGCCGGCCATTACCAGCTGTATCTGTGGATGTTCACCGCGGTCGCCGTCTCGCTCAGCGGCCTGCTGTTCGCCGGCCTGATCGTGCACCGGCTCACCGGACCGGTGGCACATCCCCGCGCCGCGCTTGCCGCGGGCGTATTCACGGCGCTGGCGCTGGCCGGGATCCAGGAGTACTGGCATTACATCCTCAGCGCGCAGTCGGACCCGATGATCGTCGCGCTGTGCCTGGGGGCGATCTACTGCCACCTGTCGGATCGGCCACGCTGTGCGTTCGTGCTCGGCGCCCTAGCGGCGCTGGGGCGGCCCGAGGTGTGGCCGTTCATCGGCCTGTACGGCCTATGGATGTGGGTCAGGATCCCGTCCACGCGCTGGCTGGTGGCGAGCGGCGGGGTACTCCTGCTGCTGCTGTGGTTCGGGATCCCGGCGCTGACCTCGCGCACTCCGTTCGTGGCGGCCAGCAACGCGATGGACTCCGGGCGCGCGCTGCGCGGAAACAAGGTGTTCGGCACGATCGGGCGCTTCCTGCAGATCAACGACTGGCCCCTGGAGGTGGCCGCGCTGCTGGCGGTGGTGATCGCCGCAGTGCGGCGGGACAAGGTAACGCTGACGCTGGCGGCCGGGATCGTGGTCTGGGTGGTCGTCGAGATCGGATTCGCCCTGCACGGATGGCCCGGCCTGGCCCGCTACATGTTCGAGGCCGGCGGCGTGCTGGTCGTCCTGGCGGGCGTCGGGGTCGGACGGCTGCTGTCCGACGCGCCGGCGTTGGTCCGGGCGCCGAGCTGGGCGGGAGTCGTACTGGTGGTGTTGCTGGTGGCCGGCGTGGCGCCCTGGGCCGTCTCCCAGGCGCGCGCTGAGCACAAGGACCTACGCGAGCAGCGGCTGCGCACGCTGGAGATCAACGACCTGCACTCGGTCGTCATCGGGCTGGGTGGCGCGGCCCGGATCCGAGGCTGCGGCGAGTCACTGACGCGGCTGGAATATCAGACGATGCTCGCTTGGACGCTACACGTCAATGTGGCCAAGATCGGCTACAAGTACGCCCAGTCGATCGGCCGCGGCAACCCGATCGTGCTGTTCACGCCGTATCCAACCGGGGTCGGCTGGAAGGTCCAGGCGCTGCATCAGGTCAGCCCGGCCTGCCGCTCCCTGCCCTAACGCGCGCGGGTCGCATTCGCACGGTCGCCGTTTGCGCGTATCGCTCTCGCGCGCAGACAAGGGACGAAACGGAACGGATTGCCGCTGCGCCACCAGAGTTAGGCGGGCCGGTCGGGCCGCTGTGGATAGACCTCGTCGATCGTCGTCAGGGCCGTGAACGGCGCATGAGCGGCCTGGGCGATCGCCTCGGCTCCGCCCGCCAGGCGATCGCAGATCGCCAGCACGCCGCAGACCTCGTGGCCCTCCTCGCGCAGCGCCTCCAGCGCGCGGATCGTGGAGCCACCCGTTGTGACCACGTCCTCCACCAGCATGCAGCGATCACCGGGATCCAGCAGCGGTCCCTCGATCCGGCGCGCCAGCCCGTGCTGCTTGGTCTCCTTGCGCACGAAAAACGCCTTGACGTCGGCACCGCCGGCCAGCGCCGCGCAGGCGATCGGATCGGCGCCCATGGTCATCCCGCCGACAGCCGTCGCCCCCCAGGCGTCCGCCTGCGCGGCGACGAGCTCCGCCAGCGCCTGAAAGCCATCGCGCTGGAGGATCGCGCGCTTGGCATCGACTAGGTACTGGGCCGTGCGACCGCTGGTCAGAACGACCTCGCCGATCACCAGCGCATGCTCACGCAGCGCCGCCAGCAGGCGCTCGCGAGCGTCGGTGGCGACCGCGTTCATCGGCGCACTCGGGATCAGTAGTAGACGTCGACCACGTCGCCGTAGGTCAGCCAGTTGAAGACCGAGATGGCGTCGATGATCGGAAGGCGCATGCAGCCGTGGCTGGCCGGGTAATCGGGCGCCGGGTCATAGCCGTGGATCGCGAAGCCGCCGATGAAGAAGTCCGAGTAGTACATCCCGTCGGGCAGGTAGCCGGGCACGCGGGAATAGACGTGGAAGTGGCCGAGGATCGTCGGCGTGGAGGGCTTGCCCGAGCTGATCGGGTAGATCTCGTAGACCTGCGATCCGTGGATCAGCGCGAGCAGCTGCTTGGAGAGGTTGGCCTCCACGTGCGTCCCATCGCCCGGGTCGCGGACCTTGAACGCGCCGAAGCCGTCAAGCAGATAGCTGATCGTTTTGCCGTCCAGGTTCTGATAGGTGCCCCAGCCGAGCAGCCGGTGATAGGCGTCGATCGCCAAGCCGGTCTGCTGGTCATAAACGCCGCTCTGGGGCAGATAGATGTGCAGCGCGGCGAGACGCTGCTGGATCAGCCCCACGAAGGCCCCGGTCGAGCCGAAGCCCGCGTTCTCGGCCAGCACCGCGTAGGTCCGCCGGGCCAGCAGGCCCACCTGCTGTGCGGTGTGGGCATGGACGATCGTCACGCTCAGCTGGCCGACGAAGGGGCTGGCCAGGGTCTCGGTGAAACGGCCGAAGGTCCCGTTGCGCGAGGGCTTGATCCGCAGCCGATCGGACTTGATCAGCCGGCGGCCCGCGAACGCCCGCACGGTGACCCACTGACCGGCAACGTACGGTCGCACCACGCCGCCGACCTGGACGCCTCGGCCGGGCACGGTCACCGGCTGGTGGTGGACGAAGAATGCGCCGAACAGGTAAAGCTTGAGCTTGCCCCTGGCGGGGGCGGTGGCCGTGGTCGGCTTGGTCGTGCCCGGCTTGGTTGTCGTGGTCGGCTTGGTCGTCGTGGCTGGCGTGGTGGCGGCCGGCGTGGTGCTCGGCGTGGTGGCGGTGCTCGGCGTGGTGGCGGTGCTCGTGGTCGAGGCGCCGGTCACGGTCGTCGTCGCGGCGCTGCCGGCGGCCGCGTTGGCGGTTGCGATCAGCGGGCCCGCGCTGACGAGGCCGAACATCAGCGGCGCGAGCCAGACTGCGAGTGTGAGTGCGTTCCGGCGCCTTGACATTCAGGGCAAGTAAATCAGCGTGTCAAGGGGAAGGCATCCGGTGCAACGGTCACGGCCGGCGAGCGGGCCCCCAGCGGCGCCGTCACGATCGCGATCAGCAGCCATGACCCCAGCATCAGCCCCAGGATCTGTGGCGCGTTCCAGCTCAGCTGACTGACCCCCAGGGCCAGCGCGTTGTTGGCGCTGTGCAGCGCCATGCCGGGATATAGCGAGCCGGTCCGCCAGCGCACGATGCACAGCACGAAGCCGAGGAACCCCAGCGGCACAAGGTATTGCGGCGACGCCGAGCCTGTGTGTGCAAGGCCGAACAGGATCCCCGTCAGCACGGCGGCGACCCAAATCCCGATGTTGCGCCCGAGCACCGTTATGCGCCAGCCGCGGAGCACCCCGAACACGAAGCCGCGGAAGAAGAACTCCTCGGCGATCGGGGCGATCACGCACACGAACAGGGCCGCGGCGACCAGCGCCGCGTTGCTCTTACTGATGCCCAGGTCGCTGGGGAGCTTGTCTTTGCCGTGCACGCTCAGCAGCAGGCCATAGAGATAGGTGAGCAGGTAGTAGCTGATCGCGGCGACCACGAACGCCTTTACCGCCAGGCCCAGCGAGACCCGGCGAAAGCCGAAGTCTGACGGTCGCGGCCGTCCGTGCAGCGACGCGAAATACAGCGCCGCGGCCACGAAGCTCAGATCGAAGGCGACGTCGCCGATGATGCTGACCGCTGGGGTGGGGTGCGACAGGGAGGAGCCGCCCACGGTCGCGACCACCTCCACGACGATCGTGACCACCACTCCCAATGCGAGGCCCAACACGATCGCGGCCGGAGCGCTCCACAGGCGCCATGGCGGCTGGTCGGCCGCGACCGGCGGTGACTCTGGACTATCGACCGCTTCCGGCGGGGACGGGGACGGCGGGGGAGCGCTCGACATGCTCACCGGGAGGTTAGGGCTCCCGCCTCACTGGGAGGCTAGGGCCCTAGCTTCAGGCCAGCGGGTCAGCCGGTTCAGGGAAGCTCGGCCAGGCTGGCGATGCATCGCACGCCCGCGGGCGGGGGCCCGTCAAGGCGGTGCACGAGGATCGGCGTAATGCCGGCGGCGCGGGCGCCGGCGACATCCTCGGCGAGGTTGTCCCCGACGTGGGTGGCGCGCTGGGCGCAGGTCCCCGCGATCTCCAGCGCCGGCCTGAAGATCGCCGGATCAGGCTTGCGGGCCCCGGCGCTGGCCGAGGTGACGATCCCGTCCAGCAGTGGCGCCAGTCCGGCGCGCGCGAGCACCTCGGCCAACGAGATGTCCCAGTTGCTCACCACCACGACGCGCTCGCCGCGCGCCTTGGCGGCACGGATCGCCGCTCCGGCCTCCGGATATGGTGCGAAGCGCAGCGAGGCCAGCAGCGCCTCGGTTAGCGAGAGCCGGCCGATCCGCTCAAGCCGCCCAGAGCGGGGCAACGCCGCGCGCAGCACCTCGGCGCAGCTCTGGCGCAGCGCAGCGAGGCTGGTTGGATCTCGTCCCCTGTCCAGGTTGGCGCGGTAGTACGCGATCTCGGCCGCCAGCGCTCGGCGCGCCTCGGGCGCGGAGATCTTCACCCCGAATCGCGTGGCCAGCTCCGTTCTCAACGCAGGCGCGGGCGGCTGCAACCAGACGATCGTCCCCAGCGCATCGAGCAGCAGCGCCCGCCGAACGCCACGGTCTGAGCTCTGCATCACGGCGTGCGATCTTCGCAGGCTTGAAGGACCAAAGACCGGCGGCCCGAAACATCTCGCCAGCTACACTCGTTGGTTCAGTTTCGGTCCGTGGACGCACGTCCAGCGCCCGGGCCGCCACCTTGTCCTTCTTTTCCCATGAGCCGACGCGAACGACAGCGGCGCCGCCGGCGCAACCGCGGATCCCCGATCAAGCGGGTGGTCGCCATGACCTTCGTGCTGACGGTCTGCGCCCTGGCCGTCGGCGGGCTGGCAGTGGCGGGCTGGGTGGTCAACGTCGCTCAATCGGCCCCGAGCATCCAGTCGCTGAAGGTCCAAGCCCCAGGGCAGCCGACGCAGGTGTTCGCCAGCGACGGCACGTCGCTGGGGTACATCTGGTCACCAGTTCTGCACACCTCGATCGCCGGCGGCCAGATTCCGGCGCTCATCAAGCACGCCACGATCGCGATTGAGGACCGTCGCTTCTATCAGCACGGCGCGCTGGACTACCAGGGGCTCCTGAGGGCAGCGGTCAAGGATGCACTCAGCGGCGGAAACTCGCTCCAGGGCGGGTCGACACTGACGATGCAGCTGGTCGACAACCTGTATCTGCCGCCGCAGATTGGGGCGACCCATAACCTCAGGTACAAGATCATCCAGGCCAAGCTCGCCGAGGAGCTCGCCAGCCTGCACAGCAAGAACTGGATCCTCGACAGCTACCTCAACTATGTGCCCTACGGGACGGTCGGCGGTCAGACCGCGTATGGCGTGGAGGCCGCGTCGGAGATGTTCTTCAACGAGCCGGTCTCGCAGCTGAACCTGACCCAGGCCGCGCTGCTGGCCGGTTTGCCCCAGGCACCGTCGGAGTACAACCCGTTCCTGCACCCAGCCGCCGCCCGCCACCGCCGCAACGAGGTGCTGCAGGCGATGGTCACGGCCGGCGACATCACCCAGGCGAACGCCGACGCCGCCGGCAGCCATCACCTGGAGGTCCAGCACGGCACTGCGTTCGCCGTCCAGCATTCCTACGTTTTCGACTACATCCAGCAATCACTGGAAAAGGACGTGTGCCCGCGTACGCCGACCAACTGCCCCCAGGTCAGCGAGGGCGGGCTGAAGGTCTACACGACGATCGACCTCAAGAAGCAGGCCGAGGCGCGGGCGGCGATCCTCGCCCACGAGGGCGGCCCCGGCCAGCCGGGCGCCGGACTCGCCTCGATCCAGCCGTCCACCGGCCACATCCTGGCGATCGCCTCATCATCGGACTACGGCCAGACCAGCTTCGACTACGCCACCCAGGCTCATCGCCAGCCGGGCTCGTCGTTCAAGGTGTTCGCGCTGATGACGCTGATCCACGACTACCACGGCGACCCCGGTCAGACCTACTACACCTCCAAGTTCCTGCCGGCGGGATGGCTGCCCGAGGATCCGACCTGGTCCGTGCACACCGCCGAGGAGTCCTACCAGGGAAACATCAATGTCACCAAGGCCACGATCGTGTCCGACAACACGGTGTTCGTACAGCTCGCCGCCGACCTCGGGTGGGCCAAGCTCGACGCGACGGCTCACGCGATGGGCATCACCTCGCCGTTGGACGGCAATCCGGCAGAGGTGATCGGCGGTCTCCGGATCGGCGTCACCCCGCTGGAGATGGCCGACGCCTACGCCACGCTGGCCAACAGCGGCTCCCATGTCCCTGTGACGATCATCGACAAGATCGTCTATCCCGACGGCAGCGTGCGAAATCTTGGCGATCCTCCCCACACCACGGTGTTCACCGACGGCGAAGCCTACGCGGCCACCAACGTGCTCAAACAGGTGATCACGAGCGGTACCGGCACCGCGGCCGGTTACGGCTGCCCAGCGGCCGGCAAGACGGGAACCGCCAACAACCTGGAGAACGCGTGGTTCGTCGGCTACACGCCGCGGATGTCGACGGCGGTCTGGGTCGGCTACCCGCAAGGCAACATACCGATGGCCAACGGCTTCGGTGGAACGCTGGCCGCGCCGATCTGGCACGACTACATGCAGCAGGCCAGCGGCGGCTACTGCGGCGACTTCCCTGCCCCCACCGACCCATTCCAGGGCACCCCGTTCTTCGGCAAGTACTCCAGCACCGGCGCTCCGAGCGTCGGCGCTCAGAACGGGGCCAAGGGCTCAGGCGGAGTCGGCACCACGACCACGACGACAACGACCACCAGCCCCTACAACAACCCGACGCTGTACGCCCAGCCGCCGAACAGCACACCGCCGGCCGCGCACGGGCCCGGAGCCGCCACCACCCCCGCGCCGGGCTCGGGCAATGCGCCGGTGGCGGGCACCGGCGGGACGGGCGTCAAGAAGCACTAACCGCCGGACTGGTAGCGCGGTCGGTCCGCGGCAAGCTGCATCTGCGCGCTCTGCACTACAGTTGAGGCGGATGCCAAAGGAAGAAAAGGTCGAGCTTGAAGGCGAGGTCGTCGAGGCGCTGCCCAATGCGATGTTCCGCGTGAAGCTTGACAACATGGATCGCGTCGTGCTCGGCCATGTCGCCGGCAAGATGCGCCGCTTCCGGATCCGCATCCTGCCCGGCGATCGCGTCAGGGTGGAGCTCTCACCCTACGATCTCGATCGCGCGCGGATCGTCTACCGCCACCGCTGACCTGGCCCGGGCGGCTCCCGGTGCGCGAGCTGGAGTTGATCGACGCCCTGGAGCGGGTGCTCGCTCCCGGCGGACCGCACATCGTGCGCTGGCTGGGTGATGACGCCGCGGTCGTGCGCGCACGCGGTTACGCCGTCACCTCGGTGGACACGATGGTTGACGGCGTGCACTTTCATCGCGCGCAGCTGACCGCGAGCGAGATCGGGCACCGGGCGCTCGCCGCTTCGCTGTCGGATCTGGCCGCGATGGGAGCCCGCGCCGGCGAGGCCTACATGGCGCTGGGTCTGCCGTCGGGCACCGAGCGATCCGACGCGCTGGCCCTGATCGGCGGCGCGCAGGCGCTGGCGGCAAGGACCGGGGTCACGATCGCCGGGGGCGACGTCAGCGCCAGTCAAACGCTGACGGTCTCATTCACCGTTGTGGGATGGGCGCGAGATCCGGGCGAGCTGGTCGGCCGCGACGGAGCCCAGGTCGGCGACCTGGTCGCCGTCACCGGTTCGCTGGGGGCGGCCGGGGCCGGGCTGGCGCTGCTCGAGGGCAGAGCCGACGCCGCATCGCTGCCGGACGGAATCGCCGCGGCGCTGCATGATCGCTTTGCCCGGCCGGAGCCCCGCCTGACCGCGGGACTGGCGCTCAGCGCGCTCGGTGCCCGGGCCATGATCGACCTGTCCGACGGCCTTGCCACCGACGCCCGTCATCTGGCGCGCCGCAGTGGCGTACGAATCGAGCTGTCGCTGGGGCGGATCCCGCTCGCGGCAGGCGTCGAGCGAGTCGCCGCCGCGCTGGGTACCGACGCGCGCAGGTTCGCCGCGACGGCCGGCGAGGACTACGAGCTATGCGCGTGCGTGCCCGAGGCTGGCCGCGCCGGCGTGGACGAGAGCCCCACGGGCGCCGAGGTCACCTGGATCGGCCAGGTGATCGACGGCCCGGTCGGGATCACGTTCACCGGCGCCGCGGATGACCTCTATGGCTACGAGCACTCTCTCTGAGTGGTATCTGCTCAGAGCGGATCACTTTTGGCTTCTGTAGCCGGCGGAGGATGGCGTCAGCCACCGCTCGGGTGTCCACCTTGTACTCACCGCGACGAATTATGTGTTGAAGTTCAGCCAAGCGCATTTTGCGAGTCTCTTCCATGAGTTCCGCATCCCCGGGTCTGATGCCTGGATCCGGTCTTGAATCTTTGTCGGTCATACCCATGGCCGACTCCAATCGTGGGCAAACTATTGGACATTCGGCCAGACGCGGCGATTCTGAAATCGGCGCGCGGCCTTCTCAGAGGCAAGCCGTCGGCTAGGTGAAGTGCTAGGCCTGAAGCGCGGCACCGAGCGGCTTGACGGCCTGCAGGCGCGCGAAGACGACGATCCGCTGGGTCGCGCTGTAGAGCGGATTGCAAGCCGAGAGCACCAGCCGCTCGTAGCCGACGTTGCGGGTGATCCACAGGGCGGTAGGTGGCACGACCTTGTCGTACTGGACCACATAGGTGAACTTGGCGTAGGGCATATCGAGCACGATCCGGTCACCCCGCGCCAGCGCGTTGATGTTCCTAAACGGCGCCAGATACGTGGTTCTGTGTCCGGCCACCGCGACCGTCTGGCCCAGACCGGGAAAGGCGGTGGCCGGGTAGTGGCCCGGCCCCCTCTCCAAGCTCGACGTGTCGGTGCCCTGCACGACGTCGTAGCTGGCGCCGATCTTGGGGATCTCAAGCATCCCGATCGCATCCCCGGTCCTGACCTGATGCGCCTCACGCCGAGCCAGGAAGGCGACCCGCCGCTGTGTGGAGCGCAGCGAGCCGAGCGCGCTCGCGTCAAGCCGGGACAGCGGAGCGGTCCGATAGCTCATGAAGTGCTGGTCGATGTTGCTGCGCAGGACCGTCGCGATCGCGGCGGTGACCGGCTCCTGCCACACGAGCGTGACCCCGGCATCGAGCACCAGCAGCAGCCCCGACAGGATCAGAACCGAGGAGATGTCGCGGATCAGGCGCCTCATCGCACCCAGAAGTCTAGTGTCGTGGTTCGAGATTTCGGGAGCAGATCTCGCGAGTGGCTGGGCCACCCGCACCCACCCACCCGCCGCGCGCACCCGGTCACCACGCGCCGCCCGAGAGGACATCTCGGACGGGACTCAGCGGCGAAGCGCGGACTTGGTACCGCCCAGCGAGCCGGGGCCGGCGTAGGTGACCGGACCCCGGACGGTGACGGCGGCGGGCTTCGGGCGCTCTTGGCGTGCGGCGCGCAGCGCGATCAGGCCGACGCTCACCACGCAACCGAGCACAACGCTCCACTCCAGCGCGGCCAACAGGCCGATGTCGCCGCCCGCGAGCAGCAGCACAGCACTCCAGGCGGCGTCCAGCGGACCGAACCCCAGCGTGACCGCGTAGTAGGCGACAACCAGCGCGACGGGCGCCAGGCCGACGACCAGCAGCACGAGCACCAGCGGCGCCGACAGGGCGACGTCGGGCGTGACCACCCACAGCCAGAGATGCAGCGCCGGCACCAGCAGCGCGGCGGCAAACGGGTTGACGAGCCAGATCGCGATCGTGATCAGGCACATGACCAGCAGCACGGCGGCGGCCGCGCCGGCATCAGGGGTGCGGCCCAGGCGGCGCGCCGCCGGGCGGCCGGCGATCAGCCTGATCGCCAGCGGCCGCAGCACGACGAACGACGCGACGATCGCGACGCCGGCCACCGCCAGAACGGCGATCCCCGCTCCATGGAGCGGGATCGCCCCCGCCCTGACCGGCCCCGGAGGCGCCGCCGAGATCACTCCCAGCAGCCGCGCGGCGAGTACAACCAGCACGCCGACGGCGAACGGCAGCGCGCACGCGAGCACCCACACGATCCACGACCACAGCGCACAGCCGCGGCGCAACGCTCGGGCCGTCCCGTCGACGGTGGCCAGCAGCACCGGCACGATCAGCGCGATCACGAACAGCGCCACCGCCCATCCAGGCACCACCTTGCCGTCCAGGATCAGATACGGGGAGGGGGCCGGCACGGCCGGGCCCCCGTCCAGCGCGCTGATCGTCTGCAGCACGGCTCGTCCCATCGAGGTGATCATCGCGGGGCCCTGGACGGGGTTCTCGGCGCCCGGACCGCGCTCGCCCGACAGCGACAGCAACACCGCGGGTATGCCCCTGGCGCCGAACGGGCCCTGTTCGGATACCGTCAGCGGGAAGGCGAGGTGAACGAACTGACCGGCGAAGCTGGTGCCACCAGCGCCGAGTCCCGTCTGAGCTTGGAGGGCCGCGGCGACCGTGTTGCGCAACGTCGGCGGCGCCACCGCTTGCCCGTCTGACCACGGCACGATCACCGGCTGACGTACCCGTGAGCCGGCCAGGTCGCCCAGCACAATCACCGCGTCGATCGGCCCGCCCAATTGCGAGGCGAGGCGGACCGCCCCGGCGGTCCCGGCCGAGCCACTGGTGGAGGCGAGCACGACCGTGCGGTTGAGCGTCTCGCCCTCCAGGTCGCGCGCGAGCTCGACCAGCGTAGCCGTACCCGACAGATCAGCCACCGAAGGCGACTGCAAGGAATCCCGGTGGGCGATCACCACCAGACTGCCGGAGGACATCCCGGGCAGCACGGCGGTCACGTCCTCCAGCGTGCGGGTGCCGTCAACCGTGCGCCCTTTGAAGATGTCTGTCGAGACCGTGAAGTTCTCGTTCTCGTGGAGGAAGTCCTGGGCGACCTCGGTGGCGAGCGCGTCATCGCCGATCGAACCGGGACGCCGCTGTGGGGCGTCCGCCGCCATCTGATTCATGGTCGTGTAGGCAGACGGGCCGTTGAACGCCTCGGGTGCGAGCGTCGTGCTGGCCGGCCCCGGCTGGTTCTGCAGCGAGAACGCGAGCACGACCAGGGCGAGCGCCACCACGACAAACCCGGTGCGGTAGATCCGCGGATCGAGCATTGCAGCCAGAGAGTAACCGGCCCCGCCCCGGTGACACGACGCTGGGCGAGTTGCTTCAACCGCCCCGCGCACTTGCCCCGCGCCGGTCTCGGATAGCCGATGCCACTACTCTTGGACTTAGGGCCCAGGAGCCCTTAGGAGACAAAGTGGCCGATCGCTCAGCGCGCATCCTGCTCGTAGACGATGAGCAGTCGATTCAGACGCTGCTCTCCTATCCGTTGCGCAAAGAGGGCTACGACGTCGTGCAGGCCACCGACGGTCGGGAGGCGCTTGATCGCTTCGACGAGCAGGTGTTCGACCTCGTGGTGCTCGACCTGATGCTGCCCAAGATCGACGGCCTTGAGGTCTGCCGGCGCCTGCGCAGCCGCAGCTCGGTTCCGATCATCATGCTGACGGCGAAATCCGAGGAGATCGACAAGGTGGTCGGGCTCGAGCTCGGCGCCGACGACTACATCACCAAGCCGTTCTCGCTGCGCGAGTTCTCCAGCCGGATCAAGGCGGCGCTGCGGCGTGCCGAGATGAGCCGCCCGGCTGAGACCGCCCCCGACGAGGTCCCGCTCTGTGTCCGTGATTTGCGGATCGACTTTCCCAAGCGGACCGTGCGGGTGCGGGGCGACGATGTCCAGCTGACCTATGTGGAGTTCGAGATCCTCTCGGCGCTGGCGCGGGGTCCAGGGCGCGTGTTCACGCGCGACATGCTGCTGGCGCGCATCTGGGGCGACTCGGCGTACCGTGACCCCCGCACGATCGATGTCCACATCCGCCACCTACGCGAGAAGATCGAGCGCGATCCAAAGGACCCCGAGTACCTGTTCACGGTGCGCGGAGTTGGGTACAGGTTCCGCGATACGGAGCTCTGAATGCGGCTAGGTGCTTCTCGCCAGTATTTGCGGTGGGGAGCACTGAGGCTGTCGCTGGCCAACCGGCTCGCGCTGGCCTTCTTTGCGATCACGCTACTGGCGATCGGGTCGCTCTACGTGTATGTGGCCCCCGGACTGCAGTCCCGCCTGATGGGCGAGAAGCTGGGGGAACTGACGCACGTCGCTCAGCACGACTCCAAGGCGATCGCGGCGACCGTCGGCAGCTCCACCCCCCTGCCCCAGGTAAGCCGGATCGTGATCCGCACGGCCGGGATCTCCGGCGACCGCATCACGCTGCTGTCGGTGAACATGGCGCAGGGCGGCCTTCAGCTGTCGGTGCAGGCCGATTCCAGCAATCCGGCCGCCGCCGGCTGGCTCAGCTATCCGGTCGCCCGCCACGCGATCGCCTCCGGCCAGCTGGCCACCGGTACGGGGGCCAGCCAGAACGGGATCGTCGCCGAAGCGGCCGAGCCGGTCCGCTTTCTGGGCCAGATCGTCGCCGTGGTCGTCTACTCGGCGCCCGTGTCCGACATCGTCCGCAACGTGGCGCTGGTGCGCCACCAGATCCTCGTCGCCGGCGGGATCGCGCTGCTGCTGGCGCTGGTGCTCGGCTACCTGTTCGTTCACGCGCTGGCCCAGCGCGTCAAACGGCTCGAGCTGGCGGCCAAGCAGGTGGCGGCCGGCGAGTTCGGCCATCCGATCAAGGTGGACTCCTCCGACGAGCTGGGCCAGCTGGCGCTCGCCTTCAACGAGATGCAGCAGCAGCTGGGCCAGCTCGAGCTCACCCGCAAGAGATTCATCGCCACCGCGTCGCACGAGCTGCGAACGCCGATCTTCTCACTCGGCGGGTTCGTCGAGCTGCTCGAGGATGAGGATCTGGATCATGAGACACGCCGACGCTTCCTGGATCAGGTCAAGAGCCAGGTGGAGCGCCTGCGCAAGCTCTCGGTCAACCTGCTCGATCTTTCCCGCCTGGAGGCGGGCTCGCTGGAGCTGCGCCCTGAGCAGGTCGATCTGGGCGAACTGACCCGGTCGGTGTCCGGCGAATTCGAGCCGACGCTCGCCCAGCACGACTCGCACCTCGAATTGAGGCTCGCCTCACGCCGAATCGAAGCTCAGTGCGATCCCGTGCGGGTGGCCCAGATCATGCGGATCCTGATCGACAACGCGCTCATCCATACTCCGCCGGGCACCCGCATCACGGTCACCGCCGGCCGCGACGATGGTCAGGTGCGGCTGGCGGTCCGCGACGACGGCGAAGGTATCGACGGTGAGGCGATGCCACGGATCTTTGAGCCATTCTACACCGCTGACGACGCCCAGGGCTCGGGACTCGGCCTGGCGATCGCCCGCGAGCTGGCGACCCGGATGTCCGGGCGTCTGACCGTGCGCTGCGCCGGAGGTGCGACCGTGTTCACGCTGGAGCTGCCGGCCTGAGGGTTCGTGGGCCCTAGGGTTCGTGGGCCCTCAGCTGACCTCGCGCAGGCGCCCGCTCTCGACCTCGTAGACGAAGCCGCGGACCGAGTCCTTGTGCGGGATGAACGGAGACGCCTTGATCCGGGCGATCGACTGGCGCACGTCCTGATCGAGATCGCTGAACGACTCGGCCGCCCACTCCGGTTTGATCCCGGTCTCCTCCTGGATCGCGGCCTTGAACTGGTCGTCGGTGAAGGTGAGCATGCCGCAGTCGGTGTGATGAATCAGGATGATCTCCTCGGTGCCGAGCAGCCGCTGGGAGATCGCCAGCGAGCGGATCTCGTCGTCGGTGACCACGCCGCCGGCGTTGCGGATCACATGCGCGTCGCCCTCCTGCAGACCTAGCGCCCCGTAGACGTTCAGGCGCGCGTCCATGCAGGCGACGACCGCCAGCTTCTTGCCAGGGGGCAGCGGCAGATCGCCCTTGTCAAACGACGCGGCATAACCTTCGTTGTTGGCCAGCAGATCATTTGTGCTGCTCATCTACAACTCTCCTTCGACTCGGGCAAACAACATATTAATAAATTTTATCGAGTTTGTTGGCTTTGCACACCAGTTTGCCACTCAGAGAGCGGTGGACCCGGGAATCACGCTCTGCAAACGTTACGGCCTGCCGGAGGGATATGGTGCTACCACGCCGCCTCGATTCGCCCTCGCTGATCGTCTGAAACCCAATGCTCCAGCCCGTCTCAGTCGCGCACAAGCACCTTTCGGATTACGCGAGCATCGTCGGGCGTCCACTGATCGATGAGATCCGCGAGCGTGCGGAACAACTCAAGGGCAAACGCATCCTGCATCTGTCGGCGACCTCGTTCGGCGGCGGAGTGGCGGAGATCCTCTACACGCTGGTGCCGATGATGGTCGACGTCGGCCTGCATTGCGAATGGCAGGTCATCTACGGCCGTGAGGAGTTCTTCAACGCCACCAAGGTGATGCACAACGCTCTGCAGGGCAATCCCCAGGACCTGACCGCCGAGCAGTGGGAGATCTGGCACCACTACAACGAGATCAACGCGAAGGAGCTGTCTGGCGGCTGGGACGTGTGCATCGTCCACGATCCGCAGCCGGCGGCGATCGCGTCGCTGGTCGGCACCAAGGCGCGTAAGTGGGTGTGGCGCTGCCATATCGACCTCTCGACCCCCAACCCCGCCACGTTGGCGCGGTTGCTGCCCCACCTGGATCCCTACCCGGCGACGGTCTTCCACATGCCTCAGTACGTGCCCGCCGGGATGGACGGGCGGGCGCACATAGTGCCGCCGGCGATCGATCCGCTGGCACCCAAGAACATGGCCTTCTCACCCGAGGACGCGGTCTACATCTGCGAGCAGTTCGGGATCGACGTCGACCGTCCGCTGCTCTGCCAGGTCTCCCGGTTTGACCCCTGGAAGGACCCGCTGGGCGTGATCGACGCCTACCGGATCGTCAAGCGGGAGGTCCCGGAGATCCAACTGGCGCTGGTGGGCTCGATGGCCACCGACGACCCCGAGGGCTGGGACTACTTCAACGCCACCGTCGCTCACGCCGACGGCGATCCCGACATCCACATCCTCAACAACCTCAACAACGTCGGCGCGATCGAGGTGAACGCGTTCCAGTCCCATTGCGATGTCGTGATCCAGAAGTCGACCCGGGAGGGCTTCGGCCTGACGGTCACCGAGGCCATCTGGAAGGCCCGCCCGTTCATCGGCGGCGCAGTCGGCGGGATCCCGCTCCAGGTCTCAGACGGCGAGACCGGCTTCTTGGTGTCGACGGTGGAGCAGTGCGCGCAGCGAGCCCTGGAGATCCTCAACGATCCCGGCTTGGGCCGCAGGCTCGGCCGGGCGGGCAAGGAGAGCGCGCGCCGCCGTTTCCTGACGCCCCGGCTGCTGCGCGACTGGCTGATGCTGCTGCAGCAGATCGACGCTTGACCCCCGCGCAGCGTAAATTGGTCTGCGATGGCCTCTGACACGCCCCTGGTGCTTGTCTCCAACCGCGGCCCGGTGACCTTCGGGCCCGGTGGGGAGATCAAGCGCGGAACCGGCGGGCTCGTGACGGCGCTGATCGGGTTGGCCTCCCATCGGGAGGCCACCTGGGTCGCCTCCGCGATGACCGACGAGGACATCGAGGCCAGCGAGCGACACGACGGCCGGCCGTTTCCCGTACGCACGCCGGACGGAGGCGAGTACAGCGTCAAGCTGGTGGCTTCGGACGCCGACGCCTACGACGGCTTCTACAACATCATCGCCAACCCGATGCTGTGGTTCATCCAGCATTACCTGTGGGACCTGTCCAATGCCCCGGACATCCGGCGCAACGAGACCGAGGCGTTCGAGTTCGGCTACAACGCCGTCAACGAGGACCTCGCTCGGGCCGTGCTGGAGGAGATCGAGGGGATCGAAGACCCGGTCGTGATGGTCCACGACTATCACCTCTACACGCTGCCGGGACTGATCCGCAAGGCGCGGCCGGATGTGTTCCTGCACCACTTCGTCCACATCCCCTGGAGCCAGTCGGACTCCTGGCGCGTGCTGCCCTCGATGATCCGCGAGGAGGTCTATCAGGGCATCCTGTCCAACGACATCATCGGCTTTCACACGCGCTCCTACCGGCGCAACTTCCTGCAGTGTTGCGAGGACCTGCTGGACCTCAAGGTCGACCACGAGCAGGGGGTGGTCGAGTGCGAGGGCCGCCAGGTGTGGGTCCGCGCCTACCCGCTGCCGATCGACTCAGGCGCTGTGCAGGCCGTCGCCGCGCGGGCCCGGACGCGCGAGTTTGAGGACGAGCTGCTGCGCCGGCGGCGCAACCACCTGATCCTGCGCGTCGACCGGGCGGATCTGTCCAAGAACGTGCTGCGCGGGTTCAGCGCCTTTGACGTGTTCCTAGAGCAGCATCCGGAGTTCCGGGAGAAGGTGACCTTCATCGCGCAGCTGATGCCGTCGCGGACCGACGTGCCCGAATACGCCGAGTACCTGGAGCGGATCGAGGCGGTCGTCGCGGTCGTCAACCACCGTCACGGCTCGCCGGACTGGATGCCGATCCAGCTGAAGCTGCGCGACGACCTGGAGGAAGCGGTGGCCGCCTACAAGCACTACGACGTCCTGATGGTCAATGCGATGTTCGACGGCATGAACCTCGTGGCCAAGGAGGGACCGATGGTCAACGAGCGCGCCGGCGTATCGATCCTGTCGGAGAACACCGGCGCCCACGAAGAGCTGGGTGAGTTCGCCCTGTCGGTCAACCCGTTCGACATCCAGGAGCTGGCCGACTCGCTCAACGCCGCCCTGACGATGCCGGTCGCTGAGCGCAAGCGCCGCCACGAGGGGCTGAAGTCGATCGTCACGGCGAGGAATCCCGGCGATTGGATTGATGATCAGCTCGCCGATATCAGGGACAAGGGACGAAGCTAGGCGTCGGGTCGCGACGTCGAGCAGCCGCCCCCGCTTGGGTGCCGCCCTGTGGTGCGGCACGGTAGTTGAGGTGCCGACGACGCGAGCACAGCGGGCGCGGATGCTCGCGCCGCACTTGTTGCGCCAGCCCCGCCTCACGCATCTTGCCTTGCTCCATCAACTCCGTGGCTGCCCGCCGGTTGATCTGCGACCACTTGCTGCGTGAGCCTCGCGGCGTGAAGCGTTGCAGGTAGAAGTGCTCGTCATGGCCCAGCCGCTGACTGTCGATCCAGCCGAAGCAGAGCGCCAGGTCAAGCGCGTCGGCGAAGGTGACCGAGGGCGTTGGCGAGCCCTTCTTGGCGAGCTTCAGCCACACGCCGGCTGAGCTGGAATGGTTTGACGCCAGCCAGCGCTCCCAGTGATCGCGGCTGTCGGATCGATGGATCGGAAGCTCGGGCGTCGGCATGCTCCGCATGGTGGCACCCGCTATAGTCGGCCGCCGCCCAGGTGGGCGTATCGCTATGCCGCAACGAGCAACCCTTTATGACCTTGTGCTGCTGCTCTCCACGAAAGCGGAGGAGCAGCAGCGCGCCAAGATCCTCGCCGACGTCGAGGCTCAGATCTCCAGTGGCGCTGGAGCGATCGAGCGCAACGACGACTGGGGCACGCGCCCGCTCGCCTACGAGATCAGCCACCAGCAGGAGGCCGAGTCTCACCTGCTCCAATTCACCGGGCCGCCCGCGCTGCTGGACTCCCTCTCGCACAACCTGCGGATCAACGACGGCGTGTTGCGCTTCCGGATCATCAAGGTGGTGCCCGGAACGCCTCCGGCACCCGACTCCGCCCCGCCCGTCGTCGCGCCAGCGCTCGCCGCTCCATTTGCGGCCGTCGCGCCCGTGCAAGACGGCGAGTAGGGCCGACTGTCCAGACCCCGACTTGCCACCAGATCGTGACGTCCGGCAACGGGTCAGACACCGACCGGCAACGTTTCTGCCCATTTTCCGCGGAGAGCCCGGGATGCTGTCTGCGCCCGGCATAGACTCGGCCACCAGCCTCAATCGTTCTCTGGAAAGGAGCCCCGCGCAATGGCCGGCACCAACATCAACCGTGTGATCCTCACGGGCAATCTCACGAAGGACCCCGAGCTGAGCTCGCTGCCGTCGAGCGGCACGGCCGTGTGCAGCCTGCGCGTCGCCTGCAACGGCCGGCGCAAGAACAACGAGACCGGCCAGTGGGAGG
>OCTA010000157.1_pt1 | contig 64514 bp, 50 predicted proteins | sample 1538991 | NCBI WGS metagenome assembly OCTA01 (sample SAMEA3539302, study PRJEB22396) | soil metagenome | biome: tundra; feature: field; material: soil | place: USA | collected 2010-05 | depth 0.15 m
CACCGAGATCTACCCTCTTTCCCTACACGACGCTCTTCCGATCTGGCCGAAACGTCGGCTTGCGCGGCGGCCGCGGCGGCGGGGGCCGGGGCGGCCGCATCCCGCGGGCTGGCGGCGCCCACCGTCCAGTCCTCGCCCGCCGGACGGCGCAGCTGCTGGCCCATCTGCAGCGGGATCGATTTCGAGTTTCGCGTGAGCTCGACGCCCCCCGAGTTGATCCGCGTGACGGTGAAGTCGGCAATCGTCCCGCCCGTACGCAACGCCTTCCGATAGCTGCGATCGGAGCCGTCAAAAAAGGCCAGGGGGCCCTTTTCATAGTCCATCGTGCCCACGAGCGAGATCGAGTCGACCTGCGCCTTCGGCGCCTCGTCGACCCATCCAACGCGGGTTGAATCGAAGATGTTCAGGTTTCCGATCAGCTTGAAGGCGTCAAAGCTTGCGGTTGCACCGGCGGCATCCGGAGCCTTGGCCGGCGCCGGCCCGGCGCCGCCAGCCGCGGCTCCCGACAGAAGCCCGAACGCCAGGCAGGCGGCTTTCCCGCACACGTCCATGACCCGGAATCGGTGCGGGTTCATGGTTTGCCCTCCAGCGGGGACAGCCTCAGGCCCGTGACGATCAGATTGAGCGTGATTCTCTGGCCCGAATCGTCGCGGGAGAGAAGTTCGGCGGATTCGACGTGCAGCGCCAACGGCGCGCTTTCCACATCATAAAGAAACCGGCTCAGCGCCCCCATCGTGCCCGTGGCGTCCAGCCGGCATTCCAAAAGGGAGGTGTCGTCCGCCGCGCCCCGCTTCCACTGGGGTTTGACCGATCCCAGCTCGACGCCGGCCGACCGGCTCCAATTCTCGAACCCCGCCAGCACGTCATGTTGGGACTGCGCCGGATCGCGGGGCAGCGCCCCCGACTGCATCCCCGCCCAGACCTGCTGCAACCGGGGGCCGCGGGAGACGAGACTGCGGCCGTCCGCAACGGAATTGCGCAGCCTCACGATCTCTGCGGAGTCCGCCTTCCAGGCTTCGCCCATCGGGGTGAAGACAACCCGGTCGAGGATCAACAGCAGGACGCCCGCCCCGGCGATCACGAGGAGCCAGCGTTGGCGATTGGGGATTTTGATGTTCATGATCCGGGATTTCCAATCCAGCGAAAAGTCAATGTGAACTGCGCCGGCATCTTGCCGGTGATCTGCTCGAGGTTCAGGCCCTGGATTTCCTTTGCTTCGCGCAACTGCTCCTGCGTCCGGAGCAGCGCCTGGCCATCCCTCGCCGTCCCGCTGATGGTGACGGTGATGATCGAGGCCGCCTTGTGCACTTCAAAGGACCTCGCGGTCACGCTGCCATTTTGCGGGAAGCATTGGGTGACCCGCGCCAAAATGCGAAGGTCGGGCAGCGAACGGTCGTACCAGGGCCGGTGATTCCGGACCTGGTCCTGGATGGCCTTGAGGGCCGTCACCCGTTCCTGCATCCCGCCCCATTCGGAGCGGAGCGACCAGAGTTCATACTCCTGCCAGCCAAAGGCCGCCAGGGCCGCCGCGAGGACACCGCCGACCGCCATTCCCGTCGTCGCGAGGCGCTTTGAATTGTAGCGCGCGAGCATCGCCTCGAAACGGCCCGGTCGGGGCGGAAGAAACTCGATCCCGGGACCGGACGAGTCCAGCCACTGCATGGCAATGCATTTGGCGATCCGGTCCGGCGACCGGTCGTCCATCGGGCCCGGACACTCGATCGCCAGACCCGCCGCCCCGGCCCATTCGCCCAATCGCTCGGACAACTGCCGGACCAGCGCCTCGTCGCCGCAGAGATTCAGCCGCCGCAGGCCGCTGCGCAGGTCGGCCGGCACCTGTTCGAACGTTATGCGCAGCTCGCGGGCGACCGCGTCGCCATTCACCACCTTCTCCCCGGCCTCGGATTCGATCGCCGCCTCGCAGGTGCGGAAAGCCGCGATGCCGCCCCCGGCGGAAACCACCAGCGCCGCCCCATGGGGCTCCACGGCCACCGTGATCCGGCCCTCACCGGCCGGCGCGATCACCCCCGGCAGCGCGGCCAGGCCCAGCGGAAAACTCACGGGCTTCAGGCCGGCCGCCTTAAGCACGGCGGTCAATTGCTCCAGTTGCTCCTTGCGCACGGCCAGTTGGGTCACGTAGGTAACCGAGGCCGAACGGTGCGCCGAACGCGCAATCTGCAGTTGCCCGGCATCGCAGGGAAAGCCTTTCTCGGCTTCGATCCGCAGGAAGCTGTCGACATCCTCCGGCGGCAGGGCGGGAAGCGTCGTATGCTGGCTGATGACCCACCTCGCGGGCACGGAGACGACGCAGGCCCTTTCGCGGATTCCGGCGGCATCGAGGTGGTTCCTGATTTCGCGGCCTATCAATTCGGTTTCCGGGTGCAGGAGGTCGAGCGAAAGCGCAGCCGTGGCGGACTTGACGGCCTCCCATCTGCCCCTGAAGCGGGCCACCAGAACGGCCTGCAACTGACCGCCGGTCAACGAGAGCCCCAGCACCGACTGCGGCCGCTTCTTCAGTTTGAATCTCATAATCAATTGCTCCGTACGGTTTTCAAGGATTGCCGGATCTGCGGGCCCAATGCCCAGCCATAGGAGCTGAGATCCTGGCGGTAAATGATCCGCGGGATGCCGGCGCTTGTGTCAAAAACCACCTTTTCCCGGCAATAGCCGCGGCCGTTTCGGCCGACCGCCGCGATATCGGCGGAGAACCGATAGGACTGGTCCGTGATGTAGGGCCCGGCGCGGCGAATGAGGGCGGCGCTGAGAACGTTCGGAAGCCACGCAAACGAAGTGAGAGCTGCCGGGTTGGCCTGGCGATAGGCGACGAGATTCGGCGCGTTGGTGGGGCCTATTCCCGGTATGCAGGCGAGGACTGCCTCGCTGGCCGTATTGACATTGACCAGACCCTGCCCGCCGGTCCCCGTCGCAGCCGTGAGGGACGTGTGAATGAGCGCGAAGTCCGCAGCCGTCATCCGGCTCGTCACCATGAAGTCCGCCACGCTGGTGGGAGCCCTGCCGGAGTTGACGATGTTGCGGACATATGTTGCCGCCGCCCCGGCGCCGAGCCCCTTCCCCGTCATAAGCTGCCGAAAGGTCCGCTGGGCAGTCGTATTGACAGCGGTCAGCGTCGTGACATTCGTCCGCTGCGAGCCGGAGACGGTGGTCGCCGGCTGACTGCTGAAGGCGGTGACATATTCGAGCATGCCGGGCTGCAGCAAGCCATCCTGGTTGTCGTGCGGTGGCGATTGATCGCCGTCGTCCTCGTTCGGATCCAGCGCGCCGTTGCGGTTGGTGTCCTCGCCAAGGAGGACGTCCAGCGTGGCCCCGTAAACGAGGCGAAGTTCGTCGGTGGATTCGAATGGCGCTCCCTTGTTTAGCCGCGCGGGGTCGAGCGTAGAGTACAGGTTGTTTGCGGCGCCGCCGCCCGACTGCGTCTGCCGGGTCCTCCAACTCACGATCGCGGACGCAAGGTCGGCCGTCATGTTAATCATCGGAAGGGCCTCGAGCATCATCGCCGTCGCCGTGTTGAGGTTGAGCTTTGAGCATTCGTCCACGAGGCCGAAAACCGGCTGGATCGTGGGCGGATTGTTGCGATCGCGGCCGATAAACCAGAATTGAGGGGCGCCGGTTCCGGCGCCGACCGGAAGCGCTGCCGAATAGTAGTCCTGCGTCGGATCGGGCACGATGCCGCTGTTGGGTACGACGCCGTCGATCGCGTAATTGTTCAGGACATAGGCGGCATAGCGCATGGCCCCGGCGACGGCCTGCCGGGCTTCGATCTCCCCCACCCGATTGGCTGCGGCCTGGAGCTCCGAATCCACCGCTCGGGCGAAGTAAAGGGTGAGCGTCACCAGACCCAGGCAGATCCAGAGCACGATGACCAGCACCGACCCTCGCTGGCGCCGAAGCCCGGCGGTCCCGGTGAGTCGCCCCCGCGTCATTGGACGGCCCCCGTGTCTTGCGCCTGGGCGGCCTGCATCTGGCTGGTCCTGGTGGCAACCAGGACCGGGACGACCAGCTGGATTGGCGACGGCGGCTGACCGGAATCGCTCCGCGCGAAGGAAAGACTGAATCGGATCGCCGAGGGCAGCGTGGACGTGGCGGTCGAATCCCACGTGGTGGTCCATTCGGTGCCGTCGTAGTAATCGAATGCGCCGTCCGCGAGGCCCGTGATCAGGGTCTGCTCGTCCGTCGTCGGCTGCACGACGGGGAGCAGGTTGCGCGTCACGGCGCGGATCAGGTTCTTCGTATTGGTGCCATCGGTCGCCGGCGCCAGAAAGTATGCCACCACCTGAACCTCGGAAAATGGGCCCCATCCGTCCACCGTTCCAGACGTCGTGTACAGGTCCGGACTCACCCGCGTCGCCGACAACTCCTGTGTCGGCGAGTTTGCCGGCGTATCCTGAAATTGCCCCGAGAAGGTCCCGACCGGGGGCGTCGCGGTCGCGGACGCGGGCAGCATCACGCCCCCCAGATCCCGCTGCACCAGGCCGAGGGCCCGCTGCAGGACCAAATCCCCGTCGATCCGCAACTGCGTGGAGTTGTGCAGTCGGAGCGCGCCAAAATACGTCCCGTTTATGACGAGCAGAATGAAGGCCGCCACCACCGTGGCGATCAGCAGTTCCAGGAGCGTGAAGCCCCGGCTCGCACAACGTTTTTTCGAACGGGTTGTCATCGCGAGGTCGTCCGGCCGGCGGTGGTCGCGGTGCCCGCAGTGCCGGCATTGGGGTCGAACAGGGTGCTGAGGCTCATTTCGTACGAGTTGCCCTGCATCGTGAAGGTGACGCGCACGGTCATTTCCGTCATGGTGTCCTGGGGCCAAGGCTGGGTCTGCATGGTCCAGGGATAGCTCGTGTCGCCGTCGGTCTCCGTGCCGCTGCCCGTCGTCGGAATCGGCTGGCCCTGGGTGATGACCGCCAACTGTTCGTTCAGCACCCGCTCCGCCACGCGCATTGCAGCCGCCTTGTGCTGGCCGAGGACGGCCGCCCGGCTGACGATGCTCATTCCCTGCAGCGCGACCGGAACGATGATCGCCATCATGAGCAGGGCGGCCAGGACTTCGACCAGCGTGAATCCGCCTTCGCCAAGGCTTCGGCGGACAAGTCCACCGGCGCCTTGGCGAACGCGGGCTTGCCCGCCGGAGCCTTTGGGAAGGTGATCCCGCCCGCCGGAGCCTTTGGGAAGGCGGACCTGTCCGCCGTAGCCTTGGCGAAGGCGGAGCGCCTCAGTTGGCTGTTGCGGGAAGGATTTCATATCCGAGGCGGTTTGCCGTCGGCACGAGTTCGAGCGCCCCGTCGGCGCCCTGGCGGATCACGATTTTGGCGACGCTGGTCGGGTCGAAGCACCCATCCGGCATGAATCGAATCACAGGCAGGTTGTTCGGAATTCCGAGCGCCTCGTCCTGCTGTTCCGAAATCGGCGGCGGGTTCGGCGCAGCCGTCTCAAGCGTCAGGGTCGGGTCCGCAATGAAACTGGAAGCCCGGTCGTCGGGCTCGCTGGCGGCCGACTGGGTCACCAGGCCGTAGGAGGACTGCCGGACATTGATCCAGAGCAGCACGGGCACGCCCTCGGCGACCGCCCGGCTTTGGCCGTAATAGGTCAGGGCGAGCAGGCGCCGCGCCTCCGAGTTCAGCACACGGCCACGGAAAAAGGACGCCATATGCGGCGCCACCAGCGCGGCGGCGATGCCGAGGAGCACCATCACGACAACCAGCTCGATCAGCGTGAAGCCGGCCGTCGCGGCGCGGCCTTCATTTTCCCGTGATCCCGGCATTGTAGATGTCGTCGGCGGTTCCCAGCTGCCCGTCCGGTCCCATGGAAATGATGTCGTAGCCGCTCGGATTCAGCTTTCCCGGGTATTGGTAGACGTACGGGTGCTGCCACGGATCGAGCGGGACATCGCTGTCCAGATACGGCCCGTGCCAGCCGGTGACATTCGAGGGCTGGACGACCAGCGCCCTCAATCCATCCTGAGAATTTGGGTACATTCCCGCATCCACCTCGTAGGCGCCGAGCGAGGTGTTGAATATGGCGATCTGGGTGATCGCGGCCGTGATCCTCGCCTGCTCGGAGCGGCCGGCGAATTTCGGAAGCACGAGACCGGCGAGGATGGCGAGGATGACGAGGACAAGCATGAGCTCGACGAGCGTGAAGCCGCCCTTGGGCGAAAACCGGGAGCGTTCCTTCAAATCTTTCATGGGGGTGGATTATTTGATGTGATCGGTGAGGGAGAAGATGGGATAGACCATGCCGATGAAGATGGTGCCGATGAAGCCCGCGATGAGAAACAGCATCAACGGCTCGGCGAGCGCGACGGTTGTCTTGAGCTGCCGGTCCAGATCGCCCTCGGTCACGTTCGCGATCCGCAACAGCTCGGAGTCCAGCCGGCCGCTTTCCTCCGCGACCGAGATCATCTCGATGACGGCTCCGGGAAACAGCGTCCGGTTCCGCCCGAGGCTGGTCCCGAGGGGCTTGCCCTCCTTCACGCCTTCGATCGAATCGGAAACCGCATCGACAAGGATCTGGTTGCCGATCGAGCGCCGGGCAACATTGAGGGCGTTGATCATCGGGACTCCGGCGCCCAGAAGCGTGCCGAGCATGCGGGTGAAGCGGGCCATGGCAAACTGCGCCAGGAGCGGACCGACGACCGGCAGGCGGAGAATGAATCCCTCCCACGCCCGGCGGCCCCTTTCGGATTTGAACCAGTTCCGCAGGGTCAGGACGGCAACGAAGGCGGCCACCGCGACATATAGCCCGTAGTCCCGCACGGTCTGGCTTGCCCTGACGATCATAAGGGTGAGCAGCGGCAGGTCCGCGTTGAAGCTCTTGAAAACGATCTGGAAACGCGGGATGAAAAAGATCATCAGGAAGATGACAACGGCGATGGCCAGGATCAGCAGGATGACCGGGTACAGCAGCGCGCTCAACGCCTTCGACTTGATTTCCTTCTCCCGGGCCTGAAAGTCCGCGATCTGCGCGAGCACCACGTCGAGGAAGCCGCCCGTCTCGCCTGCCTCGACCATCGCGACATAGACCTTCGGAAAGGTATCGGGCGACCGGGCCATCGCGTCGGACAGCGACATCCCGTCGATCACCAGGTCGTGGATCTCCTTCCATTTGGCCTTTGCGACCGGCACCGTCGCTTCCCGATAAAGGATCACCAGCGCCCGGCTGAACGGAACGCCGGCGGCCAGCAGGCTGGAGAGCAGCCGTGTGAAGTTCTCGAGGACCCGCGCCGTGATCTTTCCCTTTCCACCCAGGGAGAACCGCAGGAACGCGGGCACGCCGCCCCCGGAACCGTCCGATCCCGCGGATTCAGCGCCGCTGCCGTTGGAATCGGCCGGTTCCGCCGAACCGGCGGCCGCGGACCTCTTCCGCGCGGACCCGTTGGCCGCCTCGTCGAGCCGGATCGGCTTGAGTCCCAGGTTCTCGATCTGCCTCATCGCCTCGTGCCGGCTGCCCGCCTCGAGGACGCCCTCGGCAAGGACGCCGTCGCGCTGCATGCCTTTGTAGGAGAATTGGGGCATGGGAGGAGCCGGGCTCAATTGCCGGGGCGCGAAGCCCCGGAGACCGCCGGATTGCCGCCCTGCGCGGGCTGGCTTGCGGCCGCCGCAAGCGGCGCCGCCTCATTCACGGTTGTGACACTGAGAACCTCCTCAATGGTCGTCACCCCGGTCTGCACGAGGCGGCAGCCGTCATCCGCCAGCGTGGTCATCCCCGAGCGGCGGGCGGCATCGCGGATCGCGTCCGTCGATGCATTGGCCAGCATCATCTGGCGGATTTCCGGGTTCGTATCCATCCACTCGAAGATCGCGTGCCGGCCGAAATAGCCGGTCTGCCTGCACTCGCGGCAGCCCACCGCCCGGTAGATCGTGGTTTTCCCGGGAATCCCGAGCCTCGTCTTGTAGGAAAGCGCAATCGGCGTGTCATCGACCGCCTTGCAATGCGGACAGAGGACCCGGACAAGCCGCTGGGCGAGCACGGCCTCGAGGGACGAGGCCACCAGGTAGGGTTCGACGCCCATGTCGACCAGGCGGGTGACGGCTCCGGCGGCATCGTTCGTATGCAGGGTGGAAAACACCAGATGGCCGGTCAGCGATGCCTGCACGGCGATCTGGGCGGTCTCGTGGTCGCGAATTTCGCCTATCAGGATCACGTCCGGATCGTGGCGCAGGATCGATCGCAACCCGCGAGCGAATGTGAGCCCGGATTTCTCGTTCACCTGGATCTGGTTGACACCCTTGAGCTGGTATTCGATCGGATCCTCGATCGTGATGATCTTCCGCTCCGAATCGTTGATCTCGTGCAGGGCGGTGTACAGGGTCGATGTCTTGCCGCTGCCGGTCGGTCCCGTCACGAGCACGATGCCGTGAGGCAGCTGCAGCACCCGCATGAGGCAGCCGAACTCCCGCGGACCCATTCCGAGTTCGCGCACGCCGAGCAGCGCCTTGTTCTGCCGCAGAAGCCGCATCACCACCGCTTCGCCGTGGAGCATCGGGATGACGGAAACGCGAATATCGACTTCAGCGTCGTCGATTCGCACCTTGATGCGGCCGTCCTGCGGCAGGCGCTTCTCGGCAATATTGAGATGGCTGAGGATCTTCACGCGCGCGCCGATCGCCTGCTGGAAGCGCTTGACCTGCGCCGGCACCGGGATCTCCTGCAGCACGCCGTCGATGCGGTAACGGATCCTCAGCTCGTCCTCGAACGGCTCGAGGTGGATGTCAGACGCCCGCAAATCGATTGCGTCCTTCAGCACTTGGTTGACGAACCGGATGATCGACGCGTCCTCCGCCGCGGTGTCGAGGTTGGTGTCGTTGACGCCGCCGCTGTCATCGACGACCTGCAGGCCGATCTCCTCCTCGAGCGTGTCGATCGTGTCGGCGCCCACGCCCAGCCGTTTCTTCATCTCGCGCTGGATCACTTCGGTCGGCGCGAGCACCGGACACAGGCGCAGGCCCGTGAGCGCCCTCAAACCGTCGAGACCGTGGGTGGCAAACAGCCGGCTCGTTGCCACCTCGATCTGATTCTCGGTCCGCCGCAACGGCAGAAGCTCGTCGCGCAAGAGCAGCCGCGCCGGGAAGAGCGAAAGAACCTGCTTGTCCGGCTCCAGTTCGTCGAGCACCGCGTAACCCACCCCGTACTCGCGCCCCAGCCAGCGCAGGACCTTCTCCTCCGTGAGCGCCTCAGGGCCCGGATTTTGCGCCAGGAATGAAAGCGCATCGGTCTTGGTGAGCTGCCGGCCCGCAATCATGCGGTCGAGGAGTTCGGGGAGGGCGCCGTTTGCGGCGCCGGGCGCGGAGGGGTTGACGACCATGGCGTTCTCAGGGAAGCAGGCCCAGCATGACGGCCAGGGCTTCCTGCCGGACGGTGAGCACCGCGCGCAAGTCCTCCTGCGCCTTTTCGAGCTTCGCCTCGTTCTGCTTGCGCACCGCGCGATAACGGTCGAGCCGGGCCTTGATCTCGGCATCCGGCATGTTGTCGGTCACCGCAGTGCGGAGCGCGTCCAACTCGGGGCTGGCCGCGCGTCCCGGTCGGTTGACCCGGGCCGTGTCGCCGGCCGCGCCGGTGCGAAAGCCCCCGCCAAATCCGCCCGCGGTGCTGCGCCGGAGTTCCATGACCCCCGTGATGCGCGTCGAGATGAGGGCCCACTCCGCGTCATCCGCGACGCCGAACCGGTCCTTCAGGGCGGCCATCGCCGCCTCGGGGCTGAAATTGCCTCTGCGCTGGCGTCCGGCGCCGTTCGCTGTGTCCGCAGCCGCCGCGCCCGTGTCGCCAGTTGCCGCCGGAGGAGTGTCTTGCGCAAGAAGCGGGCCGGAAACCGCAAAGGCGGCAATCAGGGATACAATCCCGACGCACAGCCCGCGGCGGGAACATCGGAAGGCGCATGCGACGGAAGCGAGCAATGGGATCATTTTGGTTCGACGATGCCTGGATTAAGCAGCTATGATGCCACTAAATAAACTGTTGATAAACAATATCTTAAATATTGAACCTTGGGCATTTTTTGCTCATCCGGACGATCTCGTGCGCAGGAATTGCGCGATTTCACCCCGCACGGCCTGGAGGTGCCCTCATTGGACGAAGGTGTTTCCTCACGAGGGAATGGAGCCATCATTTGACATCACACTGGCCGCCAATCCGTCAGCACAGACGGGCTTGCGCCGGGACGCGGTGGGGCTAATGGTGGGGCATGGAACCCAACGGCAAAGAATGCCCAGCTTCTCCCTGGTCGCGACGGGGGTCCGGCCTTGAGCCGTAATCCGGACCAAGAAGACTCGAAAAACCGAACCCATGAGCGTGCATCCCTACGGCTTCATCGCACTGTTCTTCATTGCGGCCGTGGCGTTTCCGTTGGCCCTGCTCGGCGTTGCGGGCCTGTGGTTCCGCCATTTTCAACCCTCCAAGCCGGGACCCACAAAGAATGACGTCTATGAATGCGGAATCGCCCCGACCGGCGATTCATGGATTCAGTTCAAGGCCCATTATTACCTGTATGCGATCTTGTTTCTGATTTTCGACGTGGAATTCGTTTTCCTTCTGCCGTTTGCAGTCGCATTCACGGCGCTTCCCCTTGGGGCGATCATCGGTATGGCTGTATTCATCCTTCTTCTGGCCGAAGGACTGCTTTGGGCCTGGCAACGCGGCCATCTTGAATGGACCTAAGTTTTCATGACGCTCCCGGACGAGGATAAAGAAGAATTGCGGCGGCAGGGCATTCTCCTAACGAGCCTTCAGGAACTCTACAACTGGGGCCGAAGCAATTCTGTCTGGCCCCTGAATTTTGGGCTGGCCTGCTGCGCGATCGAGATGATGGCGGCATCGATGGCCCGCTTCGACATCGCGCGTTTTGGCTCTGAAGTGTTCCGGCCGTCGCCGCGGCAAGCCGATCTGCTGATCGTTTCCGGCACGGTGACAAAGAAGATGGCCCCGCAGATCGTGAGACTCTGGAACCAGATGCCGGAGCCCAAGTACTGCATTGCGATGGGGGCCTGCGCCATCTCGGGAGGGCCCTTCAAGCAGGGCTACAATGTGCTCAAGGGAATCGACCGCTACATTCCCGTCGATATTTACATCCCCGGCTGTCCGCCAAGGCCCGAGGCGCTGCTGAACGGACTCATTGCGCTTCAGGGAAAGATTGGCGGACAAAAGCTGACAGGACCGGACGCTCCCCGTCACTTGCGGGATGACAGCGACTGCAATTATCCGGTGCCCGAATTCGGCGAACACGATCTGGAACCGCCCAGCAATCCCGGCGTGTGGCAGCCGCCCGCCCTGGCGCGCGCCAAGAAAGCCTGAGCGCAAAACCAATGGAATCGCCAGAGCAGATCCGCGACCGGCTTGTCGCGCAATTCCCCGGGGCGGAAGTCACGGTAGCCGCCAATCCCTCCCAGTCCGGACAGCGCTCCCTGCTCGCGGACGCCCCGCACGTGCGGGAAATCGCCCGATTCCTGCGGGATGACGAAAGCCTGCAGCTGGACTATTGTTCAAATGTCACAGGCGTGGACTGGCCCGAGAAGGAGATCACCGACACCGTCAAAGTCGAATTGCCGGATCCGTCCGGAGGTCCGCCAAAGGTTGTGGAGAAAAAGATCAAGCGCGTCAGGGAGGGCTGCCTTGAGGTCGTCTATCATCTGTATTCGACGACCCGGGGCCACGGACCGCTCATCCTGCGGATGCGGACCGGAAACCGCGCCGACCGGGTGACCCTGCCCTCGTTGACCCCTGTTTGGCGCGCCTGCGAATTCCAGGAGCGCGAGGTGTTCGATCTTTTCGGGGTCGTTTTCGAGGGCCACCCCGACTTGAGGCGCATCCTCATGTGGGACGGCTTCAGGGACCACCCGATGCGCAAGGACTACGCCGAGCCCGACGATTACGAGTGGGAGCCGACGCCGCACGATGCGGTTCTCGCGAAGGCGGCCCTCCATTTTCCGGACGCCGCGCCGCCCGCCGCAGATCCAACCCCAGGCAGCCATGGTGACGCCCCGCAGGGCGGGGCGAAGACGCAAGCCCCATGATCGAAAACCCGTTCCCTTCGCTGACCGATTCCCCGGGCTCGCGCGTTCGGCCGGTGCGGGACGCCTTTCACGGCGACCTGCTCGAGGTCTCCATGGGGCCGCACCATCCTTCCACTCATGGTGTGTTCCGCATGGTGGTGACCCTGGATGGCGAGGCTATCGTTAAGCTGAAGCCGGTCTTCGGCTATCTTCACCGCAATCATGAAAAACTCGGCGAGAATACGACCTATCTCGGATCGATGCCGTACACGGACCGGCTCGATTATCTCAACTCGATGACCAACAACTGGGCGTACGCCCTCGCGGTGGAGAAGCTCACCGGCCAGCCGGTGCCGGAGAGGGCCGAATATGTCCGCGTCATTCTCGCCGAACTCACCCGGCTCTTGAACCACACCTGCCTCGCCGGGTTCCTGATGCAGGATTGCGGGTGCAGCGGCACGCCGCTCATGTATGCCTTCCGCGAGCGGGAAAAGATCCTCGATCTTTTCGAGTCGCTGAGCGGCTCCCGCATGATGTGCAACTACCAGCGCTTTGGCGGCTGCCGGGTCGATCCTCCTGCGGAATGGCTCGATGCCGCACGCCGGCTTGTCGACGGCTACGGTGCCTTCCTGGACGAGTACGAGGCGCTCATGACGGGGAACGAGATCCTGATGGCCCGCACCCAGGGAGTGGGGTGCCTCGGAGCCTCCCTGGCCGTCAACGCAGGGATCACCGGCCCCATGCTCCGCGCAACGGGGGTTGCCTACGACATCCGCAAGGTCGACGGCTACGGGATTTATCCGCGTTTCAGCTTTCGCGTGCCGCTCGGCGACCACGGCGACACCTACGACCGGTATATGATTCGCATCCTTGAAATGCGCGAATCGATTCCGATCCTTCGCCAGGCCCTGAAGGAAATACCCGCCGGACCGATCATCGACCCCGGGGCAAGGCTTCGGGGCCTGCGGCCGAAACCGGGGGAGGCCTATGGCCGGATCGAGGGTCCCAAGGGCGAGATCGGGTTCTACCTCATAAGCGACGGCAGTCCCAATCCCTACCGGTACCGGGTGCGCGCGCCGTCGTTCGTCAATCTCACGCTGCTCGAGGACCTCTGCCTCGGGCACACGGTCGCCGACGCAGTGGTCATCCTCGGCTCGATCGATATCGTCCTCGGGGAGGTCGATCGCTGACAAACAAGGCCCATGCTCGGCACCGGAATCATCAAAGGGCTGGCGGCCACAGCGAGGAATCTCGCGGGCAGCTATCACGATCCTGCGCGTTTCGTGACGACCCAGTACCCGGAGCAGAGAACGGCGCTCCCGGAAAACTACAGGAATTTTCCCTTTCTCGTCACAGAGAACGAGGATGACCCGATGGGCACCCTCCGCTGCGTCGCGTGCCAGATCTGCGAGAAGGAGTGCCCCCCCCAGTGCATCTACATCGAAAAAAGCAAGGACAAGAAACCCGATGCGAACGGAAAGATGCAGATCTATCCCGCGGTCTTCGACATCGACATCTCGGTCTGCATGAGCTGCCAGATCTGCGTCGAGGTCTGCCCTTTTGACGCGATCAAGATGGATCACGAATTTGAAATCGCGACGGCGGACAGGTTCAAGCCGCTGCTGCTCAGCCGCGAGCAGCTGGCGAAATCCAACAGCCATTTTCATCGGATTCACCCGAGCGAAGCCTCCGAGGTCGACGCCCGGCTCGCCGCCGCGAGAAAGGCCGCCGAGGAAAGGGCAGCCGCCGTGAAAGAGCCCGCACCGGCCAGGCCGGGGGCCGAGACCAAGTCCGCCGTCGAGCGGCCCGATCCCCCCCGGGGCGGGATCACGCCGGAGGCATGAGGGCGGACGCTCCCGAAATGCAATCGCTGCTCGAGCGGCTGCCGCTCATCGCACGCGACCTTCTGACCGGGTTTCTGCCGGAACCGTGGCGCTGGCTTGTGCAGAGCCTCATTGCGATCGCACTTCTCCTCGCCGTGTTCGGGCTCCTGTTCGCCTTTCTCACGCTCGCCGAGCGAAAGTTGCTGGGGCGGATACAGAACAGGCCCGGGCCCAATCGGGTCGGTTGGGCGGGGGTTCTGCAGCCCTTTGCCGACGGGATAAAGATACTCACCAAGGAGGACATCGTCCCGCGCTCCGCAGACAAGGTGCTGCACTTCCTGGCCCCGGTCGCCCTCGTCTCCTTTTCCCTCCTGTCGCTCGCCGTGATTCCCTACGGCCGCCGTCTTGTCGCCCTGGACCTGGATGCGGGCGTCCTGTATTTCTTCGCCGCCAGCGCTTCCAGCGAACTCGCCGTGTTCATGGCGGGCTGGGCCGGGCGCAACAAGTATGCGCTCCTCGCCGCCATGCGGGCGCTCGCGCAGCTGATCAGCTACGAACTCCCGCTGCTTCTTTCCCTGGTCCCGGTGGTCATGCTCGCCGGAACGCTCTCACCTTCGGGGATCGTCGCGGCGCAATACGGCTGGAGTTTCGGGTTTCTTCCGCACTGGCATGTCCTGACGCCGTGGGGATTCGCGGGATTTGCGATCTTCATGGTGGCCGCGCTCGCCGAGGCGAACCGGTCGCCCTTCGACCTGCCGGAGGCCGAAAGCGAGCTCATCGCGGGGCACCTGACCGAGTACTCCGGATTCAAATACGCGCTCTTCTTCATGGCGGAGTATTGCGCCATGTGCGCCCTGAGCGGCATGGCGGTCACCCTTTTCCTGGGCGGATGGCAGGCGCCCATCGCGGCCCTCGAGTTTGTCCCGTCCTACGCCTGGTTCGCGATCAAGCTGCTTGTCCTTCTCTTCGGATTCATCTGGATCAGGGCCACCCTTCCCCGGCTGCGGATCGACCAGCTGATGCGCCTCGCCTGGAAGTTTCTCGTGCCTCTCGCGCTCATCAATCTTCTGACAGCCGCCTTCTGGCACTTTAGCGCAGGTTGGGGCATGGCCGCCCAGCCCCTTCGCTGGGGCCTTGCCCTCGGGCTCGTCGCGATCCCGTTTGTGCTCATCGGACGGGGCCTTTCTTCCGGACTGGGCCCGAGAACCTATCGCTACGCCGCGCAATGAACCTTTCCCTGCTCCTGGTCGGTGCCGTCATCCTGGCGAGCGCGGCCGCGGCCCTCTCCCTCCGGAACATCGTCCGCAGCGTCCTGCTGCTCGTCGCAAGCTGGTTTGGAATCGCAGCGTTCTATCTTTGGGCCGGCGCGGAGTTCGCGGCGTTCGCGCAGGCGCTCGTGTACGGCGGCGCCGTGTCGATGGTCGTCCTTTTCGCGGTCCTTCTGACGGGCCGGGAAACCCCGGACGCGACGGTGCCGCCCCCGCCGCCGGGCCGTTTGCTCGGAGCGCTGCTTGCGGGGGGCGCGGTCGCCGGGATCATTGCGGCGGCGGTCATCCGGACGCCTTTCGGCTCCGCAAACGATGAAGCGCCGAGCCTTCCCGTGCACAGGCTCGGCATCCTGCTCATGGGACCCCAGGCCGCCGCGTTCCTCGTCACCGGCGCGCTCCTGACTGCTGCGCTCCTGGGCGCCGTTGTCATGGCGGCCGGCACGAAGGACGACCCGGAGGACGCGCCATGAACACGCTTCAGGTCTGCCTTGTCCTTTCGGGCCTGCTTTTCGGGATCGGCCTTGCCGCAGCCCTCGCCCGAAGCAGCGCGATCCTGGTGCTCCTGGGCATCGAGCTCATGCTCAACGCGGCAAACCTCAATTTCATCGCCTTCTGGCGCTTTGGCCCGGCGCCCGAGACGGGCACCGGCGTGCTGTTCGTGCTGTTCGCAATCGCGGTCGCCGCGGCCGAAGCGGCGGTCGGCCTCGCGCTCGTGATCGCGCTCTACCGTCATCAGCGAAACATCCGGCTGCAGGAGGCCACGCGGTTGAAAGGCTGAAGATGCGGGAAGATTTCATCGCGCACCTCTGGCTCATTCCGGCTTTGCCGCTCGCCGCGGCCGCGGTCGGCGCATTCACTCCCCGAAGAGGGCGGGCGGTCGCCGCCGGAGCCGCCATCGCCGGCATCCTTGGCTCGCTTGCGCTTTCGCTTGCGGCCCTCGCGGTTGCCCTTCGGGCTCCCGCGAGGCACTTCAGTTCCAATTTCGCCTGGTTCGACATCGGGCAGGCTTCCGTGAGGCTCGGATGGCTCCTCGATCCTCTCACGGCATTGATGGCGGTTATGGTGTCCCTGGTCGGGGCGCTGATCTTTGTCTTCAGCCTGGGTTACATGAGGGAGGACGGCAACTTTGCCCGGTTCTTCTGCTTCCTCAGTTTCTTTGCGGCGGCGATGCTCGGACTCTTGGTCGCCAACAGCCTCCTTCTGCTGTTCATCTGCTGGGAGCTGGTCGGGCTCGCCTCTTATCTTTTGATCGGGTTCTGGTTCGAGAGACCGGAGGCGGCCGCAGCCGCCAGGAAGGCATTCATCACGACCCGGATCGGCGACCTGGGATTTCTCCTCGGGATGGTCTGGCTCTACAATTCGACCGGAACCCTGCTCTTTTACGATGGCGGTCACGGCCTTTTCGACGGTGGACGGCTCGGCCTGCTGAACGCCCACTGGATCGCGACGCCGTTTCCGATGCTTGCGCTTCCCCTTTCGGCGGCGATCAGCCTCCTTCTGTTTTGCGGCGCCATCGGCAAATCGGGCCAGTTTCCGCTGCACGTCTGGCTGCCGGATGCAATGGAAGGTCCGACACCGGTCAGCGCCCTCATCCACGCGGCCACGATGGTGGCCGCCGGGGTCTTTCTGGTCGCGCGCGTCTATCCGCTGATGTCGATCGACCAGCTGCTGGCGGGAATCGGCGGCCGCACGACGATTCACGCCCTCCCGGTCGTCGCCGCCATAGGTGCCATCACCGCCCTTCTGGGCGCCGTGATCGCCGTGGCACAAAACGACATCAAGCGGATCCTGGCATTTTCAACGATTTCGCAGCTTGGTTACATGATGCTCGCCTTGGGCGTAGGCTCCTGGGTCGCCGCCATCTTCCACCTGCTGACCCACGCCTTCTTCAAGGCGCTCCTTTTTCTGGGCGCCGGCTCGGTCATAACCGCCACCCACCACGAGCAGGATGTCCGCCGGCTCGGCGGACTGGCACCCCGGCTTCGTGCGACGTTCGCGACGTTTGCGATCGGAATGATGGCGCTTTCCGGGGTGCCTTTTCTATTCTCCGGATTCTGGAGCAAGGAGGCCATCCTCCGTGCCGCGGATGCCTGGGATGTGTCCCGCCTTCCTCTTCTCGCCGGGCTCGCCGCCGTGGTTTTGACGGCCTTCTACATGACGCGCCTGATCTGCGAGGTTTTCCTCGGAGTCCCCCGGTCGGAATCCGCCTCGCACGCCTGCGAAAGCCCCGCAGTCATGACCGTGCCTCTGGCGCTCCTCGCGCTCGGAGCCGTCGGGCTCGGGTTCCTTGGCACGCCCGCATGGCCGTGGCTTCAGTCGCAGTTGAGCGGAGCGCCCATCGAACCGCGTCGCTTGTTCGAAGGCGGCGGGCTCATGATGCTGTCGATATTTCTGGTGGCGACGGGCCTCGGGTCCGGATGGGCGCTTTACGGGCGCAGGACCCGCGCCAGCGCAGCCGCGCCGGATCCCATCGAGAAGCGGCTTCCGCGCCTGTTCTCATTCCTCGCCGCCCGGCTAAAGCTTGACGAATTGTACGCGGCGACATCCGGCCGCCTCTTCAGCGGCCTCGCTTCCCTGGCTGTGATGCTGGACCGCCGCGTTTGGGGCGGCTGCGTCGACTTTGTGGCAGGCTTCGGCAATCTCGCAGGCCTTCTCAACCGGGAGGCCGACGAAAGCGGTCTCAATGCCGGATTTGATTCCGCGAGCGAGAGTCTGCGTGCCACCGGCCGGGCCTATGCCAAGCGCCAGACGGGAGAGACTCACGGCTACCTGAAGGCGGTGGCCATCGCGTTTGTCGTCTTGGCGTTTCTTGCGATCGCAGGAGGTGGCCGTTGACAACGATTCCTGTCCTGAGCCTTGCGATCTTCGCGCCCTGGGCGGGTGCGCTGTTGCTTTCTGTATTGCCCCGGGCGTCGGTTGCGGGCAGTCGCGCCATAGCGATCCTGTCGAGTTTTTCCACGCTTCTGTTCGGCCTCGCCGTCCTCTCCTCGTTCGATTCCACGGCGGCCGGCTTCCAACTCGTCGAACGGCACGTCTGGGTTTCCGCCCTCAATTCCCATTACCTTCTCGGTGTCGACGGCCTGAGCCTGATCCTCGTCCTGTTGACGGGAATCGTGGGACCGGCCGGGCTTCTCGCTTCCTGGAGACAGGCGCACGAACCGCGGTTGTTTGGAATTCTCTATCTCATCCTTCAGGGCTGCGCGCTTGGAGTCTTCCTGGCGCTCGACTTCTTTCACTGGTTCCTGTTCTGGGAACTGAGTCTCGTCCCTGCCTTCTTTCTGATCAAGATATGGGGCGGAAGCGGAGCCTCCCACGCAGCCTACCAGTTCGTCATCTACACGCTCGGCGGGAGCGTATTTCTCCTCCTCGGCTTCGCGGCGCTCTTCGTGGCCACCGGGAGCCTCGACTTTGCAGAGTTGTCGCGCCTGGCGGCCGGCGGGACGCTCGGCACCCGGCTGGCGGCCCTAGGAGGATTCTGGCCAAAGGCGGTGTTTCTCGGCGTATTCCTGGGGCTTGCGGTGAAGGTTCCGCTCTTTCCGTTTCATACGTGGCTGCCGCCCGCATACGCGGAAGCACCGACTGGCGTGTCGATGTTCCTGACGGGCGTCATGTCGAAGATGGGAGTTTATGGGTTCCTGCGAATCCTGTGGCCCCTGTTCCCGGCTCAGATGCACGCGGCGGCATTCCCCCTGATGTGTCTTGCTCTCGGAGGCGTGGTGTTCGGCGCCTTTGCCGCCCTGCGCCAAAGCGACCTCAAGCGCATGGTCGCCTACTCGTCCATCAACCATGTGAGCTATTGTCTTCTGGCGTTGTTCGCAGTCGCCGCGGCGCCCCTCAAGTCCGCTGGCGCCGCGACTTCGGCCTTGAGCGGGGCGATCCTCCAGATGTTCAACCACGGTCTGTCCGCCTCGGCGCTCTTCCTTTGCGCTGGCATTCTCGAGGCTCGCGGAGGGGGAAGGCGCGGGATCGGGGACTTCGGCGGGGTGCGCTCGCCGGCGCCGCTGTTTGCGGGGCTCTGCGGAATCGCGATGTTTTCGTCCATCGGTCTTCCCGGGCTCAACGGTTTTGTCGGCGAATTCCTGATCTTCCGCGGCGTCTTCGGCCTTGTGCCCTGGGCCGCCGCGACCGCATGCCTGGGCCTGCTCGTGACGGCGATGTTCTTCCTGACGTTCTGGCAGCGCGTCTTCCACGGCCCCAGGGCGGGAGCCTCGGCCGGGGCATTTTCGGATATCGGGGGCCCGGACCTCGCCGCTTTGGGTTCCCTCGTTGCCCTCATGTTCCTCTTCGGAATCGCGCCCCACCTCCTGGTCGGGATCTATAATCCGCTGGTGACAGCATGGGCGGGCGGCCTCCCCTCGCCATGAGCCTGCTCCCCTGGACCATTTATCTGTCTCTGGCCGGAGCCCTGCTGACGCTCGCGGCGGGAAGGCGCTCGGCATCGGCTGCGCGCTGGGTCGCCCTCGCGGCATCCCTGGCAGCTTGGGGTGTCGTGCTCGTTGCGGCGTCCGGCTTCTCGCCGTCCGCGCTGCCGCAAACGCTCGTCGACCTCAACTGGATCCCGTCGATGGGCGGGCGCTACCACCTCGCCGCAGACGGAATCAGCATGACTCTGCTCGTCCTGACCGGCCTTGCGGCAACGGCCGGCATTCTTTTCTCGTGGAACGTCGGGGAGCGAACGGGAGAGTTTTTCGCATTCTATCTTGCACTCATCGCCGGCGTGTACGGCGTCTTTCTGAGCGCCGATGCCCTCCTGTTCTTCGTCTTTTATGAGCTGGCGATCATCCCCAAGTACTTCCTGATCGCCGTCTGGGGTTCCACGAATCGCGAATACGGAGCGATGAAGCTGGCCCTCTATTCCTTCGCCGGAAGCGCACTTGTCCTTGCCGGCCTTCTGTGGGCCTATGCCGCAGGCGGAGCGCGAAGCTTCGGGATTGAGGAGCTTGCGGCAGCGGCGGCCGGATTCCCCGCGGGCCAGCAAATCGCAATGTTCGCCCTCGTCTTCTTCGGCTTCGCCGTCCTGGCCGGCCTATTCCCTTTTCATACCTGGGCGCCCACCGGCCACGTGGCGGCCCCCACGGGGGCTTCGATGCTCCTGGCCGGCGTCGTCATGAAACTCGGCGCCTATGGCTGCCTTCGCGTGGCGATGCCGCTCTTCCCTGCGGGGCTCGCCTTTTGGCAACCGGCCATCGCCTGGCTCGCGATCGGAGGAATACTCTATGCAGGATTTGTCGCCCTTGTGCAGGATGACTGCAAATTCGTCATTGGATATTCGAGCGTGAGCCACATGGGCTTCGTCCTCCTCGGGCTGGCGGCCGCAAATCCGCGTGCCGTCGCGGGCGCGGTCCTGCAGATGTTCTCCCATGGGGTCATCGCCGGGCTCCTGTTCGCGGTCGTGGGCCGCATGGTCTACGACAGGACTCACACGCGCAGCTTGGAAGACCTGCGTCTTCTTCCGCTGCATCGCCTGCTGCCATTTGCCGCGACTGTGTTTGTCATTGCGGGCCTGGCCTCAATGGGGTTTCCGGGTTTCAGCGGCTTTCCCGCCGAATTATCGATCCTCATGGGCGCCTGGCAGGCTTCGCCCGCCTGGGCCGCCACGGCCGCGGTCGGAGTTCTGGTCGCGGCCGCCTTCACGCTCAGGGTCGTCCAGTTGACCTTCTTCGGCCGCGGGCGCGAAGAGACAACTTCAGCGAAGCCCCTTCCTCCAATCACATGGCCCGAACGCGCGGGCGGGCTGCTTCTGATCGCCGCCACGGTCGTGATCGGGTTGAAGCCGGACCTTCTCCTCAATTGGATCATCCCCAGCCTTCAGTCCCCCACGTTTCAGGCCATCCTCAAGGGAGGTGGGCCGTGAGTTCGCTTGCGATGTTTCTCGGGGCCTTCCGCGAATTCACGCCGCCGGTTGCCGGTGCGCTGCCGTCGGCGGTGTTCGATCCCGATTACATCGGGCTCGGGCGCGGGCTTTTGCCGGAGGCCGCGTTGATCGCAGGGGCCCTCGCCATTCTGGGAGTCGACATCACCCTGCTGCGCCGCGGCAGGGCGGCCGTGCGCTATCGCTCGGCGGCCGCGATCGCCGCAGCCGCCGTCGCGTGCGCCCTTTTCCTTTGCCTGCGCACGGGCGCCATTGGCGAAGTCTTCGGCGGCGTCCTCGTCCTCGACTCGCTCGCGACCGCCGCCCGCACCGCCCTCCTGGCGCTTACGCTCGTCGTTCTGGGCGTTTCCGTCGGGGCATCCGTGCCGCGGCATCCCGCCGAGTATTGCGCGATCATCCTTTTTGCGACCGCCGGATTCACTCTCATGGCCGCGGCACAACAGCTCCTGCTGGCCTTTCTCGCGCTCGAGCTGGCGAGCCTTTCGCTCTATGTCCTGGCCGGTTTCGATCTCTCCCGCCCCGAGTCAGCGGAGGCCGCGCTGAAGTACTTTTTGCTCGGGGCCCTTTCGTCCGCTTTCCTGCTTTTTGGATTCAGCCTCGTCTACGGCATTGCCGGAACCATCGATCTCACGCAAATCGGGATGGTGCTCGCGCACCAGGGCCCCAGTCCGCTGCTCACCGTCGCCCTCGTCATGGTGCTCGTGGCCTTTGGATTCAAGGCGGCCGCGGCTCCCTTCCACCTTTGGGCGCCCGACGTTTACGAGGGCGCGCCGGCCCCCTCCGCTGCGCTGATCGCATCCGGGTCGAAACTCGCCGGGCTCGTTTTATTCATTCGGCTGCTCTGGCCGGGATTCGGGGCGGTCGCCGGGGATGTCGCCACCGTTCACATCGGAGCGGGATGGCTTCCCGTGCTCGCCGTTCTTTCCGGAGCATCGCTTCTGCTCGGCAACCTCGCCGCCCTGGTCCAGACGAGCGTGAGACGGCTCCTCGCCTATTCGGCCATAGCGCACGCCGGCGCGCTCTTGCTCGGCGTGATCGCGATCGGAGCCGCCGGACCGGGGCCCGTCTTCTACTATGCCGCGACCTATGGCCTCGCGACGGCGGGCGCATTCGGGGTCGTTGGCATTCTGGAGCGGACCGGGGCCCGCCTGCAAATCCGCGACCTGGCGGGGCTGAGCCGCCGTTCGCCCCCACTGGCCGCGTGCCTTCTCATCTTCGTCCTCTCGCTCGCGGGCATTCCCCCGCTGGCCGGTTTCTTCGGAAAGTTCGCGGTCTTCGCGGCCGCCCTGAGACTCGGCGGAATTGGCGGCCCCGCCGGATGGCTCGCCGTCGCAGCGATCCTTTTGAGCGCCATCGGCCTTTATTACTACCTGATCCTCCTGAAGCAGGCCTTCGTCGCCCCTTTGCAGGGAAACCCCGGCCGGATCGCCGTCTCGCCCGTCGCCCTGGCAACCCTGGCAGCCTCCGCAGCGGCGATCCTGATCCTCGGCATCTTCCCGTCCCTTCTCCTCGGACTTTTCTAAGGAGTGTTGGCACCCGGGCGCGGCGCGCCTCCTGCAGTCGCTCCCGCGATTCTCGGAAGTTCGGAGGAATTCCATCCACCGCCGAGCGCCATGATCAGCGAAACGCTGGAGGTCATTTGCCGGAGCCGGATCTGCACCTCGGCTTCGCGATTCGAAAGCAGCGTCGTCTGCGCGATGGCCACGTTCAGGTAGCTGTCTATTCCGGTCCGGTAGCGGGTCATGGCCAGGTCGAGCAAATGGCCGGAGGCCTCGACGGCCGTCCGCTGCTGCCCCGCCTCATCCGCCAGAATCCGCAAGGCCGACAGATTGTCCTCGACCGCCTGAAATGCAGAGAGGACGGCCTGCCGATAGTTGGCCACCGCCTCGTCGAATCCAGCCCTGGCCTCCTCCGTCTGCGCGCGCCGCGCGCCCCCGTCGAGCAGCGTCCCCGCCAGTTCCGGTCCGACTGACCAGAATCGGCTGGGCCATTCGAACCAGCGGGCAAACTGGTAGCTCTCCCATCCTCCCGCCGCCCCCAGGGTCAGATTCGGGAAATAAGCCGACCGCGCAATGCCGATCTGCGCATTGGCGGCCGCGACCCGCCTCTCCGCAGCCGCGATGTCGGGCCTCCTCTGCAACAGATCGGAAGGCAGGCCGGCCGGAACGGCCGGGGGCAGCGCCGCCAGCGGCATGACCGGCAGGGAAACATCGGACGGCGGTTTTCCCGCTAGGACGGCGATCGCATGTTCGTACGATGCGCGCGCGACCCCGATATCCGTGTCCTGCGCAATCACCGTGTCCAGCTGGGTCTGCGCGCGGGTGACGTCCTCCTGGGAATCGATGCCGCTTCGAAACAGCGCCGAGGTCATGTCCAATGTCTGCCTGTAGGAAGCAACCGTATCGTCGAGGATGTGCCGTTCGGCGTCGAGGGCCCGCAACTGGAAATAATCCCGGGCGAGCTCGGCCTGGGTGCCCAGCAGGGCGGTCGCAAGGTCCGCCGCGCTCGCCTGGGCCGCGAGCGCGCCCGCCCTTGCGGAATTGCGCACTCGGCCCCAGAGGTCGATCTCATAGGAGGCTTCCACGGGAAGCGAAAACTCATCGACGATCGTCGGCGCGGAAAAAGTCCCGGGCGGCAGGCTCAATGTCTGGGATGGCCGCGCCCGGCTGACTGCCGGAGCCGCGCCGATCGTCGGAAAAAGGGCCGATCTTGCGAATTCGGCGGCGGCGCGCGCAGCCCTGAAATTCGCCTCGGCGGCTGCAATCGTCTGATTCGAGACTTGCACCTGGTCCTCGAGGGCGTCGAGCCCCGGGTCGTTGTAGATCTTCCACCACCGGCCTCCCATCGCTCCGTCGCCCGGCCGGGCTTGCGTCCAGGCCACGTCCTGTGCCGGAGCCGACCCTGCTTCGCGGAATCCCGCGGGCGTCTGCACCGAAGGGCGGGCGTATTTTGGGGCCAGGTTGCAGCCGGACTCCGGGAAGGCGAGCAGGGCGAGGACGGCCCATGCCACGCGGCCGAGGCCCCGGGAATCGGCAGGATGACGGACGGATCTTCGCTTTCTCATGCGTCGGGATAAACGGGCGCGTTTGAAGCCGAGCCCGGCAATTCGGCATCGCCCGGCCTTCGCCTTCGGAGCGAACCGAGCTTCGCGGCCAGACGGTCGAGATAGAGATAGATGACGGGGGTCGTGTAGAGCGTCAGGACCTGCGAAACGAGCAGGCCGCCCACAATCGCGATGCCAAGCGGACGCCGCAAATCCGAACCGGTGCCATGGCTGAGCGCGATCGGAAGCCCCGCGAGCAGCGCGGACATGGTCGTCATCATGATCGGGCGGAAGCGCAGAAGGCAGGCCTCGTGGATCGCCTCCAGCGGGCTCTTGCCCTCGCTCCGCTCGGCATCCAGGGCGAAGTCGATCATCATGATCGCGTTCTTTTTCACGATGCCGATCAGCAGGATGATGCCGATGATGGCGATCACGCTCAGGTCGAAGCGGAACAGCATGAGCATGAGCAGCGCGCCCACGCCGGCCGACGGCAGCGATGACAGGATGGTGATCGGATGAATGTAGCTCTCGTAGAGCATCCCGAGGACGATGTAGACGACGACGATGGCTGCCATGACCAGAAGCGGCGTCGAGGAAAGGGAATCCTGGAATGCCTGCGCGGTCCCCTGGAAAGTACCCTGCAAGGTCGGAGGAGCCTTGAGTTCGCCGCGCATTCGCTCAATGCCGCTGACGGCATCGCCGAGCGCGGTTCCGGGGGCCAGGTTGAACGACAGGGTGACGGCCGGAAACTGTCCCTGGTGGCTGATGGAAAGCGACTCCAGCTTGGACGTGAAATGCGCAAAGGCGCTCAATGGAATCCGCGCGCCGCCGGCTGCAATGACGTATAGCTTGGAAAGCGCGGAGGCGTCGGTCTGGAACTGCGGCTGGACTTCGAGGACGATCCGATACTGGTTCGTCGACGAGAAGATCGTCGCCACATCGCGCGATCCAAACGCGTCGTAGAGCGTGTCATCGATCAACTGGGGCGAGACGCCGAGCCGCGAAGCGGCGTCCCGGTCGATATCAATCGCGATGTGCGGCGCCGCGGTCTGCTGGTCGGATGCGACATCCTGCAGGCCGGGAATCCTGGCCATCGCCTGCTCGAAGAGCGGCGCCCATTGGTTCAGTTCATCGATGTCGGTGTCGGTGAGCGTATACTGGAATTGTGTGCGGGCCGAGCGTCCGCCGACATTGATGTCCTGCCCGGCCTGCATGAAGAACTTTGCACCCGTCACCTGCGCCGTTATCGGCCGCAGGCGCTGGATGATCTGGTCGACCGAAGCGTCGCGCTGATTCAAGGGCTTCAGTTGGATGAAAACCCGGGCCGTGCTTTCACTGCCGTTGCCCCCCGCTCCGTCGAACGCCATGACGCCGGTGACGGCCGGATCCTGGGTCACCTTGTCGACGACTCCATGGGTCAGCGCTGAAATGGCTTCAAATGACGTATCCTGGCGGCCGTCGACCTCGCCAAATATGAAGCCCGTGTCCTGCTGCGGGAAAAAGCCCTTGGGGATCACGATGTACAGGAATACCGTGAGCACGAGCAGGGCCAGGGTTGTCATGAGCGTCGGAAACTGATGCCGCAGCACCCAGTTCAGGCCCCGGTCGTACAACCGGATCATCCCATCGAAGAAGGCTTCCGCAGTCCGGTTGAAGCGCCCACCGCCCCCGTGCTCGGTCCCGCGCGTCAGGAAGAGGGCGCACATCATCGGGGTAAGAGTCAGCGAGACCACCGCGGATACCATCACGGCGACCGTCACCGTCATGGCAAACTCCCGAAACAGCCGCCCGATGATTCCGCTCATGAACAGGAGCGGGATGAAGACTGCGATCAGCGACACGCTGATTGAAATGATCGTGAAGCCGATCTGGCCCGACCCTTTCAAAGCCGCCTGAAGCGGCGTGTCCCCCGCTTCGATGTAACGCACGATGTTCTCGATCATCACGATCGCGTCGTCCACGACGAAACCGACTGCGATCGAAAGACCCATGAGCGACAGGTTGTCGAGGCTGTAGCCCAGGACATACATGACCCCGAACGTGCCGATGATCGAGATCGGCACGGCCACGCCGGGGATGATGGTCGCCCACATTTTTCGCAGGAAAAGAAAGATCACCATCACGACGAGGAAGATCGTGAGGATGAGCGTGAAGCGCACATCGGAAACGGACGCCCGGATCGTATCGGATCGATCCGACATCAAATCGACCTTGACGCCGGGCGGCAGGGAGAGCCGCAATTGCTCCACGAGGGCCTTGATCTGATCGACGAGCTCCACCGTATTGGCGCCGGCCGCCCGCCGGACCATGAGGAGTTCCGCCTGCTTGCCTCCGAACCAGGCGGCCTGCCGGATCTGCTCCACGGAATCGACCGCTTTGCCGATGTCCCCTATCCGCACCGGCGCGCCGTTCCGGTACGCCACGATCACCTGGTTGAACTCCCCGGCATTGAGGAGCTGGTCGTTGGTGTCCAATGTGAAGGACTGATGGGCGTTCTCGAGATTTCCCTTGGGCTGGTCCGTCGATGTGCTGGCGAGCGCGTTACGGACATCCTCCAGCCCGATTCCGCGCGTCGCCAGGGCGTCCGGATCGACCTGCACGCGGACCGCATATTTTTGCTGGCCGGCGATGCTCACCTGGGAGACTCCGGAAACGGCCGACATTCTCTGCGCGAGGAGCGTGTAGGCGTACTCGTCGACCTTGCTCATCGGCAGCGTGTCGGAGTGGACGGCGTAGATCATGATCGCCCGCTCCGTCGGGTTGTCCTTCCTGTAGGTGGGCGGGTTGGGCAGGTTCTTCGGAAGAAGGCCGCCCGCGGCATTGATGGCCGTCTGGACATCCTGGGCGGCGCCGTCGATGTTGCGGCTCAATACGAATTGCAGGGCGATCGATGTGCTGCCGAGGCCGCTCGTCGAGGTCATCTGGCTCAGGCCGGGTATGGCCGCGAACTGCTGCTCGAGCGGAGTCGCGACCGACGATGCCATCGTCTCCGGGCTGGCCCCCGGAAGCTGGGCCGAGACCTGGATCGTCGGGAAATCCACGGTGGGCAGCGCCGCAACGGGCAGCAGCGTGTATGCCGTCAGGCCGAACGCCACGATGCCCAGCATCAGGAGCGTCGTCGCGATGGGACGGGAGATGAATGGCTTGGAGACGTTCACGGCATCACATTACGGCTTCATGGATGGAAAGAATGCCCGCGACAAAGGCATCCGGTTCAGCTCCCTGCGGAGGCATTCGCCGCCCGCTCCTGGACGACCTTCGTGCCGGGCTCCAGCCGGTACTGGCCGTCGACGACAACGCGCTCGTTCTCGGCAAGCCCTTTTCCGATCACCGCAATATCCGGCTCGGTCTGGGACACGATGACATCGCGCATTTCGACAGTCATGTCGGGCTTTACGACGAACAGGTAGCTGCCTTTCGGCCCGCTCTGCACGGCGCGCACCGGCACGGTCACCGCATTCTCCCTTACACCGACGACAATCCGCAGATTGACGAATTCGCCCGGCCACAGCGCCGTCTCCTCATTCGGGAAAACCGCCTTGAGGCGCAACGTCCCCGTGGCCGGATCGATCTGGTTGTCGATTGTAAGGAGCTCGCCGCGTGCGATCGGCTGCGGCTGCGTCCGATCGAAGGCGTCCACCCGGATCGGCCGGCCGCCTCTTATCTGCTTCGCCACTTGCGGCAGGAAATCCTGGGCCAGGGTGAAGATCACCGTGATCGGCTTCAGCTGCGTTATCGTGACCAGGCCGTTTGTGCCATTTGCCGCGACGATGTTGCCGGCATCGATCATGCGCAGCCCCGCACGCCCGTCGATTGGCGACGTGATTCGCGTGTAGTCGAGGTTGACCTGGGCCGCATCGAGACTGCCTTGGTCGAGTTTCACCGTGCCCTCGTAACCGCTGACAGCCGCCTCCTGGGTTGCCACCTGCTGCTCCGCAATGGCGTGCTCCCGGTAGGCGGTCCGGTAACGCTCGAGATCGATCTTCGCGTTCGCCAGAAGGGCCCGGTCGTGCTCAAGCTGGCCCTGCGCCTGCGCGACCGCAGCCTGGTACGGCCGCGGGTCGACAACCGCCAGCAGGTCGCCCTGTTTCACGACCTGCCCTTCGCCATAGTGGACTTCCGTCAACAGGCCGGTGACGCGGCTCGTGATCGTCACCATGCAGACAGGCGTCACGGTGCCGATCGCGCCCAGGGTGATCTCCACGTCCTTACGGGAGGCCGGCGCAATGGAGACGGGAACGGCGGGACCCTGTCCCGGCCCGGACGCCTTTGCGGAAACTCCGCCGAAGCCGCCTCGCAGCCAGAGCACGCCGCCCACAAGAATCAGCGCGAGACCGACCCCTGTCAGCCAGAGCCTTGCGCGATTTGAACCTGCGTTGGATGGGGTCATAGAGATACCGACACCTACCTCAGCAAGACGCATGAGCCAAGATTAATGACCGCAAGGCTTCCGGAATTGAAATATAAGCGTTCGGAAGATCGTGTTCTCTTATACAGTGATCGGACCCGGTCCCGCTGGGCCAGCCGAATTCAGGGCGCCGGGCAGGGCCGAGGACGCCGCGGGGCAAATCGGTCCCTAACTCCGGATGCCCGGGGTGTTCTCCACCACAATTCCGATGCTCACATGGTTCCGCTCCACTTCTGCGATATATTTTCGGGTCGCCACCGGAAGGGCATGCCAGATCTTCATGGCCACGAGCACGCCGACCAGCGCGAACGGCACGAAGAAAACGGGCCACCAGCGCCAATTCTCGGTCACAAGATAGCCGAGGAAGAACGACTGGACGGAACCGCCGAGATACGCGAAGCCATCCACGATCCCGGAACTGGTTGCCGTGGCCTTTCGGCCGCCAAAATCGGTCGCGGCGGTTCCTGACATGAGCGAGGTCACGCCCACGCCCGCCATCCAGATGCCCACCGCGGCAGCGCCCACGATCACGGGAGACCTGAAAAGAAACGCCGCCATGACAAGGGACATGAGAAGGACAGTGCCGCAAAGAATCGCGGCGGGCGGCCCCCGGCGCGACTGGAAGAGCTTGTCCGACAGGATCCCGCCCGCGAATCCGCCGATGATTCCGAAGATGCAAATCAGGAGGCCCCAGTTGTTGACAAAGAATTCCGAGCCCGGCTGGTTCATATCCTTGGCGAACGGCCCGTACCACTGCACCACGGAGTTGCGGAAAACGCCCGAGGTCAATTCGACGACCGCTATCAAAAGCATCACCGGGCTTGTAAGCACCTTCTTGATCAGACCGAAGGCCGTAAAGTCCACGTGCATCTGGCCCGATGACGCGTCATGCGTGTCAAAAGGCGGGAATCCCGCCTCCTGAGGCGTGTCCTTGATCAGCCACACATCCAGAAGCGCCCATGCGACAAGGATGGCGGCCGGGATGTAAAACACGGCCCAGGTCGCGTCCGCTCCGCCCCCTGAAAGGCCAAACAGCTTTTGGATCCAGGCATGGCCCCATCCTGCGCCCGCTGGGGCCTTCGCGCTCGAGAGGTTCACGATGCCCCGGCCCCAATCGAAGGCAAAATAACTCCCGATGGAGATCAGCGTGCCGAAGATCGCGCCAAAAACGCCCCTTTCCCGCACGTGGAACCAGTATGCCTTGACCTTGATGATCGAAACCGCCCCGTAACTCTGAAAATACATGTTCAAGGCGTAGAGCCCCGAAAAAGCGGCCACCATGTTCAACTTCAGGCGATGGGTCACCAGCAGGAAGGTGAGCACGCCGAGAAGAATGTTTGCGGCCGCGGCGCCCAGGGCGGCAATCAGTATCCCCTTCTTTCCCCCGATCCGGTCGACAAGCGGCCCGTTCACCAGGAAGGACAACGCATACACGCCGGTTCCCGCGCCAAATATGATTCCGAAATCCTCCTTCGACATGAGCGGACCGAGCGCGTCCTGGGCGACGTTCAGGTTGTATCGCGCCATGTAAAGGAAGGCGTACGTCATCCCGAGTGGAAACCAGTTCACGAATCTCCGGATCATGAATCGCCGGCCATGCCGCATGGGGTTATTCCGAAAATACGCCCAAATGACCATAACCATGACAACCGAGACGATCGTTGCCGCGAAATTCATGGGAAAAATCAAAAAATCCCCCACACATGCAGAACTGGGAACTTCGAGGGACCAAACCGAGGCTGGCAGGCCGCCGGCAGACCTCAAACGGTTTCGGCCGCCTTTTGTTACAATCGTGTGTCGGACATGCGCGACGGCGCGTTGCCAATCGTCTCTTGAGTATCAGCGGGATGCGCAGTTGACGCCAACGCCCTTGGCCATCAGGGTACCATCCCGTGCAGGCTGAAAACACTCTGACGGCGCCAGCAGGTTATTGTGTTCAGATCACCGGCAGACCGATTTGACGAGGCATGAACGGCTCCGCTTCCGATGCCGCCTTTGTGCGCAGGCGCTTGCTGGCCGGGATGGCACTGATCGTCCTGGCGGCATTTGCGGCGTACGCTCCCGTCTTCCAGGCGGGTTTCATATGGAATGACTCGGATTACGTGACGGCGCCGGCTCTGCGATCCTGGTCCGGGCTCTGGCGGATCTGGTCTCAGGTGGGAGCGACGGAGCAATATTATCCCTTCCTCCACACCGCCTTCTGGGTTGAGCACCGGCTCTGGGGCGACGCTCCGCTGGGCTACCATCTGCTGAATGTGGCGCTGCACGCGACTTCGGCCGTCCTGCTGCTCGTTCTGCTGCGGCGGATGCGCATTCCGGGGGCGTGGCTCGCAGCCATGGTTTTCGCGCTCCACCCCGTTTGCGTCGAGTCAGTGGCCTGGATTTCGGAGCAGAAGAACACGCTGTCGACGGTGTTTTACCTGGCCGCTGCGATCCGTTACCTCGATTTTGCCGATCTCCGGAGGCCGGGGCGCTATTTTCTGGCTTCGCTTTTCTTTGTTCTGGCCGTCCTGAGCAAGACCGTCACGGCCACGCTCCCGGCGGCTCTGCTCGTGCTGGCCTGGTGGCGGCACGGCAGCCTTTCCCTGCGCCGGGACGTCGCGCCGTTGCTGCCCTGGTTCGTCTTTGGCGCAGGCGCCGGGCTCTTTTCAGGCTGGGTGGAGCAGCACTTCATCGGCGCCGAGGGGTCGGCCTTCGCCTTGAACGGACTGGAGCGCCTGCTTCTGGCAAGCCGCGCGGTGTGGTTCTACGCGGCCAAACTGATCTGGCCGGCCGATCTGATCTTCTTCTATCCGCGGTGGACGATCACCAGCGACAGCCTTGCGGCATATGGAGCCTTGCTCGGCGTCCTGGCTTTGTTCATCGCCCTGGTGGCGCTCGTCCGCCGCAGCCGCTCCCCGCTGGCCGGCGCGCTCTTCTTTGTGGGCACACTCTTTCCCACCCTGGGTTTCTTCAACGTCTACGCCTTCATTTTCTCCTACGTTGCCGACCACTGGCAGTACCTCGCATCCCTGGGAGTGATCGTCCCGCTGTGCGCGGGTTTCTCCTGGCTGGCGCGCGGCCTCGCGGTTTCGGCGCGCCGGGCGGCCGCGGCTGCGTTGCTGGCGATCCTGGCCGTCCTGACCTGGCGCCAGGCAGGGATGTACAACGACATGGAGACGTTCTATCGGACGACCATCGCGAAGAATCCCGGAGCCTGGATGGCGCACAACAATCTCGGCGTCTATCTGGAGGAGCACAAGGCGTCGGGGTCCAGGGAGGAATACGAGGCGGCGCTCCAGCTGCGGCCCGACTATGTGCCGGCGCACTTCAATCTGGGCGTCAGCCTGTTGGATGCAGGCCACCCGGAAGAGGCGGTCGTGCATCTCGAAAAGGCGGCCGGCACCCGCCACCGGGACAATGTTCATCTCTACCTTGGCGAAGCGCTGGCGGACCTGCATCGCTACGCCGAGGCGGCGTCCGAATACTCGCTGCATACGCGGCTCGAGCCAGACAACGGCGCGGCATGGCTTGGGCTGGGCAATGCCCTTTCCCCGCAAGGCAAGCTTTCGGAGGCCGCGGCCGCCTTTGCCAAGGCGGTGCAGCTCATGCCGGCTGATCCCGAACCGGCGTTCGCCCTGGGCGATGCGCTCGCCGGCCTGGAAAGGTATCCCCAGGCCGCGGCCGCCTATCGCCAGGGGCTGGCGCGCGCACCCGACCGGGTTGAGGCGCGCAACAATCTTGGCAATGTGCTCCTGTTGAGCGGCCAGGTCGGCGCCGCGGTGGTCGAATTTCGCGAAGCCTTGCGGCGGCGGCCGGGCGATCCGGCATTGCAGAAGAGCCTTCAGTGGGCGCTCGAGGTGCAAGCGAATGGAGGAAGGGCGCCGTAAGCCCTCTCCTGTTTCACGCCGTGAAGGAGTCAGGTTGAAAAAATTGCGGTAGAGTACCGCAATTTTTTCAACCTGACTCCCACAGCCTGGCCGGGTTCCCGTCCGGCACGCGAGCGTCCCTGCTCGCAGGCTTGGGACACGCCAATCCTACAGCAGGCCCCCGTCCCGCAAACGCCTGATTTCGGCGGAATAGCCCTCGCGAAACGTCGGGTGGCGGAATCGGTAATCCAACTCCGCCTTGATTTTCCGGTTCGCGACTCTCTTGCTCGCCGCTCCGCGCTTGCCGCCCGCCGGGCCGGCTGCCCCGAATGGCGGCATGTCCCTGCCGAGCGTTTCGGACAGCCAGCGGAAGAAATCAATCTGAGTGACGGGCTCGTCGTCGACCGCATTGTAGATTTCCCCGGCGCGTCCCTTGTCCAATGCGGCGACAATGCAGCCCGCAACATCGTCGCGATGAACCATGTTGATCCACCGATCGCCACAACCCGCAATGACCGCCTCGCCGCGCAGATACTGCCGAAACAGGTGTCCCCGCTCCGGGCCGTAGATGCCGGCCACCCGCAGGATCACTGCCGGAAATCCGCCTGTGTTGACCGCGTCGACAAGCCGCTTTTCCGTCGCCACGAGAACCCTGCCCGCATCGGTCGCCCCCTCGGCAGGGCTGGCTTCGCTGACAGCCGAGCCGTCATCCTGCGCGTAGACGCCCGTGCTGCTGGTGTGCACATATTTGCCCGGCGGCGACGGCGAGAGCCATCGGATGACATTTTCGGTCCCGCGAAGATAAACGCGCCGGTAGTCCTCCGTTCCTCCCTTGCTGGACGACACCGTGTTCACGACCCAATCGAAGGGCAGCAGCGGCACTCTCCTGAGGCTTTCGGGATCCGTCACGTCCGCGATCAGCGGGCGGATGCCACCCGGCCAGTCGGCCGGCGACCGGCGCAGGCCGAAGACCTCATGGCCGAGCCCGACAAGCTCGTCTCCAAGGCAATGGCCGACATAGCCGCAGCCGATAATCAATACACGCATCGAATTGTATTCCCAACATGAGGCCGGGCCCGCGTGTCGACAAGACCGGGTTCCGGCTCTCCCGCCCGCCCCGGCAGCGATCCCTGCCGGGAGGCCCTCATGGGCCCGGCTGGGCCTGTCCGAAAACGAACAGTTGCTGCGCTCGAACGAGCACAGGTTTTCCTTTCGACAGGGGCGGCTCGAAGCGCCATCGCTCAACGGCATCCATCGCGATGCCGGCGAGAAACCGGTCGGCCGACGGGTCGGTTGTGACGATCCGCGTCCTGCCGGTTTCATCGATGAAGAAATCCACCGTGACCGCCCCCCTGATCCCCTTTGCCTCCCATTCCTGCGGATAGTGCGGCAGCGCGTTGTGGATCGGCGCGGGGATTCGATCCAATTCCCGCAACGTGCCGACGTGAAACCCGAATTTTGCGTATTCCTCCTGCAGGGTGGAATTCGTGTCCGGCTCGGTCGGCTGCCGAACACGAGCCAAAATGCCGTTGACCTCGAAAACGCAGGACACCCCCGCCACCGTGCTGACCCGCTGGCCCGAAAAGCGCGTCGGCACATACCTCCACTGCCTGATCACGCGAAGCGCCTCTTCCGCAAACTCCGGCCGGGTGTAGCCTGTGACAAGTGCGTCATCCAGCTTGCCCTCCGAATCCACGCTGATCATCAGGTCGGTTTCTCCGTATCTGACTCCCTTGTTGAGCAAAGCCACGGGGAAAACCGCCTGCGTAGTCTTGATTATCCTGAGAGAAACGACGTCGTCAGGCCCGGACTTGCGCGCGGACGGATCCGCCGCCGCGTGCTGCCAGGCGACGATCCCGACCGGGAGGATGAGGAGAACGAAGGCTTTCATGCTGGAAACCCGTTTCGGCCTGGCCTGCGCGGGCTGATTTCTGCGGAGCGTAACACTTTGGCAGGGAAAAGCCGCAAAAATCAGATCAACCGGGTTCTGCGCAAAACCCGCCAAACGATGCGCAACCTGCCGGCTGGACAGGACGGACGAAACCGGCGAGATTTTCTTCCCCATTGTCTCCACCATGACGAACGCCACCCAACCCAAGAGAGTCGCCCTGCTGACCGCCGGCGGCCTGGCCCCCTGCCTCAGTTCGGCGATCGGGGGCCTGATCGAGCGTTACACGGAAATTGCGCCCGGGATCGACATCATCGCCTACCGCAGCGGCTACAAGGGCCTGCTGCTCGGGGACAGCTTCAAGGTCACGCCGGAAGTGCGCGCCTCGGCCCACATCCTTCACGGTTACGGAGGCAGTCCGATCGGCAATAGCCGGGTGAAACTCACAAATCTGAAGGACTGCCTGAAGCGCGGCCTCGTGCGGGAGGGCCAGGATCCCCAGCAGGTGGCGGCCGACCGCCTTGTGCAGGACGGAGTCGACGTGCTCCACACGATCGGCGGAGACGACACGAATACGGCGGCCGCCGAATTGGCCGCATTTCTCGCGAAAAACAGCTACGGCCTCACGGTCATCGGACTGCCAAAGACGGTCGACAATGACGTCTATCCCATCCGCCAGTCGCTCGGCGCCTGGACGGCCGCGGAACAGGGCGCGCGCTTCTTCGCAAACGTCGTGGCCGAGCACGGGGCCAATCCGAGGATGCTCATCGTCCACGAGGTGATGGGCCGCAACTGCGGCTGGCTAACGGCTGCGACCGCCCGCTCCTATAGGGGAATTCTCGCGCGGCAGGAGTACGTTCCGCAGATCGGGCTCGCGCGCGCGCGCCTGGACATCCACGGAGTCTATCTGCCGGAAATGTCCCTGGATATCGCCGCCGAAGCCGCGCGGCTGAAGGCCATCATGGAACGGCAGGACAACGTAAGCCTCTTTGTCTCGGAAGGCGCAGGCGTGGCGAGCATCGTCGCCGAGATGCAGTCAAAGGGACAGGAGGTGCCGCGCGATGCGTTCGGCCACGTCAAGCTCGACGCCGTCAACCCCGGCAAATGGTTCGGCGAGCAGTTTTCGAAGATGATCGGGGCGGAAAAGGTGCTCGTTCAAAAAAGCGGCTATTTTGCCCGGGCCGCCGCCGCGAATTCCGAGGACCTGCGGCTGATCAAGAGCTGCGTCGATCTTGCGGTCGAATGCGCCATGCGGCGGGAAAGCGGCGTCATCGGCCACGATGAGGACCGGGGCGGTGTCCTGAGGCCGATCGAGTTCGCCCGGATCAGGGGAGGCAAACCGTTTGACCTGGCGACCCCCTGGTTTGCCGAGCTCCTGGCGGAGATAGGCCAGCCCCGACCCGGCGGCTGAGTTGCGCGCAGGCTCAGGAAACGCGTCCGCACCCGCCTGCGGTCAAGAAGTGCGCAAACCCCGACAATAGACGCCGAGGCACAGGGCGGCCGTCCCCTTAGGATTGTCCGATGCCGCCCCGAACGTCACCCCACGCCGCTTCGGCTTCCACCAGACGCCTCCGGAGTGCCGCGGCGCTCGCCTTCCTTCTTCTCGCGGCGACCGGCTGGACGGCAGCCGACCCGATTCCAAACCAGGCCTGCCTTGACTGCCACGAGGCGGTGCCTCCGGACAAGAGGGACAAGGACGCGGAATCCAACCCGGCAATAGAGATTCTCCGGACCGGGCAATTTTCGAAGTCGGTGCACGGAAAACTCCTTTGCATCGACTGCCACGTCTCGATCAAGGGCGTGCCCCACGACGACAAGCTGCCGCCGGCCCAATGCGCCTCGTGCCACCAGGATGAGGCGCGCGCCTATGCGACGAGCATCCACGGGATGAGCCATGCAATGGGAGCCTCGGGCGCGGCGACCTGCGCGAGCTGCCACGGCAACCACGAAATCGTCCCGGTGAAGCACAGCGACTCACCCGTCTTCAAGCTCAACCTGCCGCAGACCTGCGCCAAGTGCCACAGCAACACAAAACTGGCCGACCAGTACAGGATTGGAAATGCGCAGGAGCCGGCGAATTACTTGGACAGCATCCACGGCCAGGCCCTCTTGAAGATGGGCCTCATCGTCGCCCCTTCCTGCAACGACTGCCACGGTGTGCATGACATCAAGCGCGGCGTCGATCAGAGCTCGCGGACCAACCACGCGAACATAGCCGCCACCTGCGGACAATGCCACGTGGGGATCGAGGCGGTTTACAGCCAAAGCGTGCACGGGGTCCTGCTCGCCAAGGGCGATCCGCGCGGCCCGGTCTGCACGAACTGCCACAGCGCCCATCAGATCGAGAATCCCTCGAACATCCACTTCAAGGCGGCGAGCGACCAGGTGTGCGGACGCTGCCACCAGGACCGGCTCGCCCACTATAGCGAGACATACCACGGGAAGGCGATGGCTCTCGGCCGGCCCAACGTGGCCTCCGACGTCGCCGCCTGCTACGACTGCCACGGCCATCACGACGTCTTCCCCGTCAGCGACCCGCGTTCCCGCCTGGCGCCGGGCCGCATCGTGGCGACTTGCCAGCAATGCCACCCCGGCGTGGGGGTCAAGTTCACGGAGTACCGGCCTCACGCCGACCCGCTCGACGCGGCCCATTACGCCCTCCTGCACAAGGTGTACGTCGGCATGACGGCACTCCTCATCGGCGTCTTCGCCTTCTTCGGACTCCACACCCTCCTATGGGTCGTGCGCTCGGTCTATCTCTACCTGCACGACTCGAAGACATTCAGGGAGGCAAAGGTGCAGGCCGGCACCGACGACGAGCAATACACGCGTTTCAATTCGTTCGAGAGGTTCCTCCACATCCTCGTCGTGACGAGCTTCCTCCTCCTGGTTTTGACCGGCATGCCGCTCAAGTTCTATTATACGAACTGGGCCAAGGCGATCTTCAACCTCCTGGGCGGGGCGGAAGTGGCGCGTGTGCTGCACCATCTTGGGGCCATCATCACATTTGCGTACTTCGGCCTCCACCTCGCCGCCCTTGTGACCGGGTTCTGGAGGAAACGAGGGGCGCTCCGCGATCCGCAGACGGGACGCTTCCGGATTCGCCGGGCTTGGGATGCCCTTTTTGGTCCGGATTCGATGGTGCCCTCATTGCAGGACTGGCGTGATTTCATCGCCCATCAGAAATGGTTCTTTGGCAAGGGCCCGCGGCCGCAGTTCGACCGCTGGACGTACTGGGAGCGTTTTGATTACTTCGCCGTTTTCTGGGGCATTTTCATCATCGGGGCTTCGGGCCTCGTCATGTGGTTCCCGAAGTTCTTCACCGCATTCCTTCCGGGGTGGGTCATCAATATCGCCCTGATCCTCCACTCCGACGAAGCGCTGCTTGCGGCGGGCTTCATCTTCACCTTCCATTTCTTCAATACCCACTTCCGGATCGAGAAATTCCCGATGGATACGGTCATCTTCTCGGGCCGAATCTCGAAGACGGAACTTCTGCACGAGCGGAGGCGCTGGTACGATCGCCTGGTCGCCTCCGGTCAGCTCGACGCCCACCGTGTCAAGGACGAGTGGGAGAGCCGAAAGAAGATCGCCCGTGCCTTCGGCTTCATGTTCTTCGGCCTTGGACTCGTGCTTCTGGCCCTGATCGTCTACGCCATGGTCTCGCGGCTGTGGCACCAGTAGGCGGTTGGCGGTTCGGCACCGCAAGAGGTCCGTCGCTTTCCGATTCGGAATCGCGCGGCAGCCGGCGCTCGTGTTGCCCCGCCTTCGCCCCGCCGGGCTACGGCGCGGTTGCCTTTGGCCTTCCGAATCGGAAGGCCGCCGCCTCGAAGCCCGTAGGGCGAAGACGGGCCGCCGAGCCGGATCCAGCTTGGACCGGCGGTCTGACTGTGCCGCGCATGGCAAAGCCCCGGAATTATGTCACGAGCGGGAAGCCTGCCGTCAGCGACCGTGCCAGCCACCACCACCGCGCCAGCCTCCGCCACCGCGCCAGCCTCCGCCACCATGCCAGCCCCATCCAAAGCCGAGGTTGACCGCAATTGGGCCATACCAGGGCCAATAATAGTCCGGAGCATAGTAGACCGGGGCGGGCTGCCCATAGACGACTGCCGGAGCGGGCTGCGCGTAGACGACAGCGGTTGCGGGAGCGACAGCCGCAGGAGCCGGCGTCGAGAGCGCAACATAGGGTGCGGGATAGGGCGGCGCCGAGTCCGACGACTCGACGGCCGAAAGCAACCGGTACGCGACCGTGCTAGTCTGGCCATTCGCCAGCTTGTACACGACCGTCACCTGATCGCTTGTCTGCGTGATCTGTGCGATGGTCACGCCCTGGCCCGGTGCGGACCTGGCCAGATCGGCCGCTCCAGGAAGCTGGGGCAGATAAACGACTTGATTCGGCGCCGGCGCCTGGTTTTCCGGATTCGCCGCCTGGGCAAATGCGCTTGCGGCGCCCAGAAGTGCCGCCAACGCGACCACAGCAGCAAGGCTTTTGGTATTCATGGCGTTATGTTTGATTTCGTGGCATTTCGCCCCAAAGGGGCATATCCGATTCGACAATTGCCTGCACCCAAAGTGCCATCTTTCCGGGCAAATGCAAACCCTACGGGTTGCCGGTTTACGGCGATCCGCCGTTTGATTCAAGGGAGGGGGCGGCCAATGCGACCGGATGAACGATGATTTTGCGGATGGCCCCCTTGTACCAGAAGATCCGGTTGAGCCTGGCGCCAATCGCGGTCCGGCCCGACTCCATCGGCGTGAAATCCACCCGTCCATCAAGTTCCTTCCGCCCATCGACGAAACTCTCCATCGTGCGCCCGTCGTAGCGCAACGCCACCCAATGCCATCCGCCGGACGTGTGGAGCAGCTTTTCGTCGAGAAGCGCCCTGCGCGAGCTCCCGGAAAGGAGGAACGCATCGAGCGCCCACCGGCCCGCTGCCGTGAGCCGGATTTCCATCGTCAGCCGGCGCCCTCCGCCGTCCTCCATGTGCAGAAACCGCTGGGCCTGCGGTCCCGCGGGATCTGGATTCAGGAGCACTTCGACCGTGAACGCCCGCAACCCGGCCAGGGGAACCAGGGGAATGACGAATGCGTCGGTCCGCCCGTTGAACAACGCGTATGATCCTGCGTTGTCCCGGATGATTTTCGGTGCTCCGAGGACCTCCGCCTTCGCACCGCCGGGTGCGGAAAAATCATCCGCTCGCCAGACCGTCTCCGACCCGACGGAGGGGAACGGCGCCAGATCCGCCCGGGCGAATGGCGCCGTTGCGCAAACCAAGCCGAAAGCGGCAATCTGTGCGTTCATCATCCTGAAAGAATGGCGGCAATATAATAATTTCGTCGAGCCCCGACTCTTGCGCTAGACAGCCGCCGAATGCCCGGCCAATGTTTTTATGGCTTTGTCCGAACGCCATCCCAGGCGCACCCCTAAACTGAACCCCGGAACCCTGCAATGACCCCGACGAACACATCCACCTTGGTCGGCCTTGATTGGCTGGCTATCGCCCTGTATTTCTCGATCCTCTTTTGCGTCGGCTGGTGGGTCGTCCGCAAAGGCAAGGACACCGCGACCGACTATTTCCTTGCGGGCCGCAATCTCGGATGGTGGGTCATCGGAGCCTCCATTTTTGCCTCGAACATCGGATCGGAGCACATCGTGGGGCTCGCCGGCTCGGGCGCCAAGGACGGTGTGGCAATGGCCCATTATGAGCTGCATGCGTGGTGCCTGCTCGTGCTGGCCTGGGTGTTCGTCCCCTTCTATGCGCGCTCGCTGGTTTTCACCATGCCCGAGTTTCTCGAACGCCGTTTCAGCACGAGTTCGCGATACGTCCTTTCGATCGTGTCGCTGGTCACCTTTGTCGTGTCGAAGATCGCGGTCGGCATTTTCGCCGGCGGGGTCGTCTTCTCCACGCTGTTGCCGGAAATGCACATCCATGTCATGGGGGGCGACATCAACAGCTTCTGGATCGGCTCGGTGGCGGTGATCGTACTGACCGGCCTGTACACCACGCTGGGTGGAATGCGCGCGGTGGCCTACAACGACGCGGTCCAGGTGCTGGTTCTGATCGCCGGCTCGACTACGCTCACCTTCTATGGGCTGCACAAGCTCGGCGGGTGGCACGAATTGCGGGTCCTTTGCGGCTCCGACATGTTCAATCTCTGGAAGCCCATGACCCCCCCGGGCGTCCAATCGACCTGGGCGCCGGTGATGCAGCAGGCGGCGGACGGGCACGTGGTGAAGCAGGCGTGGTATTTCAACTCCCATTACCCTTGGCTGGGCATGCTGATCTGCGCGCCCGTGATCGGGCTGTGGTATTGGTGCACGGACCAGTACATCGTCCAGCGGGCGCTGGGCGCCCCGAACGAGCAGGTGGCGCGCCGCGGCAGCATATTCGCCGCCTTCCTCAAGCTGTTTCCGCCCTACCTGTTCATCATCCCAGGCATGATATGCTTCGCCCTGGTCAAGAGCGGCAAGGTGCCGGAGCTGTCCGCAGGCTACGATGCCCAGAATGCCTTCCCTCTCATGGTGAAGCACCTCCTTCCCGCCGGGCTGCGCGGCATAGTCGTCGCCGGATTGCTCTCCGCCCTGATGGGTTCGCTCGCCGGCGTCTTCAATGCCTGCTCGACGCTCTTTACCGTGGACCTGTACCAGAAGCTGCGGCCGGCCGCCTCCCAGTCCCAACTCGTGCGCACGGGCCGCATCGCCACGACGATCATGGTGATCATCGCCCTCCTGTGGATCCCTGTCGTTGAGGGTGCCCACAGCCTTTACGACTACCTGCAATCCGTGCAGAGCTACCTGGCCCCTCCGATCTTTGTCGTCTTCTTCTTCGGCGTGTTCTGGAAGCGCCTCAACGCCAAGGGCTGCCTGTGGGCCATGATCGTGGGTTTTGCCCTCGGCATTTTCCGGATGCTGGTGGATACGCCGGTCACGATGAAACTCGGGGGCTTTGCCAACGGATATGAGCCAGGTTCCTTCCTTTGGGTCATCAACAACATCAATTTCCAGTACTTCAGCATCCTTATCACCCTGGTGTCGGCGGTCATCATGGTCGTCGTCAGTCTCGCGACGGCCGTGCCGGACTCCGAACAGATCAAGAACCTCACCTTTGGCACGACGACAGCGGAGGACAAGGCGAGGACCTACGCCAGCTGGAGCTGGCAGGAAGTGGCCGCCTCCTGCCTCATTCTTGTGTGCATCCTCGGAGCGTACCTCTATTTCACCGGCTGAGCCGGAACCGCAGGCGCAGATGACAGAGCTGCTTGCGTAAGGGCCTGCCGACCCCAAGGATCGACCGGATGACCAGTCCCATGCCGGGAGCTTCGCAGCGGCCATCCCGGCCCCGCTTCAGCGGCAACGCGCGGCGGCTGCTGTGGATTGACCGGTGCGTCGGCGCCCCGGTCTGTTTCCTGCTGACCGGTTTTCGCCGCCTTTCCGATCTTTTTCGCAGCGGGGCGGACTCCCAGGTTCCCACCCGGATTCTTTTTCTCAAGCTCGCCGAACAGGGTTCGACCGTTCTCGCCTGCGACGCCCTCCAGACCGCGGTGTCTCTCGTCGGCCGGGAGCGGGTCTTTTTCCTGGTCTTCGAGGAAAACCGGTTCGTGGTCGATGTCCTGGGCCTGATTCCGAGCGAAAACGTCCTGACCATCCGCACGCGCTCCCCGTGGTCGATGATGGCGAGCTGTCTGGCGAGGCTGCGCCAGATTCGCCGCCTCAGAATCGATTCCTGCATCGACATGGAATTCTTCGCGCGGTCCTCCGCCGTGATCGGCTTCCTCTCCGGCGCAAGGCGCCGCGTTGGATTTCACACCTATTTTGGGGAAGGCCCCTACCGGGGCGACCTCCTCACCCACCGCGTTCTCTACAACCCGCATCTGCACACGAGCCGGACATTCACGAGCCTTGTGCGGGCGCTCGAGATCGACCCCGGGAATCTGCCGACCTTTCCGCTCGTGCCAGATCCGCCCGCCGCCTTGCCGGCGTTCCGCCCGGAGGAGCGCGAGGTCACAGCAATGCGGCTCCTCTTCCGCGAGATGGCGGTTTCCGACGGCGCGCGGGTCGTTCTTCTGAACGCCAATGCGAGCGATTTGCTGCCCCTGCGAAAATGGGAAAGGCGCAACTACGTGGAACTGGCCAGCCGGATTCTTGCGGAGTTCAAGGATTCCCACGTCGGCTTCACGGGCACAGCCGAAGAGGCGCCCGAAGTTGCCGCGCTGGTTCGCGAGGTCGGCTCGCCGCGGTGCTTTTGCCTCGCGGGGCGGACGACGATGCGCGAACTGCTGGTCGCCTTCGGCATGGCGGAGGTGCTCGTGACCAACGACAGCGGTCCAGCCCATTTCGCGGCGCTCACCGACATCGACGTCGTGTCCCTTTTCGGCCCCGAGACTCCCCTGCTTTTCGGTGCTCCCGGACCCCGCAGCCATCCCCTCTGGGCCGGGCTTGCGTGCAGCCCCTGTGTCAATGCTTTCAACAATCGCCAGACGGCCTGCCGCGACAATGTCTGCATGAAGAGGATCACGGTGGACCAGGTTTTTGCCGAGGTTTGCCGGATCAATACTCAGCGAAGCGCCAGGCGGGCGTGAGCGCCCCTCCCGCAAGCCGCCGTTCCCCGTTTTGACGGCAAGGCGGCACAAGCGCGGGCCGCGGCAGGGCGCGGACATATTGGGGTTTGACCCCGCTGGCACCCCGCGAAGGATGAAGAGCCCAAGATTGTCATGAACAGAACCTCCCTTTCCCGCCTTGCCGGCGCGGCAGCCGTCGCCTGCCTCCTTTCGACCGCCTCGTCCGCCCAGCCCATCCGCCACGATTTCCTGGCCCTCGACGAAGGCCTGAGCGACGTCATGCACGTGAACGAGGCCAATCCGAAGCAGAACTGGCTCGTCCACATCGGTCACGCGCTCCCCCGCGACATGCAGCTCGAGGGCGGCGGCAGACTCCTGATCAGCCACGACCAGGGCTACGGCGAATACGACATCGCGACGGGCAAGCTCCTGAAGGACGTCGCCCTCTACCACGACGTCTCGTCGGCGCGGCGGCTCCCCAACGGCGACCTGATCCTCGCCGGGGTGGACTTCGACGGGAAGAAGCTCAACCGCGGCCACGACCCGGTCGGAGACCCGACGGGCCGGCACGTTCTCTTCGTCGAATACGCTCCCGACGGCAGCGTGGTCAAGCGGGCGACCTATGTCGGCGACTACCTCCGGCTCGTCCGGCAGACCCAGAAGGGAACCTTCCTCTGTGCCTGCAACACCCTCTTCCGCGAGGCGGACGGCAACGGCAACTGGATCCGGGACATCCCAGTCGAGGGCTTCCACCACGCGTGGCTGGCGCTGTCGCTGCCCAACGGCGACACCCTTATGTCGTCCGGCTTCGGAACCTCCGAGACCGACAGGAAGTCCGGCTCCTCGTTCATGGTCGAGGTCGACCCCTCGGGCGCGGTCCTGCGCAAGTTTGGGGCCAGGGACCAGGTCCCGGCCCGGGTGCACCCCTATTTCTACGCAATGTTCCAGCTCCTGCCGAACGGCGACGTGGTCGTCGCCAACTGGCATGGCCACTTGGGAGGCCACAACTACGAGGGCGAGCAGATCGTGGAATACGATCCCAAGGGCGCGATCGTCTGGCACTGGGGCGACCAGGCCTTTGTTTCCTCTTTGCAGGGCGTCTTGGTCCTCGACGGCCTTGACACCGCCCTCCTCCACGATGAGCGCAATGGAATCATGGAGCCGCTGCCGGCCGCGGATCCCGGGACGGGCGCAGGACCGAAATAGCAGGCCGATCCGGACAGTCTGAATTTCCTTGCGAATCCGGTCCCCTCGCGTAGTCGGGATTACGCGCCGTTCGCATCAAACCCCGCCCCCGGGGGTTCGATTGCGCATCCGATGCCCCGGACGGAACGTCTTTGCAGCAAATGACCCCAAGCCGCTTCGATCGGATTTTGCGACCTGCGCCCATTCTTCGGGCGCCCAGGCGTGCGGTGGCGATACGCGCCCGGGAAGCCGAGGGAAAATCCTGAAATGCCGTCCGCACCGACGATTCGATCGCTGGCCGCCGGGCTCGGTCTGTCCCGCACGACGGTTTCAGACGCATTGCGGGGCTCATCCCGCGTCAAGGGCGAGACGGCCAAGCAGGTTTGGAAGGCGGCCAATGCGGCCGGATACCGACCAAATCCGCTCGCCGGCGCGGTAATGTCGGAAATTCGCCGCTCACGGGGCCAGACCTTTCGCGGGGGTCTCGCAGCCATAAACCTCGACGAGGCCGACCGGCCCGCCTCGGCATTGCGTTATCACGAGGCGCTGATTGACGGCGCAAGGCGCAGGGCTGCGGATCTGGGTTACAAGCTGCAGCCGTTCCTCGTCGGTCGAAAGGGAGTGGATCAGTCCCGCCTGGATACGATCCTGCAATCCAGGGGAATCCAGGGAGTGCTCGTTCTGCCTGCGTGGCGGGAGCCCGATCTGTCGCGCCTCGACTGGTCCCGTTATGCGGGAATTTATACCGACTACATCATCGAGCACCCGGCGCTCCACGCCGTATCCTGCGATCACTACCGTTCGATGACGGACGTGCTCGAGCGGCTGGTGCAGTCAGGATACCGGCGCCCCGGCCTGTTCCTGCAGCGGCATCAGGATGAGCGCCTGCAACACCGGTGGGAGGGCGCCTTTCTCGCGTTCACCCGCAGCCATCCCCCGACCGCCCGCGTGCCGCCGCTCCTCATGGACGAGTTTTCCCGGCCCCAGTTCGTGCGCTGGCTCAAGCGATACAAGCCGGATGTCGTCATCGGACACCTGGACGCAGCCATCGGCTGGATGGACCAATGCGGCGCCCGCGTGCCGGATCAGGCGGGGTTTTTCTGCCTGAACCTGACCCAGGCCCAGGTGAAGAATTGCGCCGGACTTGACCTGCAGCCCCAGCTTTTGGGCGCCCGCGCCGTCGAATTGCTGATTGCCCAATTGCAGCGCAACGAGCGCGGGATTCCCGAGCACGCGTCCACAACGATGATTCCCGCCCGATGGGTCGACGGCCTGACCCTGCAGATGCGCCATTGAGACCGCCACCTAAGAATCCCGCATGAAACCCCGCCCAAAACCATGAAACGCCGAGCATCCCTGATGTCAGTCAATCCCGGCCAGGCCGGCGAGTATCGCCGGCGCCACAATCCGATCTGGACCGACCTTGCCGAAGTGCTGCGCACGCACGGAGCGCACAACTACTCGATCTTCCATGACGAGCGAACCGGGCACCTTTTCGCCTACGTGGAGATAGAGGACGATGCCCGGTGGGAGGCGATCGCCCAAACGGAAGTCTGCCGCCGGTGGTGGCGCCACATGAGCGACATCATGCCCTCCAACCCCGACAACAGTCCGGTCAGTCTCCCATTGACCGAGGTTTTTCACCAGGATTGAGAACACGAACCTTGCGGACCGCGCAGCCCGGCTGCATGTTCTCCAAGCCGGCGGCCGGCGCCTGCAACCCGTTTTCTGACCGTCCGCATAACCCGATCTTGTGACCTCCCGGCGGGCCACAGATTCTCCCAACCCCGCATTGTCTTCCCCAATGGTTCTCGCTGCCCATCGCCGTGCAATCGCCGCCGGTCTGCTCGCGGCCGTCGTGCTGGCCGGTGCCTTAAGGCCATTCCTGCTTGCCGAGCCGCCCGGCATGTCGCTGCCCGACTGGGTCGGCGGCGCCGGCGCGGCACAACACCCCGAAGGAAACCGGGTCTTCCTTGCCAACGAATTCGGTGCGATAGGCGATGGAACGGCGTCCGCCACTACGGCCATACAGGCCGCGATCGACGCCTGCACCCGGGCCGGAGGCGGAGTCGTGGCGCTAAAGCCGGGCACTTATCTGACCGGCGCACTTTTCGTCAAGAGCCATGTCCATCTCCGAATTGACGAAGGCGTTACGATTCTCGGCAGCAACGATGACGCGGCATACCCGGTCATCCCCACCCGCGTTGCCGGAATCGAGATGCCCTGGCCTGCGGCCCTCATCAATGTCAACGGTCAAACGGAAGTGGAGATCTCCGGGGGAGGAACCATCGACGGGCAGGGCGACTATTGGTGGAAGAAGTACTGGAATCTCCGAAAGGACTATGAGCCGCGCGGGATTCGATGGGCGGCCGACTACGACTGCCGCCGCGTCCGGCTGATCGTCGTATGGGAGTCGAAGGATGTGACCCTCTCGAACCTGCGCCTGCGGCGTTCGGGGTTCTGGACCGTGCAACTCGCCTATTCCGAACGAGTCACGGTCGACGGCATTACGATTGCGGACAACGCCATCATCAATGGCGTGCGGGCGCCCAGCACGGATGGCATCGATGTGGACTCCTCCCGCCGGGTTCTTGTCCAGCACTGCGACATCGACAATAACGACGACGACATCTGCCTGAAGGCCGGGCGCGATTCCGATGGCCTGCGCGTCAACCGCCCGACCGAGTATGTTGTCATACGGGACAATGTCTGCCGGCGTGGCGGCGGGGTCGTCTCCTTCGGCAGCGAAACATCGGGCGGCATCCGCCACGTCGTGGCCATCCGAAACAGGGGCATCGGCACGGGCGCGGGCATCGTGATCAAGTCCACGCACACCCGCGGCGGCGCGGTCGAGGACGTGCTGGTGCGCGGCCTGACGCTGACGGGGGTGCCCCGTCCGTTCACATTCACGCTCGATTGGAACCCGTCCTACAGCTACGCGACGATTCCCCCCGGATTCACGAACGTTCCCGCCTACTGGAACACCCTGGCGACTCCGGTCGAGCCGCCCGAACGCGGGTACGTCGAGATACGCGACATCACGATCGCTGACGTGCACGCCACCGGGGCCCGCCGAATCATCAGCGCCTCTGGAATGAAGGAAAAGCCCCTGGGCGCCTTGCATTGGGAGGACATCGACGCCCAGGGCGCCGAGGCGGGATCCATCGAGAACGCCCGCGACTGGACGATGACGAACGTTCGTTTTGCAACCGATGACGGCAAGCCCGTCAGCCTGGCCCGCTGCGACCATGTGGATGCGCCGATAGTCACCCGCGGCGTTCCTGCACCGACAATACCCTGATCCTTCCATGCCACGAACACGCACCATCCTGACTCTTCTGCTCCTTGCAGCGGCGGGCCCGGGCCTGCGCGCCGCCGTCTTTTCTCCCGCCAGCTACGGCGCCGTTCTCGACGGCAAGACAAACGACGGCGCGGCGTTGCAAAAGGCGATTGATGCCGCAGCCGCGGCCGGCGGCGGGATCGTCGCAGTTCCGGCAGGCTGCTCGCTCATGTCCGGGTCGATCGAACTCAAGTCGAACGTGATTTTGAACCTCGAACCGGGTTCCCGCCTTGTCGGAAGCACCCAACTGTCGGATTATCGCGAATTTCGCACCCCGGGTGCCACGCCTCCCGGCAACGAGCAGGCGGTGGATTATGTCGACCGTATTTTCATTCTGGCGCGCCATGCGGAGAACGTCGGGATCACGGGCACCGGCGTCATCGACGGCCGCGGGCTGGAGTTCCTGGGCAAGGAGGGCCCCTATATTTTTGCGAAGAAGCCCGACCGGCCGCGGCTCATCCTCTTCGAGGACTGCAAACGCGTCCGCGTGAGCGATGTCAGCATCCGCGAAGCGGCCTTCTGGTCCCTCCACCTGGCCGGCTGCGAGGATGTGTCGATCCACGGCATCTCCATCCGCAACAGCCTTAAGGCGCCGAATTGCGACGGTATCGATCCGGATCACTCAAGAAACGTGCGGATCACCGATTGTTCCGTCGAGTGCGGCGATGACGCGATCGTCATCAAGACCAGCCGGGAATTCGCGCAGTATGGACCGTGCGAAAACATCATCGTGTCGCACTGCGTCCTGACGACCCACGATTGCGCGCTCAAGATCGGATCGGAAACCGTGGACGCAGTCCGCAACATCGTCTTCTCCGATTGCGTCGTGAACCAGTGCAACCGCGGGATCGGGATCATGCTGCGCGACGAAGGAAGCGTCGAAAACATAGTGGCGCACGATATCGTGATCCATTCGCAGCTGTTCTATCCCGAGTGGTGGGGCTCCTCCGAGGCCATCTACGTGAACGCCCATCCGCGGGAACCCGGCGGCAAGATCGGCAAGGTGCGCGAGCTCCGGTTTTCGCACATCACCTCACATGCGGAGGCCGGAGTCTTCATTCAAGGGTGCCCCGAATGCGTACCCGAGGACATCATCCTCGATGACGTGACCCTGGACATCGCCAAGACAACCTCCTGGCCCAGCCGCACCGACTTGCGCCCGCCCGAGGAGCTCGGTGTCCAGGAGAAGGGCATCGTGATCGCCGGAATCCACCTGCAGGACGCCCGCCAGGTGACAATCCGGGATTGCACCGTGCGCTGGGGGGCCAACGCGCCTGCCAGCTATGGCCCGGCGCTCAGGACGGAGCGTGTCGCCGATCTGCATGTCGAGGGTTTTCACGGATCGGACGCCCACCAACCGTAGGCTTTGACTCTGCGGCTCATCGAACGGCTCCGCATGATTCCAACCAAGTTTTGGCCACCGCGCATTCCAATCGTCTTGCCTCAACGCTCCACCATGACCCCGCCCCGATCTCCGGCCCTTCTTTTGCCGCTGCTCTTTCTTTCGTTTGCCGCGCCCGGATGCCGCACGACGACTTCCGAGCCTTCCGCCACGCTCGCCTGGCCCGCGCCCACCCAGACAACCCGTCCGTGGACCCGGTGGTGGTGGCTCGGCAGCGGAGTCGACGCCCCAAATCTTCAGAGGCTGCTCACGGCATATCGCGATGCCGGGCTCGGCGGGGTGGAGATCTGCCCGATTTACGGGGCGAAGGGCTATGAAAGCCGCTTCATCGACTACCTGTCTCCCAAGTGGATGGAGATGCTTGGAATAACCACCCAAACCGCCTCCAAGCTCGGAATCGGAGTCGACCTGACGACCGGCACCGGATGGCCGATGGGGGGGCCATGGATTCCCGCGGATCTGGCCTCCGAAACGGTGTCGATCGAGCGGTACGCGCCCGGCGCGGATGGAAGGCTTTCGAACTTGGCCGGCAGCGCGGCGCGCGGCGGCGCGCCGGCGGATGGAAACGGCGCCGTGAGAATGGACGGTTTGCTCACGGGCTCGTCGGGCACGGGCAAACTCCTATGTCTGAGGGCCGTCGGGCCGGACGGCGCCCAGACCGACCTGACCGGCCGGGTGAAGGATGGACGCCTGGAATGGACGGCGCCAGGTCCGGGCTGGAAGGTTTACGCTCTCACCGCGCGCCAGCCCGTGCAAAAGGTCAAGCGGGCCGCCCCGGGCGGCGAGGGCAACGTCGTCGATCCCTATTCAACCGCGGCGATTGACGCCTATCTCTCGCGATTTGATCAGGCGTTTCAAGCCTATGGGGGCCCGCGGCCGCGTGCCCAATTCCACGATTCATTCGAGTACTTTGCAGCCAATTGGACGCCGGACTTCTTCGCGGCGTTTGCATCCCGCAGGGGATACGACCTTCGGCAAAACCTTGCCGAGCTATCCGGCGACGGGAACGCGGACACTGCAGCGCGGGTGCGGGAGGACTACCGGCGCACGATCGGCGAGCTTCACGAGGCCTACGTGGCGCGCTGGACGGAATGGAGCCACGCGCACGGAAGCCTGACGCGCGAGCAGGCGCACGGCGCCCCCGCAAATATCGAGGACGTGTACGCGGCGACCGACATTCCGGAGACCGAAGGTTCATTCCTCGGCGGCACGGATGATCAGATTCCCATGATGAAGTTCGCATCGTCGGCAGCGCACGTCACGGGCAAAACCCTGGCCTCCTCGGAGACCTTCACCTGGCTGGGCGAGCACTTTCAAGTTCCGCTGGCTCGAATGAAATCGGTCGGGGACCGATTCTTCCTGGCCGGCATCAATCACATCTTCTTCCACGGGATACCGTATTCGCCGGCGGATGCGCCGTGGCCGGGATGGCTTTTCTACGCATCGGTCAATTTTGGACCGAACGGCGGAATCTGGCACGATCTGCCCGCCTTCAACGCCTATGCGACGCGCTGCCAGTCGATCCTGCAATCCGGGAAGCCTGACAACGATCTCCTGCTCTATTTCCCCGTGTCCGATTTCTGGCAGCGAATCGGCCCGCCGCCGGGCGCCCGCGCGCCCGCCGGCCGCGGTGGTCGCGCTCCCGATCCGCTGGTCGAGCAGTTGGCAACGCCGGGCAATTGGATGACCGGATCGCCATTCCTCGCCGTGGCGGCGGAACTCTGGGGCAAGGGCTGCAGTTTCGACGAAGTCACCGACGAACTCCTGATGAAAGCGCAGGTCGAACGCGCCAGCTTGCCTGGCGGGCCGCTCAGCATCAGCCTGGGCGGGAATTCCTACGGCGCCCTCGTGGTGCCCCCGTGCCGGTACATGCCCGTCGAGACCCTGCGGAAACTCTTCGACCTCGCCAGGGCGGGAGCCACGATCGTATTCCAGGGCGCGATCCCCCCGGATGTTCCAGGTCTCGGCAATCTCGAAGCCCGGCGGGCCGAACTTCGCAAGCTGCTCGGGGAGGCGCCGGTCCGGGACGGAAGCGCCGCGATCGGAACCGGGCGGATCTGGGTCGGCGGCGCAAATGCCAAGCCCGACGATTCATTCGCGTCCGCCATCGCCGCAATGGGGATCGCGCGGGAGCAAATGACGGACGATGGGCTTCAGTGCATCCGGCGAAAACGGGCGGACGGATGGGATTACTTCATCGTCAACAAGGGGACCAAGCCGGTCGGTTCCTGGGTGACCCTCTCCCGCAGCGCGGTCTCCGCCGCGATCTTCGATCCGCTCTATCCGGATCGCACCGGGATGGCCGCGGTACGGCAGGGAAAGGGAGGCACAGGGGTCTTTCTTCAGATGAGCCCCGACGACTCGATCATCCTGCGGCTGTACGATCACGCGATGCCCGGTGCACCGGCGTGGCGATACCTGCAAGCCGGCGCGGAGTCTCCGCGCGCCCTCGCCGGCAAATGGAGCGTTCATTTCACGGAGGGCGGACCGTCCCTTCCGGGGGATTTTCAAACCACCGAGTTGAATTCCTGGACGGAACGCGACGACCCGGAGGCAAAGCGATTTGCGGGCACCGCCGTGTACCGGCTCGAGTTCGACATGCCCCAGGGCTCAGTTTCCACCGGCGACCCGGCTGTGCAGGACTGGCGTCTCGATCTAGGCAGCGTTGCGGAAAGCGCCCGCGTGCGGCTGAACGGTCGCGATGTCACCACCCTTTGGTGCGCGCCCTTCTCCGCTGATGTCGGACGCTTCCTGCAACCGGGGGCCAATGTTCTTGAGGTCGAGGTGACCAACGTCGCAGCGAACCGGATCCGCGACCTCGACCAGCGCCATGTGAACTGGAAGAGCTTCTACGAAATCAATTTTGTGAACACGGGCTACCGCTCCTTCGACGCATCGGGCTGGCCGCTGCGCCCTTCCGGCCTGATGGGTCCGGTCACCCTGGCCCCGCGGCGCGTCCTCGTGCCCAACTGAGCCGGTCACTGCCCGCCGGGCGGCGGCCCGGCCGAAAGCCGGTACACCGCCGAGCCCGCAAGAAGGAAGCAGCCGACACCGAAATCATCGAAGTTGGGCTTCGTGTCAAAGCCCACCGGCTGGCTGTCGGAGGGCTGCTTGCCCGTGCCCTGGACATACCCGAGGAATCCGTCCTCGTGTTCAGCCTGGGTCGCCAGTCCATTCCACGCCCGGACGACGACGGGCAGGTACTCGTCGCGCGGCAGAATGTTGCGGCCGATTCCCCATGCCAGAGCATACGTGAACAGAGCCGTGCCGCTCGTCTCCTTCCCGCCGAAATCCTGCGGATCAAGAAGGCTCACATTCCAAAATCCATCCGGCCTTTGAACCGCCTTCACCGCGGCCGACATCGACTTTAGCATCGCGACGTACTCGCCGCGGAAAGGGGCGTCCTCCGGCATCGCGTCGAGCGCGCGCACCAGCGCGGCCATCACCCACCCGTTTCCGCGCGACCAGAAGCAATTCCGGCCGTTCGGCTCGCGGTAGGGCGGAAGAAAGGATGCGTCCCTGGACCACAGCCCCTCGCGCGCATCATACAACCCGGGCCTGCCTTCGCCGCCGTCGCGGGCCCGGGCATACCATTCGTGCATGCGCGCAAAGTATTCCGGATTGCCCGTGGCGGCGCCGAGCTTCGCAAACACAGGCATGGACATCTGGATCGCGTCGATCCACCACCAATCGGCGCGGAACGTGCTCGCAATCATCCCGTCGACGCTGGCCTTGATCTCGCTTATCCTCTCCGGCTTCGGGTCCAGCCTGTAAAGGTCGATGTAGGTCTGTGCGCAGCACTGGTCGTCGGCGCTGCGCGTGCCGGGCCCGCTCCGAAGCCCCCACCGGTGCGCCTCCGCCCATGCGACGGCATAGGCGATGTACCGCGGATCGGGGTCGACGCCATGGAGGGACATCAGTCCCTCGTAATAGACGCCCCGGGTCCAGATATTGCTCGGCCTCAGCCGGTCCGTGACGGTATCCCGCCCTGGATCCGGGTATCTCTGCATGAACCAGGCATTTGCCTGCCGCATCCTTCCGGCGATCTGAGCAGGCGGCGGCAGGGTTTGCGCCCGCCTGCAGGACAGGAGCAAAACGGCGAAACCGCATGCAGCGGCGAGGGTTGGGAGGCGTCTCATCGCGAATCGTGGGGTACCCGCGCCAATTTCACATGTTCAGCTTCCCAGTCAAGCTTGGCGGGCTGCCTGTCGTAGGTCAGTTTGCCCGACCTGCAGCCTTGAGGGCCTGTGCTCGCATGCCCCGACGCGCATCAGGACCGGCGTGGGGCCCCATGGCGTTGCCGCCGTCCCCCACGCCCAGATGATGCGCGTGAGCTCCGCATGGCCCTTCAGGCCGAGGGTCGGGCGAACTGACCGACTGACGAAAAAATGCGCGCCGGACAAAATGCAGGCTTGCGGCGGACGCGGCTGCCGGGTGCGAATAGTCCCGGGATCCCGCATGAATCGCCGGCGGGCTCTAACCGAATTCGATGAACACTGGCTCCTCAGACCCGACCCCGTACACGGTCTTCGAATTGGAACTGCTCAACCAATTGGGCAGCTCGGCCAATGGACTCTCCTCCGAGCAGGCGGCGAAGAAACTCGGGGAGGTCGGGCCCAACGCCGTGGCCGCCGGAGGCCGAAAATCGGTTTTTTCCGACCTGCTGAACCGGTGCCGCAACCCGCTCGTCATCCAATTGCTGATCATCGCGGCCGTGTGCTACGCGACCGGCGACACGGTCTCGGACAAGATCTCGGCGTACATCGTCCTCGGCATGGTGTTCCTGAGCGTCTTTCTTTCCTATTTCCAGGAGACCCGTTCCACGCGCGCGGTCGAGAAGCTGCAAAAGATGGTCAAGACGACGGTGACCGTCCTGCGCGACGGCAAGGAGACCGAGGTCCCGCTGGAAGAGATCGTTCCCGGCGACATCATCATCCTTGCCGCGGGGAGCCTGATTCCCGCGGACCTGCGCGTTCTGTCGGCCAAGGATTTCTTCGTGACCCAGTCGGCCCTGACGGGCGAATCGATGCCCGTCGAAAAGAACGCCGACTCGAACCAGGCCGCCGGCCGCACTGCGTTTGAATACACGAACGCGTGCTTCATGGGCAGCAATGTGCTGAGCGGCTCCGCCCGGGCCGTCGTCCTGACCACGGGCAAGAAGACCTTCTTCGGTTCGCTGGCCGAGAAGATGCTGGCAAAGCGCGACCCCACGAACTTCGACAAGGGGGTCCACAGCTTCACGTGGCTCATGATCCGGTTCATGATCGTCATGGTCTCGGTCGTTTTCCTGATCGTCGGGCTGAAGAGCCACAACTGGCTCGAGGCGCTGCTCTTCGCCCTGTCGGTGGCGGTGGGGCTGACCCCGGAGATGCTTCCGATGATCATGACCGTCTGCCTCTCCAAAGGGGCGCTCATGATGTCGAGGAAAAAGGTCATCGTGAAGCACCTTAACGCGATCCAGAATTTCGGGGCGATGGACGTTCTGTGCACCGACAAGACCGGGACGCTGACGCAGGACCATGTGGTGCTCGAGCGCTACGTCGACGTGACCAGCCGGACGAGCGAGGACGTGCTGCGGTACGCGTACATGAACAGCTTTTACCAGACGGGGCTGCGCAACCTCCTCGACCGGGCGATCCTCTCCCACACCGATCTCGACGTGGAGCGCAACTGCCGGAAGGTCGACGAGATCCCGTTCGACTTCAAGCGGCGGCGCATGTCGGTCGTCATCGACTACGAGGACCGGCACGTCCTCATCTGCAAGGGCGCCGTCGAGGAGGTCGTTGCCGCGTGCGAGAACTACCAGGTCGACGAGGACATCAATCCGCTGATCCAGCTGATCCGCGACGACCTGATGGACGAGTACAAGAGCCTGAGCGCGCAGGGCTACCGGGTCCTGGCGATCGCCTACCGGGAGTTCGACCGCACGAAGCCGACCTTTGCCGTCGCGGATGAGGCCGAACTGATCCTGCTCGGCTACGTCGCCTTCTTTGATCCGCCCAAGGAAACCTCCGCCCGGGCGATCGAGGCGCTCCAGCGATCCGGCGTGGTTGTGAAGATCCTGACGGGCGACAACGAGCTCGTCACCCGCAAGGTCTGCGACGACGTCGGCATGAAGATAACGAAGCTAATCACCGGCCCGCAACTGACCGCGCTCGACGAGGCCGGTTTCGTCCGGGAGGTCGGCGATTCCAACGTTTTCGCCCGGCTGACCCCAGACCAGAAGGAAAAGGTCATCAAGACGCTCCGAGCCGCGGGTCACGTGGTCGGCTTCATGGGGGACGGCATCAACGACGTCCTCGCGATGAAAGCGGCCGACGTCGGAATATCGGTGGATACGGCGGTCGATGTGGCGAAGGAATCCGCCGACCTGATCCTATTGGAGAAGAGTCTTCTCGTCCTCGAGGATGGCATCATCGAGGGCCGGAAGGTCTTTTGCAATATCATCAAATACATCAAGATGGGGGCCAGTTCCAATTTCGGAAACATGTTCAGCATGGTGGGGAGCAATCTCATTCTCCCGTTCCTGCCGATGCTTCCGATTCAGATCCTCGTCAACAACCTGCTGTACGACATGTCCCAGGTCGGCATCCCGCTCGACAACGTGGACCAGGAATACCTGGAAAAACCCCGGCGCTGGAACATCCGCAGCATCCGGAATTTCATGATCTTCATCGGGCCCACCAGCTCGATCTTCGACTACGCGACATTCTTCCTCATGCTGTACGTATTCGGCTGTTCGGCGTACGGCCTTCCCGGAACCTCCGTGGCCGTGAAAAGCCATCTGGAGCAACTGTTTCACACGGCCTGGTTTGTCGAGTCCCTGATAACGCAGACGATGATCGTGCACATCATCCGCACGCGGCGCATTCCTTTCATCCAAAGCCGGGCCAGCAAGACCATGCTCTTCACCACGGTGGCGATCATGGCCATCGGCGCGTGGCTGCCTTTCTCCCCCGTGGCAAGCTACATCGGCCTGGTCCCCCTGCCCGCGGTCTTCTTCCTTTGGCTGGTCCTGTTCGTCGTTGCCTACAGCGTTCTCACGCACCTCGTGAAGACTTGGTTCTACAATCGTTTCGGCATGGACTGAGCGATCAAATCCAGCTCAGAATATAACCGTCCATGCTAAGCATACTGACCGCACTTCAGGAGGGCCGCCTTTTTGAACTGCCCGAGGCTGCGGGCAAGGAGCGGGTCCTCGCCTTCCTTGCCCGGATCCTGGACGCCAACCCGAGCATGGAGTCGGGACTCGACGCGGGCGAGGAGGTCCTGCGCCGCGAGCAGGAGGGCAACACGGCGATCGGGCTGGGCGTGGCCGTGCCGCACGTGCGCGGCCGCCGAGAAGAGGGCGAGCTGTTCTGCGCGATCGGCTGGTCCTCGCAGGGTGTGGATTACCAGGCCGCGGACGGCATGCCGGTTCACCTGGTGGTGATGTACTACATCCCCGGCGCACAAAAGAACGTCTATCTGAAGGAAATATCGACCCTGGTGAAGGCGATCCGCAAAAGCGGCGGAATCGAGCCGATCGCCCGCGCCCCCGACCTGAACGCGGTCCGCAACCAGCTCCTGGATTGGGTGAGTTCCGTGCTGGGCGACGCCGGTCCCGAGGCCGTGGCGCGCATGATCCGCCTGGAGGTCAAGACCGCGCAGACGACGGAGCCCGCCGCCGCACCCGCCGGAGCCGCACCGGTTCTGAAACAGGCCGCCCAAGTTGGGCTCTTCAGCGTCCTGGTGACGCCAACCGGAGCCACCGTGCTTTCGCAGGATGAAGCCTGGGCCGCGTCCCTGGAAAAGGAGAACAATCTGGGCCCCCGGCTGTCCGGCGGCACACCCTTTACCGCAGCCGGACGCCACGTGTTTGTGACCGGTTCCACCGCGTATCCGGGCGGGCGGACCCTGTACCAGTGTGTAGGGGTGGTTCCGGCTGCCTGATTCTTGGGAGACATATACTCCCTCGTCGGAGCCGCCAATACCCAGAGCCGATGTCAACACCGGCCACCAAGAGCCGCCGGCTGATGCCGGCCAGATGGCGGCCATGAGACATCGGCTGAGGCGGCAACGCCTCGGGAGTATATGTCTCCCAAGAATCTGCAGCCTCCACCCTTATTCCTAGGGTTGTTTGCCATTCGTGACGATTCCGTCACGGAATTGTCACCAGAGGGGTGCAAAATGGGCAGAGCTGTGACTCATTGCCCGTGCATCCTGTGAAGATTGCCTTTGTCACCGAAACCTTTCCACCCGAGATCAACGGGGTGGCGATGACCTTTTCGGTCATCGCGCAGGAAATGGGTCGCCGCCACTCGGTCACCGTGTATCGCCCGAATCGCCCCGGCCTCGCGAACCGCCGCGTTCCCGCGGAGTACCGGGAGGTGGCCCTGCCGGGATTGCCCATTCCGCGCTATCCAGAACTGCGGTTCGGACTGCCGGCCGGATCGACCTTTCGGCGCGATTGGATTTCGCCGCGCCCGGATCTCGTCCACGTGGCGACGGAAGGACCCCTGGGCGCATCGGCGATCACCGCCGCCCGGGCGCTGGGGATCCCGGTGACATCCAGTTTCCACACCAATTTTCCCGCGTACACCCGGCATTACGGCGTCGCGCCCCTGCGCCGCGTTGCCCTTGCCTGGCTGCGGCACGTGCACAATCGCACGTGCCTGACTTTTGCGCCCACATCCGAACTTCGCGATCAATTGGTTGAGGCGGGCTTCCGGGGCATGTGCGTCCTCTCCCGCGGGGTCGACTCCCGGTTTCGCCCGGGATCGCCGCTCCGCGGCGCTTCGGCACGCCTGGGGCGCGGGACCCGACGTTATCGTGGTCCTGCACGTCGGCCGGATGGCACCGGAAAAAAACTACCCCCTTCTTTTTCGCGCGTTTTCCGCCATGCGCGCCGTGGAGCCCCGGACGCGGTTCGTACTTGTGGGCGACGGACCGCAGCGGCCCCGGCTGGAACGGGATTTCCCCGGAGGAATCTTCACGGGATTTGTGGGCCGGGACGATCTGGCGCGCCACTACGCCTCGTCCGACATCTACATTCATCCGAGCCTCACCGAAACGTTCGGAAATGTCCTGACCGAGGCCCTGGCGGGCGGCCTTGCGGTAGCCGCGTTCAACTACGCCGCCGCGCGCGAATTCATCCGAAACGGGGAAAACGGGCTTGTTGTCGCCCCCGGCGACACGGAGGCGCTCATTTCCTCCGCGGTGCAGTTGACTGTGGATCGGGACCTGCGGCAGCGACTGCGCACAGCCGCGGCCGCCCGGATGGAGACCCAATCCTGGGAAGTCGTGATTTCCCGATTCGAGGGCGAGTTGGCGAAAATAGCGGCCGCGTATAAATCGCCGTCGTGCCTGCTCCGTGAACCATGGGCGCAGGCAAGCTAACGATCGAAAGTCCAATTCTTGACGTGGGCCGTGGGCCCTGCTCGCAGGCGCGCGTTCTGATCCTCACGGCGGGGTACGGCGAGGGGCACAACGCGGCTGCCCGCGCGCTCGTCGCGGCGTGCGAAGAGCTTCACGGACCGGGAGCCGCGCGGGTAGTCGATCTTTTTGCCCTGGCCTCCCCGCGGCTGAATGCGGTCATTCGCCGCGGCTACCTGCACGCCATCAATCGCCATCCGCGCCTTTGGAGCCGGATCTACTCCTGGATGGACCACTCGAACCTCCTGCCGCGCGCCCTCCCTCATCTCCGGCGGGACCTGGACCTGCTCGGTCGGGTAATCGACAGCGAAAAGCCCTCGGCCATCTGCAGCACGTATCCGGTCTATGCGTTCCTGATCGAGCAGCTCAGGCGGTGCGGCCGGCTTGTTGCGCCGAATTTCAACGTCGTCACCGACTCGATCAGCATCAACTCCCTGTGGTGGCGCGCCGGCTGTGCGGGGTGGTTCGTTCCGAACGAGGACACGGCCGAGATCCTCAGGCGCTGCGGGCTGGATTCCCGCCGCCTCCACACGTTTGGATTTCCAGTCAACCTGTATTTCAGCCGCCACGCCGCCGAATTTCGACCCCCGGATTTGGCGGCGGGCGCGGCGCCGCGGGTCCTCCATATCATCAATTCCGGAACGCGCATGGCCGAGGGCACCGCCAGGGCCCTGTTTGAAAGGCAGGATTGGGACGTCACTTGTACGGTGGGCCGGGACGAGCGCCTCCGGCACCGGATCGAACGCATGGCGGCGGGACGGCGGCGGCCGGCGCAGATCCTCGGGTGGACGGACCTGATTCCGCGCCTTCTGATGACCCATCACGTTGCGGTCAGCAAGGCCGGCGGAGCCACGACCCAGGAGGCTATCGCCGCCCGCTGCCCGATGATTGTCAGCCAGGTCGTGCCCGGCCAGGAGGAGGGAAACTACGAGCTTTTGCGCCGGCACGGCGCCGGGGCTCTCGCAGGCACCCCGGACGCAGTGATGCGCGCGCTGGACCGGGCTTTCGCGGATCGGGGCGCCGTTTGGAATGAGTGGCGATCCGCGCTCGCCCCGCTGTCGCGCCCGGACGCCGCGCTCGAGATCGCCTCCCATCTCCTCCATTTGCCGCCCGCCGCCGAGGCGTCCCGCGCCATGCAAGTAGCAACCCCCTGATGAGACTGCGCTTCATCGTCAATCCCTGCTCCGGGCGCCACCGGCGCAGCGCCCGGCTGCAGCCTATGCTCCGGCAGTTCATCGCCGCACGCGGTTTCGACGCGGACGTTCTGCTCACGGACGGACCCGGTCACGCCACCGCACTTGCGCTCGAAGGCGTGCGCGCAGGCTGCCAGCGGATCGTGGCCGTCGGCGGCGATGGGACCATGAACGAGGTCGCCCAGGCCCTTCTCGACTGCCCGGCCGCTCTCGCGCTGGTTCCCTGCGGCTCCGGGAACGGCCTTGCACGGCACATCGGGCTGCCGGCATCGCCGCGGCTGGCCCTGGAGCTTTCGGCCGATGAATCCGCCAGCGTGCGCTTGCTGGACACCGGGACGGCCGCGGGCCTGCCCTTTTTCAACGTGATGGGCATGGGGCTCGACGCGGATGTGAGCCGCCGCTTCAACCGGCTCGTCCGCCGGGGCCTGCCCTCCTACGCGTACACGGCCCTCGCCGCATTCATCGGGCGGCGGAACCAGTTTTGCACGATCCGAACCGGCGATGGAAACGAGACTTTCGAAATCCTTCTGATTTCGGTCGCCAATTCCGAGCAGTACGGAAACGGCGCCGTCATCGCGCCCGGCGCCCGGGTGGATGACGGTCTTCTGGACCTCGTCGCGGTGCGCCCGCTCGGCGTGGTCGCCGCGGCTTTTTTGGCCTGCCGTCTGTTCTTTGGAAACGTGTACGGGAGCGGGCGGGTCCGGCGGATGCGCGGCGCCCGCTTCGAGATCACGCGGGCTTTCTCCGGCATCATCCACACTGACGGCGAGTGCCATGCCGCCGGCACGAAGATCGAGGTTGCGGTCCTGCCGGGGAGCCTCCGGGTCGTCTGTCCCCCGATGCACCGCCGCGCCCAGGGGCATTCCCGCCTCGCGGGGACAGCCTCGCGGGCCTCCTTTGCCCTCCGGATCTAACAGCCTGCTAAACCACCGGCGCCCGAAAACATGAACAAACTCCGCGTGCGCACCGTCATCCTGTCGGACGTGCACCTCGGCACCGCAGAAAGCAAGGTGCCCGAGGTGAATCATTTTCTCCGGCACGTTCGCTGCTCCAAGCTGATCCTGAACGGCGACATCATCGACGGATGGCAGCTGCGGCGGCGCGGCCAGTGGAACAAGACGCACACCCGCTTCGTCCGCCTCGTTTTGAAGATGCTCGAGAAGCGCGACACCGAGATCGTCTACCTCCGGGGAAACCACGACGACATCCTCTCGCGCTTCCTTCCCCTGGAATTCGAAAGGCTCATGATCGTGGAGGATTACATCCACGAGGGGCCGCGCGGACGCTACCTCGTCCTCCACGGCGACGTCTTCGATTCGATCACGCGCAACTTCGTATTCCTGTCCCATCTCGGGGACTGGGGATACAATGTGCTGCTGAGGATAAACCGCGCATACAACATCTGGCGCGCCTGGCGCGGCCTGGAATACTGGTCGCTCAGCAGGGCGATCAAGGCCCGCGTCAAGGGAGCGGTCAATCATGTCTCCAAATTCGAGGCGCACATCGCCGATCTCGCGCGCCAGCGCGGCTGCGTCGGCGTCATGTGCGGGCACATCCACACGCCGGCCGACAAGATGCTCGGGGACATCCACTACCTGAATTCCGGAGATTGGATCGAGTCGCTGACCGCCATTGTGGAGCATTGGGACGGCCGCTACGAACTCATCGATTATGCGGATTTCATCAGGCAGTTTCCCCTTCCGGCCGGGGAATCCGCCGAGGAGCTCGCCGAGGAGCCGCCGGCCCCTAGCCCCGCGGCAGCTTTGCCAGCTCTTCGCGGATGACGGCCAGGGTCCGCTCGACCGCCCCGCCGTTTTCGCGGTGCCAGGCGGCCGCGGCGGCCGCGAGGGCCGCCCGGCGGCCGGAATCGCGAAGCAGCTCCCGCGCCTCGGCGGCGAGCGAGGACGCGTCGGCGACCCGGTGAGCGGCGCCGCAGGCGACCAGATCCCGGGCGATGGCCGCGAAATTCCCCATGCCTGGCCCCAGAATAAGCGGACGCTCGAGGGCGGCGGCCTCGACCGGCGTCTGGCCCTCCGTGTGGGGCGGAAGGCTCTTGCCCACGAAGACGACGTCGGCGATCTGCGTAAGCTGGCGCAATTCCCCGGTCGTGTCCCCAACCGCGACATCGACCGGGCCCGGGGCGGCCCCGCGGGAGCGGAAATGAAACCGGAGCCCGCTCGCCTTCAGGAGCTGCTCGATCTCGAACCTGCGCTCCGCGTGGCGGGGCACGAGCAGGAGCGAGCACGACAGCCCCTCGGCCCGGGCAGTCCGCAGAGCCGCGATCAGGGCTTCCTCCTCGCCGGGCCAGGTCGACGAGCCGAGAAGAACCTCCCCTTCGGCAGGCAGTCCCAGCTCGCTGCGAAGCGCGGCGAGCTCGGTGTCTCCCAATCGCGGAATTTCGACATCCAGCTTGATGTTGCCCGTTGTCTGCAACCGCTCCGGGGGGAACCCGAGCATGGCGAACCGGCTGCCGTCCCGTTTTGAACAGGCAAGGACCTGCGTGAGGTTTGCCAGGAGGAGGCGCGTGACCGGCGGAGCCCATCGACGGCAAAATCGCAGGCGCGCAAAACTGCGATCCGAAATCCGCGCGTTGACGTTGACGACCGGCACCCTCCTGCGGCGCGCCTGCCTGACATGTTCCGGCCAGCGCTCACCCTCTGTGAGAATCGCCATGTCCGGCGCGATGCGCCGCCAGGCGCGCGCCGAAAATGGCCACCAATCGAGGGGAAAATACCCAACTCCGAGGGTGAGCCCCCGGTACCGGTCGTCCGCCAGCCGGTAGCCCGTGCTTGTCGTGGCCGTCAGGTACACTTCCACTCCGTCGCGCCGGAGAGCCTCCAAAATGGGGCCGACGGCCAGCACCTCGCCCACGCTTACGGCCTGCAGCCAGATTCGGGGTGTGTGGATCCGCTTGGCCGGCAGGCGCGGATGTGCGCCGAAGCGATGGCCGACGTTCTTCCAGTAGCCGCCCCGCCGGCGCATGCGCACCAGATACTTGGGCAGCATCAGCAGAAAGATTGGGGGAAAAAGGATACGGTAGAGCCAGATGCTCACGGGCGGACGTGGACCGGCCGGATCATGCGTACTCGCAGCATCTTCGGCCATAAAAATCCGCTCGCCCCGCGGAATCGGCCCCCGGCCGGCGATGGGAGGTTTTGGAGACGGATGTTTACAGGCGCAGGAGCGTCCCAATAGTCGGTGACCATGGCCTTCCCACGCACCCTTTGCATCCTGAGCGCCCTTCTTGCCTCGGCGGCATACGCAGTGCCGGCCCCTCTTTTTCCGCAGGAAAAGAGCGACCTCCAGCCGGACCCCGCGGCTGCTTTTGGCGCGCTGCCCAACGGCATTCGGTACGTCATTCTTCCCAACCGGGAGCCGAAGGACAGGGCGTCGCTCCGTCTTCTCGTCCTGAGCGGCTCGCTCGAGGAAACCGAGGGCCAGAGGGGGCTCGCGCATTACCTCGAGCATATGGCGTTCAACGGCAGCACGCACCATCCCCCGGGAACCCTGGTCGAGTATTTTCAGCGTTTGGGGATGAGCTTTGGGGGAGACACCAATGCCTACACTTCGTTCGAGCGGACCGTCTATATGATCGAGCTTCCGGATACCCGGCCCGCGACCGTGGCCGAGGGGTTGGGCGTGTTCGCGGACATGGCCGGCGGGCTCCTGCTGCGCCCGGACATGATCGCCAAGGAGCGCCCGATCATCCTCAGCGAAAAGAGAACCCGCGACTCGGCCGATTACCGGCAGTTCGTGGCCTCCTATGGTTTCCTCCTTCCGGACTCGCTCCTGCCCCGCCGCATGCCGATCGGGCAGCAGGAGGTCATCGACCGGGCCTCCCGGGACGATTTCGCCGATCTGTACGACGCCTGGTACCGGCCCGAGCGGATGGTTGTTATCGTGATCGGCCAGGTGGACCCGATCGCGGTCGCCCGGGAGATCGCCAGCGACTTCGCAGGCGTCGCGGACCGCGCCCCCGCCAGGCCCGATCCCAGCCTGGGCCTGGTGACGGCGGCATTGGGGGTTAGGACGGCTTACGATCACGAACGTGACGCTCCGTCCACGACCGTGAGCATCGACGTGATGGCCCCGTATTCCTTCCAGGTCGACACGGCCGCCGTCCGATTCCGGCACCTCAGGCGGGATCTCGCCCTGGCCATGCTCAACCGCCGGCTCGCCATCCTGGCCAAAAAGGAAGGCGCGCCCTTCATCCGGGCTGAGGCGGATGTGCAGGAGAGTTTCCAGTTTTTCCGCGATGCGGGGATCAACATCACCTGCGCTCCCGACCAATGGCCGGCAGCGCTTGGCGTCGGCGAACAGGAACTGCGCCGGGCGCTGCGGTTCGGCTTCACCGCAGCCGAACTCAAGGAAACCGAGGCCAATTTCCGCAATGACCTCCGGCAGGCCGCCGCAGGCGCCGCCACGCGCAGGTCCGAGGATCTCGCCGACGAAATCGTCGAGACCCTGGCATCGCGGCTGGTGTTCACTTCGCCGGCCCAGAATCTCGCGCTCTTTGAGCCGGAGCTCACGCGCGTGAGCCCGGAGGACTGCGCGAATGCCCTGCGATCCGCCTTTGAGGGACCGGGCCGTTACGTTATGGTTTCCGGCAATGCCGAGATTTCCGGGGACCCCGCCGCCGCGATTGGAAACGCATACCGGCTTTCCGATGCGAAGCCCGTGGCGCCGCCGGCGGGGCAGGCCGAAAGCGCATTCGCCTACACAGACTTCGGACCCGCGGGTGCGATCGCCGAACGCCGCCTGGTCGGGGACCTGGATCTCACCCTTGTCCGCTTCGCCAACGGCGTGCGGGTCAACCTGAAGAAAACGCCCTTTGAGGAGAACCGCATACGAATCCGCGTCCGGGCGGGGGGCGGAAGGATGACTGAGCCGGCGGATCGTCCGGGCGTCGCCTTTTTCTCCGACCTTGCATTCGCGGCAGGCGGGCTCGGCCGCCACAGCGCGGATGATTTGCAGCGGATCCTGGCCGGAAAGACTGTGGAGCTGAAGTTTGAGACCGGGAACGACGCCTTCGAGCTGAGCGGCTCCACGAACCGGGACGACCTCCTGCTCCAGCTGCAGCTCCTGGCCGCCTATCTGACCGATCCGGGATACCGGCCCGAAGCGCTTCGCCAGGCCCAAAAGAACATCGACGAGATCTACAACGAACTCGCCCATTCGCCTGAGGGACCCCTGCAGGGGGAGGTTCCCCGCCTGCTCGCGGACGGCGATCCCCGATTCGGACTCCCGGCCCGATCAGTCGCCCTGTCGCGTTCGC
>OCTA010000158.1_pt1 | contig 64461 bp, 60 predicted proteins | sample 1538991 | NCBI WGS metagenome assembly OCTA01 (sample SAMEA3539302, study PRJEB22396) | soil metagenome | biome: tundra; feature: field; material: soil | place: USA | collected 2010-05 | depth 0.15 m
TGGCCGCGCTGGCGACCGTGGGCTATGGCCTGACCATGGCCGGGCTGGCGATTATTCTCGACGGAGGTTCGAAAGGGGGAATCCCCCTGCTCACGATTGGCATCATCCATGTGGTGGTGGCGGGCGTGGGTATTCTCATCACCGTGCTCCGCTTGCGCAGGCTGCGGCTGATGAACGCCACGGCCACCGAAGTGAACCAAAGCCTGGCTCCGCTCGGAATAGGGAACGCGGCGAAACCGACGTCCAATCAAACAGGAACCAATTCATGACCGCGGCCAAGGACGAAAGCGGCAACTGCGTTCGCGATCCCGAGATCGTGCGCGCCGAGGCCGAGATTGCCCGAACGCGAGAAACCGTCGCGTTATCGGTGATGGCGCTGCAACGAGAGATCTCGCGCACCCTCGATTGGCGCGAATGGGTTCGGCAGAGGCCGGTGCTGGCGGTGGCCCTGGCGTTCGGCGCCGGCGCCTTGCTGGGCGCGTGGCGACCAGGATTCCGCCGCAGGAGCACATGAGCGGCAAGCATCAAGGAGGCTCGGCATGGACACCACAGTAGGCGAGGAACGAGAACGGCAAAGCCAAAAGGACGGCCAAAATGACGGCAACGATGGGCTGGGACCGCGCATCGAAGAATTGAAGGAACAGATTGTGTTGCTCAACGACCGGGCGAAAGGGTTCATCAAAGAACACCCTACGGCTTGCCTGATGGGCGCCTTGGGGCTGGGATACCTCTTTGCGCGCATCGCCCGGCGCGGGAGATAGGGTGGCCATCATGAAGCCAGACGAGCGCAGTCTCATGGATCTAGTGAAGGACATCGTCGACATCGAGGGCCGGGTCGAGCGCAACCCGTATGGGATGATGGCCGGGGCCATGGGCGCCGGATTCATCTTGGGCGGTGGGCTGTTCACGCGGCTGACCGAGAAGATCGCGGGCACGGCCCTGCGTATCGGCGTTATGGCCGCGCTGCCGCGTCTGGAAAAGGAGTTTGGACGGACCAAAGGGCGGGGCGCCGAAGCGGCGAGTCCACCGAGTAGAAAAGGAGAGTGAGCATGAAACTGCATGACCTGAAGGACATGGACAAGGACGACTTTCTGGGCCTGATTGGGTTACAGAGCAAGAACTCGTTCACGAGCGAGCTGCTGGGCACGCTGGGTACGTTCGGCATTGGCCTCTTGGTCGGAGCCGGCGTCGCGCTGCTGCTCGCGCCCAAACCCGGACGCGACCTGCGCCACGACATCCGTGCGAAGATCCACCACGGCAAGGGTGATAGCGTGGAGAAGATCCCCGACGGCGCCAGCACGAGCGAAGTGTAGGCCGCGGGGCGTTTAGCATCCGGTTCCACGCACCTTTTTCGGCTAGGCGCCGATAAGCCTAGCTGCCATGATTCGCCACCGGATGCCCATCGTTCTGCCACCCTTTCAAGACCGACTCAGCAAAGCCGTCGCCCATTACTGGCGCACGCTCGAAGCGCAGACGCACAAACAGAAGGCCGGCACGGACCGCGGTCGCCGGTCGGCCGTCACCGGCGGCAAGCAGATGGATGGTTTTTGCGAGTTGGTCGACTGGGTGCTGCGCGAGAACGGCCTCGGCGAGGCCAGCATCTACTTGCGCTCGGACCGCGAGATCCCCGGTTTCCTCCGGCCAACCAAAGAGTGGGACATGCTGGTGGTGCATGAGGGCCGGACCTTGGCCGCCGTCGAATTCACCTCGTACCGGGTGCCACCGGTCGCCAGCGACACCAAGGCGCACATCGAGGAGACCATCGGGATGGCCGACGACGTTTGGACGGCTTTTGGCGAAGGCGCCTACAACCCGCCCCGAAAGCGCCCGTGGCTTGGCTGGGTGATGCTCTTCGAAGACCGCACCGTCGCGCGGAGCCCAACGCCCGAGGTGCGACCGCCCGTCGAGGCGTCCCCCGACTTCTCGATAGGTTCCTACGGCAGGCGCTACGAGCAGATCCTGCACAAGTTCACGCACGAGCGGCTCTTCGATTCGGCGGCGCTCATCGCGTCGCCAGGAAAAGGCGGCGCCCAAGGTGTCTTCATGGAACTCGCCGAAGACCTGAGCATGAAATGGCTTCTCGCCAGCCTCGCAGGTTGGGTTGGGGGTTACCTGGCGGAGGTCAAACTGCGTCCGTGCAGCGGTGGGGGGACGCGCCGCTGCCTACCCGGAAGAGTCGCACGATCGCGGGCGGCACACCTCGATCGAGGGCCACGGTGTAGTTCGCAGACCGAAGGGCCGGGGTTTGGGAGTGGCGCAAAGCATGAAAACGCGTGAAATGATATAGTTCGGCTCCCGCTATGAAGAGCACACGTCAAGCATTGTCAACGGCCGAGGAATTGACTCCTTCTATAGTCGACGAAGAGGGGGTCGAAGATATCGACGAGGACGCGGAGATTCTCCCGATCGACGGGACTATTACATCCTATGGGGCGGATTACCCCGTTGATGGACTGGTCAAACGAATCGACCAAGGTGATATCGTAGTTCCAACTTTCGACCCGGAAGTAACGGGGGCTAGGCCGATTAGGGGGTTTCAGCGCAAACTCGTCTGGAGCCGTCGACAAGCAGAACGGTTTGTTGAATCCCTCCTGCTTGGCTTTCCGGTGCCAGGCATTTTTCTTGTCAAGCAAGCCAATGGGATCCTACTCGTACTCGACGGCGCCCAACGCTTGCGCACGTTGCAGTCCTTCTACAAAGGCACTTTCAGAGGTCAGGAATTTAAGCTGAAAGACATTCAGAAGCAGTGGAAGGACTGCGGCTACAATGAACTGGAAACCACCGACCGTCGTAGACTTGACAACAGCATTATCCATGCGACGGTAATCAAACAGGACGCAGCGTCGGATAATCACGAGTCGATCTACCTGATCTTTGAACGGCTAAACACCGGTGGCACATTGTTGCAGCCTCAAGAGATACGGGTTGCCCTGTACAGTGGCCCCTTCGTCGAAGTGCTGCGCACGTTGAATGATTTTGAGCCCTGGCGCGAACTCTTCGGAAAGAAGTCCCCTCATCTCAAAGACCAGGAGCTCATTCTTCGTGCCTTTGCTATGCTCGACAGGCGCAAGAAGTACAGGCGGCCGATGAAGGAGTTTCTCAACGAGTACATGAAGGCCAATAGGGAGTTTGCGGTCCGCTCCAAGGATTCGGCGGTGAAGGTGTTCAAGCAAACCACTGAACGTATCTTGGAGGATCTTGGTCGGGGTGCATTTAGACTGAAGAAGACAATAAATGCCGCTGTGGCAGAGAGCATTATGTACGCGGTAGCAAGTGGAATCGAGCACAAGGACCTCCTCAAGCCCGCAGGCATGCGCGGCGCTCTTGACCGCTTACTCGGAAACGAGGAATACATCGCCGCGGTAACGAAGGCCACCGCAGATGAGGAGAATGTTCGCCAACGGCTAAGGTTGGCGAGCCAGGCATTCCGTCAATAGTCTTATGCTGAATGGTCGTCATCAAACTTCGCGCCTTCGAAATCATCTCAAGGACGCCTTCGAACGTTACGCAAAGGTCGGAGACGATCCCGAAGTCCAGGCCGACTTTGCGCGTTACCTCTGTGTGCTGACCTCTGGATACGTCGAGCAGTCGGTTAGGATCCTGTTCCTAGAATTGAGCCGCAAGCGGACGGAAAAGCGGGTCTTCCGCTATGTGGCCTCGAACCTCGACCGCTTCCATAACCCTACTGGCGAAAAAATCGCGAGCCTAGTCGGCGCGTTCGATCCAGAATTGAAAGCAGATTTCGAAAGATTCATCAATGGTGAGCGCAAGGATGCGTTGAACTCCGTGATGGCAATTCGGCACAAAATCGCACATGGAGAGTCGGTTGGAACGACGTACGGGCAGCTGAGGAGCCACCGAGAAAGTCTCTACGAAATCGTAGATTGGCTCGTGGATCGACTGGCCGGGAGTTCGTGACGAGTCGTTCGGCGACTTACCTGTCAACGCATGGGGGGCTCCGTAAAGCCAGAGGCTACTTACCCCGAATCATGTCGTCGACCCGGGCGAGATGATCGCGGACGCCGGGGACTTCGCGCTCCAGTTCGGGGTGTTCTTCGAGCAAGCGTGAAACGTCAGCTGCGTCCGAGCGACGCTTGCTCGGGCGCCGGTGGGAGTCTTCGGCGGCATCGAGCTTGAGCAGAACCAGGTCTTGCAAGTTCACCACGCGAAGGCGCATGCCGGAGAACTCGAACGTCTGGGCGCGTTCGACCGAGCCTGGCGTGAGCGAGTCGGCGGTGAACCGGATGGCGGTGCGTTGCTTGCGGGGCGCCGATCCGGGAGCCCGCCAGTTGTCAGAGTGGTCGAAGCGGCGGCCCTCGTGCTCGAAGCCGGCGCGTTCGAGAGCGCTAGTCGGGAGATCCTCGTAGCTTGCGAGCGCCAGGTCGATGTCTCGTGTGGTGCGGGGCTCTTCCGTGTAAAGCTGCACCGCGATCCCGCCAATCAAGGCGTAGTGCACGCGCTCCTTTTCGAGCAAATCGGCAAGTTGGCGAAGCGCCGCTTCCTTCGTGTCGCAAAAGAAAGAACCCTGGAAGGGTTCTTTCGAACTCCCGCGATGAGTGCCGTCGGGCAAAGCCCGCCGACGCTCGCGCGTTCCATCAGGCAGGCCCATGGTTAGCCCCCAGAGTTGGTCGAGGGCGAAGCTGTCCTGCAGACGCTCGTGAACTTGAGCTGCTGTTGGCAACCTCGCCATGGCTTAAGTGTACCAGGACCCGCGGAAGATGGAGAGGCTCAGCCAGATGTACTGTACCGGGGCGCGGTCGGGCCGGTCTACCGGGAGCGCCTTCCCTTTCCTTCCGTCAGCTCTTCTTGATGTCGCAGTTGAACATCCAGCTGATGCCGTAGGCGTCTTTGAGCATGCCGAACTTCGCGCCCCAGAACATGTCTTGCACGGGCATGAGGACCTTGCCGCCGGCGGCGAGGGCGTCGAATTTCTTGGTCATGTCGGCGGCGTCGTCGAAGTCGAGGCTCACGTGGACGCTGTCCCCGGTCGTGAACGGTTGGTCGGGCATGCAGTCGCTGACCATGATCACGCCCTCGCCGATGAAGAGGGCCGCGTGCATCACGCGGTTCCTGTGCGCGGGTTCGACCTTCATCTCGGCGACATCGCCGAAGCGCATGATTCTGTCGGTCTTGGCGCCAAGGGCGCTTTCATAGAGTTTGATCGCCTTCTCGGCGGTTCCGTCGAAGTTGAGGTACGGATTGAGTTTCTTGATGGCCATAGCTTCCTCCTGACGACCCCTTGATCGGGGGATCGGTTGGTAGGATGCTCGGAAATCCTTCTTGGTAGCCTGAACTCGACCGCCCCGGCGGCTACTGGCAGCGGAATTCCAAGACCGTTCCGTAGGGCAGCGAGGCGTTGCCGGCGTCGATGCCCTGATCCAGCTGGACCAGGTACTCGGCGCCGGGGCATGTCGTCGGGCTCGCAACCAGGGAATAGCAGGGCGCATTCGAGTGCTGGGTGTTGCACTTGGGCACGGGCGTTGGCTGTCGCACAAGCGTTCCGCTGGCGTCCGGGATCAGGTAGTTGGCGGTGCAAGTTGTCAGTTGGCCGTAGATTGCCGGCAAGCAGAGGTTCTGCATCTTCTTGCTGAGCGCGGAGCCGATCTTGGACATGGCGGCCGAGAAATCGGGCTGGCAGATGCTGAACTTCACCCCGTTGTCGCCGAATTCGTCGACGAACGCACTCATGCGCAGTCCGCCGGTCGCTCCCCAGTTGGCCGCGGTCGCGTCGAATCCGGTGGTGGGGTCGGGGCTGGTAGGCAGGTGGTTGGGGTCGTAGCAGATCGGCCAGGTGTCGTAGACCGTGGGATGGGCCGTGTCCGCCGTGTTCGGATTGGGGACGGGCGCGATCTTGTAGGTCGCGCTGGCCATGTCCGCGTCGCTGAGCGGCCAGCCAAAGATGCCCGCCACGAAGATCTGCTCGTCGGGCTTGCCCTTGAGGGCTTTGATTTCGGTTGCCATGCGCTTCACGCCGCGGAGAGGGCTGCACGTCGTGGGCAGGGAAGTGTCCGTTGGGTCGGGGCATTCGTCCGTTCTAGCCGCGCAGGTCGCGAAAGGCGCCACGAACGGAGCCGTGGTGGGGAATCCCGGCGGTGTCTCTGTCAGGTTCACGCCATTGCAGGCGTGCGCGCGAGTTCCGCAGCGTAGGCTGGCCGATTCGTTGCGAAGGTCTGATTTGTCCCCGAACAGTCCGTCGTTGGGCGCGGCCGAGCAGTCGTCTTCGTCGGTGAGAAAGACCAGGCCAAAATAGGCGCTCGGGCGAAGCATCTGACGTTGGCTGGTGTTGCCAATGCCGTCGGCGACCAGGGCGAATTCGAAGGCTTGCAGCTGGTGTTCGAAGCCGCAACCAAGAGTGCCGAGGTTGGCAGCCAGGCAGGAAAAGACTGTGCCTATGTCGCCGGTGTAGTTCACCGCCTGTCCCTTGCTGGTTTCCAGCCAAAGGGCGCTCGGATCGATGACGCCGCAGGCTTGTGCCCCGATCATCTGGAACTTGCCCTCGTCTCCATAGACACTTGAGGTGCCATCCGGCAGCGTCTTGGGACCGCAGCTTCCGCTCGAATACGCGCCGTTCGTGCCAAGATCGCTATCGATGATCGCGAGGCGCAGATCGGGCAAGGTGCCATCTGCGGGATCCTTCAAGGCAGCGATCAGTTCGGGGAATTGCGCCTTCAGTTTCGCTTGCTTGGCCGCCATGGATGGCGAATTGTCGATCATGAAGACAAGGTCGAGCATCCGGTTCGGCGCCACGGCAAGTTGGAACGGGCTCGGCAGCGAGCCGTCCGCCGGCCCGTCGATCGTCGTCGCATCGGCTGCCGCATCCACGATTACCGGAGCCGTGTCCTTCTTGCTGGTGTCGGCCTTGTTCGGGCTTACATCCGCGGCATCGGCCGGCGGCGGGACGATCGGGATGTCAGGCGAAGCATCTGGTTCCTGGTCGACGTCCACGGCGCTGTCGGGTTGGCTCGGCTTCTCGTCTACCTTTGTACTGTCCAGGGCCGGGCCTGCTAGGTCGGCCGACGCGGTTGCGGTATCGGCAATGCTCGTCGCTGCATCGGGCTGGCTGGGAACGACTTCCGACGTTTCCGCGGCCGAGACAACATCCGGCTTCGCCACAGTAGTAACGTCCGCGACTGTTGCGCTGTCGGCGCTGTCGTTGACGTTGCCGTCGCTCTTGCCAAGACCGACATCGGACGCGTCGCTGCTGGTTTTTTTCGCGCTTGAGCTGTGATTGCAGCCTGCAAAAGCGAGAACAAGCAGTGTGGCGCTGGCGATCTTGAACGACATCGACGTTGTCATGGCAAACCTCTTCCGCATGTTGATAAGTAACGCGGCGATTCTCTCGCGAATCCGAAAATTCGCAAAGAACCGTCGCGGGCGGGCGTCTTTGCGCCCAAGCGCCGACGCCGCGGGTTCGCTATAGTTCACGCTTCGCATGGCCGCATCGGACGAAGACGACGCAATTCCCGTCGAGGAAGAGCGGCTACTTGCGCGCGTGGTGGATAGCCTTCGCGGGGCGGCGCCGCGGGCAGGGCAAGAAGGGCGCGGCCGAGCCAACGACGAACTGATCGCTCTGCGCGACGAGATCGGCGAAGCGCGGCTGGAGGACGTGCCGGCCTTGGTGGCGCAGATGGAACGGTTGCAGGAGGTGTCGCTCACGCGCGCGGAGCTGCAGACCATGTTGGTGGATCCGCGCTCGCCCTACTTTGGGCACCTGCGCCTGCGCGAGCGGGTAGCGGGCAGGGGCGATGTCGAGCGCGATGTCTTCATCGGCCGCGCTACCTTCACCGACGCCAAGGCGCGCGTGCACATCGTCGATTGGCGGAACGCGCCGGTCAGCCAGCTCTACTATTGTTACAGCGAGGGCAGCGACTACGAGGAAACCTTTGGCCAGCGCGAGGTGGAGGGCGACATCGTCCAACGCCGGACGGTTACCATCGAGGAGGGCGCGCTTCTGCGCGTGGCCAGCCCGCAGGGCGTTTGGGTCAAGCGAAAGAGCGCGGCGGCGCCCGCGACTTCGTGCTGGCGGCGCACGGACGTGCCTGTGCACGAGCTGGCGGGCGGCGAGCGCATGGCCATGCGTCCGGCTCCTCGTCCCGGTGTGCTCGGCGCGGCACCCGAAGAGGCGCAGCGGCTGGATCGCCACTTGCCCGAGATCGCGGCGCTGATTGACCCGCGCCAGTTCGAGATCATGACCGCGCCCCATTCCGGCGTGGTGGTGATCCAGGGCGGCGCGGGTAGCGGCAAGACCACCATTGGGCTGCATCGTCTCGCCTATTTGAACTTCGCCCACCCCGAGCGATTTCCCGCCAAGCGCATGGTGGTGGTCACCCAGGGCATCGCGCTCGCGGCGTACATCGGTCAAGTCTTGCCGGCCCTGGGCGTGCAGGGCGTGCGCGTGCTGACCTTCCAGGAATGGGCCGAGAGGGAATTGCAGCGGGCCATTCCCTGGCTGCGCGTCACCATCACCGATGATGTCGTCCCTGCGGTGACCCGAGTGAAGAGCCATCCCGCTCTGCTTCACGAACTAGAGCGGCGAGCGCGGTCGCCCAAAGCCAAGCGGGGCAAGAGCGCGGTGGTCGAGCTGTGGGCGGATCTGTTGACCGATCGCGAACTTCTGATGTCGCTCATGCGTGATGACCCTGAGATGCGCGTCTCCGAGGCCGACATCGACGAGGCTCATCGCATTCTGGTGACTCGGGTCGGCGCCATCGTCAGCCGCGATCCTCGCGAACTGCCGCCGGAAGAGAAGAAGCCATCGCGAGCGAAGAGCCGCGCCGCCGAGCGGGCCCGTAAGGAAGAGCTGGAGGACATCAAGGCGTGGACTTCACTTGGGCAGGGAGCGGGCGCAAAGAAGAAGACCGTGGATGACGATCTGCCCGAGCACGTGCGCCGCGTGGAGTCCGAGCGCGACGAGGTCGACGACGACGAGAACGTGCGCGGCGAGATCGGTATCGACGGACAGCGCACCGAGGACGACTTGCCCATTCTGGACGTCGACGATCTGGCCATCCTCTTGCGCGCCAATCAATTGTTGCGCAAGCCGGAGACGCCGCTGTGCCACCTGTTCGTGGACGAGGCGCAGGATCTGTCGCCCATGAAGCTGGCGGCGCTCATCGGACGAACCGCGCCTGTCGGGCACCAGGGAAAATCAGGCCAGGTTCCGTCGATCACCCTGGCGGGCGACACCGCCCAGCGGCTCTTCCTCGACAACGGCTTTGGCGACTGGCGCGCGGTGCTCGGGCACCTGGGGCTTGCGCACGTGGCGATCGAGCCCCTGCGCATCGCCTATCGCTCCACGCGCGAGATCCTGGCCCTGGCCCGCCACGCGATGGGTCCCTTGCCCATCGACGTGCCGGCCGAGGCCAAGCGCTCGGGCGCGCCGGTCGAGGCGTTTCGCTTTTCCGCGGCGGGTGCGGCGGTGGGATTTCTGGCCGAGGCTCTGCGCGATCTTCTGCTGCGCGAGCCGCGCGCCACGGTGGCCTTGCTGGCCCGCTACGCAGAGCAGTCCGATCGCTACTTCGAGGGCCTGCGCCGGGCCGAGGTGGCGAGCCTGCGCCGCGTGCGCGCTCAGGAGTTCACCTTCCGTCCCGGCATCGACGTGACCGACGTGCGCCAGGTCAAAGGACTCGAATTCGACTACGTGGTGCTGCTCGACGTGAACGCGACCAGCTACGGCAGCGACGACGAATCCCGTCACCTCTTCCACATCGCCGCCACGCGCGCCGCCCACCAACTGTGGCTGATCGTGACCGGGCGGCCCTCCAGCCTGATTCCCCGCGAATGTTTGCGCGACTGACGGCCGATCCGGAGACGTCTGCAATAGTACTGTGCCTTCTCTCGTCGGGATCGTAGGATTTCGCTTCCACTGCATCGGGTAGTCGCGCGATGTCAGAACCTGCACCTGAAAAACCACGAGTCAAGTCCGGTCTTGCGGACGCCTCAGGCATGGGGCGCGCCCTGGCGGCCAAATTGTTCGGCGACCCGTCGAGCGTCGATCTCGAACAGCGCCTTTTCCGCGGCATCATGCTCCTGGCATCTTTGGCCGGGGTCGTCGCGACCATCCTGAATCTCTTGATTGGCACTTCCATGCTCATGGTCGCCGCCGGGATCGTGAGCTTCATCGCTGGCGCTGTCGGTTACTGGCTCGCGCACAGGATGCGGCGGTGGCGACTGCTCTTGGTGCCGGTCCTTCTATCCTTTCTCGTCATTCTCGCGGCCTCGTGGATCACACAGGCGGGCAGCGAGGGCACGATCGGCTACTACTTCTTCATCCTTCTTTGCTATACGGCGTTGTTCTTCAGGCGGGCAGGAAAGATCCTGGCGCTGCTCCTGATGGCATCGACCGTCGGGGCTCTCCTGCTCTTCGAACATCTATTTCCAAGCGCCATCGTTCCTTACGAAACGCCGCTGCAACGATTTACCGACGTTGCGTTTGCCCTGCCTGTGTGCCTGCTCATGGTGGCGCTCTTCATCCACTTCGTCTACGAAGAGTACCAGCGCGAACGAAAGGCCAAGGACAACCTGCTCGGCATGATGACCGCGGAAAAAGAGCGCGTGGAGCGCTCGATGCGCGAGAAACAGCGTCTGCTGACCGTGGTGTCCCACGACATCGCCAATGCCCTGACCGTCCTGCACGGGGAGATCTCGCTTGCCCGAATCGCCCAGCGCTCCGTCCCACCTGGCGGCCGGCCCTCTCTCGAGCGCATGGACTACGCATGCGGCAATATCGGGGAAATCATCGGCAGCGTGCGCTTGATGGAGGCCGTAGATCAGGGCCTCATCCCCTTCACACCGAGGCCAGTCGACCTGCAGGCGGTGTTCAAGAATGCCGAGGTTCTCTTCGCCGAACCTGTGGCCAAGCGGCGAATCCACATCGAGTTTCCCGAACTGTCCGACGAGAATCGGTTCGTCATGGCCGATCCGAAGATCCTGGCCAACCATGTGTTCAACAACCTGATCTCCAATGCCATCAAGTTCTCGTACCCGGATTCCAGCATCGTCGTGACAGTCAGCCGGGAGGCCGATCACACCACGATTCGGGTCATCGACCGCGGCATCGGCATGCCGCCCGAATTGGTGGCGCGTCTTTTCGATCTCGACGCCAAGACCATGCGCCCAGGCACCGACGGCGAGCCCGGCACCGGTTTCGGGATGCGCACGGTGAAGAACTTCATCGACTTGTTCGGCGGGCAGATCGAAGTCGTCTCGACGCCCGAGCGCGCGGGTTTGGACGATCACGGAACGACCGTGGGCATTCGCCTCAAGAGCGGAAATCCGTACTAGATCTTTCGCGCCGGCTGCTGCTGGGTCAGGCAGTGCAAGGTGCCGAAGCCGAGCACCAGATCCACGGCGTGGATGCCGACCACCGGGCGGTCGCGGAAAAGCTCGCCCAAGATGCCGAGCGCTACTCGATCCGCGGGATCGTTGAAGGTTGGGACGATAACGGCGGCATTGGCGATGTAGAAATTCGCGTAGCTCGCAGGCAAGCGCCAGTCACCGTGGTAAAGCGGCGCAGGCACCGGTAGCTCGATGACATCGGGGCGTGTGCCATCTTCGAGGCGCACCTCCTTGAGGCGCTCCCAGTTGTCGCGCAAGGGCCGGTAGTTGACGTCGCGCTCGTTCTTTTCCTGGATCTGTACCAGGGTGTCGCGATTCACGAACCGGCACAAGTCGTCGACGTGGCCGTGGGTATCGTCGCCCACGATGCCGTGGCCGAGCCAGACCACGTTGCGCGCGCCGAGGTAGTCGTGGAAAACCCGGTCGTATTCCTCGCGGGTCATGCCGGGATTGCGGCACTGGGTTTTCTGGTCGAGGAAACACTCTTCGGTGGTGAGCAGGGTGCCGCGGCCGTTGACGTCGATGCCGCCGCCTTCGAGGGCGACCATCTTGTCGCCGGCGGTGACCGGAAACATGCGCAGGCGCAGGCATTTGGCAATGGCCGGGGCGATGCGATCGTCCTTGTGCCAGTTGGGATACTTGGCCCAGGCCGTGAACTTGAACTTGGCGATGGCGACCTCGGGGCGCGGGCCCGCCTTGCGCACGCAGATGGGGCCGAAGTCGCGCGACCAGCCGCGGTCGCTCGGGGTGCGGAAGAATTCCACATTGGCAAGGTTGGCGTGGGCGCGCGCGAGGATCCGCCGCGCCTTGGCTTCGCGGGCCGTGGAATCGATCACGATGCGAACCTTCTCGCCTTCCGCGATTTTGCGCACGATCTCGCCATAGACCCACTCGATGGCCGCCAGTTTGCCCGGCCAGTCGGTGCGGCAGTGAGGCCAGCCCAGCCAGGTCGCCTCGTGCGGCTCCCACTCGGCGGGCATGGCGAATCCCAGTTCGGCAGGTGTCTTCATGGCTAATCTTTGTCGCTATTCTTGGTCGATCAGCCGGCGATCCATGCCGGCGTAGGCGTCGATGCGCCGGTCGCGCAGGAAGGGCCAGCTTCGGCGCACGTCTTCGATGCGCGCCGGATCCACGGTGCCGTAGAGGGTCACTTCGTGATCGCTCGATGCTTCGGTCAGGACCACGCCATGCGGATCGCAGAGAAAACTCGAGCCCCAGAATTCCAGGCCAGGCGGGCCGGCGGGCGTTTCCGTGCCCACGCGGTTGATGGCAGCCACGTACACGCCGTTGGCGATGGCGTGTCCGCGCTGGACGGTTCGCCAGGCATCGCGCTGGGCGGTGCCATGTTCGGCCTTTTCGGCCGGGTGCCAGCCGATAGCCGTGGGGTAGAAGATCACGTCGGCCCCGCGCAGGGCGACTAGGCGCGCGGCCTCGGGAAACCACTGATCCCAGCAGATGAGCACGCCCAGGTTGCCGAACTCGGTGGGAAAGACGTGAAATCCGAGGTCGCCGGGGGTGAAATAGTATTTCTCGTAGTACCCAGGATCGTCGGGGATGTGCATCTTGCGGTACAGGCCCAAGATCGAGCCGTCGGTTCCGATGACCGCGGTCGTGTTGTGGTACAGGCCAGGCGCGCGGCGCTCGAACAGCGATGCGACCACCACGACGGCGCTGCGGCGGGCCTCCCAACCCAGCGCCTCGGTGCTGGGGCCGGGGATGGATTCAGCCAGCTCGAACAGCGACGCGTCTTCCTTCTGGCAGAAATAGGGCGAGCGGAAAAGCTCGGGCAAACAAACGACCTTGGCGCCGCGGCTTGCCGCTTCGCGGATCTTGGCGCAAGCAGCATCGAGGTTGACCGCGGGATCGGCGGACATCGCCATCTGCACGAGAGCGACTTGGTAGGGCGTGCGGGCTTGCATTGGCTCTCTTTACCTCAACCGCGGTGAACTTTCTATGCGCCAAGAACCCGACCGCCGACTTGACGAACCCCCTGCCCATCGGGGAGAAGGTGCGGCGTGAGCATCGACATTCGTGGAAAATGGGCCTTGGTCACGGGCAGCAGTCGCGGGATTGGCCGCGAGATCGCGCGCGGCCTGGCGGCCAAGGGCTGCAATCTGGTTCTGCACAGCCGCTTGCGCGAGCACAATGCCAGCCTGGCCGTCGAGCTGGGCAAATCGGTCAAGGTCGCCGTCGTCGCGGCCGAGCTGAGCGTCGCGGCCGATGTGGATCGCCTAATCCGCGAGGCGCAGCACGCAAGCGCTGGTATCGACGTGCTCTACAACAACGCGGCCATCATGACGCCATTCTGCCAGGATTACACGATCGTGACCGCCGACGACTACCGCCGCAGCTTCGAGGTCAACGTCATCGCTCCCATTCGCGTCACCCATGGGCTTTTGCCGCACATGCTGGAGCAGCGCTTTGGCCGTATCGTGCAAGTCACCTCCGGGATCCGCGACCAGCCCGAACTCATGGCCTATGCGGCTTCCAAGGCCGCGCTCGACAAGTTCGTGCGCGACACGGTGATTCGCCTGCGCGACACCGGCGTGACCATGAATCTGCTCGATCCCGGCTGGCTGCGCACCGACCTCGGCGGCCCCAACGCCCCGAACGCCGTCGAGTCGGTCATGCCCGGCGCTTTGGTGCCGGCCTTGGTGGAAAACGATGTGCAGGGAGCCTGGTTCAGCGCGCAGGATTATGCGCGGTAGGGAAGAGATCGCCGATGAGATCCTTGAATACCTCGAAGGAGCGCTCATCGGCTTTCTGGTTGTAGGCCGCGCCGGTTTTCGGATCTGAACCCGCGCCCACTTCGGTGAAGCTGTGCACGGCGCCACCGTAGACGGTCATCTGCCAATCTACGTTGTGGCTGCGCATTTCGCTCTGGAAGGCGGCAATGTCGGCGGCCTTGACATACGGATCGTCGGCACCCTGCAGGACGACGACCTTGGCCTTGATGTTCTTGCCGTCGGCCGGATTGGGACTGTCGAGGCCGCCGTGGAAGCTGACGACTGCTTGCACGTCCGCGCCGGCGCGGGCCAGTTCGATGACGCCTGTGCCGCCGAAGCAGTAGCCAGCAGCCACGATCTTGGCCGGGTCGACTTCCTTTTGTTCGCGCAAGATCTCCAGGCCGCGCAACACGCGTTCGCGAAACAGCTTGCGGTCACCCTTGTACTTGCCCGCGAGTGGCATGGCATCTTGTGCGCCCTTGGCACGAACACCCTTGCCATACACGTCGACGGCGAAGACCGCCAAGCCAAGCTTGGCCATACGCTCGGCCTGCCGTTTGGTTTCGTCCGAGACGCCCAGCCAGTTGTGCACCATGAGAACGCCCGGAAGCTTGCCCTTGCTGGCCTGCGGGTAGACGAACAGGCCCTCGAAACTTTGGTCGCCGATCTTGTAGTCGATCGCTTTGCTTTTCACCGCAACCGTGCCCGCCGCGGCCGACGTCGCGGCCAGCACGGACCCAATTATGATCATCGCCTGAGAAATCGTCATCGAGTCACCTCATTCATTTGCAGATGTAGATGCATGGGCCCACGACTTGGTGACAAACTGACATGGATGCCCGGTCTTCGTCCGCTGACGCTCGCGATACTCTTCTCCCAGGCTTGTGTGGCCCGGCTGCCCGCGACGCCGACAGCACCGCTCGCGTCGCAATCGGTTCAATCACCGAGCAACGAACCGGCGCCCACTGGACCGCGCATCTTTCTCCACGCGCCCGAGGCGCTGGCCCGTCACAAAGCGCGCTGGATCGCAGATCGGCAACACCCCGAACCTGCGCTGGCGCAACTGCTCGACGACGCCGGCAAGGCGCTGGCGGGAAAGCCGTTCTCGGTCACCGAGAAGATCGTGCTTCCCCCGAGCGGTGACAAGCACGACTACCTGAGCCTGGCTCCCTATGCGTGGCCCGATCCCAGAAAGCCCGATGGGCTGCCCTACATCATGCGCGACGGGCAGACCAATCCCGAACGCGACAGCATTCCGGACCATGCGTACTTCTCGCGAATCGTGTCGCTGACCGAGACCCTGGGCTTGGCCTACTACTTTACCTGCGACGAATCCTTTGCCCAGCACGCGGGGCTGCTCTTGCGCACCTTCTTTGTCGAGCCCGCCACGCGCATGAACCCAAACCTGAACTTCGCGCAAGGCGTGCGCGGGAAGGAGAACGGCCGAGCCTCGGGCATCATCGACACCGTAGGCATCGCTCGTCTGGTCGACGGGGTCGGATTGCTCCTCGACAGCCCGTCCCTGTCGCAAGCCGACCGAGACGGACTTCTCGGTTGGTTTCGCGACTACCTGACGTGGCTACGCGAAAGCGAACTCGGCCGCCGGGAAGGCCAGGCCAAGAACAACCACGGCACCTGGTACGACGTGCAAGTTGTCTCGCTGGCATTGGCCACCGGGCAAGTCGACCTGGCACGCGAAACCCTGCAATTTGCCCACAAGCGCCGCATCGGCCGGCAAATCGACCCTGACGGCAGCCAGCCCGAGGAATTGCAGCGCACGAAATCCTGGCACTATTCCATCTTCAATCTGCAGGCATTCCTCGCGCTGGCGAACCTCGGCGATCGCGCCGGCGTGGACCTGTGGCACTACCAGACCCCCGACGGACGTTCGCTCCGCAAAGCCCTCCTTTGGCTGATCCCGTTCGCGCTCGGTGACAAACCCTGGACCACAGAAGAAATCGGCGGCCTGAAGCCCGAAGCCCTCTGGCCCATCGTGCGCGAGGCCGCGTTTCGCTTGCAAGATTCTCAACTGGCCGCCGCGGCCGCCCGGCTTGGCGCACACCAAGAGGACAGGTTGTGGTTGTTTGTCGAATGAGGTCCCGATCGTGGATCGTGTCTCGGCGATGCTTGCTTATGCTTACCTGTAGAATGCCAAGCCACCCATGGATGATGAAACCGTTGGTCTTCACCTCCAACAAGCTGTGGAAAAGGCGGCCAAGGCCCTGTTGACCCGGAAGAACATCAAGTACCCGTTCACGCACGACATCGACACTCTCTTGCAGATGCTGACCGCAAATGGCTACGAGGTGCCGGCGCAATTTGCCGACTTGGACACGCTTACGCTCTTCGCCACGCAAGCTCGTTATGAAAGAGCTGTCCCACCCGGCTCGTTCGACCGCGCGGAGTTCATCGATCTCGCTCGCCGCTTCCTGGCGTGGACCGATTCGTCGCGGTGACGCTTGTTTCCGCCTAGCGGTACTGGTACGGCGGACATGGCCACAATTCAACGCGCTTGAGCATGGCCTCGTGCGTGTGCCCCATCACGTACACGCCCCGGCACGGCTGGCCAGTGTCGATATGCTTCAGCAGGCATTGATCCAAGGCATGGTGGATGCTTTTCACGCGCTGGATGCCCTTGCCGTCGCCCATCGAGGTTGCCCATCCCGCGGGCCCCTCAAAGTTGCGCACGTCGGGCTGGAAGAACGCAGCCTGGGTTAGCTGGTGTCCAGAACTCGGGTTCTCATCGCGATTGAAGCTATCGGGCTGGTGACCGTGTTCGGCCCACAGGCCGGGCCTTTCCGGAGGAAGAGACGACGGCAGGTGAAAGGCGTTGATCTGCATGCCTGCGTGCTCGCGGCCAGAAGGCACCTTGATGGGCTTTCCACTGCCGTGCTTGAGGTAGTTGTCGTGATTGCCATGGATGAAGGTCGTCCGCAAAGGCGCACCAGTCTGTCGATTTTTCCCCGCACGCTCGCCGAGGGTCAGCAGGTGCACCAGGTGCGGTCCCTGGTCGGTCTCGAACAAGGTGCGCTCGACCCAAAAGCGCGCGAAGTTGAGCGTCCTTTCGAGTAGGTTGTCCATGGCCGGGGTCTTTCCCAACTTCTCGCCGAAGGCGCGCTGAAACCCGAGCCAAAGGTCGAAGAGATCGCCCAGTTGCACGAGCTCGAGCGGCCAGGTGTTTTGGTGAAAGTCCTCCAGGGCGTCGACGAAGGCACGCAGATCCTTGCCGGCGTCTTGAAAGATGTCGGCGCTTCGTTGCCCCTCGACGTGGTAGATGCGGAGCCAGTTGTCGACCGACTCGCGCGTGGTGGTTTGCTCCCACTGCAAATCCCGCTGGTTGTCGAGGATGCGCTTGCCGACCTTCCCGGCGAACAGCGGCCACGGATCGATTGCGAGCGATCGGATCCAATGCAAATCGGCATCACTGACTTCCAGCCGGCCGCGCAGCATCTCGCGGCCATCTTCTACAATGTGCGCGCTCGCCGGACTGGTCGCGACCGGCGCATGCAAGTCCCCGAGGAAAATCGTGATGGGCGTCGCCTTCCCGCGCGCGGGAGCTGGCACGTAGATGGAGGTGAGGACCGTGGCGCCGAGGATGTAGAGGCTCGACTTGGGAACGCAATCCACCAGCTTATTCAGCAGCTCCTGCACTTTGGGCCAGTCGGGGTGACGAGTGATGGTGGCGTCGACGAGCTGGGTTTGTGCGAGTTGACCGGACTCCTTGTCCCAGGCTGTCGGGTTGGCGTAGCGGGAATAGTGGGCTGGCCCTTCCTTGCCGGCAAAGGCGCACAGGACGATCAAGTGGCCGAATGCTAGGCCGAATTCCCGGTGCTTGGTCCAACCGTGTGTCTTTCTTTTCTCGTCTTCGCCGTCTCCGGCCCAGCAGCCGACGTCCACATACACGAAGTGGATCGGCGAGAGAGCCTGCGTTGTCTCCTTCGCCACAGTCACGACCCTGGGATCCGAAGGGGTTTCCGCTGCAAGCCTCTTGGCCAGACTGGTATAGAGGGGGGGAGTCAATGTACCGTAGCTTGGTCTGGAAGTAGGTTTCCAGCGTAGCGGTGTCGGCGTCCGCGTTTCGTAGTGCGCAAGATGCAGCCGCGCGAAGAAACCATGGTTCAAATCCCTCTCTCCAACTATCTGCCATTTCCCGTTCTCCGGTCCTTGTTTTAGCCCATGCCGATCAGTTGGAATCCTTGTCGGAGGGCGCGCGATCTGGAATGCAAGGAGGACACCTCTTCCACCATCCCTCGGGCAGGGGACATCCTAGTCTTTGAACGCCCCAGAAAACCCCAATAGCGTAGCGCTTGGCTTCGGTGGCGGGTGCGCGAAGCGAGATCTGATAGGTACCACCACCATCGCTTTTGTCCATCTCTCCTGCAATGGGGTGGCTGTTCCTCGTCCATTCGACGAACTCGTGATGATCCTGAACGCAGATACACTCCAAATGAACGTCCAGCCCGATCTTCTGACCGAAGTAGGGCATCTGCACCTGGAACCGTGCAGTTTCGCCCTTCGCGATCTCGCCGGTCACACATTGCCCCGGAAGCAGCGAACGAACGCCTTCCGGTGCCGTGGAAGGAGGCGGCAGGCGTTCGAGAAGGCGCTCTTCCAGCCGCTTCGTGTGGGGCACTAGTGGAAGGAAAGGGTATGGAAAGAGCTGTGTCGGAAACCAGTGCAAGTACCCATCTCGTCGATCCGCCACCAGGTAGCGGGCCAGGCAGAATCGATCTTTCCATCCTACCCCCAACCAGATCACGTTGCTGTACTTACCGTAGTAGAGCAAGTGTTCCACAACCGCTTGCTCGGGCATCGCTATCGTTTGCAGCGTGGGATCCTGGGTATCGAAGCCCTCCGCGTTGCCGCAGACCTCTGTGGCAAGATCTGTGGCCCATTTGATCTCGTATTCCTTGTTCGCGTTGAGGGTGCTTTCGAGTCGCCTTGCCATCTTCGTCCCATCTTCCTGGTAGTACCCCCACTCGGTTTGCAAAATCACCGACGGCAGCACCAGCCACGCCACGAACGCGCCCACGATCAGCAGGAACCACTTCACACTGCCTTTTCGCACCAAGGCCCAAAGGGAAGCAACAGCCACCCCGACCACTACAAGCGCGAACTGCGCAATTTGCGCCACGATTGGCCCTCACTATCGTCGCCGTCGTGAATGGTCGCGGCGTTGTCGAACACATCGCCGTCTTCGTCTTCGTGATTGCCGGCCAGGCTGCGGTACCGGGCCAGGGCCAGGCGAACGTCCTCGTCGTCATCGTCGCCAGGCTTGCCCTCGGGAAGCTCGGCGGCGAAGCCCAGGTTAACCAGGCGCTGGTTCTTGTGCTCGGGCGAATCGCCGAACGCTTCGTTGCGAACCTCGAACTTCAGATCGAGCGGGGCAGCGTCTTCCTCGTCCGAAAGGTATAGCGAGACTTCGACCCTCTTCGCCTCGCGCGGAATTGCCAGGGTCACCCAACCGTCCTTGGGAACAACGCCGCGGTTGATGCCTGCATCGCCGGTCTTGGCCTGGTATCGCAAACCAGCGAACGGTTCATGGTCGCAGTCGAGCAGGCGGAACGTGACGATCCGTTCGTCCTCGCGATTGACCACGTACTCGGCGCCGCCGCCCACCACCTCCGCGACGCGCGGGAGCTTGCTTGGAATGGCCACGGTGTCCCCGTCGCATAGCACGTTGGGATTCTCACGCGTGGCTTTCAAATCCGCGTTCCCGGCGAACTCCCACACGGTTCGCCACCTGGCGAAGCCCTTGGCTACCGCGATGGCGGGCACACGATCCTCGGAAGTGGCCGTGAACTTGCCCGCCTCGGATCGCGCATCATCGGTCGGCAACTCCTGCGCTCCATCGCCGTCCCAGTCGGCGCCGTCGAGATCGGGGAACGTCACCTTGAAGACGCCCGGTGAAGCGCTCTTCGCTAGCCCTCGTCCTTCCTTGTCCAGCTTGCCCGAAGCGGTTCCGCCGTCGGGCATCTTGATCTCGAAGGCAAGTCCTTCCTGCGGTTCTTGGTTCAAGTCCACGACGTGGATCTCCAGCGTGGCCTTGTCCGGCACCGCCCCCTTTTGCGCTGGCTTCATGGCCTTCTTCTTGGCGGTTGAGGCACCCTGACCCTCGCGCGTGGCGGGCGATGGCCCATCGGTCTTCTTCGCCTTGACCCCCTCCGCCTCCTGCAACTTCAGCGCGCTCGTGCCTTTGATGGTGCAGACGCCGTCGGCCACGATGGTCACGGTCTTGCTGTTCATGCCGACGGCGTCTGCGCCCATCGCCATCACGCTGCCGGCCCCGGCGGCGGCGGTCACGTTGGGGCTGGCGATGGCGATGCCGCCGGGGAGGATGGTCAGCGAACTGGCGCCGCACTCCAGTTTGATTCCGGTCGGCGAGTCGAAGGTGGCCTTGCCGGTCTTGTCGAAACAGACCGTGGCGCCACCTGCCGTCAGGGTGATCGTGCCGGCCGAGTCCACGGTCACGTTGCTGCCCTTGAAGGTCATGCTGGTGGCACCCTGGTTGAGCTGGAACTTCTTGTCCGTGGTCAGCTTGTGCGCCTGCCCCACGTGCTCGTCTTTGTTCTTCTCGGCGAAGAACTCCTGCTCGCCGTCGACCTTGCGGCTGTGATCGTCGCCGTAGATCTGCATCACCGCGCCGGTCACGGTCTTGTCGTGGGTGCCACCGATGACCACGCTGTCGTTCGCCTCGACCCACAGCGAGCGGTTCTGCTTCACGTGGTTGGTTTCGTCCCTGCCCACCAAGACGATGCGATCCGTGCCCACGTTCATGGCCTGGCACTGCTTGATCAGCGTCGACATGTCCCTCTCGGCCTGCAAGTGCAGCTCTTCTTGGCCCTTCTTGTCCTCGAAGCGGAGCTCGTTGAAGTTGCTGGCCGTGCCGCCCTTGGTACTGCGGGTCTTGATCCCGCTTTGCGTTTTGTTCTCCGGCAAATCGTACGGCGTCAGGTGGTCTTTGTTGTAGATGTGCCCGCGGATGATGGGACGGTCTGGATCGCCGGCGAGAAAGGCCACGACCACTTCCTCGCCGATGCGCGGAAGGAACTGCATGCCCCACTCGGCCCCGGCCCACGATTGCGCCACCCGCACCCAGCACGACGACTTCTCGTTGCGCTCGCCTGTGCGGTCCCAATCGAATTGCACCATCACGCGGCCGAGCTTGTCCGTCCAAATCTCCTCGCCGGGCGGGCCGACGACCAGCGCGGTTTGCGGGCCGCGCATCTGTGGCTTGCGTGCTGTGCGCTGGGGCCGGAATTGCGTGTGGCTGTCGAGCAGCTGGTACTTCGCCTTGAATGGTTCGTCGTTCTTCGCGACGTCGCCGGTTTCGTACTGATCGACGCTGAGACTGTAGGCCGCGGCGGTGACCAGGTACTGTTTTCCCCAACCCTCTTCGTGCCAGAAGGGCGAGAACTCGCCGCCTGCCAGGCCCGAGCGCAGCGACACCAGATTTCCGATTCCGACTCCCATCGTGTTGCCTTCGACTTCGATGGTGGTGTGGTGGACCTTGGCGGCTTGCGTGCGTACCAGCGCCTCTTGCCGCGCCTCCTTGGCGGCAAAGAGCCCGCCGGGATGGTCGTAATTCTCGAATTGTGCCCCGGGCGCCGGCTCGGCCGACGGCTCCTCGCCTAACTGGGGTTGTTTGCGGCGCAGCTCGGTTGGGTCGTAGCCGCTCAAGATCGTGTGGCGGCCGGGATAGAGCGACTTGTGGACTTCCATGCGCCAGAAATGCTCCTCGGCGCCAGCGACCTTGCGCTCTTTCGGCGAATAGAGAATGGATTCATACCCGGCCACGGTTTCGTGCGCCGTGATGGAATCGGCCAGCACCAGGGTGTGCTTGGCCTCTTCGTGCTTGAAGAAATAATAGATGCCTTCTTCTTCCAGCAACCGCTGCACGAAATTCAAGTCGCTCTCGCGGTACTGCACGCAAAAGTCGCGTGCGCGAAAGGGATGGTCCACAATCGACCCCGATTCAACATGAGTCAGCCCGCGCTTGGCCAGCACCTCCTTCACGATGTCGAGCGCGTTTTGCGCTGGATCGTTGAAGATGCGGCAGTCGGAGGTGAAGTTGAATAGCTCAAATCGCGACCTGAGCACGACCGCGTAGCGGGTGTGCAGTTGCGTGGTGCCCTTCTTCAAGAACTTGGTTGCGATGCCGTGGAAGAAGCGCTCTTCGCCGGTGCCAAGCTTGATGCCCACCGCGAGCGGCTTGCCCAGCACGTCGTTGGGGTCGAGATCGGGCTCCTTCGAGAGCAGGCTGAGATCGAACTTGTACGGCCGCCCCAGCGCTTCGCTTCCGTAGAGCGTCTCAAGCAGCAACACGCCCTTCGGAAAAGGCCCCGTCACCGAGGTGTCGCGCCCTAGGAGTGCCATGGCTCGGATGTCACTCTAGTCTTCGACCAATCCGCGTCAAGAGCGATGGCGACGCGGCACCTAGCATTGGGCAGCTCCGAACCATCAGGGTGCCGCACCCGGTGGCGGCGTAAGATCCCACAGCGCGCCGATGTCGATGGCCACAGCGTCGAAGGGCGGCACGCGGGCTTCGCCCTGGCCGCCGAAAGTTCCGGCCACCATCCAACCGTGCTCAGTGCGGTTCAGCACCTCAATGGTGCGTGCCGAGGGATCGACAAACCACAGCCAAGAAACGCCCTGCTCGCGATAGATGTCCTGCTTTCTCGTGCGGTCGAGAATGGCTGTGGATGGCGAAAGAACCTCGCACGCCCAGTCGGGTGCCAAGGCAAACCACGGAACATCGGGAAACACGGGCATACGCTCGCGCCGCCAGCCGGCCAAGTCGGGGACGAGAACGTGCGAACCAAAATGGAGCTCGGGTTCGTCGAGGATGATCCAGCCGCCGGGGCCGCCGCGCCCGCGGTGGAATGGTCCACTCAACGCGCCGCCGACTACCGAGCTGGCGAGGGCGTGGCGCGATGCTGGTCGGGGCGAAACGACTAGATCGCCATCGACGATCTCACCCACAACATTCTCCGGAAGGCGGAGAATGTCCTCGTAGGTGGCGGGTTGCGGCTGTTTCGAAGGAAGGGCCATGGGGCAAAGCTTACCAGGCGGTAGGGTGGATAGAAGTCGCTTTTCGCCAACAGTGGCCACGGCCGGCGCGCACCATGTCGAAGGGATGCATGCGCGTCTCGCCCGTCGAACGACGCTCTCTAGCGCTCCCAGGGGCAATAGGCCATAATGGCCATCATGGCCAAGATGGTCAGGAAAGCGGCGGTACCCCTGGAGGAGGTGAGTGTCGCGGGCGCCAAGAACCGCCTGTCGGAACTCCTTGGTCGCGTGGCCTACGGGGGAGCGAGCGTGCTGATCACCCGCCGTGGAAGGCCAATGGCCAGGTTGGTCCCTGTCGAATCGGTGGACGATGGCCATGGTCTCGCAGACGTCACGGGTTGGCTGGAGGACACGCATCCATTCATCGCTGGCGTCGAGGACATCGTTGCCGCTCGGCGACGCCATCTCCCCCGCGCGATGAAGCGTCCGGCACGAGGTCACTGACACCGTGCCCAACTACCTGCTGGACACCAATGTTCTGTCCGAGGTCGTCAAGAAGCGCCCATCGGCGACCGTCCTGGGCCACTTGCGCGAAGTTCCCCAGAATGCCCTGTTCACCTCGGTTCTCTCGGTCATGGAGATGCGCTTCGGCGCGGTCAGGAGCGCCGCGGGTTCGATTCTGTGGGAACGGATCCGGCGGGATATTCTTGCACGCGTGAAGATCCTCCCGCTGGGTGAAGACCAGGCAATCCGCGCGGGCGAGATACTGGCCGACCTCGAATTGCGCGGCACTCCCGTTGGAATCGAAGACGTGATGATCGGCGCGACAGCCCTGGTCGGCGGTCTTGTCCTGGTCACGCGGAACGTGAAACATCTCGGTCGGATTCGAGGTCTAGTCGTCGAAAACTGGTGGGAGGAATAGAGGCTTGCTGGCTACCCAGATCGAGTCTTCATTGATCACGATCCACCGTTCGCTTTCTCGGGAGGGCAGTCTGCGATGCGTCGACCACTCTCTTTCCCACGATAGACCTTGGTTCCTTCCCGTACGGTGACGTCTGTTTCGAACTCGTCTCTGTTCGCAAGAGTGACCAGAGCTTCGCTCGTGCCGAGCTTTCTGCCTCTTACTTCACATTCCGACGTGATCTTGAACGTGGTATCGGACAGTTTTGCGGAACGATGGCTGCAACCGCCCCTATCGAGCTCGCCCCCCCAGTAGTTCCAAAACATCACCCGGGTATCACGACATACATTCCTTCGCGTCTTCCAGGTCTTGATACTTCCGGAAGGCTGGACTTTCTTGTCAGAGAATTCCCAGACGCCGAGCCGCAGGGAAGGCCATTCCGACGTGCTTTCGTCCGCTCCAACCTGATGTGGGTAGGTCGAAATCGCAGACAATGCAAGAGCGATGACGACACAGCGATATCTTGGAGTCGGATGTCTTGGTTCCATTGGGTTGCTTCTCCGCTGGTCTTGGAACAGTGATCTCGGCCACGCGATCGCCGGCACAATCTAGCAGGGTAGGTGCCGGCTATTGAACGGCGCACGTGAAATTGGTGCACCGAAGACCGGTCGCGTCGCTGCCTGTCCAAATCTGGAAACCGGCAAATACGTCGGTCAAGTACCATGTGTTCGCAAAGGCCTGCTAGTTCCGCCTGCCGTCATGTCCGCTGCTCCATTGGCAACCGCATCGCTAATGAAGTCCTTGAAACTGGGCGATAGGGTCGAAACAGGGAAGCTCTGTGCTATATACGACAACACCGGCCGATTCGCTCCGTCTGTGCCCGGGCCGGTCGTGACGTGGGGGCCAATCCATACGTTCCACAGCTGGCCAGCGATGGTGGTGGTGCGAGTGACACTCCCGCTTGGTTGGTGGCTATTTGGCTTGTAGAGCCAGATCATGATCTCGCCAGAGATGGCGTCGTTGTAACTGCCGGCGACAGGCGCTGTTTTGGCAAACCATAGATCAAAGGCAGCATTGAAGTCCTTGCCTCCAGTGCCGCCCGACCAAGCGAAGGAGCTCAAAGCGCTACTGATGGCGCCTACTTGCATCGGCAGGTTGTCGTCCGTTGTTACATAGGTACTGCCGCTAGCGCCGACATAGCCGTTAGCGCCGACATAGATCGATGGGAATGATGCCGGGGTCACAGATCCGGTGCCAGTGCTATTTAGGACTTTGAAGCTGTTGTTTGCGTAGTAGATGGTTTGGGTGCTTCCGGTTGGGTTGCCCGAGTTGTTGTTTTGAACGATGTATTGTCTTCCATCCGAACCTAGGACTTTCACGCGTTGGTTGGCGCTGTCCAAAGTGGCCGATCCGCCGATGGTGTAGCCAATACTAAAACTATTGATCGTAAAATCGAACGATGTCTTCTGAACCACCGTGCCTGCGACGTAAAATGCGATGGATGAGATGGGTTCACCGTTGTACGGATTTCCGGAAGGTTGGCCCGCGAGCGTCCAGCATTTCGTGTTCAGGCTGCGGAACGGGACAAATGTCGGCCCAATCATGTCCGTGATGTTGGCACACCAACGCTGGGTTGGATCGCTAAAGCCAGTCTGTCCTCTGAGTTCAATTCGGAAAACAGCAGGTGCCGTCGCCGCCTTCCAATCGATGGATATTCCGCCAGCGTTGGTTGGGAAGGTGACTCCTGGTGGAAGGACCGTTCCCGAATCAAGGGTGCGGTGGACGCATTGGTTGCTGGCACCTGTGATTGGCTCGTTCAGGTTGAAGGCAACCACCGCAACGGCATTGTAGTCATTAAACACACTGCCTGAAACGTGGTAGGGGTCGGACGGTTGATGATTGGAAGTGAAATCCTGGGGCAAGATCGTGCTGGTACTGCCCGACACGGAATCGACTTGCGTCCACACGCATCCCGACCAGTTGACCCCGGTCAGCCCCCAATCACTCGACATCCAATACCCTGGCGGCCGACCGGGGGCGCCGCCGGTGCCGGGTGTGTCTGGACCAGCGTCATTTCCACCGGTGCTCACAGTCGTTCCACCGGCACCTGCGCTTCCGCCTGAACCACCACCTGTACCGGCGGTGTTGCCACCGCTGCCTGTTGTGCCGCCTGAAGCACCGCCCGTCCCGGCGGTATTGCCGCCAGTACCTGTGTTTCCGCCGCTTCCGCCGCCGGTACCACCGATGGCAACGTCAGGGCCAACGGTCGCACCATCACTGCCTTCGACAGGAGTCGTTGAACCACCGCTTCCCCCGGATCCGCCGCCTGCCCCACCGGTGCCGCCCCCAATTCGACCATCTGTGCCGCCAATCCCAACGTCTACCTGTGGACCAGACAACGGTACGTCCGGCGCAATGCCACCATCTGCGATTTCGCCCATATCCAGTATTTGGTCAATGGCAGTTACAATTCGCTCTCCCCCGGTGTCAACAGGAATACCTAGGTCTATCGATGCGGAGGCATCAATGCTGACGACAGCATCGAGGGAAGGAATCGCATCACGCGCGGTCGCGGCCTCGGTGCCGCCACCACCCGCGGGCTTTCTGCAACCTCCCGGCTTGCCCGGAAGTTCGCACATATAGCCGCCAGGGCAACTACTATTGTCCTTGCAAGTTATCTTGGACAGGTCGGGCGAACGAAAGCATCCATCGAGGAACACTCCCAATAGGCTGAGAATCAGGAAGGCAACACCTTTGAACGGACCTCGCATGGCGCAAATTCGTGCCATCAGAAGGTCCCTCCAATAGCGGCGCCCGCACGATCGGGCGCAAATACCGGAACCAGACTTGTCGAAATGGAAGCATGGCTTTCCGATCGAAGACCGAGGTAATAGAGAAGTGTGCCTGCTGCGACACACGCGCCGCCCACGCTGTAGCTGATCCAGCCCAATGTTTCGTATGTCTTGCGCTGGGACTCCTTGTTGTCCGTGTAGCTACCATAGGTTTCGAGGTCACTCGCCATGCTATTCACCTTGAGATTGAGCAAGACGCCTGCAACAAGTGTGGCGGCGCCAACCGATGCGGTGGTGATGCCAGCCACGCGAAGGCCAGAGCCCGATGCCGGCAGTGTCTGAGGATTGGCGGGTCCGGCAACCAGCGTCGAGGTGGAAAGGGTCGTGGCAGCGGCTTGGATCGGGGGCGAGGACTGCTGGTGCACGTCAGATGTCGGGATAACGGCGGTTGGAGCAACGGTCGGGGCGGGTTGGCCTGTTTGTTTTGCGATCAGATCCTGGCAGTCGGCAATGTGCCTCTCGGCGGCGGCCTTATCTGCCACATCGACATTCGGTGCCGCGCGCAGATACTCCTGGAATCTGGCGATGGCATCGTCATAGCGCTTCGATTGCTGAAAGCAGCGAGCCTGGTTGAATATGTACGTGGGATCTTTGGTATCGATGAACAGGTCGGAGAGGATCGAAATCCCTGTGGCATTGTCGCCGGAAAGGCACGCCTTTCTGGCTGCCTTCTCTTGCGCCTGGCGGCTGTCTTGCGCTTGGCGGCTGGCCGCCTGCGCGGCTGCGGGGGCGAACAGCCACGGCACAATGAGAAGAGCGAATGCGACGAGCGATCTCCCTCTGGTCGAAAGGTTCTTGCGTCTGTCGAGCTGGCCCATGGCGGCGATCTTTTGGCGAAGGCGCTGGCTTGGCAAGCGGTTTTCGCCTTTCGAGCAGACGCAAAAAGGGCCGCGAGGATCTCTCCGCGCGGCCCTTTCAGCTAGCGACAGGTGCCCGCTATTGGATTACGCAAGTGAACGTGTCTTGCAGACCTTTGGCATCGCCGCCGTTCCAGATCTCGAAGCCAGCGAAAACGTCCGTCAGGAGCCAACTGCTGGAGAAGGCCTGGGTGATTCCGCCGCCAGCGGCCATGTCAGCAGCACCGTTCGTCACGGCATCGTCGAAGAACGCCTTCAGATCGGCGGAGAAGTTGTTATTGGTGCTGTTGGCAACGTACGAAATGACCGGACGTCCGGCGCCATCAGTGCCCGTGGCCGTGCCATTGCGAGGTCCACGCCAGACGGTATACGCTTGGCCACCAATGGTCGCCTGACGAGTGTTCCCGGAGCTACCAATGGGCTGGCTTTGACTCGGCTTAAAGACCCAGATCATGATGAAACCGGAAATGGCGTCGTTGTAGGCCCCTGCGGTGGGAGTGGACTTGGCGAACCAGATGTCGTAGGCCGCATTGTAGTTGCCACTATTACCACCCGACCATTTGAACGTGGATTGTGCGCTCTTGATGGCGCTGATCGCCTTCGGCAAGCCGCTGTCAGCCCATGTGTTGAACGTACCGTTGGCAATCTGGCCGTTGGCGCCGATGTAGATCGACGGGAAAGAGACCACGCTGGCGCCGCCGCCAGAACCGCTGGTGCTCTGGATCGTGAAGCTGTTGGCCGTGTAGTTCAGGATCTGGGTCGTCGAGGTCGGCTGCCCCCAATTGTTGTTGTTGATGATGTACTTCTTGCAAGTCGTGTCGGTGACCAGCGCCCGCTGCATGGAGGAGTCTAGCGATGCGGTCGTGGAGCCAACCGTGCCGGTCAACTGGCCACAGGCGGCTGCCTTGCCAGGCGCGTCCGCCGCGCTAGTGCCCGGTGCGAACCCGACGACGGTGATATCGTAGGGTGTCTTGGTGGTCGTACCAGGAACGAGGAAGGCGACGGCATCGATGGGCTCGTTGTTGTACTTGACACCGGTGGTGTTCCAGCAGGTCGTGCTGAAAGCAGTGAACGGCACGAAGCTCGGCCCGTTGGTGTCGGTGATGGTCGCGCACCAACGGTTGGTTGGGTCGCTGCCTCCCTTGACGCCTTGAATCTGAATGCGGAAGGTCAGGGGTAGTTTGGTCGCGCTCCAGTTCACCGCGATGCCGGTTGCGCCGCTGGGAGGCATGGTGACCGTGGGCGGCCCATCCTTGACGGTCGGGTCGTTCGCGCACTGGGTGGCCACGCCGGTGGCTGCTTCATTCAAGTTGAAGCCCAGCAAGGCTACCGAGTTGTAGTCGTTGTACACGGTACCGCTGATATGATACGGCCCGCCATTCGGAGTCCCACTCGTGAAATCGATGGGCACGACGGATGTGTCGCTTCCAGCCACCGTGGTATCTTTGCCGGTCCACACGCACCCGTGCCAATCCACCTTCGTGACACCCCAGTCGGCGGTCAGGTAATACCCAGGTGGCCGGGTGCCAGTGCCTGAGCTCCCGCCGGCGCCGCTGCCGCCCGCGCCACTGCCGCCGTTGGCGCTGCTGCCACCATTGTTGCTGCCACCACTGTTGCTGCCACCTTTGGCGCTGCCACCGTTGTTGCTACCACCTTGGGCGCTGCCGCCGCTGGAGCTCCCGCCACTGTTGCTGCCGCCCGAGTTGCTACCACCGCTGTTGCTGCCGCCGCTGGAGCTGCCGCCACTGTTGCTACCGCCGCTGTTGCTGCCACCGCTGGCGCTACCACCGCTGTTACTACCGCCTTTGGCGCTGCCGCCGCTGTTGGCGCTGCCGCCTTGGGCGCTGCCGCCGCTGTTGCTACCGCCCGAGCCCGACCCGCCGCTGCCACTGCCACCCGAGCTGCTACCGCCCGATCCGCTCTTGCCGCCGGTGCCGCCCGTGGTGGTTACGGTAGCAGGCGCGCAAGCGATCAGCGCGAACGCCAGGCTTCCGGCGAGCAGGGCTCGTGGTACCAGGCCATGGGTTGATTGGGTTCTTGCCGATCGGCCAGAGCTTGGCCGTACAGCGCGGGAATTGGTCGAGAGCATTGAAAACCTCCAGGGGGCAAATGAGGGGCGCGCACTTATACCTCACGTACGGGCCAATGGACTCCTAAAATTGAGCATTTGATGCGAGTTGTTGCGAGCGATCTCACGCACAGGCCCGCGTGAATGGGACATGTCATCGGGTGGAACACTCAAACCACCCCAGATGCGAAAGGCGGTGTTCAGGTGAGGGTGCGAAGGGCCGGCAACTCACCCAACCCTATCGGTCAAGAGCAATTCCGACAGGGTCGGGCCTTTGCCTTTCAGTCGAAAGGGCTTGGGCAAGCGGCCCGGGCGCTTGAAGCGCAGTGTCGTGCCGGCTCCGTGCGCGACCAAGTCCGCCACGGGAGTTCCATGATTCGTGATGATGATGCGGGTACCTGCCTTGGCCTTCTTTGTGAGACTGCTCAGTCTCGCTTTCGCGAGGCGGAGACTGACGATTTCTTCAGCGGGAAGTCGTGCGACTCCTGGCATGTGTGTCACAGAGCCTTCGAGATCCGAATGCGACCGTTCTTCACAGTGATCACGCAAGCCAAGGACAGCTCCTCTCTGTGTCGTCGGAGTACGTCAGCGAGCAGCTCGATGCGCTCGGCGGCGGGAACGTCGGGCAATCGCAACAGGCCGGAGTGCTTGGCACCGCCGTGGACCATCCGTCCGAAATCGGTGTCGATGGTGACCAGGATTCGGTGCTCCCGTGCTGCCAATTCGAGGATTGCTTGGTCGCCCGGGTCGGGACCGAGACCGGAGACTTCAACCACGTCGTGCTCTTCCGTCCGGAGCCATTCGGCCAGACGATGGCCAGCACAGCGATCGACGAGGAATCTCACTTGGCGAACTGAACTGCGTCGAGGGAGTCGTCCGCCAGCACGGCATGCGCGTAGGCGAGACAAGCCCTGATGTCGTCGGGTTCAAGATCGGGGTAGTCGGCGAGGATGGCCGCTGAACTCTCGCCCTGGGCGAGGAGGTTGACGACCATCTCGACCGATACGCGCATCCCCCGAATGATCGGCTTGCCGCCGAAGATTTCGCGATTCGAGGTGATGCGTGCGAGCAGAGTCTGATCAGTCACTTCCGTAACAGTACCTCCGGCGGTACGGATCGGCAACCTGGGAGCGGTTCCTGCCAGATCCTCACCGCGCCTGGCACACGAACAGGGTCGCGGACAGCGGCGGCAATCGGTATTCGAGGTGGTCGTTCTTGATCGCGACGTCGGGCAGGGACTGGATTTCGGCCTTGCTGGCGTCGAAAGCGTAGACCTTCGCGCTGGCGTAGCCGCCGCCGCGGATGTCGAACTTGCCGTTGAATGTGGCTTGCTGGTCTTTGTTGATGATGATGACGGTGAGCGTGCCGGGATGTTTGGAATCCTTGGCGGCGTAGATGGTGGCCTTGGCGATGTCGGCCGGCGCGGCCTCCACAGCCGTGTCGCCGTACATGCCGTGTTTGCCGTCGTAATTGCGGTAGAGCTTGAACGCCGCCTTGATATAGGGAGGCAAGTCATTGTTGCCGGCGCCGTTGCCCCAGTAGTTGGCCATGTACATGCCTTCGCGGCCGAAAACGCCTAGCGCATCGGCCTGGGCCAGGCCGCCCGAGATGTGGTCGCCCATGCCGTAGTCGTACTCGGTCATGGTCAACTTGGTGCCAGGATAGCGCTCGTCGATTTTTTCGAGCAGCCAAGGAATCAGGCGGATGGGCTTGCCAATCTCCGAGGCGATCCAGCTCTTCTCGACGTAGGACGGATCCCACAGGCTGCGCGGCGCCTGCAGGCGGGCGGCCACGGTTTTGGGCGAGATGTCCCTTTCCGTGATGCGCTTGGCGCCCTTGGCCTCGGGATACCAGTGGACGTCAAGCGCGTGCACCAATCGTCGGTGGTGTTTGGCTTCCAGGTCTTTCATCGCGGCCAGAAAGTAGTCAACGTACATGCCGTACTTTTCGTTGTGCTCTTTCGCATCGGGCGCATCGCCTAGTGACTTGTATTCCGCCCAGCCGAACATGACGCCGCCCAGGACCACGGCGCTGGGATCGATCTTCGTGATGGCGTCGGCGATGCCTTCGCTGCGCGTGACCATCTCGTCGTAGCGGGTTTTTTCCGGGTGCACGCGCGGGTGCGTGCTGGTCCAAAGCGCCGGCTCGTTGTCGAGCGAGTAGAACTTGACCCCGCCGTCGGCCGCCTTGCCAAGTTTTTGCACAAGGAAGTTCACGAACTCGTCCTGGTAGACCACGCCGTCGGAGAGGTCGGGCGAAAGCGTGAAAGGTCCGGGCTTCTTGGCCAGCGAGCGAACCCAGCGCTTGCTCGGCGCCTTTTCGCTTTCGGGCACCGAGCCCGCGTGATCCGCGACCACATAGTCGACGAGGGGTATGGTGACCAGCGAGTCCGCGCTCGCGGCGCGGTTGGCGCGGGTGAAGTCGAGATACTGGGCGCCCGGCAGTTCGCAGTCCTTGTAGCCGAGGGATTGGCAGGCCCACAGGTCGCTCATGTGTTCGTAGTCGTTGCCGGCATTGCTGGCGTCGATTTCCCAGTTGTAGGCGGTCTGGCGGTTGCCGCCCGTGCGCCGCACCGGCACGCCGATGCCGTCGTCGGGCTGCGAGTTGATGCCGTAGACGTAGGGGCTGATAGTGCGGATGACCTTGCCGGGCGCGATTTCGAAGTGCAGGTCGCCGCCTTCCTTCGCGCTACCTTGCGCTGCTTGGGCGGCGCGTGCGATGGCGGCCGTGGCTTCGCGTTCGCGCCGGTTGTCGATGGCTTGCGTGCTGGGCAGGGCGCCCACGGCTAGCTTCTTGCCAAAATTCTCGACCTTGACCCCGCCCAGGTCGAGCACCTCGGGATCGTAGCCCAGGCGGAAGACCATCTGCGCCCCGCCAGCGGGGTAGCTGCCTGCCGCTTGGAAGCGGATCTGCACCTTGTTCCAATCTGTGCTTCCTTGTACCGGGTACTGCACCGATTTGGTAAACGGCCCTTGCGAAAGTTCAAACACGAATTGGGTTTCGCCTACGCCACCCTGCTGTGGGACTTCGGTGCGCAAGAAGAAGGTGACCAGGATGGCGTCGCCGGTCTCGACCCGCGCCGCGGTCAGCGCTCGCAGCTGCACCGCCCATTCGTGACCGGTTTCCTCCTTGATCTCGACGCGCATGGCTTCGGCGAAGGGCATGTCAGCGACAGATATCGTGGAAAGCTGCACCTTCTTGACGTCCTCGCCAGCGAGTTCGAAGGCCTTGTCCCAGGGACCAGCGACGAGATCCGTGCGCGGAACCCCGGCGATGCGCGCGTTCTTCGCTTCGAGGGCACTCGAAGCGCCGGAACTGGTTTTCCCGGGTCCGGAGGAAACGGGCCCCGTGCGCTTGATACAACCGAGCGCCAGCAGGGCGAGAGCGATGGAAAGAAGACGAGAGGTTGGTCGCGACATGACTAAGGCCTGCACTCTAGAAAAACCAGGTTGTCGATCCACATGTCGTAGGTCTGGCCGGCGCCAATCGTCCAGTCGATGGCGATGAGCTTGCTCGGCGTGACCGACGCGGGCCTGGGCTCGCCCCAATACGGTTCTTGCTGGACGTCGGCGAACAGCACCTTGTACTCGCGCCAGTCGCCGGTCAGGGTCAAGTCGGCGCCGAAATGGTTCCAGCATCCGGTGCAGACCTTGGCGTCCGGGTGGGTGTTGACGTCGCCGATTTTGAAACGCACCTTGCGCGTGGACTTGGGTCCGGCCTTGGCCTTGAAGGCAATGCCCACGTACTTCGAGGCGTCGAAGAAAAGTCCTTGGGTGACGAAATTGACGCCGATGCCGGCCCCCCAGTTCAAGTCGCCCGAACCCGCGGTCGTGACGCCGAAGAGGTGCATGGCGATCTCCGAGCCGTCGGCGCCGCCGTCCTCGGGTGCGAAGGTCACGGTCGAGCCGAAGTCGTCTTTCTTGGACCACCAATAGCCATCGCGGCCAGCCATCTTGGTGAGCTGGGTGTTGCTGTCCTCGAAATCGTCGAGGTCGCCGTCCGCCGCAGCCTGCACGCCCTTGGGGCAGCTACTAAGCGCGGCCGTGGCGCGTGTGGCTGGCGAGTCGTGGCGTTTTTGCGAAACGCCGATGCAGCTGCTGACCAGGGCGAGAGCGCCTAGAAGCGCGAGGCGGCCGTTCTTTGGGGATCTGGGCGAGCGAGTCATGGTGGCGCGACTATATGCTCCTGGGCTGGAACAACAAAGAGGGCAGCACGCGCATGACAAGTCTCGCTTGAGTCGGCGGCGATCTATCGAGTAGAAGGGACCGCCCATGAAACGTCGACCGTTCACCGCCAGGCCGGCCTCTATCTGGCGGCTGCGTTTCGCTTCGCAGACCCGGATGCGCACCGGTCTTGTCGTGCTGGCTGGCGCGCTTTCGCTGCCAAGTGCGCTCGCGGCCCAGGAGGCGGCGCCAGCCGCCGTGGAAGCCGCCCCGCCACCGGCCGAGGCGCCCGAGCAAGTTGCGCCAGAAAAGCCGGCAGCCGAAACCCCGCCCGCCGCGCCCGCGCAGCCAGCACCGGAAGCGGCGTCGGTCGCCGAACCGGCGCCTTTGACCAAGCCCGCCGAGGCCACGCCCGCCGCACCCGCCAGCCCGCCGGCCACGCTGCCCGTGAAGGATGAACTTTCCGACGCCGGCTATCTGCCGGGCTATCGGAGCCTGCCCTCGCTTTCGCTATCACCCTATTCACCGCAGATTGGCGGACTGCCGGGCGGGATCACGCCATCCTTCATGGCGCCCATGCCACCTGGCGAGTGGACATCTCGTTTCAACGGATTTCTGACCGCGTCTTCCCAGTTCAGCTCGAACGATCGCCTACAAACCTCGCCTGGCCAGAGCACCCTGATCTTTCATGGCCCGCCAGGCACCATCGAAGAATACGCGTCCTTCCTGAGCACGAGTACGGTGCCGGGGAATTGGGTGGCGCTCAATTTCCAATACGGCAATCGCGATGTCACGGCCACCGTCAACATCACCACGTGGAATCCAACAGAGCCGGCCACGTATTACATGCTCGGCAGCCAGCAATTCCTCGGCAATACCTATTTGAACTTCAACATCCCCGAGCTGATTGAGAAGCTGCGCCTCACCGCCAAGACCGGTTACTTCTACAACAGCTACGGATCGCTCGGGCAATACACCAGTGGCATGTATCAAAACGTCATCGGCGCGGGGGTGCGCGGTGTCGGTGGAACGGTGACCGGGGAATACGACCTTTCGCCCAAGCTGACCTTCGTCCTCGAAGAAGGGTTCGTGGGCAACCGCAACGGCAAGGCGGCGAACGCCCTTGCGGGGACCGGTGCGAGCGGCCCGGTAGCGACCGGTGGCGACGGCGGTTACAATCCTGTCTATCCGGCCGCGTACGTCCAGCACCTTCACGCCGGCTTGGTTCGGCGGGGCGACACCACCATCAGGGCGCAGATCCACTACATCTTCAACTGGGCCCAGGACGGCCGCTATCAACTTGCCGCGGACAACCAGGTCACTCGATGGGTCGACGAGTCCTATATTCGGGACGGGAAGCTGTCTATCTACACCGCGGACGTGAACCTTAGCCACGCGGCCTATGGAACTTTGGCCATCGCCGCTTCCCACATCAACGCCGACTACGCCAGCACGCTTCGCGGCGTGAACAGTTTTGGCGGCGAGGGGCAGACCCTGACGGAGCGTTGGCTGGGCAGCGACACCACGGGCACGGGCACGGTGAACGTCGTCGGCATCAACTACTCGGGCAGCCTGGGTCGCATCCTGTCCCATCCCAAACCCTTCGATGCCAGCAGCCCCGACCTGATCATCAACGCCGGCGCGGTTATCGCCAACAGCCACAGCGCAAATCCGCTGTTCGACGGCAGGGTTCGCTACAAGGCCGGCCTCGATCTCTTCTACAACTTCATGGCCAACATGGGCGTCGCCGTTCGCGTCGACCGCGTTGCCCCCAGCTCGAAGGATTCGGACGAAACCTTCCACGTGCTGGCGCCCCGCCTGGTGTTGCGAACGGGCTGGACAAGCCGGGAAAACATCTCGCTCATGTATGCGAAGTGGTTCTACGGGGCCCACACCCACGGGGAGACAAGCGGCGTGTTGCCTCCTCGCTATGACGATCAATTGTTCGCGCTCAACGTCAACATTTGGTGGTGAGACGATGGCTGGGCCTATCAAAGCGGAGAGAATCGTGAAAGACACGTTAACGACACCCCTATGGCTGCGGCGGCGATGCGGCCTTGTCGCTGCTCTCGTTGCTCTACCGTTGGCGGCACTTCTGGCGGCCGGCTCGGCACGGGCACAAGTCGAAGCGCGGGCACAAACCGACCTCAGCGTTAGACCCGAGGGCGAGCCGCCACCAGACATCTCGCTTGTGCTCGACCCGACCGCGCCGCAGGCGGGCGCCTTGCCCGGCGGACTCACGCCGGCGTACGGCCAGCGCTCGTTCAACGAGGGTGAATGGCGCTTCGACTTCCACGGGATCCTCATTGCCCCGCTCAACATCGGTATCAACTCGCGCACGGAGACGCGTCCCGGTCAAAGCAGCACGGTCCTGCACAGCCCGCCCGTGGTTCCCGACGACCTCGAGACCTTCTCCCACACCGGCGTGGTGCCCATGACCTACGCCCAGCTCAATTTCTCCGAGGGCAACAGCATCATCTCGGCCAACGTGAGCATCCTGGCCAAACAAGCCAACACCTCGACCGGCTTCCTGGAACCGGCGTCGCAGCTTGGCATCAACGACGTTTTTCTGGCCATCACCCCGCAACTCCATCCTCGTGTGCGCACCGATGTTTTCATCGGCGCCTTCAGCAGCCGCTACGGCACCTCCGGCGAATACGACGAAGGCCGCTACGGCACGCCGCTTATCGCCCGTATCAACGGCATGGGCGAGCGCATGTCGGTCAAACTTTCCCTGGGCAAGTTCCTTTTCCTAGCCGAGCAAGGCCTGCACGGACAGACCACCACGTCGTCAGCCAGCACCACGCCCGACGTGTGGAACGACTTCGCAGATCCCAATGCCGGCGCCACCTTCGTCAGTCACGGCCACCTTGGTGTCGGCTACGGCCACCTCGCCACCCTCGGCCTTCACTTCATTCGGGCGTGGACCCAGGACGATCGCGGGGTAGGAACCCTCGCGCCGGAGGCCAGCCTCGACATCTACGCCGCCGACGCGCGCTTGACCATGGGCCGCTTCGGCCACCTTTACCTTGCCTACGCCTACGACAACGCCAAGTACGTCGGCACCTTGAGCCGGGTCATCAGCGTGCTCAACACCCGCGGCGGGCAGGGGCTCATCGACCAATATCTTGGCGGCAACGGCAACGGAACCATCCATACCGTGGGCGGCCAGTACGATCTCAGCGTCGGCCGCTTGGTCAGCTATCCCTCGGCCTTCTCCGGCGACGGCCCGGATCTCTTCGTCAGCCTGTTTGGCATGATGGTCAAGACCTACAGCGAGGATGCCTACCACAGGCGAACCATGACCAAGTTCGGCCTTGAAGCCACCTACAGTCTGCTCTCGTGGCTGGCGGTCTCGACGCGATACGATCGCGTGGATCCCGACGCCGACTACCGGTCCTACTCGTTCGCCGTGCTTTCACCGCGGGTTATCTTTCGCACGGACTGGCTGGCGACCAACCAGGTCGTGCTCCAGTACTCGCACTGGTTCGATGGCGGCAACACCACGGTGCGTGTTGGCGACCCACCCGTTGCAGATCCGACGGTCGTACCGGATTCCAACATGGTTTCGCTTTCCGCCAACATGTGGTGGTAGCCGTCGCGAGGGGCCGTGTCCGATAGCAAGCAGCTCCCGTTTTGGAATCCCGATCTTCCGGTCGAAAAACGGGTCGAGGATCTGGTCGCGCGTCTGACTCTCGACGAGAAGGCGGCGCAGATGCTGCACGAGGCGCCGGCGATCCCGCGCCTTGGCATCCCGGCCTACAACTGGTGGAACGAGGGTTTGCACGGGGTCGCACGCGCCGGTATCGCCACGGTTTTTCCGCAGGCCATCGCTCTGGCGGCCATGTGGAACAGCGAGCGCCTGCACGAGGTGGCGGTGGCGATTTCCGACGAGGCGCGCGCCAAGCACCACGAGTACCTGCGCAAGGGCGACCGTGGCATGTACAAGGGCCTGACCATCTGGTCGCCCAACATCAACATCTTCCGCGATCCGCGCTGGGGCCGCGGCCATGAAACCTACGGCGAGTGTCCCTTCCTGACCGCGAAATTAGGGGTCGCCTTCTGCCGTGGTTTGCAGGGCGACGATCCCAAGTACCTCAAGACCGTGGCCACGCCCAAGCACTTCGCCGTGCACAGCGGGCCCGAGGGTTTGCGCCACAGCTTCGACGCCCAGGTCAGCGAGAAGGATTTACGCGAAACCTATTTGCCGGCTTTCGAGGCCTGCATCGTCGAGGCGAAAGCTGCCAGCATCATGAGCGCCTACAACCGCACCAACGGCGAGCCTTGCTCGGGCAGCAAGACCTTGCTCGGCCGCATCCTGCGCGAGGAGTGGGGGTTCGACGGCTTCGTGGTCAGCGACTGCTGGGCCATTCGCGACTTTCACGAGGGCCACAAGGTGACCGCGACCTTCGAGGAATCGTCGGCCATGGCGGTCAAGGCTGGCTGCGACCTGAATTGCGGCTGCGCCTTCAGCCACTTGCCGGCAGCCGTGGCGCAGGGCTTGGTCAGCGAAGCTGAGATCGACGTCTGCCTGCGCCGGCTGTTCACGGCGCGCATGCGTCTCGGCATGTTCGATCCGCCCGAGCGCGTGCCTTTTACGTCGATTCCCTACGAGGTCAACGACTGCGACCAACACCGCGCGCTCGCCCGCACCACGGCGCGCGAATCGATGGTGTTGCTCAAGAACGCGGGCGGGCTTCTGCCCTTGCGCAAGGATCTGCGCAGCATCGCAGTCATCGGCCCCAATGCCCACGATCCGCACATCCTGTGCGCGAACTATTTTGGCATTCCCTCGCACTCGGTGACCCCGCTCGACGGTATCCGCGCCGCGGTTTCGGCGCAGACCAAGGTTTGGTACACCGACGGCTGCAAACTGCTCGGCACCGCGACCGACGGCCTCGGGCGCTCGGGCAATCTGTCCGAGGCGCTGAGCATGGCCGAGCGGGCCGACGTGGTGGTGCTTTGCCTCGGCCTTTCCGCTGAAATTGAAGGCGAGCAGGGCGATGCCAGCAATTCCGAAGCCGCGGGCGACAAGGTTGATCTGCGCCTGACCGGACTCCAGCCCGTGCTGCTCGAACAGATCGTGGCGTTGGGCAAGCCGACGGTGTTGGTGGTGCTGGCCGGTAGCGCGCTCGATTTGAGCTGGGCGCACGATCACGTGGGCGCCATCGTGCAGGCCTGGTACCCCGGCGAGGAAGGCGGCAGCGCCCTGGCCGACATCCTGTTTGGCGACGCCAGTCCGGGCGGTCGCCTGCCCATCACCTTTCCGCGCTCGGTGGCCGACCTGCCCGACATCAAGGACTACAGGATGCAGGGTCGCACCTACCGCTACCTCGACAAGGCGCCGCTTTATCCCTTTGGCTACGGCCTTTCCTATACGTGCTTCGCCTACCGCGACCTCGCGGTTTCGAAGGTGCGCGTGCCCGCCGGACAACCCCTGCAGATTTTCGCCACCGTCGAGAACGTGGGCGGCTGCGCTAGCGACGAAGTCGTGCAACTGTACCTCAAGGATCTGGAAGCCTCGTGTCGGGTCCCGCACCACAACTTGCGCGGCTGGGAGCGCGTGCACCTTGCGCCGGGCGAGTCGCGCACGATTTTCTTCGAACTTCACCCGCGCGACATGGCCCTGGTCGACGACCGCGGCCGCCGCGTGCTCGAACCGGGCCGCTTCCGCGCCTACGTCGGCGGCAGCCAGCCCGACCAGCGCAGCCGAGAGCTCACGGGCGAATCGCCGCTAGCCTTCGAGTTCGAGGTGATGGGGGAAGCGCGCGCGATCGAGTAGTTCACCACAGAGCGCGTGAGTGCAGGCGGGCTTTGCCCGACTGCACTTACCGCGGGAGTTTGAAAGAACCCTCCCAGGGTTCTTTCTTAGGAGAGAGCGCAGAAGCCGGAAGGGAATCGGAAGGGAATCGGAAGGGAATGGATTTCCGGAATCTGGATCCGAACTATCTTCTTCCCATCGCTCACTGTGCTCTCTGCGCCTCTGTGGTTTTGTTCTTCTTTAGACGGCGTCCACCAGAAATCTCACGGCGGGATTGGCTGGCTCGTCGTTGGTGCGGCGACGCTTGAATAGCACGGGCAATGCGCGCACCAGCAAGAAGAGTTTGCGCGCTTTGCTGGTGTAGGCGCGGGTGGAGACGGAGTCGTAGCCGTTCTTGGCGATCACGCGGCCGATCTCGGCGTAAATGAGGCGAGCGGAACGAACCCCGAGTCGGCAATCGTAGGGATAAAGGGTCATGCCCAGATCGGCGCGGCGGTAGCAGGCCTCGGCCCGGTCGAGCACGCGTTTGACCACGCTGCCGAGGGCAGGGCTGTGGGCGGGGCGCGCGATGAGTTCTTCCTTATCCACGCCAGCCTCGGCCAGCCAGTCGAGGGGCAAGTAGATGCGCCCGGCCCGCGCGTCTTCACCCACGTCGCGGCAAATGTTGGTCAGCTGCATGGCCAGGCCGAGATCGCAGGCGCGCGCGAGCAGCGCGGGCGAGCGCTCGCCGAAGAGCAGGGTCATCATCACGCCGACGGTCGCGGCCACGCGCGCGCAGTAGGCGTCGAGTTCATCGGCCGTGGAATAGCGCCGCTTTTGCGCATCCCACTCGAAGCCTTCGATGAGGGCGCGCGGAATGGCTTGCGGAATTCCGCAGGCTTGCACCACGTCGCAGAACGCACGGTCGACGGGATCGGGCTCTGGGGATCCGGCGTACACTCGATCCAGGCGCTGGTGCAACCGCGCGATGGCGGCCTGGACATCGGCGCCAAGATCCACGGCGTCGTCGGCCACACGACAAAAGGCGTAGAGCGCGGCGGTGCGGTCGTGCAACCGCTTCGGCAACATGCGGGACGCGGCGACGAAGCTCTTGGATCCGTGCGCGAGGATCTCATGGCAGGCGCGCAGATCCGCACGCCGCTGTTCAGATGGAGAGAGCACAGAGGAAGCAGAGAGCACAGAGCAGGATGATCTCAGCGCCGAACCCATTTTCTTTCCACTCCCTCTGTGTTCTCTGCCCTCTCTATGCTCTCTGTCTTCTTCCGCAGTTCGGGTGGGCACAAGCGCTGCGCGGCGCCGCGCAGAAACTCCTCGACGCTCGCGCGACCGCGGCATTCGGGAATGGACTGCATGGCCTGGCCTAGGAGTTCATCGAGCCGCGTGATGGCGCCTTCGAGGCCAAGGCTCGCCACGACACTGGGTCGCGCCTTGTTTCCATCCTGGTGGGTGGGTTTGCCAAGCGTGCCAGACAGCCCAAGCGCGTCCGCAAGGTCGTCGGCAACCTGATAGGCGGCGCCAAGCAGTGACCCGGCCTGCCGCCAGGTCGCAGGCTCGCCGCCGCCGGCAATGGCTCCAGCGATGGCTGCCGCTTCGAACAGGGCGGCGGTCTTCGCGTGGTGGTAGGCGGTCACGTCCACGCTGGGTTCGCTTTCCCACGCTTGTCCAGCCGCGATGCCCGCGGGAGCGCCGGCGGCCTCGGCCAGGGCGCGCAGGATCTCCGCGCATGCGGCCGGACGCTCACTCACGTGGGTCGAGACCGCGCTGAAGGCCATCACGATCAAGGCGTCACCCACCAGAATGGCCACCGCCTCGCCGAATCGCTTGTGCAGCGAGGGCTGCCCTCGTCGCAACGGGGCATCGTCGAAGCAGGGCAAATCGTCTTGCACCAACGAGGCGCAGTGGAGCAATTCAACCGCCACCGCCGCGGCATCCGCCAGATCTGGCCCGCGATCCCCGCACGCCCTGGCCACGGCCAGACACAAGCCGGGCCTGACCCTGCCCCCGCCTGGGAACACAGCGTAGCGAATCGCCTCGGCCAGGTGGGCTGGACAAGGCGCTGCCGTGGCCTTCGTGACGACTTGATCGAGTGCTACCTCGATTCGGGGATCTGCTTCCATGGGACTCAAGAATTGCGAAAAACTACTATGCCCGAATTCCCTCAGAAAAGGACCCATCCCCTTCGCGCGACGCATCCCCAGACACCCCGCGCGGGATGATTTTCTTGACACTTTTTTCTTCAGGCTCAACCTACTCTCAGTCCCATGGCTAACAATAAATCAAGCAAGTCAGGCAAGGCAGCGCCCGCTCCGGCGCCCGCGGCCAAGCCAATCGCAAAACCACCGGTCAAGGCCAGCGCTGTTTCACAGCCGGCCAAGGCGCGCGCTCCCTACGAGCCGACCCAGGAGGAGATCCAGACTCGCGCCTTCGAGATCTACGTCAGCGAAGGCTGCAAAGAGGGCAACGATCTCGAGTACTGGGTGCGCGCGGAGCAAGAGCTGCGTTCGCCAGGTTCGCGCTAGGATGTTCTAGGTTTCGGGCGCCCGCTCTGCGGGTTCTGCCGGGCGATTTCTCTGCACCGTGGCGGCGGCCAGTGCCAAGAGCCCGCACAAGGTGAACAGCGCGGGTCTGGGTGAAGCGATCTCCATGCCCGCCACGCCAAGGAGCAGCAATGCCCAGCCAGCGAGCCGCGACTCGCCCTTCTCGATCAGGCAACCCAATATGGTCGCGCCAAGGCAAGCGAACGCCGCGATGAGCGCCCCCGCGTACAGCCGTTCGGCCGAAGAGCCGAGGCCGGTCAAGTCGATGCGCAGTCCGTAGTACGCCACCGCTTGCACAAGGTCGAAGCGCAGCACGGTCGCGGCGCTGAGCGCGGCGGCCATGATCGTTCCGGCAGCGACGGTGACGGCCAGGCGTGCCTTGCGCCAAGGCCAGGGCAGGACGAGCACGGGCGTGGCGGTCATGGCCGCCAGTGCGATGGCATTGCCAACCCGGACCATCTGGGTGGGATCCAGGCGCGACCACGCCATGCGATGGGCGAAGATCGCAGCGGCTTGCAGGACGATGGGGACGGCAAACAGGGTGATCGCGAGCTTGGAGCGCCAAGGACGCGCGCCGTGCCAGACGCCGAGGGCAAGGAAGAAGACCAGGAATCCGTGGCTGATGCGCATGTGCACGTGGTAGCGGGGAGCGAGCATCCAAAGCACGCCAAGACCGGCGAGGGCGGCGAAGAAGACCCCAACGGTGCTGACCGTGATGCGCATCGAGCGGGGAAAGATCTGGTCCGAACGCAGGGCGTGTACCAGCGCCACCACGGCGAGAAGCAGGGCCAAGATCCCCGAGAAATTCGACACGAAGAGCGCGGCGCTCGCTGTCCAGCGCTCCACGGTTGTGCCGTTCTGGCTGGGCAGGAAGATCGCGCTCAAGACGCGATAGAAAACTAGTTCCGCAAGCGCAGAGAGCGCGAGCAGGGCGGTCAGGTTCAATCCGGCGAGAATCCTACGCATAGTTATCCAGTTCGAGGCGGGAGTTCGAGGCGGCAGTATATTCCGGCTGGTGCTCGGTTGTGTGCACTCTCGCGGAATTCTACAGGGGTGGTACGATTTCGGGCCAAGCACCGTCCGGCCACTCGAAGGCCACGGCCGGGGTGAGGTGCCAAAGGAACCAGCATGCACGGCGGTGACGACTACCTCGCGGGGCTCGCGCAAATCCACACGCGCGACAGCCTCGACGAGCGCCGATCGCTCTGGCGCCAGGGCATGGCCAGCCTGGCTGCCGCGGCGGCGGATCAGCAGCCCACGCCCCTCGAAGGCATGGCCACCGACCAGCTTCTGGCCAGCGTGCGCACGGCCCTCGCCTCCGGTTTGGTCGACGACCTGTCGTTCTTGTCCAGACCAGTCGCGGCGGCGGCGCTGTTTGAACTGGCCGGCGCCCTGCCGCAAAGTCCCGAGAAGCGCGAGTTTGGCCGGCGCGTGCTGGTGGCTTTGCACGAGGGCGATGCCGCCACGTTTGTCACGCTGGCCACGGCTTTGGCGCTGTCTTCGCCGCGTGCTCTCGGCGGCGCGCAGATCCGGGCGCGGGTGGCCCTGTCGCTGCGCCTGCCTCTGACGACCGGCGCGCATGTCGACGGCCTGGCGCTGGCCTTGGTGTCGCGGCCCGAACTCGAGCGCGGGTGGCTTACGGCGCACTCCATGGGCGCCCTGCCGGCGCGGCGGCTGGCCGCCCGCCTGCTGGAACGGGCGGCGCGAGAGGCGGCGCGAAGGGCCAAGGAGGGCGACGACAGCGGGGTTCGTGTGTTCGAGCGCCCGAGCGTGCGCACGGCCTGGTCACGGCTGATTACCGATCGTGAATCCCTGGTGTGGCGGCACGTGGCGGTCGCGCGTGGATTGCTCGCGGTTGCGGCCCCTATGCGCGCGGCGGAAATCGAGCACGATCTGTCGCCGCGCCTGGGGCCCAGCGAATGGCGGCGCGCCGCCGCATCGCTGGCCGCGACCGTCGCGCACGATCCCGGCACGGGCTTGCCTGCCTGCCTCAAGCTCCTGCAAAGCGAGGTACAGAGCCGCGACAGCGGTATCGCCTCGGCCATGATCTTTGGTCTGTCCCGCGTGGTCGAACAAGAGCCCGAGGCCGCCGACGAGCTTTTGTCCAAGCTCGTGCCTTGTGGCGGGATCGAGGCCATCGAGGCCCTGGCCGATCTGCGCGAGGAGCTGGCCGGGCATCCCATCGGCGCTCAGGCGGCGTTCGTGGCCATCGATCGTCTGCGCGCCGACCAATCCTCGGCGGACGACGGCACGGTAGCTTTAATTCAAGCCCTCATCGACGATCTCGACATGGGCGCCGAGCGGCCGCAGAACTCGCTGCGCTTGCATCTCGGCGAGGCCTTGCAGGCCTTCGCCGAGGGCCGCGATTTGGGTCCGGCGACCGAGGCAGCCTTGCAGGTCGCTGGTGCCGCCATGGACGTGCTCGACAACACCGGCGACGAGACCGCGGCCGAGCGCCAGGTCACCTTCCGCTCGCTGCGCGAGCTGGATGCTGGTTTGCTCGTGACCTCGGTGCTCTCCGATCTGCTCACGGTGCGCGAAGGCAGCCAGCGCGGGCCGAGTCCGCTCACCGGGATCTTGTGGCGCCTCGGCAGCTGGCTACTCGTGCGCGAACACCAGCCGGTCACGAGCGAGAATATCCCGCACCTGACCCTGCGCTTTCGCCAGCTGCGGACGCTCCTGCACTTGGTGGATTCGGACATCGCGGACACCGAGGAGCCCACGCCCGAGTCGCGTGGCCGGCGCTTGCACGTGTTCAAGCTGCTCGCCCAACGTGCCCAGGCCGATGTGCATTCTCCCCTGCGCCGGCTTTTGTGCGCGACCCTGGCGCGCGCGGCGGACGCCCTGACGCGCGAGCAAGTGGCCGAGTTGTCCGATGTGTTTGTGGCCACGCTGTGGAGTCTGAGCAGCGCCGCCGATCTGCGCGCCCTGGCCGAGGCGTGCATGGTGCCGGAGTTCAAGGAAGTCTTCGCCTCCGCGGCCCAGATCCCTCGCGCGCTCGCGGAGCGCGGCCAGCAAGCCGACGTACACGGTCTGGTCGAGAACCTGCATGACGTGGCCGAGGCGCTTCCGCCGGGCAGCTCGCCACGGGTCGAGGGTTTGCGCCGGGCGGTCCTGGGCATCACGCGGGTGCTCGAAACTCTGAACGAGGCCATGTCGCTTTCCGAAGTTCGCCGGGGCGAAACCAGCACCGCCCTCGATCGCTTGGCCAGCGCCATCACCTACGCCGCGCGCTTGTGTGGCGGGGCCATGCGCCGGACCGGCCTGCGCGACAACTACTTCCCTTCGTCGTCCACGCGCGCCCTGCGCCGGCTGGAGGCTTGGATCGAACGCGCCCTGCGCGAGGGGGACGAGGGCGTGGGAGCTGCTGCGGCCGCCGCGGCCGATGCCGTGCGCCAGGATCTGCCGCCGCTCTTCGCCGAAGTCGTTGCGCGCGTGCTGATGCGGGTGGGCCGCCTGCCGCGCCAGCCGCATCCGTCGGGCGAGATCACCAATATCACCAAGCGAAAGCGCCAGTTGCACCTGCCCGCGTGGTTGCCGCCCAGCCGCCTCGTCGGTGGATTCTTCGTCGTGCGTCCCATTGGCACGGGCGGCGGCGGATCGGTTTTCGTCGCTCGCCGCTCCGACGAACGACACGAAGAAGGCGCAGAAATCTTCGCGCTCAAGGTGCCCGCGTACACCGGCGCCGCCGCGCACACGCTCTCGGAAGATGAATTCATGCAGCTCTTCCGCGAGGAGGCGGGGGCGCTTTTGACCCTGCCTCGGCACCCCAACATCGCCGGCTTCGTTACCTTCGACGCCGGCGCGCGGCCCAAGCCCATCCTGGTCATGGAGCTGGTCGAGGGCAACACTCTCGAACGGCTGGTCGATCGCCGCGCGCTTACCATTCGGCAGGTGATCGACGTCTTGGACGGCATGGCGGCGGGTTTGCAGGCCATGCACGATGCCGGCCTAGCTCACCTGGATGTCAAACCCGCCAACGTCATCTTGCGCACCCAACGCGACCTCGCGTCGCCGCGGCGGCCACGCAGTGAAGCGCGCCAGTCGCCTGTGCTGGTGGACTTCGGTCTCGCCGGGCGCAAGGTCCGGCCCGGCTGCGGCAGCCCCTACTACGGGGCTCCTGAGGTTTGGGAACTATCGGCCTTCGGCGATCGTGTCGACCCGCGCGCGACCGACGTCTATGCGTTTTCTTGTCTGGCCTTCGAGCTGCTCACCGGCCAGCCCCTGTTCGCCGGAGAAACCTTGCCCGCCATCTTTGCCGCGCACTTAAGCCACGACGGCAATCCGCCCGGTCTCGAATGGATGCGCAAGCACGACCGGCACGGCCCGCTGGCGGAACTCCTGTCCGCGGGATTGGTGCGCGAGCCGAGCAAGCGCCTCGGCATCGGGGTCATGCGCGCGCGCCTGCTTGACATCGCCAAGGAGCGATTGTCCGAAAGCACTTGGCCGCTGCGGCCGTGAGTCGCTTGCAGCGCGCTTTCGTCAGACGTATGCTGGCTGGCGGGCCGCGCTGCTAGTCGTCCGGCGGACGTCCGGCGGACGTCCACCAAGGGGTCCACTTGACATCGGAGCAATGTCGGTAAGGACAATTGTCATGATTTTGCAGGCAGCCTGAGGTCGTCCTTGTACCGCGAGCTGTGGTCCGGTCATTGCACAACCATCGAACCAAAGGTCGCGAGACGTATTCCCAAACCAAGGAAAAACACATGAACAAGCGCCTCTCCATCATCACGGCTTTCAGCACCCTCGTGCTTGCCTCCGGATGTGGTTCCAGCGGAATCAACGGAACCACCAGCGACAATGGCCCTGGGCAAGCGACACACGCGCGGTCTCTGCACGGCATCCAGTACGGCACCGGCGGCCGCGACCGGACGGATCGCGGACTTCTCTTCCGCCAGCGGCGTCGGCGATCAAAAGAATCCCATCCCTGCCAAGATCGTCACCTACGGTCTTCCGAAGCCCCTCGATCCGGCGTTCCAGTCGTACACGACGACGGGCGGCCATCTCAACATCAAGATCAACGCACCTGCGACATCGAGTCCGCAGCTTCTGGGCACCCTGCTTCAATTCGATAGCTGCATCGACGCCAGCGTTTTCACCGGCGTGGAATTCGCCGTGAGCGGCGCATTCTCCGGCTGCTCGCTGGTGTATGCCACCGGCGACGTCGAGCACGAAGACGTGACCAAAAGCTCGACCTTCGCATCCGGGCCGGAAGGTTCCTATGTGCCACAGCACAAGATCGCGGCGGAGGATCTGAGCACGACCCCGAGGACGATCAAGCTGCCCTTCGCCAACACGGACATTCGCGGCAACCCGCCTACGCCGCTCGATCCCGCCAAGCTCATTTTCACGCTATGGCAATTCGTCGTGCCAGTCGCGGCCGACGGTGGCAGCGACTCTCCGCCGTGCTCCGCCAACCTCACCATCGGGGACATCAAGTTCTACCGGTAGGCCCACGACTCAGAGAGGATCCGACTATGAAGCCAATGGTTTGCTTGTTGCCCTTTTCCAGAACGTCTTTCGCCTTCGGGGCTTTCATCCTGAGCGCCGGGCTTGCCGCGTGCGGGGATGGCACGGGAGGCCGACCAGACGGCGCCACGGGTGCCGAGGCGGGGCGTCCCTTGGACGCAACTATCGCGAGCGATGCGAATCGCTGGCCTGCCGACGTCACGGTCAGTACCTGCCAGGACTTTGCCAGCGTGAACGTGGGCTCATACGTCGTTCAGTCGGACTATTGGAACAAGGATGTTTGTCCCGGCACCCAATGCATGGACATCAACAAAACGACCGCCGCCTTCAGCGTCACCCAGGGCCCCACGGCTTGCGGGAACAACGTGGCCAGCTACCCCAACGTGCTTTACGGTTGTTCTTTCGGGAACTGCAGTCAGGGAAGTTTGCTTCCCAAACAGGTCGGCGCGCTCTCCACGGTGACCAGCAGTTGGGATTTCAGCGTCGGCGGTACGGCGAGCGATCAGTACGACGCGGCCTATGACATCTGGTTCTGCCCAGATGAAAACTGCGGGACCAGCGGGTTCCCGAACGGGACCGAGCTGATGATCTGGCTCGACTACAAGAACGTCCAGGGCTGGGAGACAGACCTCGGTCAAGTGACCTTGGCCGGGCACACTTGGGAGGTTTGGCTGGCCACCATGGGCTCGGGCGCCAATAGCTGGACCTACCTGGCCTACCTGATCCAATCCCCAACAGTGACCTCGGTGACCGACCTGGATCTCGGCGCTTTTTTCCGGGATGCGGTGGCCAGGGGCATCATCCAGAACGCCTGGTACCTGTATGCAATCCAAGCCGGCAACGAGCTACGCACCGGCGGGATCCCGTTCGCCAGCAATAGCTTCTCGGTTTCCATCAATGGTGTCACGCCATCGACCGCCCCCATCGCGACAAGTGGCGGCCCATCGTGCGACGGTGGCGTGCCCACCGCGGAGGGCATGCTAAACGTGCGCGACAACTACGTCACCGCCGGTCCGCTGCACGGGTACGCGGCGGCTTGGAGCTGGGTGGGTGGGGGTTCGAGCGCCATCGTCTGCACGATGCCCACGTGCACCGCTTCGGACTCGCTGCAGGTCACGGCCATCCTGAACAACGGCGTATCGCCCTTGACGGCGGAGCCCGTTTCCTGCTCGCCCGCGTTTGCGCCCTCGGCGCTGTGCACCGCAGGCACTGTGACGGCGGATCCAACGTACAATCAGGTGGCCGGGGTTGGTTTCAACTTCAACCAGGCCCTTGCCGGAACGGATGTCGATGGGGGCACGGGTGTCGACGCGAGCGTTGAAATCGATGGGGGCGTGGGTGTCGATGCTAGCGTGGAGATCGATGGGGGCGTGGATATCGATGGTGGTACGGTCGGCGCCTTGGGCACCCTTGTCATCGGCAAGAGCATCACCGTCTCCATCGCAAAATCGGGCACGCTTACGGGGAACGCCGCCCTGCGCGTGCAACTGACCGACGTGAACAACAATTTCTACTGTTACGGGGGGGCACTGCAAAGCGGGGTCCCCATCCCCATCGGCAATTTCAACACCAAGTGCTGGAACAACTCGGGCACCTACGCCACGTCCAGCACGCTTTTCAAGAGAGTCGACATTCTAGTGCCCGGCACGGCCTCCACGGATGAGGCGTTCGCCTTCTGCCTTACCAACGTCTCGGTGGAATAACCAAGAGGTTCGGGTCGCCCGATATCGGGGTCATGGGGCTGACAGGCGAGCTGAAGCCATCGGCCACCGAGGTTGCCACGCCTTAATATACAGTGTATATATTAGGCAAGGAGACAGACCCATGGCAATCCTCGACAGTTGGCTCGGTGATCTTCGTAGTCCCGGCGGACTGCACCGTCTTCGTCGTGAGCGCGACGAGCTCATCGACGACGACGATGCCCACTACGTGGTGACCGATGGCATTCCGCGAGTCCTCCGCGCCAAGGACGTTGCCGGCGGCGATGCCCACTGGAACCGCCTCTACGACTGGTTCGCCCCACTCTACGAGCACAGCGAGCGCGTGTTCTCGCGCCTCCTGATCGGTCTTGACATGCGGAAGGAGCAGCGCCGCCTTGTCGAGTCTTTGCCGATCACGCCGGGCAGCACTCTGCTGGAGGTCTGCACTGGACCTGGTGTCTTCCAGCCTTGGCTCGCACGCGCAGTCGCGGCACAAGGTCGCTTGGCGGCCCTCGACCTGTCGTGGGGAATGCTCCGTCGCTGCGCCCACCGAACGCGCGCGCAGTGCCCCGTTCCACTGTGCGTGCAGGGCAACGGTGCGGCGCTGCCGTTCGCCGATGACACCTTCGACTTCGTCTTCCACTTTGGCGGTATCAAGCTGTTTTCCTCGCCAGACACAGGGATCAGCGAGTGCGCGCGCGTGTTGCGACCGGGCGGCCTGCTTTTTCTCGGCGACGAAGGCTACATCCCTGCGATCCCGCCCAAAGGTTGGCGTCGGCGCTTGGTCCTGCGGATGAACCCTGGTTTCCGTCGACCGCTGCCGCAGATACCACCTTCGCTGAAGCTCGAAAAGGAGGAGACTGTCTACGATGGCCTCGCGTTCCTATGGACACTTAGGCGAGTCGTCCCCTAGGCCGAAGAAGCGCCGCAGGGGGCGGCCATCTCGGGATGTACAGCCGCTGTCGCGCGATCGTGTGCTGCGCGAGGCGCTGGCGCTCTTGGACCAGCATGGCCTGGCGAAGCTGTCGATTCGCCGGATTGCGCTTCGATTGGGTGTTACTCCAATGTCGCTGTACAACCACTTCGCCAACAAGGACGAGCTGTTCGATGCACTCCACGAGGCAGCGCTTTTTGAGATCACCACGCCGACGCTTACCCGACGCATCTCTTGGAGACACCTCGCCATGAGGATGGCCACCGCGCTCCGTGAGGCGCTGCGTGCTCACCCTCAGGCATTGCCCTTATTCGCCACCAGACCCGTGCGCTCGCCGGCGCTGCTACGGGTAGCAGACGAGTTGCTGCAACGGTTGTTAGCGGACGGGTTCCCGGTGCAGCAAGCGCTTTTTCTTCTAGACTGTGTCGGTGTGTTCACAGTCGGCCATGCCCTGGCCGAGTTCGGCGACTCGCCAGCCGCTGCCCCAGAGAAGGACGGCAGAGACCTCCTCGCAAAGCGCGCCGCCCTTCTGAAGGCAGGACTGCATTGCTTGGTGCGTGTCGCCGAGGAAGCGTCTCCGCACGACTATGACGGGGAGTTTGTCTGCGGCCTGACAGCGCTGCTCGATGGCTTCGAACGACTGAGACGCCGAGCATCCTAGCTACGCGCCGCCGTCTGGGGAGAGGGTGCATGGCTTCTGCGGCGCCGGGCCGACGGTGCAGATCCCCTGCACGCAGCCACCTACCAAACAGCGGGCATCGGACCCAGCGTCCGGATCGCACGCTTCGCCCTCCTGGGGTCGCGTCCGGCACACGCCCGCCACACAGCTGGCGTAGGCCAAACACTGCGAGCTGTCCGAACACGCGGTCCCCGGCTTGCCAAGGGGAATGCACGTTCCACCGACCGGGTCGCAGGTGCTCTGCGGGTCGTCGCACAGGGCTCCGCCGGCACTGCATGCTTGGCCGTTCGGGACATAGGCCGTGCAAGTTCGCGGACCGGTGAAAGGGACGCAGGCCAAGCCCGCCATGCAATAATCGCTAGACGTGCAATCTTGTCCGACCGCTAGACGAGCTCGACACGTGGGCGGTACGCTGGATTGGTCGCAGTACGCCCCGGCCACACAGTTCCAGTCGCAGGCTGAACCGAGCGGCTGCGGTGGGCTCGAGGAGGGTATGCACCGGTTCTGGCAACATGACCCGTCGGTCGGGCAGGGGGCTGCCGAGCAGCTTCCACTCACGCACTCGGTATCATTGACGCACGCATCGCCATCGGCGACGGTTCCCTGGAACACCGGTTTGCATTGGTCGCTTAGGTCCAATTGGCCGGCGGCCGTTCGGGAACACGACAGGGACGACAAGGGGTCCACGCACGAGGCCGCATTCTCTGGGTGAAAGATCGTGCGCCCACTCGACACGGAGTAGTCGATATCCAGCATCCCTTGGGCTGAATGCTTGTTGTACAGCGTATAGCGCTCGCAGTTGGACTGATCCGGATACCCCCCGCAGCGGACACTTAACTCGCAATTGGTCTTGATGTAATCGGCGAGAAAGGTGCTTACCGGGCTCGCAGACAGCACGTCGCTGCTCGTGCCAGCATCGCTGCCAATGCCGCCACTGCCATCACTACCACCGTTACCACTATCGCTGCCACCAGCCCTGCCCTTGGCTTGGTCGCTGCAACCGAACCAGGTTCCCATGCACAGGAGTGTTACTAGAAGCTCTTGCTTACCCATAGCCGACATCATCGCATCAAGCATCGGGTATGCGCAAGAGCGCCACGTTGTCCGCTGTCCTCCGATGGCAAAGACGTACCATTTATGGTACAAGTCACCGAGGAGCATCCCATGACGTCACTCAGCGCAAGCCGAGCCCGAGCCAACCTGTTCAAGCTGATGGAACAGGCGGCCGACTCGCACGAACCCATCCAAATCAATGGCCGCCATCGCAGCGCCGTGCTGGTCAGTGAAGAGGACTGGCGTGCCGTGCAGGAGACCTTGTATCTACTGTCTGTTCCAGGCATGCGCGAATCCATCCGTAAAGGTCTCGCCACGCCTCTCGCCAAAACCAGCAAGACGCTCCGATGGTGAGATGGTCGCTGGTCTTCGTGAAGCAGACACAAAAGGACGCCAAGAAGCTCGCCGCGGCCGGTTTGCGGCCGAAGGCGGAATCCCTGCTGGCCTTGCTGGCGGAAAATCCCTACCAGAGTCCACCGCCCTTTGAAAAGCTCGTCGGCGATTTGGATGGAGCCTATTCCCGTCGGATCAACATTCAGCACCGCATTGTCTATCAAGTGCTCAAGCGCGAACGAGTTGTAAAGGTTCTGCGACTTTGGACACACTACGAATAGAACTAGGTTGCCAAGTTGACCAGCGCATCGAACGCGGGCGTGGGATGATCGCGGGATCATGGATGTCGATGCAATCGCCGGTGAGCTTCGATCCAGCGGTTTCGTGGCCATCGAGCATTCGCTTTCGCCCGCGGTGCGCGCCCGTATCGACGATGGCTGCCGCGAAAGCACCGCCTTTGCGCCCGCCGCCGTGGGAAGTGGCGGGCAGCGAACGCACGACGCCGGCATCCGGGGCGACATCATTCGCTGGCTCGATGACACCAAGGTCGCCGACCGTTCGTTTCTGATGGTAATGGAAGAGCTGCGTATCGGCCTCAACGAGCGGCTTTTCCTGGGGCTGCTCCACTACGAATGCCACTATGCGATCTATGGTGTCGGCGCCCATTACGATAGGCATCTGGACACCCTGAGCGGCCAGAAGAACCGACTGCTCTCGACGGTCGTCTACCTCCATGACGAATGGGTCCCGGCCGACGGCGGCGAGCTGCTCCTTTACCGGGCCGGCAACCAGAGCGCCATCGCCAGAATTCTGCCCAAGCCTGGCCGGATGGTTCTATTCCTAAGCGAGGAATTTCCGCACGAAGTGCTGGCGGCGAAGAAACCCCGTCACAGCATCGCGGGTTGGTTCCGCGGTCGCGTCCCAAGTCACCAGTAGTGCGGGGAATCCGACCGTCCCACCCGCCGGTACTCCATGATACTCTCGTCCTATGCGCCAACACGCTGAAATAGAAACCCTGGGAGAGTTTCCATGCCCTCGGCACCCGCCACCCACCCTGCCACCCCCGCGCTTCGCGCGGCCTCGCGCGATGGTACGCGGCCAGCAAAGCTGGCCGGCTCCCCACGCGACTCGGTCCTCGCTCCTCTTGGCCGCCGTTCTCGCACTTGGCTGTGCGGGCGGCGGCGGCGTCGGTAATTCTGCGGGAACTGGCGGTGGGGGCGGAATGGGTACAGCGGGAACTGGAGCAGGGGGGCGCGGTGGCGGCTCCGCGGGCGCTGGCGGCTCAGCGGGGGCAGGTGGAACCGCCACCAACAACGGATGCGCCTCGGACTTGACCGGTACCTGGGACATCATTGCGACCCCGACGTACTCTTCTCCCGGATCGGGCACCCTGGTCATCGGCACCGACACTCTCACCGTCTCAATCAACCACGGGACGACAGGAGCGTATCGCCTTGCCTACTCAACCCAGGGTGGCCAGACGCTCCGGTGGCAAGACCCCTCCCATCCGGCGATACCCATAGACGTTTTCAATACGCCGGAAGCCTTCAATGCGGGAAGCATTCCGCTGGCTCTGGGCGGCTCGTGGTCTTTCAGTGCCAACCTGGTGCGCTTCTCCTTCATCATCGGGGCCAGCGCATCGTCGTTGCTGGTGGACCACTTGCCGACGGGCACTGTGGTTGGTGGCACTTGGCCCGGAACCGTTCCCAGGCCCCGGCTCGGCGAGATTTACTCGGTCACCAGAACAAGTCAGCTTGTCTCGCAATTCGGATTCTTTGGCGGCCAGTGGCAGGCCACCAACAATCAGAATAGCGATACCTGTCTTGTCAAAGTCGAGAACAACACGGTTCAGTTCAACTGCCAGACCGGGAACGTATTCAATGGTACAACCCAACTCACGGTTGGCAGTGACTGCGTGGCCAGCGGTCTCAGCAACAGCGGCTACGAACTGAGCGCACGCAGGCGCTAGTCCATGGCGCGTGGCTGCTGGTGGCTGCCTTTGGTAGGGGTGTTGTGGTCATGTGCGACCACGGCCCAAGCGGCGCCGCGGCGTCCATCAGCAGCGCATGATCTTTCGTTGCTCTCGTTGGAGGTTGCCACGACGGAGCCCCGCGCTCAGAAAGGAAGTTCAAGGCGCGCGCGGCCGTCAGGAGCCACGCTGGTACTGAATAGTCTGTCCGAGGAAGAGCGGACCAGGCTTGTCCAGTCGCTGCAGAGCCTGGAAGTGGCCGTTGCCCGCAAGCGAAATCCCTTCTACATTGCCATCGACGACACGGAAGAACACGTGGCCGCTCGGAAGTTGTTCGCGGAAACCGCGCCTGCGTTCACTGCTGCCGTGGCGCTGAGTCGCGGACGTTGGCAGTCATCGGAAGGCGATCTTGCCGTACAGGTCGTAAAGACATGCTCGCATGGATCGCGCTGCATGCCGCTCTTCAGCCAGGGCCAAGGCGATGGTCTTGAACAGCGCATTCGATTCCTCGCCTGGCCCATCGGCTATGCCGTCGTCCTGCGCGCCTCGGCAACCAACGCCGCCCAGGTCGCCACGGTTCTGCGCGCGGCTTCTCCCAGTTCACAGATTGGGTTGATACTGACCAGCGACGAACTGCATTCGCTGCGCAAAAGCCCGGCCTTGGATTCGCTGCTCAAGTCGGTTGGGCATTTGGCCAATAAATTGCCTGCTTCTCCGCTGCTCGAAATGCTCGAAAGTATCCGCAGCGCGGCCTCGGCGCGCGACGAGACGCCCTGGCTGAAACTGCCGCGCGATACCGTCCTGGTAGTCCCGCGCCTTAGCGCCCTGGCTACGCGAGGTCGATTTGTCGACGAGATCAAGACTCGCCTGGAGACCGCTGGCGCCACGGTGGACTGGTTGTCGTTCCCGCAGAAGCCAACCACAGGGCTGAACTAGCCGCTCCTGCCGAAACTGTGCGAGCCTCCAATACTCGGGCCGCGCAGCCCTGGCTACAGGCACTTCCCGCTGGTGGGCGACATGCCGGTGGTGCCACAGACGCAGCGGCCACCTGCGACACAGTGGCCGTGGATGGACGAGAAGACGGGATTATCATTGCAGGTCTGATCCATGCCGACCGTGCAGGTCGAGCCGGGACCGACGCAGCCGTAGCCGGGCAAGAAGCACCTCGGGAGCGGGCACGAGCACATCTGGATCGTGACGCTGTTTGCCGGCGAGCAGCCACAGGCACCGACCGCGGTGGTGCATGTGTCGAGGAAGTCAGAGGTGCCGCTGCAGCACTGTCGCGTCGCCACGGTTCCACCGGTCGAAGTGCAGTAGTAACTGAGGCCGGGACCTTCGTCGCGAGTGACGGTGCTGTCGGGCTTGCTGGGCAACTCGTCCGGGCCGCCCAGATCGCGGGGTGGCAGATCGAGGTTGATGGTCGCGTCGTAGCGTACCGGCAGCTCGGCAGCGAGATCCGAGGTTCCGGCATGGTCCGGCTGATTGGTGTCCATGAGGTCACCGTCGGCGATGCGCGTGTCGGCTCGATCGACTGGTGCCACCGGGTCGCTCGGGACATCCAAGAGCGGGGGCAGGTCCGGCTGTTGCACGGGATCGCTCGGGCGCAGGTCGGGCGCCAGCGCCGGATCCGACGGGGGCAGGTCCGGAGTATTCGGCAAGTCGGGCATCGTGGTCGGCAGATCGTCCTTGCCAAGCGGCGGGGTGTCAGCCACTGGCGGCTCGTCAGGGGTAGTGTCCCGGGCGGCATCCGTGGAGGTTGCGAGGCCGCTCTTGCCACAGGTCGGAAGCAGCAACAACCCCAGGCCGAGGCCGAGAAGAATCCTGCAGCTCAAACCCGCGTGCTTCATAGGCCAAGCCTCGCCCAGCCGCCCGGGCTTGGCAAGTGACGTTCGTCACCGCATGGGTTGTGGGCTGGCGGAGCTGGGTTTCCCCGATTGATCCACAGACGCTACCAGTTCGTCGTGGTCACAATCTTGGTTGCCGCCTGCCCGTTTTCCTGTGTGACAGGAAGAAATCACGAGCGAGCAACCTTTGAACCAGCCGAGTTGGTGACGACAAGTTCACAGTCCGAGTCAGGCTATTCGACCGATATTGTCGCGATCGACGGGAATGCAAAGCGCGGCAGCAATTTCACACTGCGGCCAGGTCGACACACGGTGGAGGTGGAAGGTACCTGCACCGAACGCGACAGAAACCAGGGCGCTATCGCTGGTGCTGCAGCGGTCAGCCCCTTGGCGGCGGTTGGCATGTCTATCGGGACGGCCATCGCCGCTTCCCGAGATGCATTGCATTCCGGCCGGTTGATGGCCTGCTTTATCGCGCGACCGAACCGTACCTGCGAAGTTCGCACCTTTGGCGAGGGAGGCGTGTGGAAGGTCGAAGTTATCGACCAAACGACCACCTACGATGTGAAGTCGCCATGCAAGACTGCGGCGAGAACAACGGAACCGGCTCGACCAGACCGGCCTCTCACCGACCCGTTCGACTAGGCTCAAGGGTTTCGCCAACTACTTTCCCGGCTACACATACGCATCAGCGAGCGAGCGCCCCGACGCCAGCTCCGTAACGCGGTCGAGCGTGAAATCGACGTGGATGGCGACTACTCGCGCCCGAGCATGGCCGCAAACGATCCGCGTGGCAGCCAGTTGGAGTGGCGCACCAGCTTGCCATCGCGATAGAAGCGAACGTAGGGCACTTGCTGGTTGTCGAACACGTCTTCCTTGAAGCTCATGATGCGCTCGAAGTCGGGCAGCAGGTTGTACTCGACGGTGAAGATCGCGGCTTGGTCGGCAAAGTCGGGCAGGTAGGCCGCCATATTGGCCCATTGCCCACACCAGTCCTGGGTCATGATCACCACCACCTTGGGCGCGGCTAGGCGAACGCTCTCGGGGAATTCGCCCTCCCTCAGCAAAGCGTCGAGCTGGTCTTTGGTCAGAGGCTGGATGGCGTTCATGGAGTCATTGCGGCGACCAGCGTAGCACGGTTCGCGCGTTGGCGATGTGGGCCGTTGGTACGAGAGCCTTCCCCTCGAAGGTGATCAGTGCATCAGGCGCGGGCGTGGGATGATCGCGGGATCATGGATGTCGATGCAATCGCCGGCGAGCTTCGATCCGGCGGTTTCGTGGCCATCGAGAATTCGCTTTCGCCCGCGGTGCGCGCCCGTCTCGACAATGGCTGCCGCGAAAGCGCGGCCTTCGCGCCCGCCGGCGTGGGAAGGGGCGGGCAGCGAACGCACGACGCCGGCATCCGGGGCGACATCATTCGCTGGCTCGATGACACCAAGGTCGCCGACCGTTCGTTTCTGATGGTAATGGAAGAGCTGCGTATCGGCCTCAACGAGCGGCTTTTCCTGGGGCTGCTCCACTACGAATGCCACTATGCGATCTATGGTGTCGGGGCCCATTACGATAGGCATCTGGACACCCTGAGCGGCCAAAAGAACCGCCTGCTCTCGACGGTCGTCTATCTCAATGACGAATGGGCCCCGGCCGACGGCGGCGAGCTGCTCCTTTACCGGGCTGGCAACCCGAGCGCTATCGCCAGAATTTTGCCCAAGCCTGGCCTTGGTTCTATTCCTCAGCGAGGAATTTCCGCACGAAGTGCTGGTGGCGAAGAAACCCCGTCACAGCATCGCGGGTTGGTTCCTCGGTCGCGTCCCGAGTCACCCGTAGTGCGGCAAGAGGCCGCTAGTTCGGCGTGTAGGGCATGGGTGGCGGAGGGGACTTCTTGGCGGCAGGTGGTGGCGCTTGGACTGCCGGATCCTGATGGTCGTTGCGCTTCTGTGCAGCGCTGCTGGCGGCAGGCTCCACCCGGCCTCGTTGCCACCGCCTCCCTCGGTGGCGGTGAACCCATCTCCCAAACCGCCGGGTGAGAAGGTGCGCGTCCTTATCGATACCATCCCAGCCCAGGCGCGCTACGTCTGCGGGAGAGTCGCCTCGCGTGCGCTCGACGGAGGGAACACGCCGGAGCTTTTTCTTTTCTCGGCTGCTCATCCCTCCGGATTCATGCAACAATCCTCGCGATGGATTTCCGGACACCACGCGACATCCAGGAAGGCAGCCTCATGATCCACAAACGTTCCAGTCTGTATTGTGCAGGCGTCTTGATGTTGGTCATCGCTTGCAAGGGTGGCGGCACCGCTGCAAAGACCACCGCCACCGGCGGCGCGACCAGCGCGACGGGCGGCTCCAGCGGAAGCGCAGGTGGAGCTGGCGCCACCGGTGGGACGACGGATGCAACTGGGGGCAGTAGCGCAACTAGCCCCACGGGCGGCACGCCCTGGTCGACCGGAGGTGCGCCGGGCGCCGGGGGTGCCGGCATACCGGCCACGATCAGCGCCTTTGCGGCCCAGCCCGTTGCGATCGAAGCAGGCGAAAGCAGCACTCTCAGTTGGACCACGGCTGGCGCGACAACCCTGTCCATCGATCAAGGTGTCGGCTCGGTTCTGGGGAAGGATTCTCAGGTCGTCACGCCGACTCAGACCACAACCTATACGTTGACCTTGAACGGTTCCATTTCTATGTCTACGACCGTAACCGTTTTGAATGGAGTCTTCGTGGCCACCGGGAGCATGACCGTGTGCCGATATGCTCACACGGCCAGTTTGCTGCAAGACGGGCGCGTACTCGTGACTGGTGGTTATGTTTCTGGTTCGAGTGGACAGCCAGTGGCCAGCGCAGAGCTATACGACCCTTTCACCGGAACATTCGTGCCGACCGGAAGCATGACTGCGGGCAGACAGGGTCATAGCGCCACGTTACTGCCAAACGGAATGGTATTGATTGCCGGAGGCAACGGAGGCTACGGAATCAATCAACTCGCGACGACTGAGCTCTATAACCCATCCACGGGAGTCTTTTCGCCGGCCGGCAGCATGCTTGTTGCCCAGACAGCACCGGCGACCCTGCTACAGAACGGATCGGTGCTCATCGCTGACGGATGGGGCGGCAATGCCTATGTCATGATCTCGGAACTGTACGATCCCGTGCTCGGGACTTTTCGGGCATCGGGCAGCATGAACAAAGCAAGAGACAGTTCGCAGCCGACAATGCTGCTTGATGGGAGAGTCCTTTTCTCGGGTGGACGCAGCAATGGGCGCCAGGACCCAACCGTGGAACTCTATGACCCGGTGACAGAAACCTTTTCTCTGACGGGAAGCCTGACGATGGCAAGGTGCACGCACACGGCTACCCTGCTGCCAGGGGGCAATGTCCTTGTCGCTGGCGGTCAAGGTGACACCTTTCTGGCGAGCGCAGAAATCTACGACCCGCTCGTCGGCAAATGGTCAGCAACCGGTAACATGACTATCGAAAGGTTGGAGCACACAGCAACGCCGTTGCCGAATGGAAAGGTCCTCATCGCTGGCGGCCTAGGTCTCACTGGTCGAGATCTTTCGAGCGCGGAAATGTATGTTCCATCGAGCGGGACATTCACAGCTACTGGAAGTCTGACGGTGCCGAGGACCGGTGCGACGGCGACGCTATTGCTCAACGGTGAAGTACTCGTTGCAGGCGGAGACGGGTGCCTGGTGAACTCCGGGGGCCCGGCAACCGCTGAACTATACGAGTAGCCTGTCGTCTGCTGACGACGACCCCTTTGAAGGCGTGGACAGGTTCACGTATGGGCGAGCCAGCCCGTGGAGCCCGAGCTGGTCTTTTCTATTTCGGCGCGGCTTCGGGCGCCTTGTCGAGCTGCAGATCTTCGAATACCTTGGCACCGTGCTGCAGACTGAAGCCCGTGCGAATGTGCAATTGGGCGCGATCGATGAACAGTTGCACGACGTCGGTCAAGCTGGCGCCAATACCATCGTGCTGCTTTCCCATGGACGCGGCACCGCGATCCCCATCGAGCAGAACAATCGGTGTAGCTCTCATTCTGACAGGTCATCAGCGGGGGCGGCGTGAGGCGATGTCGACGATGTTGTCGGGAAGCCTGACGACCTGAACGTAGGTTGCGGCGAGCAGTCGCCAGGCGCGATCGAAGCGGTCGCTTTGCTCCAAGGCGCGCAAGGTGAGAATGGCTTGACCACCGTCGTGGCGCCAGCGCATGCCGGAGCGCTTGAGTCTCTGTGAGACCAGCGTCTTGCACGCGGCCTCGACGATACCCGAGCCAATGGGGAGATGTCGGCGAGCGAAGCTGGCGTAGCGCATACGATGGCGATGGTGGCGGAAATACCCGAGCGCGGATAACACCTTGCGATTTCGCCGGTGGTGTTTGGCCAGGTAGCGCAAGTGGCGAATGACTTTCTCCACGCCATCGGCGTCGTGGCGCAAAATGTGACGATGCTTCTCGAATTCCACAGTGAAGCGGACGGTGCCTTCGCCATGCACGGCGACCATCGCCTCGGCGAGGTGCTCGGCAGCATGGAAGAAATCAACAATCTGAAAGCCCGCGTGTCCGTTGGGCAAGGTGCCAAAGAAGGCCCAATTATCTCTGGCGCCGTCTGCGATGGTGACGACACGAAGGTCGGGGCGGCGCGCGAGAATGGTCACCAGCTCCGCCGTCAGGCTGGCCTTGAGCGTGGGCTTGCCAGATTCTGGCATGCGAGCGATTCGCCTGATGAGCAGGAGCTCGCCGACTCCGTCGTAGAACATCAGCGTTCCACAGCTCGCCTCGTTGTAGCCGGCGGGGCCCTTGGGCAGCTTGCCTCGTGCGCGGGTGGCGGCGCATTTCTTTTCGCGCTGACCGTCCTTCATGGGAATCAACACGCCGTCGAGCGAGACGGCGACGACCACGGCAGCCGCAGGGACGGTCTCTTGGTCGCGCAGGCGCTTCTCGAAGTCGATGCGGCGGCTTCCCAGCGCGCCGACAGTGCCTTGGCCAACCGGTCCAAGCTGGACTTCGATGGACACATGCCGCCCATGCGTACGCGCAGCTCCTCACTCTCGCCGGGTGTGAGGTGTGCAACCATCCACGCAGCATTCTGTGCCGCGAGCGGCGTGAAGTAACCCGCAACGACACCGGCACGCAGCTCCATCGGGCACACCGCGCGTTCGCCGTCCTGTCGGGTCGAGTACAGCGTCCGCTCGATGCTGGCAGGTCCGGCGGCCGTCATGTACGTCTGCGAACAGCGCAGGACGCGCCGGTGTGGAACGCCGTCCACTTCGACCGCGGGTACGTCGGTGTCGAGTCGGGCCAATTCCTCGGCTACGAACTCCGCTTCGGCTGCGGCGAAAGGACGGCGCGCCTCGCGCTCGAAGGTTTCGAAGTCCTTGACGCCGGTGCGGGCGGTCTGGCGCTCAGACATGAACGCACGCAACTCATCGAGGGCCGTCGTCTTCTTGCCAACAAGTGCGGGAATCTGGGAATCTGTCATGGGGCATCCTCCGAGGATTTCGTTTTTCGACAATCTCGAAGTACCTCGGCAGGCTCTGCCCCTTCAGGAAATTACGCCGCCGGACACTTTGTCACCGGGGACGCAGTCGACAGTTCAATTCCCCCGTAATTCTCGGTCAATTCAAGATCTGCACCCTTTGCCCCGCCAATGGGTACCAGTTCGTCTGCTCGGAATAGTGGGCGATCGACACGGAGAGAAATGTTCCGATAGACAAGTAGCGTGACACCCTGTAATCGCCGCCCACGTCCACATGCAGGAACTCGAACCCACTGGCCGTCCAGTGGGTCTCCGTTTCCTCAACGCCGTCAAAAATCGAGCCATCGAAATACATCTTCTCGTAGCCGATGCCAGCGCCAAGCCATGGGTCGATCCTACGGCCGGGCATTAGGTGAAAGCGCACATCGCCGCCAAAACGCACCATCGAGACTGAACGGCTGTAAACCGGTTGCTTGCAGGAGCCGACCCAACTGTCAGGGCGATCACTGACAAAGCCAAACCCGTATTGATAGAAGACGCCGAGGTACACGCGTGGATGCACCCGATAGCCCAGGTCGAAGATAATCGGCAGGATTCCCCTGAATCTGTCCGAAAGCAATCCGCGGCTATCACCAGTGGCATTGCCGGCAGGAACGCCCCAACCGATCCGGAAGCCCAGCTCGAGCCCGGTGTCACCGCGGCGGATCGGCGCCACTTGGGGCGCGATCTGCAGATCCTGCTTCGCGCGCGCGGGCACAGTGAGAAGGCAGGTCAGTGACAGAGCCGGAAGAATGGTCAAGGGTCGCATGCCGATCGGGAGCATAAAAGCGTCGGGGTGCACACGACAAGACTTTGTGCTGGATCTACCATCGGAGAGGATCCTGATCGTGCCGCTTTCCACGGACGCGGCAGCGCGATCCCCATCGAGCAGAGTCGGCGCCGTTTCTAGTTCGGCGCGGCTTCGGGCGCCTTGTCGAGCTGCAGGTCTTCGAATACCTTGGCACCGTGCTGCGGACCGAAGCCCGTGCGAATGTGCAAGCGGGCGCCGTCGATGAACAGTTCAACAACGTCCGGCCCAGGCTGCTCCGCGGGGATGAGACACGGCCCGCCCTCCCGCAGTCGGAATGGCGCCGGTCCCTCTCGCTTGGGCAACGTGAGCTGCAGCATGAGCGCGCCTCCGCGTCGCTCGATGACGTAGCCGGCGAGCCGCGTGGGCCGGCCGCCCGGTGCGACCTCAACAAGATCGCCCCGCACACCACCCGCCGACGTCACCAGCGTCAATTGGCCGCGGTCATAGGGTCCGCTTCCCGTCCAGCGTCCCAGCAACCAGGCGGGAATCGCCGTATGCACCTCTGGGGCGCGGAAGGTGTCGTACGCGGCTCGCGCCAGCTTGGCGATGGTTTCCTCGCGCGTTCGCTCGTCGGCAGCGGAGTCGTGAACGAAGACCGCAATGGCGATTCGGTTCCCGTTCGGCAATGAGATAAGGCCAACGTCGTTGGTGGCGTCGGTCTTGCCGTCTTGGGTGCGCGAGGTTCCGCTTTTGTGGGCGACGGGCGTGCCGGGTGGCAGGGCGCCCTTGATACGCTTCGCACCGGTAGCGACCCGAAGCAGGAGATCGTCGAGGACCTTGGCGCTCGTGGGCAGAAGGCCGAGCCCCTGTCGCGCCATTCTGACCAGGAGGGCGACCATGGCCGCGGGCGTTGCCGTGTTGTCGCCCTTGCCGGCGGTCATCTCGCGCTCTGAAAAGCGGATGGTGATCCCCGCGATGCCAAGACCGCGCATGCGAGCATCGACGGCCTGGGGTCCGCCCACCAGCGCGAGCAGTCGGTCGCAGGCGACATTGTCGCTGCTGACCACCATCGCTTCGAGGAGCTTGCGCACGGTCATCCGCGAAGGAACCACGATCGTCGTGACACCCTCGCGCGCGTCGTCGGCCCCCAGCAGGATCTCGTGGTCGAGAGCGATCTTGCCCTCGTCCACCTGGCGCAGCACCTCGATCGCAATCGGCAACTTGAATACGCTCTGCATGGGAAACGGCTCGTTCTGTTTCAGCCCGAGCGAGCGCCCCGACGCCAGCTCCACAGCCGCAAACCCCACCGTCCCGCCCGCCGGCTCCACGATGGCCTGCATAGACGGCTCGGCAGTGGCGAGCAGCATGGCGACGAAGAACATCAATGGCAGGAGGGTAGCACCGAAGGCGCCTCTTGCCGCGCCAGAGCGATTTCGCGCGGCAACCCCTAGCTCGGCGAAGATGTGGCAAACTAGGGGGCGATGGCAACGTACGAGCGCATCTCTGTGGATCCGGCGCAGATGGGCGGTACACCCTGTATCAGGCGCCTGCGTATCCCCGTGGCCACGGTCGTAGGAATGGGGGCCGAGGGAATGGCGACCGAGGAGATTCTGGCCGCCTATCCCGACCTCGTACGCGAGGACATCGCCGAGTCCTTGCGCTACGCAGCCGAGGCCGTTCGAGAGCGAGAGCTGCCACTTCGGACCGTCGTCTGACGTCAGCCCAGTGGCGTGCGCGGGCCATTAGCCACGCGTGCGTTCGACGGACGGAACACGCACGAATCCGGGAACGGCGTCGAATCCGGCATCGAATGTCGCGACCGGGCCGATGCGTCCTTCCTTCTGCAGAACGGCGATGAAGGCATCGTTGAAGTTAAGCCTGCCTTGGGTTGATGCGACTTGATCCAGGATGTTTTCGTAGAGTCGCTCGGCTTCCGCCCCCACCCACTGAATGGCCGTGTCCTTCCGGTAAGCGTGCGTGAAATCGGCGGCCACCGGGGCGTAGACCATGG
>OCTA010000160.1_pt1 | contig 64126 bp, 64 predicted proteins | sample 1538991 | NCBI WGS metagenome assembly OCTA01 (sample SAMEA3539302, study PRJEB22396) | soil metagenome | biome: tundra; feature: field; material: soil | place: USA | collected 2010-05 | depth 0.15 m
AGCAAGGTCACGATGAAACAGAGGAACGCGCCGGGCACCAGGTACTTCCAGCACAGGCTCATCATTTGATCGACACGCACGCGCGGCAGCGTCCAGCGCAGCCAAATGAATGTGAAAACCAACGCCCAGGTCTTGACGGCAAACACCAACATGGACAGCGCCTGGTAGACGAACCAGATGGGCGACGGAACCAACCCGGTTCCGAGAGCGCTCTTGTACATCTCATCGGTGATGCCGGGAACCTGCCAGCCGCCAAGGAACATGGTCACGGCGAGGCCGCCCATGATCCACATGTTGGCCCACTCGACCATGAGGAAGATGGCCAGGCGGAAACCCGAGTATTCGGCGTGGTAGCCGGCCACCAGCTCGGATTCGGCCTCGGGCAAATCGAACGGCGTGCGGTTGCCTTCGGCCAGCGAACTGGTCACGGCGATGAAGAACGCGACGAATGCGGCGGGGTTTTGAAATACAAACCAATCCCACGGCCAGCCACCTTGGGCGCGGACAATGCCTTGCATGGACAAGGTGCCCGCCATCAGCACCGGCACCATGAGCGCGATGCCGGCGGGAATTTCATAAGACAGCACCTGCGCGGCGCCGCGGATGCCGCCAAAGAGCGCCCACTTGGAATTGGACGCCCAGCCCGACACCAGAATGCCGACCACCACGAACGCGGTCACGGCCGTGACGTAGAACGCGCCCACGTTCATGTCGGTGACCACCGTGCTCTCGCCAAAGGGCAAGACGACAAAGGGCAGGAGCAAGCCAACCATGGAGAAATACGGCGCCCCACGGAACAGCAAACTGTCGGCCGTGGCCGGAATGGTGTCTTCCTTGAGCACCATCTTCACCGCGTCGGCCACCCAGGCCAGGAAGCCGGCGGCGCCGGTGCGGTTGGGGCCGATGCGGCTCTGCATGCGGCCGGCCACGCGGCGCTCGACCCAGGTCGAAACCCCGCCGAAGACCGCGGTGTAGTTGACCGCGATGAAGGCGACCAGAAGCAGAAATCCGGTGTAGATGAGGTAGCGATAGGGCGAGCCCGCCAGATCGAACCCGAACCACTGCTGGGCCATGGCGTTCAGACGCTCTGGGGTGTTGAGCGGAAAGATGGCCAAGGCCGCGACGTAGAGTCCCAGCGGCACGCCGAACGCCATGAACAAGGTGACCAAGATCGCCAGCCGCGGGTAGCGCCGGGTGAGCGATGTCGAATCGAGTCCGAGCGTGATCTTCACCGGTCAACCTCCGGAGCCACGACGTCGAGGGAGGCGATGATGGCGATGAGGTCGGCCACCATGATCCCGGGCGAAAGCTCCTCGATGATTCCCATGGCCATGAAACTGCCGGTGCGCACGCGCAGGCGGTAGGCCTTCTCCGAACCGTCGGACACGACGTAGTAGAGCATCTCGCCGCGCGCGGATTCGACGCGGCCCACGGCCTCGCCGGCCTCGGGTTTCAGCTTGCGCGCCACCTTGGCCTGGATCTCGCCCTCGGGCAACTTGGCCAGGGCCTGGCGGACAATCTTCGACGATTCGACCATCTCCTGCACGCGCACGAAGTACCGATCCCAGCAGTCGCCGAGGGTGCCGAAGCGGCCAGTGCCCACGGGGATGTTGAATTCAAAGTCCGGATACGCGCCGTAGGGCATGTCGCGCCGGATGTCCCAGTTCACGCCCGAGCCGCGCAGGTTGGGTCCGGCCAAGCCGTAATCGACGGCCTTCTCGCGGGTGATGATGCCCACGTTGGCCAGGCGCCTGACGAAGATGTTGTTGAAGGTGATCAACCGATCCCATTCCTGGATGTAGCTGTCGAGGTGATCGAGAAAGCGCAAAACCTTCGTCGCCCAGCCCTCGGGTAGATCGAAGGCCACACCGCCGATGCGGTGGTAGTTGAAAGTCAGGCGCGCGCCGCATAGCTCTTCGAGCAGATCGTTGACGGTTTCGCGTTCGCGCAAGGCATGGGTAAGAGGCGTGGCCGCGCCGATGTCCGTGGCCATGGTGCCGACGGAGATGAAGTGATTGGAGATCCTGCATAGCTCGCCGGCGATGGCACGGATGTACTTCGCGCGCGGCGGCGCCTCGACGCCGAGCAAGCGCTCGATGGCCAGGGCGTAGCCCTCGTTGGCGAACATCGCGGCCAGGTAGTCGATGCGGTCGGTGAACGGCATGTACCCTGGGTAGGGCACCATTTCGCCGATCTTTTCGAGCCCGCGGTGCAAATAGCCGATGTCCGGCACCGAGCGCCGAATCACCTCGCCATTGGTCTGAGTGACGAAGTTGATGACCCCGTGAGTGGACGGGTGCTGCGGGCCGAAGTTGATGACGATTTCCTCGTCGCTGCTATCGGTGCGGCGAAGAATATGCCGGTCGAGCTGCATGTCGATCGCCATACCTAGCCCTTCCTTTCGCCACCGGCGGGTCCGGCAGGCGCTACGGGAACGGGGGTGGCGGCAGGCGCAGCGGGAGCAACAGCCGGCGCAGTGGGAGCGGGCGCGACAGGCGCGGCCGCTGGAGCAGGTGCGACCACAGCGACCGGAGCAGCAGCCGCCGCCGCAGCAGCAGCAACCGCCTTGCGCTTCTCATCCGTCACCTTCGAAAGCTGCACCAGTGGATCGGGCCGCTCGTTGCTGATGCCGTGCCAGCCGCCCGCCTCTTGGTAGTCCTTGCGCAAGGGATACCCAACCCAGTCGTCGGGCAGAAGAATCCGCCGCAGGTCCGAATGCCCCTCGAAATTCACACCGAACAGGTCGTAAATCTCGCGCTCCAGCCAGGTCGCGGCCTTCCACACGCTTTCGACCGTGGCGATGGTGGGCTTTTCGCGATCGGTTTCAGCCTTCAGCACCAGCCCGTGTCGGTGCACGAGCGAGTACACACGGTAGACGACCTCGATGACCTTGCGCGCGGGCCAGTCGATGGCCGTGATGTCCTGACAGTAGTCGAATTCGAGCCCCGTCGTGGTCTTGAGGAAACGACAAACGTCGACGATCTTCTCGCCCTTCACGATGACAAAGCGATCGCCTTTCGTCTCTGACAAGGCTCCCACAGCGTCGCCAAACTGCGCCTTGAGTTGTGTGCAGAGATCCTCCGGTGTCATCTCACTTCACCTTATCGCCAGAGATCATCATGGGCACGTTCGGATCGACGCGGCCCGGCCGCATCTTGGTCTTCCAGCGCTCGCACATCATGATGTCCTGGATGCGCAAGAGGCCCTCGGTCAGCGCCTCGGGTCGCGGCGGACAGCCGGGCACGTAGACATCGACGGGAATGATCTTGTCCACGCCCTTGCACACCGAATACGAGGCCTGGAAGAGCCCGCCGCAGTTCGCGCACGAGCCCATCGACAGCACGTACTTGGGCTCGGCCATCTGGTCGTAGAGCAGCTTGGTGCGCACGGCCATCTTGTAGGTCAGGGTTCCGGCCACTATCATTAGATCCGCCTGGCGCGGACTGGCGCGGAAGATGGCGGCGAAGCGGTCGAGGTCGGCGCGCGGACCGCCGGTCTGCATCAGTTCGATGCCACAGCAAGCGAGCCCGAACAGAAGGTAATGGATGGAGTTCTTGCGCGCCAGGTTGATGGCGTCGTCGAGCATGCTCGTGTTGGTGAACAAGACGCCGGTGCCAGGTTCGACCTGATGAAGATCTTGTGGGGTCATGGGCATTTCTCAGGCGGAAAGCGCAACCTTCTCAGCGGCGGATTCCTCGGCCGTGCGCGGCTTCTGCGACAACTTCTTGATCCATTCCAGATCCCCGTGCGCCCACGCCCAGGCCAGCCCGACCAGCAGCACCACGGTAAAAAGCATCAGCTCGACAAAAGCGACCCAGCCAGTCCCTTTTTTGATCCATGACGCGTAGACCACGACCACGGGAAAGGTCAGCGCGATGTCGACCTCGAAGATGATGAACACCAGTGCGATGAGATAGAAGCGCGGGTTGAAGTTGTACCAAGCCGAACCGATGGGCCGCTCGCCGCACTCGTAGATGGAGAGCTTGTCGTCGTTCGGGAACCGCGGTCGCAGCAGGCGGCCGACCATCAGCATGACCAGGGCGAAGAGGATCGCCACGACCGCGAAAGCGAGCACTGCTCCGAATTGGTAACCCATGAACACCTTCTGCCCGTGGCCCGCCTGAGCCCTCGGGACGCCCTTATCTAGACGCTAGGACCAAGAAGGTCAAGTGTCGCGGGGGTTCGGGCCGAGGCCGCCCGAAAACAGGAGTGGGCGTGGGGCACTTTTCGATAACGCGACGAAAAACGCAACCCGCGCTATTCTACACGCCATGAGCGAAACCGACCGGACTGGTACCGCCGAGATCCCTGCCTCGGCATCCTCCAGCAGCGAACAGGGCGCCAAGACGCGTTTTGGCAACGAGGCTATCGCACCCTACTTCTTCGTCGCGCTTTTCGCCCTCGCGTTCTTCGCCGTGGGCTACGTGCTCTTGCCCTTCTTCGGCGACATGGTTATCGCCTTCCTGTTCGTGATCCTGCTGACGCCGCTCCACGCTCGCCTCGCGCGGTTGTTAGGCGGAAAGCAGGTTCTGGCCTCGGGGCTGACGGTCGTGGCGCTTGTCGTGGTGGGCGCCGTCCCAATTTTCCTGATCGCATCGGCTTTGCTCAAAGACATCAGCGAAGCCGCCGTCACCTGGAGCAGTGCCGGACGCTCGCTGGCCTTGCGGGCCATCGCCGGGCGCAACGGCGTCATCATGAGCGGCATTTCCAACATTGCCTCGCGCTTTGGCATCACCTTGGCCCCCGAGTGGGTCGAGCGAGCGTTGCTCGACACCGGCCGCAGCCTGACCCAGTACCTCGCCACGCGCGCCAACGCGTTCCTCTCCAGCTTGCTCTCCACAACGCTCCACGTTGTCATCACCCTGTTCTCGATCTTCTATCTCTTCATCCACGGCGACAAGCTGCGCACCTTCATCTACAGATTGTCTCCGCTCCAGCACGACGAGGACCAGATCTTCCTCAACAAGCTGGGCGAAGTCGGCCGGGCCATCCTGGTCGGCAGCGGCACGAGCAGCTTGCTTCAAGGTCTGGTGGCGAGCATCGCCTGGGTGATTGTCGGGCTGCCTTCGCCCGTGCTGTGGGGAATTCTGATGGCCATCGCCGCGTTCCTGCCCCTGGTGGGCATCGCCGCGGTCGTGCTTCCCGCGACGATCTACCTATGGATCGAAGGCCGCCCACTCGCAGCCGTACTTTTCCTGGTCTTTTGCATGGGCCAGTCCTTCTTTTTCGAGTACGGCCTCAAGCCGCGCTTGATGGGCTCGTCGATGCGCATGAATAGCCTACTCGTCTTCCTCAGCCTCCTCGGTGGTATCATGGGCTTTGGGGTTTCGGGCCTCATCTACGGGCCGCTCATCATGACCCTCTTTTTGACGCTTGTGCAGCTCTACCAAACGCGCTACCAGCAAACCATCGCGCGACGGCTCTCGGTGACGCTTGCGGTAGACCAGGACAAACCCAAAGCCGACTCTGCACGATGAACTCGCAGCAATGATAGAATGACTCGAAAGGCATTGCCGTGGCTTCGCTCAAAGTCATTTGTCCAAAGTGCTTCAAGGGACAACAAGTCGTCGTTGACATTCCACAAGGTGGCGTCGACCACGTGTGCTTGTTTTGCAAAACCGCCTTCCGGGTAAGACCCCCTGCTCGGCCTTCCTCGTCAGATCTTCCGGCCGCGCGCGAGACGGTTCCCCGGCCCAGCGACCTCCCCGCGGCCCGCGAGACGGTTCCGCGCCCTTCTGATCTGCCGGCGCCGCGCGAAGCAGTTCCACGGCCAGACAATTTGCCGGTAGACCGCGAGGCAGTCCCACGCCTTTCTGACCTGCCGATCTCGAGGGATGCGGTCCCCCGCCCCAACAACCTTCCCATGGATCGCGATGCGGTTCCTCGCCCTGGCGACCTTCCCATGGATCGCGATGCGGTCCCCCGCCCTGGCGACCTTCCCATAGATCGCGATGCGGTCCCCCGCCCTGGCGACCTTCCCATGGATCGCGATGCCGTTCCCCGCCCTGGCGACCTTCCCATGGATCGCGATGCCGTTCCCCGCCCTGGCGACTTGCCCGTCGAGAGAACCTCCTTCGGCCCCAACTTGCCCGTGTCCTCCTCCGAGCGTGCAACGAGCAAGACGCCGCCGCTTGGTGTGGCCCTAGAGCTGTCTTTCGCGCAGGCCCAGGATCCGCCGACTGGTAGTCAACCGCTGAGCCTCGGGGATCCCTTCGAGGATTCTCTCGAATTGGGACTTCCCCCTGCCCCTCCCGCTCCCGCAAAAGCGGCGCCGCCGCCAGCCAAGGCCGCAGCCATACCCGTTCCCCAAGCGCAAGCAGCCAAGCCGGAGGCCAGGCCAGAGACCAAGAAAGCTCCGCCGCCGCACGCGCCGACGCCGGCTCGCCCCGGCGCCTCGACGCCGCCGCCCCTGCCCCGCATGGGTGCGACGCCACTAGATCCTTTGTCGGCGGCAAAATCGCGGACGGCCAACAAGCCGACTCTGGCACCCTTGGTATCCGCACCCACCGAGCCTCCTTTGCAGCTCGATCGCGTCGGTCCAGTTCCCGTGGATGTGCGTCCCGCACGATCAGCAGGCACGGAAAAAACCAGCGGCGCAGGCGGAAATATCGACTTGGGTTTCAGCCTCGAGCTCGAAGGCGACGCTCGCGCCTCGTCGAGCGGCGGCGCGGCGGCCATTCCGTTCCCAAGCGCGCGCGTGGCAAACGAAGGACTCGCGGAAGCCGCTGCAGCCGCGAACGAGATTCCAGCCCTAGCGCCTCCCACCAGTCGAGGCGCCTCGGCCCTGCGGGCCTTGCGTCCCGTGGCCAAGAAGGGTGGTGTCCCGCGCTGGGTGTTCTTTGCCGCCGGCGGCGCCGCCTTGGCGCTGGCCGGTGTGCTCGTCGGATTGCCTTTGCTGCATTCGGCCCCCAGTCCGGATGCCGTGATAAGGCCGTTTTTACCGGAACTCGCCATGGACAATCTGACCGCATACCAGAACGCGGCCGATCAGCTGGGCAAGACCGCGGCCAAATTCAAAGATGGCGGCGCGAACCTGCGCCTCAAGGCCGCCGAACTGATCCTGACCGCGTTCGCGGCACATGGTGGACAGCCGGCCGATGTGACCCGGGCCGAGCAGCTCTTGGAAGGTGCGGGTTCGCAAGCCAAGCTGGCCCCTGCCTTGGGTCGCGCGCGCGCGCTGCTGGCCGTGGCCAAGGGCAAGCCGCGCGAGGCGGAGACGCTGCTCACGGATCGCGCGGCGGCCGAGAGCCATTTGATTCTGGGCCTCGCCCTCCTCGCCGACGAGAAGTTGCCAGCGGCCACGGATTCGCTTCGACGCTACGTCGCCGCCAAACCGGCCGAGGTGCTCGGTCACTATGTGCTCGGCAAGGCCCTGGCGGCTTCGGCCAGCCCGGACGCGCGCAAGGAATTCGAAGGGATCTTGGCCAAGAACCCTGCCCACATCGGAGCGCTGATTGGATTGGCTCACTTCGAGGAAACCCCGGAGAAACGCCTGGCAGCCGCTCGCGCACTCGCCGAGAAGAACCCACCGAGCGCGGGATCGGCCGAACTCGCCGACTTGTACTTTCTCATCGGACAGTCGGCGCAGGCGCTGGGGCGCACGCCCGAGGCCATCGATGCATTTGCGCGCGCAATCACCAACGACACGCGCTTGCTCCCGGCCTACGTCGCTCTCGGTGAATCCCTACTCTACGAGGGTAAGTACGCGCAAGCCCTGGAGCGGCTCAAGGCCGCGGGACCCGCGCTAGAACTCAGCCCGGCCGGCAAGTTCAGCATGGGTGGCGCGCTTATCGCCACCGGAAACGCCACGCAGGGCCTGGCGCTCATCGCGGCGGCCAGTCACGAGCGTGCCGACGATCCGCGCGGCTCTTTCTGGACCGGTTTCGAGGCCGGGATGAAACAGCCACCGGATTTCTCCGCGGCCGAGCAAGGGTATCGCGACGCCCTCAAGAGGGATCCCAAGTTCCTGCCCGCGTCGCTGAAGCTCGCGGCGCTCTTGCAGCAGGAGAGCAAGGCCGAGGACTCGCTCACCGTGCTGCGCGCGGCGGAGGAGGCGGGTGCGCCGCCCGCGGTGCTGCAATTGGCCTGGGGCGAAGCCCTTATCGTCGCCAAGGAGCCGGACAAAGCCGAAGCGGTATTCCAGAAAGCCCTTGATAACGACCCCAAATCCATGTCTGCCCGTCTGGGCGTCGCAGCCGCCCTGGAAGCCCAAGGCAAGCTGGCCGAAGCCAAGGCCTCGCTGGAAGAGAGCCTCAAAGCTTCGCCGGAGACTCTGGGGTTGCGCGAGCGGCTTGCCCAGGTGTGCTTGAAGCTGGGTGAAAAGGACGATGCCCTGGCACGCTACCAGGAGGAGGTCCAGGCCGGCCACGCCACTCCCGCGTTGCGCCTGGCGGTTGCCCGATTGGCCCTCGATCTCGGCAAGCTGGAACTCGTCCAAAGCGAAACCAAGAAAGTCTTCGACGAATCTCCGCGTAACGCCGAGGCCGCCTACCTGACGGCGCGCGTGCGCGAGGCGCACGGTGACAACAGCGGGGCCGTGCAGGACTACCGCCATGCCACCACCTGGGGCAACACCCCGCAAATCGCCCTGGGGTTCGGCCGCCTTCTCGACAAGCTGGGCAAGGAGCCAGAGGCGCTGCAATCGTATGCGGACGCACTGTCACTGCCCGAGGCGCACATGGAACGAGGTCGCATCTACTACCGCAGCGGCGATCTGGAGAGCGCGCTGGCGGATTTCCAAGCCGCGGCCAAGATGTCCCCCAAGGATGCCGAGCCGATCATTCTTCAGGGCCTGTGTCACGACAAGATGGGAAATGCCGTCAAGGCCGAGGAGGCCTGGCGAGCAGCACTGCGCGCCGACTCGGATGCCCCGGAACCGCACTACCGTCTGGGCCGCATGGAACTGGATCACGCCAAGCCCAAGCCTGCCGTCGAACACTTCCGCAAGGCAGCGGCCAAGGCTCCCGAGCAGACTCCATGGCGAGCCGACCTCTATTTCCAACTTGCCCAGGCCGAGTTGCTAACCGGCGCCAAGGCAGCCGCCTTGGCCGACTTCAAGAAGTTCCTCGACATCTCCCCGCCCGATACGCCATCTCGTCACGAGGCCAAGCAACAAGTGGCACGGCTCGGCGGCGGCAAGATGCAGCTCGGCGGCACCGATCCATAGGGCAGGCTGGAGCCAGCCTTTCCCGCTGCGCTTTCCCCTCGCCTTCGACGGAAAACTGCTGGGCTAGGTGCTGCGCATCTTCACCGATACAGTGGCGTAAGAGCGAACCCATCGCCAAGAAGATCCTGGTCGCCATGCACTTGCCCTGGGGATGCGCCCGAGCCTCACCCTGCGCGTCCGCCGCAAGGGCGCGATCGGGAGGGCCAGGTAGCGGAAGACTGGGTGAACTGATCGGGCGACCTTTGCGGGACGCGATAGCGGAAACTGCGCTCCGTGTTCGCGACAGACCCTCAAAGCTCCCGCGTGACCTTCCCGCATTTTGGCGGTGGCCAACCCGAGTGGAACTCTGCCTGGGCTCAAAGGGTTCTTGGACGTCGCAAGAACCCGTTCGGAAGGAGTAACGCATCCCCCGGCAGAGCCGGGGGCTTTCCCGTCGCTGGCCCCTCAAAGGGGCCTTTTCGCGACGGAGTCCCGGATCGACCGCGCTGGACGAATTGGGCCCGCACACCGGGGGCCGGGTATGTCGGCGGTGGAAAAATTTCAGGGCTAAAATTCAAGCCAGGATCTTCCCAGCTTGAACCTTGAGGCATGAACGATTGGATAGCTGGCAGAGATGCATCATCAGCCAAGGAAGCCTTCCTAGGAATGGGGCCTTCTCCGGCGAAGTCCTCATCATCGGCGTAACAGTTTTCTGCGGCCAACTTAGAGCATGCCACGCCCGGCATCCCGTGGCTGGACCTACGCGGAGTGCGTATGCTACGAACTCGTTCACCGCCGTTCGATCATGCGATACTTGAAGCTGAAAGCCTTCATGGGCCTCTTGAACCTCGTGCTCCTCATGGGGCTCGCCCTCTTTCTACCAGGGTGGACCGTCCTCTACTGGCAGGCGTGGCTGTTCCTCAGCGTCTTCACGGTGTGCGTTGTCGCGATCACTGTTTACCTCATGGCGAATGACCCAGAGTTGCTCACGCGGCGAGTGCAGGTCGGTCCGATGGCTGAGAAGCGAAAAGGCCAGAAGGTCGCGCAGTCGTTTGCGTCACTCGTCTTTCTTTTGCTCTTCATCGTGCCATCGGTTGACCACCGTTTCTACTGGTCTTCCGTGCCAGTCTACATCGTCGCTGTAGGGGATATCCTCGTCGCTGTTGGTCTCTTCGTGGTCTTCCTTGTGTTCAAGGAAAACAGCTTTACCTCTGCGACCATCGAGGTCAGCAGCAAGCAATTTGTCGTCTGCACTGGTCCCTATGCGCACGTTCGCCACCCGATGTATGCGGGAGCACTTGTAATGCTCGTAGGCGTACCTTTGGCGCTTGGATCGGTGTGGGGATTGCTCGTCGTCATTCCGATGGCGCTGATCATTGTCTGGCGCCTACTCGACGAGGAGAGTGCCCTGGCAAACGACCTGCCGGGCTACTTAGCGTACCGGAACAAAGTGAGACATCGCCTCGTGCCGTGGGTGTGGTAACCAAATGCAGATATGCAACCGTGGCTGGGCTAGAATCAGGCCAGGAGCACACCATGGAATTCGATGACGTCGTGAAGAAACGTCGGTCGCTTCGGTCGTTTGCAAAAGTGGACGTGACCGAGGCTCTCATCAAGGATCTCGCCACCGTTGCGGGCATGGCCCCGTCCTGCTCGAACAAGCAGCCCTGGCGCTTCGTGTTCGTGCGCAGCCCTGACATGTTGGACCGCATGTTCGCAACGCTGACACCGGGGAATGCGGCTTGGGCCAGCAAGCCTCCTTGATCGTTGCGGTGTGGTCGAAAGCCGATCTGGATTGCAAGACCCCGGATGGCCGCGAGTACTTCCAGTTCGACACCGGAATGGCATCGGCCTTTCTCATGTTAGCTGCGACGGCAAGGAACTTGGAGGCCCATCCAATCGCTGGATTTGATCCGAAGGCTGCTCGTGAGGTGTTGGCACTTCCCAACGAAGCCCAGGTCATCACACTGGTTATCATGGGTGGCCACAGCCAAGAGGTATCGCCCATGTTGACGGATTGGCAGGTCAAGGCAGAGACAGAACGCCCACCCCGACTACCCGTCGAGGACTTCGCTTCAATCGTCTAACCTGTATGGAGGCGCAAACATGAAGTTCCGAGCTAAGGTCATTCCTTCCGGTAACGCCACCAGTGTCGAAATCCCGAAACATGTCATGAAGGCCCTCGGTTCCGGCCCCCTACGGTCAACGGCCATACCTGACGAAACAGGGTCGCGTTGATGCAGGGAGAAGTTCTATCGTGAAGACAATGCCAACTGGTAAGCAGCGAGGAGATTCGTTTGTCCTGATCCCTGGCGCTGGCGGGATGGCCTGGTACTGGCATCGAGTTGCGCCGCTCCTCGAGCAAGCGCACCACGAGGCGATCGCTATCGACCTGCCCGGTGACGACGTGAACGCAGGCCTGGACGACTACACCGATATCGTGGTCCGGGCGATCGGAGAGCAGTCGAACGTGATCCTCGTGGCTCAGTCGCTTGGCGGATTCACCGCTCCGCTCGTCTGCGCGCGCGCCGCCGTCCGCATGCTCGTCTTCGTTAACGCGATGATCCCGCGACCTGGTGAGACCGCCGAAGCTTGGTGGGAAAACACGGGGGCCGTAGGAGCGCGCATAGCGGCCGCTAAGGCTGGTGGCTACAGCGCCGAGTTCGACCTGCCAACCTACTTTCTGCACGATGTGCCGGCGGCGGTGCTGCGCGAGGGCCCGTCACGTCCGCGTGAACAAGCAGAAGCGGTCTTCAACGAACCCTGCCGTTTTGAGTGCTGGCCACAAATACCGATCCACGCCATTGCTTCAGCGAACGACCGCTTCTTCCCCCTCCAGTTTCAAAGACGCGTCGCCCGGGACCGCCTCAAGGCGGATCTGGAAGTGCTTCCGGGAGGCCATCTGGTCGCACTCTCGAATCCGGAAGGGCTTGTGGACCGACTGCTTCGCTTGCAAGGCGAGGTACCTTAAGAGCGGAATCGGCACGCGCGATCTCCACCGCCACCGGATTTGAATGCCGAGCACTACAAGGCCCGCGAGGGGCGCGATGATCTTGTGCGAAAACTTGCCTTCCTCGTTCCAGCCCGCGGCTTTCGGGTCCCCGCGTTCATGCCGACCTCAAAGCCTTCGGGGCTCGGGTTGGCCGCAAGCATCCTATGACCGGTACGCCTTCTCGAGCGTGGCGATATCGAGCTTGATCATCTTGAGGAGAGCGTCGGTCACTTTCTTCGACCGCGCAGGATCTCCGCCGCTCATGAACTCGTCCAACTTGGCCGGGACGATTTGCCAGCGAACGCCGAAGCGATCGATGAGCCAGCCACAGGCCTGCGGTTTGCCACAGCTTTCGAGCAGCGCGTTCCAGTAACGGTCCAGCTCGGCCTGGTCATCGCACAGCACCACCATCGAGATGGCATCGTTGAACTCGTGATGGGGACCCGCGCTCATGGCTTGGAAGCGTTGGCCGAAGAGGGTGAAGTTGACCACGCTCACCGAGCCGGGCGGGCCGCTCGGCGATTCGCTCATCAGCGACGTGACCTTGTCCACGCGCGAGTTGGGGAAGATGGAGGCGTAGAGGCGCGCGGCTGCCTCGGCATCCTTGGTGTACCAGAGGGAGGGAAAGATTTTCGTCCGGGCCATGGTCATTCTCCTTTCACGAGGACCTGCCGCCGTTCGATCTCGGAACGGAGGCGCTCCTCCTGGGCACGAAGCTCGGGCGTGAATTCCTTGCCGAAATCCTCGGCCTCGAAGATGGGGCGAATCTCGATGTCCGACTCTTCGCCGGGCATGGGATCCGGACAGCGCTTGACCCAGTCCAGCGCCTCGTCCATCGATTGGACCTGCCAGATCCAGAAGCCGGCGATCAATTCCTTGGTCTCGGCGAAGGGGCCATCCATGACGGCTTTCTTCCCGGCCGAGAAGTGAACGCGCTTGCCCTTGCTGCTCGGGTGTAAGCCCTCGCCTGCCAACATGATGCCCGCCTTCACGAGCTGCTCGTTGAACTGGCCCATCTCGGCCAGCTTCTCGTTCGGTAGCGTGCCGGCCTCGAAATTCTTCGTTGCCTTGACTATCACCATTACTCGCATAGGTGCCTTCCTTTCGTTTGTCGTGGTTGTTTGTTGGTTTTGGGTTCTCGGTTTTCGTGATTGTTCTTGCGCTAGTACCCCATGCCCGGCTCGAACATCGGTCGCACTTCGCACTCGCCTTCGAAGCCAGGCCAGTGATTCCGATGCAGATCCAGGAATTCGGTTGCCATACGGAGGGCGTCGGCCTTGGTCTCTGCCTTCAAGATGGCCCAGCCGCCGATGACCTCTTTGCTCTCGGTGAATGGGCCGTCGGTGGCGGTGATCTTGCCGTTGGCCAGCCGCACGCGCATGCCGTCTTTGCTCGGCAATAGGCCACCCGTGTCGACCAAGGTTCCCTCTTTCATGGATCTCTCGACGAGCTCACCCATCGCCTCCATGAGCGCGGGCGGTGGCGGTATTTCGCGATATTTCTCGGAATGGCGGATGAAGCTCAGGTATTTCATGGGTCGTCTCCTTGTGGGTTAGATGCCGACTACGGCGATCTGCGGGCAAACACGCTCCACACTCTGCGGTCCCGCAGCGCCAGGCCACCCCAGAGGAGCACAGCAAAATAAGTCGGGAACAGGGTATGGCTCGGCAGTGGATTGCCGGCCTGAACGTTGGCCTCCACGGCTCCGCCGAGATACCCGGTCAATAGGACCGCTCCCAAAATCGCGGTGCGCGGAATGCAGTAGACCGCGGTGCAAGCGAGCAGTACCAACCCGATGGGCTGGATGGCTGCTGCCGGAAAGCCCATCTGCGTACTGGCCTTCACGACCCACGATAGTTGAAGAATTTTCGGGATAGCGTCGAACAGTAGAAGTGCCACCGCTAGGCCGCTGACGATGCGTCCGGTCCAGGTTTTTCCTCTGTCTTTGTGGATAGGTTTCGAATGCGGACGATCTTCTGCTGCATCGCGCGTCTGCGTGCCTGACTGCTCGAACTGATTCATGGCGGCGAGGCCGCTCGTGCCGGCCGTTCGTAATTCCAATGTGGTTTGCATGACGATCTTCCTTCCTTTCGTCGATACGACGAATGGGACCAGCCGAGTCCGACATCCCCACACGATTTTTTCTTGCGGCCGCCTTGTCGGCGCCGGTCATAGTTGATCGTCGTATCTTAAGGAGGGAACGCAACGATGCTGTATGCCGTGCTTTGCTACAATAATGAGGACATCACGGGCTCGTGGACCAAGGAGGAGGACGACATGGTCATGGCCCGTCTGGCGACCGTGAACGACAGGCTCGACAAGGCGGGCAAGCTCGGGCCGGTCGCGCGCCTGATGCCGACCACCGCGGCCACGACGCTGCGCAAGGGTGGTTACGGCAAACGCCTTGAGCCGGGTCCCGAGCCACCGGTGGTCACGGACGGCCCGTTTGCCGAGACCAAGGAGCAACTTCTGGGCTTCTACGTCATCGAATGCTCGGGCCTGGAAGAGGCCCTGGAGATCGTGCGCGAGCTCGGCCAAGCCAATCCCGGCGGGGCGTATGAGATTCGTCCCGTGTCCCTGTTCTTCCCGGGTGGCAAGGTCGCGTGAACGACCTTGGCTGGATCGATCTCGCCCTGCGCTCGGCGCGACCACGCGTGATGGGCGCGCTCATGCGCTACTTCAGCGACCTCGACCTCGCCGAGGAAGCCTTTCAAGAGGCCTGCCTCGCAGCGCTTAGAAAGTGGCCCGGGCAGAGCCCACCCCACGATCCAGCCGCCTGGTTGATCTTGGTCGGCCGGAACGCCGCCATCGATACGGTGAGGAGGCAAAGCAAGCAAGAGCCCTTGCCGCCCGAGGATGCGTTGTCCACGCCCGAGGACACCGAGTGCTCGCTGGCCCAGCGCCTCGACGACGCTCACTATCGCGACGACATTCTGCGACTGCTCTTCATCTGCTGCCATCCCGAGCTACCGGCGACGCAACAGATCGCGCTCGCCCTGCGCATTGTCTCGGGCCTGACGGTGAAGGAAATCGCACGGGCCTTTCTGGTCGGCGAGGCGGCCATGGAGCAGAGGCTCACGCGCGCCAAAGCCCGCGTGGCCGACGCCAACGTGCCCTTCGAGACGCCGGACGAGCCCGAGCGCGTGCGTCGCCTGACCGGTGTTGCGGCCGTGATCTATCTGATGTTCAACGAGGGCTATTCGGCCACCGGCGGCGACGCTCTCATTCGCGCACCTCTGTGCGACGAGGCCATCCGCCTCGGCCGCCTGCTCTTGCGTCTCTTCCCCGACCAACCCGAGCTCATGGGTCTGCTGGCCTTGATGCTGCTTCAACATGCACGCGCGGCTGCGCGCCTCGACGGCGACGGGGCCATCGTTCTTCTGGAGGATCAAGACCGCGGGCTGTGGAACCGCAGCCTCATCGACGAGGGGCGAGCGCTGCTCGACAAGGCCATTCGTCACCGGACCCGCGGGCCATACCAGATCCAGGCCGCCATCGCGGCGCTGCACTCGGGTGCCAAGCGATACGGCGACACCGACTGGCGCCAGATTGATCTTCTTTACGCCGCCCTCGAAGAGATCCAGCCATCCCCGGTGGTCCGGCTGAATCGCGCGGTCGCCGTGTCCAAGGTGAATGGCCCCGATGCCGCGCTGGCAATGATCGAACCGCTCGCGGGCGAGCTTTCCAACTACTTCTACTTCTTCGGAGTCAAGGGCTCGCTGCTGGAGCAACTCGGGCACAAGGAGGAGGCGCGCGTCGCTTTCGACCGCGCCATCGCGCTCGCGCACACCCCGGCCGAGGCAGCCCACATCCGCATGCACCTCGATCGATTGGCCAACCTGTCTCCGAGCAGCGGCCACCTGATACCCTGAAAAGTGGGTAGCGCATGTCTCAGGTTGTACTGGCTCCATGACAATCAGACGTATCGGCACACTCTTGGCCCTGGCATGACTCTTCGGTTGCGGCGGATCCCGCTTTTCATCGCAACAGCTTGCAACCGGCGAGGGCCCGCAGTTCGTGGTTATCACGGATGTGAACAACGACAGCATCCTCGATCTGGCGGTGAACAATGACCTGCAGCGCACGGTCGAAGTCTTCACCGGGCGCGGGGACGGGACCCGACTCCACCGCCTTCTTCTCGATGACCTGTCCGACGACGTTTCTCTGGAGGACATTCAGTACCGCCTCACCGTCCGCAGCAGGATCGAGCGCGGCCTGCGTGACGTAGAAGCCGGGCGTGTGGTCGTCCAAGACGAGGCCAAGCGATGCGGATGGCGAAGTGGCTCGGCGGCAGCGTCGGCGCGCAGTCGTGGAGTTTCGACACGTACCACGCCTGAAACCTTTTGTCTCTTGGGCAATCAAAAGTCTGGGACGTGTTCCACGTCGCGAAAGACTCACTGACAAGGAGCAAGCCATGAGGAACCAGAGTCTAAAGTTGTCATTCACGGTGGATCAGTCGCCCAAGGAGGTGTTCAAAGCCATCAACTACGTTCGTGGATGGTGGGCTGAAGGCCTCGTCGGGACGTCTGACAGGATGGGCGCCAGCTTTACCTACCAACACAAGGACGTGCACCTCAGCACGCAGAAGGTTACGGAGATGGTCCCGGACAAAAAGGTCGTTTGGCATGTTTCATGCAGCCAATTTCCGCTCTTCAAGAACAAGTCGGAGTGGGACGACACCGAGGTTGTGTTCGAGATCGAAAAGAGGGGCAACAAGACCGAGGTCACATTCACCCACGTTGGCCTTGTCCCTACGCTTGAATGCTTTGAGGACTGCAAGGGCGGCTGGAGCTACTTTTTCGGCAACAGCTTGAGGCAACTGATTACGACCGGAAAGGGCGAACCTGATCCCAGGGAGCATGGCGACTCACGTAAGTATCCCATTTCGGGGCAGGCTCGTTCGGCGCGAGTGGGCGACTCGGTCTAGTCATCTAGGGTGAAGCATCCGAATGCTCAACTCTGGAGGTGCTGTCATGATTGGCAAGATCCTGCTTGGCATCGTGGTCATTCTGGTTGCGTTCGTCGTCATCGTGGCGAGGCGTCCGTCCGCGTTTCACATCGAACGCTCGACTTCAGTCCGGGCCGCCCCCGACGTGGTCTTCGCGCAGCTCAACGACTTCCACGCGTGCGCAACATGGTCTCCGTGGGAGAAGCTGGATCCAAGGATGGCAAGGACGCATTCGGGGGCAAGGGCAGGCGTGGGTGCGGCGTACGCGTGGACGAGTGAAGACAGCAAGGTGGGTCAGGGGCGCATGACGATAAAGACGAGCGATTCTCCCTCCCTGCTCGTGGTCAAGCTCGAATTCATCAATCCATTTACCGCGACCAACACCGCCACCTTGAGTATCGACCCGACCGGGGACGGCAGTAGGGTAAACTGGGCTATGGACGGGCACAATGGCTTCTTGGGCAAGATGTTCCATCTCTTCATGAACATGGACAAAATGGTGGGCGGTGACTTCGAGCGCGGGCTCGCGAATCTGAAGCAAATGGCGGAGTCGGCGCCTCGACCTGCCGCCATGGCGGGCGCGGCACTCCCCGGGTAACGATAGACGATTCCGAACCCTCGCGGCGTGATTCTACCCAGCTCCGGCGACGGCAATGGAAAAGCGAGGAAGGAGGACACCTAGTGAGGAACACGACACTATCAGAAATGCCGACGGCTATCTCGGCCGGTGCAGCCCGGCTGGCGATTGGGGCAATCGTTTCGTACCAGATCTTGTTGTTCGTTCTGATCTTTCTCAGGCCGGATCTGGATCCGTCCTGGCATACAATCAGCGAGTGGGCCATTGGGCCCTACGGCTGGCTCATGTCCGGCGCATTTCTCGTCTCGGGCATGAGCTATGCTGCCTTGTTCGTGTTGCTAAGGGGACATCTTCGAGGGGTGGTTGGTCGGGTCGGACAGGTTCTCCTTGCAGTCTGCATGATTGGCGCCATTGGTGTCGGCCTCTTTACGACCGACCCGATGCCGATTCATCCTCCATTGTCCAAGATCGGGACGATGCACGTGATACTTGGCACCAGCCAGCTAGTCCTCTTCCCTTTTGCGGCTTTGTTGATCAACGTAAGCTTGGTTCGACGGAACCAGATGTGGACATCGGCACGGCGAGCGTTGGTCTGGAGCGCTTGTCTACCTCTGGCCGGCTTTGCTTCTTTTGCATTGTACTCAGCTATGTTTGTCTTTCCATTGGGCACTGGGGCTTACGGCCCCGGCGTGAATATCGGGTGGCCTCCGCGGTTCGCTTTCTTCACCTACATGCTGTGGGTCGTAACAGTAGGTTGGCAGGCCATAAGGTGCAATCATCGATTCAGCGCTCCAGATGGCCGAATAATTCTCCCTGCCGCTCACAAGCTACACCGTGTCGAATTTCCCGACCGCGCGCCTGGTGGCCCGGCGGATGGTCCCGAATAAGTCGGGAGTGATCATGACAGTGACCGCGCTGCACTCGCGCATAGGCAAGACATGCTGGAGAAGCGCATGATCGGGGACCCTACGTCGCCGCCAAACCGGCCGAGTTGCTCGGTCACTATGTGCTCGGCAAGGCCCTGGCGGCTTCGGCCAGCCCGGACGCGCGCAAGGAATTCGAAGGGATCTTGGCCAAGAACCCTGCCCACATCGGAGCGCTGATTGGATTGGCTCACTTCGAGGAAACCCCGGAGAAACGCCTGGCAGCCGCTCGCGCACTCGCCGAGAAGAACCCACCGAGCGCGGGATCGGCCGAACTCGCCGACTTGTACTTTCTCATCGGACAGTCGGCGCAGGCGCTGGGGCGCACCTGTGTCACGACAAGATGGGAAATGCCGTCAAGGCCGAGGAGGCCTGGCGAGCAGCACTGCGCGCCGACTCGGATGCCCCGGAACCGCACTACCGTCTGGGCCGCATGGAACTGGATCACGCCAAGCCCAAGCCTGCCGTCGAACACTTCCGCAAGGCAGCGGCCAAGGCTCCCGAGCAGACTCCATGGCGAGCCGACCTCTATTTCCAACTTGCCCAGGCCGAGTTGCTAACCGGCGCCAAGGCAGCCGCCTTGGCCGACTTCAAGAAGTTCCTCGACATCTCCCCGCCCGATGCGCCATCTCGTCACGAGGCCAAGCAGCAAGTGGCACGCCTTGGCGGCGGCAAGATGCAGCTCGGCGCCACCGATCAATAAGCCAGGCTGGAGCCAGAGCGGGGTTGCGACACTCGCCACTGGCAACTTCCGGGAGCCCTTTGCCGACAACACCTGGATGTGGAGGCAACGGCCCGCATCCAAACGCGACCCGTCGGCCCTGGTCCTGGGGCCGGATCCCCAACTCCGAGCGATGGGGGCGTCGCCGACGGCTCCGGGCGCGCCAAAGATGCTCTGGTCGCCCTGGGCGGATCGTGCACAACCAGCATCCAGTGCGCCAAGAGCTAATGCGCCAACAAGGTCTACACGTCCAAGCTCGGAATGGGTACCCATGTGGCGGCGCCGATCAGTGCGGCAGCGGCTACTGTACCGACGGCGTGTGTTGTCTCGTCGACAAATGCGTCGACACTTGCCTGCCGAACGGCATAACGACCTGCGCTCCGTGCAGCGGATTCACCTGCGCCCCATACGGAACCTGTCGCGGCTACTGAGGATCATGTGGGGAGCGAGTGGTCGGAAGGGACGGAGGGGCGTGCTCCTCGGGCCGTATGAACCGCAGTAGCTCTTCGCGAAAGCGGCGGGGCTCTTCTTCGTGGGGCATGTGCGCACTGTTGTCGAACCACGTGAGCCTTGCCCCGAGACGCTTGGCGAGCGCGGCTGTGAGGGCGGGCGGCGCTGCGACGTCATGTCTGCCTTGAAAGAACGCCATTGGCACTTGGATCCGCAGCTCCTGGGAGAGTAGATCGAAACTCCGGAGACTCGGCAAGACGCGCTCCTGAGTCACGCTCATGCCACGTAAGGCACCGACCTTCTCGCGGAAGGAGTAGCGGGGCGATGCCCAGAGGCGGCCCAAATTGGTGCGAACCAGCGCCGCAAACCCCTTCCCACGATGGATGCCCCTGAAGTTGGCGACCCATCGGATGCGGGTCATGAAGCGCTTCGTGTCGTCGTGAGGGGGCTCGCCGATGGAACGCAGGGCGCGCATGGCGCGTTTGTGACCGTGGCGTCGCGCTTCCTCAATGGCGAAGGAGTAGGCGAAGCGTTCGCTCTCGATGAAGTTGACGTCGGGACCCACGCAGACGAGGGATCGAAGATGCGCTGGATCGGCCGCCGCCGCCAGCAATGCGAGGCTCGCGCCCAGCGAGAAGCCGACGACGTCGATCTTGGCCACGCCGAGGCGTTCGCTGAGCCCTCGGATCATGGCGCCGACGTCCGCGACGAGGTCCGCGACGGTCACGACCCCGCGTGCGCTCCTGTCGAAGGACTTGCCCGTCCCGCGCTGGTCCCAGTAGACGACCCGGAAATGGTCTTCGAGACCGAGCGCGTGCTCGTGGGCGCGGGCCTCATGGATCATGGGAATCCCGGGTCCGGCCTGGACCAGCAAGAGGACGGGGCTAGACGGACGCTGGCCGCAGACCAGGGCCCACTGGGTCGAGCCAGGGAAATCGAAGCGCTCGAGTCTCATTTCGAGACACCCCTGCGGAAGATGGCACCAAGCCCCTTGATGTGTCCAGCTGCCGACCCCTTCAGCTCGCCGAAGTACGCCATGCGCGCGACTTGGGCCGTGGCGCCGACGATGGTGGCCAGGGCCAGATCCACGTCCGTGCCCCGACGAAGGACCCGGTCGCGCACGCCCTGGACGAGAAGGTCGCGAACCACGTTCAGGAAGGAGCACCGCTTCGTGGAGGGCGGAAGCTTGGGCCAAAAAATCCGTAGCGTGTCGTTGATGTAGAGGACGGCCTCCAGGTTCTCGTCGATCATCCGCGCGAACGCCCCAAGCAGCGCATTCAGGTTGGCCTCGAAATCGCGGTTGGGGCGCTGTGATTCGCGCGTGACGGAGACAAGCCGAAGGTAGCAGCGCTCGAATAGGTGCAAGGCGAGCGCCTCCTTGCTTTCGAAGAACTTGTAGAGCGCGGGATTGGTGTAGCCCGAGGCTTTGGCGATGTCCCTTATGCTGGTTTCGCAGAGCCCATCGCGGACGAAGAGATGGAGCGCACAGCGGAGCACCTCGCGTTTGGAGGGCGGATCCCCCTCCGCGAGGAGAAGGTCGTCGGGGGCACGTGACACACGTTGAGGTTAGCGAACGCTAACCCTGGCGTCAAGGCTCAGAATCCAAACTCCAAGACGCGAATTTTGTTCCCTTGGGTCGCACGCTTCGATATGCCTTCTGTATGTCGCAACCTCCCAGCGTCCTCACGGCACCACGTCTTTGGGATCTCGTTGCCGATGGGTACTCGCGAGAGATCGCTCCCCACCTCGCGAAATACGCCGACGACGCCCTACGCCTGGCAGAAGTTGGGCCAGGCCAAGTCATCGCCGATGTGGCGTGCGGTCCTGGCGCCCTTTCCCTTTCGGCCGCACGGGCCGGCGCGCGCGTGCTCGCAATTGATTTCTCGCCAGAGATGATTGCCCGCCTTCGGGAAGAATGCGTGCGTGAGGGCGTCGTCGGTATCGAGGCTCGGGTTGGCGACGGCATGAAAATGCCCTACGACAATGCTTCAGTCGACTGTGCCTTTTCGATGTTCGGCCTGATGTTCTTTCCCGATCGCGCCCAGGGATTCCACGAGCTAAACCGCGTCCTGAAGCGCATGGGCAAAGCCGTCGTCGCCAGTTGGGTTCCAACGGAACGGGTGCCATTGCTTGCCGATATCTACCGAACCCTGGGCACCATACTGCCCACGCTGCCGTTTGGCGGAACCAAGCCACCGCTCGCCTGCGCGGATGACTTTCGCATGGAAATGGCCGAGGCGGGGTTTTCCAGCATCACTGTTCGCGAGGTCGAGCACACCCTTGAGGTGCCATCGGTCGAATCGTTCTGGCTTGCGCTGGCACACAGTACGCCACCGATTCACGCGGTCCGCGAGCACCTCGGCCCGGAGCGGTGGGAGAAAGTTGCCGTCCAGCTCGTGGCGAGTCTGCGCGCAAAATGGGGCGACGGACCTCAACGGGTTCCAATGATTGCCAACCTTGCGATGGGTGTGAGCTGAGACATGATGATCTCGGTCATCCTGGGTCACCCGAGACCTGACAGCTTCAACCATGCTCTCGCCATCGCGGCGGTCGATGCCGCCCGCGCGGCCGGCCACGAAGTTCGGTTCCACGACCTACAGGCCGAGGGTTTCGATCCGGTGTTGCCGGCCAGCGAGGATGCGTCGGGCTCGGCCGTTCCGCCGATGATCGATCTTCACTGTCGCGAGATCGTGGAGGCCGACGGGATCGTCATGGTTCACCCCAACTGGTGGGGCATGCCTCCGGCCATTCTCACTGGCTGGATTGACAGGGTGTTGCGGCCGGAAGTCGCCTACCGATTCGAGGAGGGCGACTCGGGAGAGGGGACGCCCGTGGGTCTCCTGCGTGCACGCAGCGCCGTCGTGTTCAACACCTCCAACACCTTGCCCGACCGCGAGGCCCACGTTTTCGGCGATCCACTGGAACGGATCTGGAAGAATTGCATCTTCGGTCTGTGTGGCGTCCCGAACGTCGTGCGGCAGAGCTTCGGCGTGATCGTGACAAGCACCCCCGCCCAGCGGCGGGCCTGGCTGGAACAGGTGCGCGCCACGGTCGCACGCCACTTCCCACGCGAGGGGTAGTCCCCATGACCGACCAAGGCAGCGCCGCCGCTGCCCGCCCCGGCATGCACGTGGGCCTTCATCGATTGCCAAGCCTATAGGAAGTGCATAGGCTCGCGGTCTGCGCCATGGATTCTCAATTGCAGGGTGTTCGTCGGCTGGTGGGCAACATCACGCCCCGGCAATACCGCCATGTGGATGTGTCTTTGGCTCGCCACCTTGGGGTGTTCACGCCCATCTCGGGACCCTGCGAATACGCCATCTCGCCGGCGCACACCCACCCGGCCTATTCCTTCGTGCTCAGCTTCGACGGCACCACGCGCATACGCCTCGATGGACGCGTTCTCAGTGCGCGGCCAGGTGAGTTGAGCGGTGTCGGACCTGGCATTCCTCATCAGGAACTCCCGGGCGACGGTCCGCCCCGCTATGCCGCCATTATGATCGAGCCCCGCTTTCTTCTGGCGCAGCGGCGCGCCTATCCTGGGACCAGCCTGCCGGATCTACGGGGGCAGACCTGGCCCGCCAGCCCGGAGTTGTGCCGCACGGTGAAGGACCTGATGATCGAATGCGAGGCGCGCCTGCCCGGACGGGAGGCTTTGCTGGAGGCGCACGCCCTCAAGGTCACCCATCAGATCCTACGGCTGGTTCTGGGCGTCACCACCGCAACCGGAAGGGTGGCCATGCGCATGGACATCAACCGGGCCGTGGAATTCTTGCACAGCCACCTGGCCCAGCCGCTGGCCGTCACGGAACTGGCCCGGGCCGCGGGACTGTCGGTCTCGCATTTCTCCCGGGAATTCCGGCGCGAACTGGGCATGGGTCCCAAACAATATGCATTGAAGGCGCGACTGGCCCTTGCCAGGCGCCTGTTGCTGGGGGGCGAAGGCAACATCGGCGAGGTCGCGCAGGCATCGGGGTTCGCCAGCCTGGCCCATTTTTCCACTGCCTTTCGCGCGGCCTTTGGTACCAGCCCCTCGGCGTTCCGGCACGCACCCGCGAAAAGGCCGAAATCCTGAAACCTGCGCCGGATTTTCGGAAGCGCGGACGCGGGACTTGATGGCACAATCGCGGCCGGAGGTTATTGCAATGTCTGCTGCTTCGACTCTCAATTTTCAGGATGCCCTGGCGTTCGCCAACCAGAACCAAGTCTGCTGGGTGGCAACCAGCCAGGATGATCAGCCGCATGTACGCGGCTTGTTGATGTGGTTCGCTGATGCGACCGGTTTCTACTTTCACACCGGGGCGACCAAGCGCCTGGCGGAGCAGATCTCCCAAAACCCCCGTGTGGAGATCGCTTTCTACAATTCCGGCGAAGGCCCGGGCAAAGGCCGCATGATGCGGGTGACTGGGAAGGTGGAGAGGGTGAACGATGCGGCGCTGGAAGCGCGCCTGGTGCAGGAACGCGCCTGGCTCAAGGACATGGTCGCGGCTTCGGCCAAGGGGATGCTGTACATGTTCCGCATGCCCCACGGCGAGATTCACGACTGGACCATGGCCACGAACCTGCGCGAACGCGAGCAAGCACCCCTGGTATTCTGATCCTTTCACGGACGGGTGATCGCAGTCCCACATTGGCCCGCGATTGAAGCGTGGAAGGCCGTCGAGTTCATTGCAGAGTTGGACCGCTCTTCTCGTGCGGTGCGATCATTGCTGCACTCAAGAACCCTCCGCCAGCCATCGTGTTGCGACATACGCGGGAAGCCTACCGTCTGGGCCGCATGGAACTGGATCACGCCAAGCCCAAGCCTGCCGTCGAACACTTCCGCAAGGCAGCGGCCAAGGCTCCCGAGCAGACTCCATGGCGAGCCGACCTCTATTTCCAACTTGCCCAGGCCGAGTTGCTAACCGGCGCCAAGGCAGCCGCCTTGGCCGACTTCAAGAAGTTCCTCGACATCTCCCCGCCCGATACGCCATCTCGTCACGAGGCCAAGCAACAAGTGGCACGGCTCGGCGGCGGCAAGATGCAGCTCGGCGGCACGAATCCATAAGCCAGGCGGCAACCGGAAAAGACTGCGCTTTACCAGGTGATGCAGGCGCACCTGCTGACCTTCGATCAGCAGTGGACCGACGACGCCAGCGGGCGCACCTTGCCGAAGTTCGTGACCGCCGCTTCGCGAAGCTAGGGCCTGCCAGGACCAGCACAAGACGCTTGACACGGCTGGTCCAGCTGATACCGTCGCGTCATTCGGGAAGACAAACCCCTGTGTTCCAACGGTTCGAAAAGCGGAGGCCTCATGCATCGTCAGGGCAAACTCTCTTTCGGTATTACTTTGCTCGCACTCCTCACACCTGCTGTTGGGCTGGCGAAAGAGCCGCACTCGTGGTGCGTGCCAGGAAAGCCGATGGTAACACCTCCGGATGGTACGACCGATATCGACACAGCCGCAGTCGTCGTCCACGTTTGCAAGATGACCGGCCTTTCGGGCTGTTGTAACCAGAGCGGTGGAAGATGGAGTCTTGCCTGTGTGCAGGCCGGGGCCGATTGGGCCAGACAAAACAATCTGGGCGGAGGCGACATCTGCGGCCGTTATGCCTGGGCTCAGGGGCCGGTGACGGGTACGCAACAATACTATCCGCGCGACTTCAATCTGGTTACTCTGACTGGCGGTACAACCTCGTTTCAAGATGTGCAAGGGCCAATAGCCGCCAACGGAGACGTTGCTGCCAGTGGCTTCAATCTTAACCCTCAAAGCCAAGGCAAAGGGACTGCCCTGATCGCGACGGGAACAGTCGGGCTCAACTCCGGCACCATCAACGGTAATGTCCAGTTTGGAAGGAAGCCATACACGGATCCTGGCGTAACGTACGTCAATGGCACGCGTCCGGACCCCAATGCCCCGTTTCAAACGAGTCCGATCGATTTTGGTGCTGCGCTCGGGAATTTGACGGACATGTCGACGAAGCTCGCTCTCTACGATTCAATCAAGGTGACAAGTAAGTCGAACGGCAACACCACCATTACCTTCACTGGTTCAGATACGGAGCTAAGCGTCTTTTCGATTGATTCCAGCCTCTTCAGTAATACGACGCAGTACAATTTCGCCGTTCCGAGCACATCGGCCGTCATTGTGAACGTGACCGGCAAGAACCCGATGATCAGGAATGCCGGGTTCGCGTACTCAACATCGAGAAACCAGATCCTCTGGAATTTTCTCCAGGCGGAGACGCTGACTATCGCATCGGTCGTCTTTCCAGGTTCCATTCTCGCACCCAAGGCGGCTGCACAGTTACAGTTCGGACAGATCAACGGGACCGTCGTGGTGGGCTCTTCGGTGACACTCAGCGAGCTTCACTGGTCCCCATACCTGGTTCCTTCAGTCGGCGGATGCCTCGGTCCGCGCGAGACTGGTTGGTCCTGTTCCGCCGACACGCACGTCGATGATACCGGGAACGTGGCGATTACGGCCCCCGAAGCTGGTTTCCTGCAGATTGACGGTGGCCCCTACACGTCGGAGGGGCAGGGCCGCACCAGCCCGACACACCGCATTTGGTATTCATTCCAACCTGCTTCATTCATGCCGGAAGACAAGCCGCTCGCGGTACTCTTCAACGGCGGGCCGGGCGTGGCTACATCATGCTTCATGTTTGGTTTCAACACGGGTCCCTACACCCTCGATCCGGATGTTGCGAAGAGCGTCCCTATTACGACCAACCTCAGCCCCTGGACCAGACAGTTCAATCTGCTTTATATCGACGCCCCGGGGACAGGCTTCTCCTATCCAATGTCCCTCGCCGACGGCACTAAGCCTTCCGTCGGGATCGATCTCGACCATGACGCCGGAACGGTCATCCGCGCCGTCATCCGATTCGTCGACCACCACCCGCTGGTGCAAAAGAACCCCGTCATTCTTGTCGGCGAAAGCTATGGCGGCCCGCGGGCGGTGTTGATGATCGAGCACTTGCTCGGTTATCAGAACCTGACAAATACCAATTCGGCGTATCAGGACCAGAATCTGTACGACGATTTGAAGCAGCATTTCACCGCGGTATTCCCAGGGCAAGATCCCACGACCCTGTCTCCTGCACAGGTTGCCACGCAGTTCGGGCATCAGGTTCTGATTGAGCCGGTCGTACTCGGATCCATCCAATACACTTACGGGTACTACAACAAGAATCCCACCGGTGCGGGCTGCGTGTTGGGCTACGATTCGAATGAATGCGATTGGACCGATGGTACTTATCTCGCGCACGTGCAAACAATCGCCGACCGCCTGATGAACATCGGGACACTACAGCAGGCGATCGGTGTCGATCCGACGACCATCAAGTGGATGTACGCCTCAGAGCGCAATCCGTCCTCGGGGCCACAGGCCTACGGGCGTGGTCCCCACAGCGATATCAACGGACCTTCCACATACCCGACCAGCACCTCGGCGTTCACCACACGCTTCGGGAACCTCGGCTCGGATGACAGCTACTTCCTGATCATGAACTCCCAGGTTTCCGACTATCAGTCCACAAGTCAGCACGGCTATCCCGGCTCCCGTTGGTGGACTGACAATTGGATCGGGCGCAGCTTTCTGAATGATGTCATCTACGTCAAGACCTTCATCACGAACGCGCGATACGACATGAACGTATGGGCGCCGGCGATTCCCCACGCCCTCACCGATCCGCAGGGCAGTTCCTACTGGGGCGATCTCGTGTCCTCCACGGACGCGGTTTGGGACCAGACGCCGCGTACCGGCTTTGATCGAACGGGGTGGATAAAGCTCACCTACCACACCACCGGCCTGCAGACTGAGATTCGTTTCCCATACTACGATGGCGCGGGTCATAGTGTTGTCATCCACCAATCACCCCAACTTCGCGATGACGTCGCGACCTGGTACGCCAGCCCCACGGCAAGTCAATCTCTTCTCCAGGACACGATGTCGTCGCCACAGGCTTGGCCCTCCTCGACGGTTCATGAGCCTTCGCCGTTCTCCGATACACCGCGACCCTACCTGTGGCAATAGCTGACACTCGGTGCCATCGCCCGAGCTCGGTTCATCATCCAATAATCGCGCATGGCTGCGCCAGCGCTGGCGGCGGTTTCACCAGGAATGGAATAAACTAGACATGGAGTACAGATACCGTCGGTATGCGAAGTCGCGACAATCCGAAGAGGTCCCCAATGGTAGGCAGCCGCATGAATATGCCTATGAACGCGATCAAGCCTGAAGTGGTTGGAAGGCGCCCGCTTGCGTCCCGCTATCGGTGGCCGCTGCTTGTGGCCGTTGTCGCCATGGTGGGGTGCGGGCGCCAAAGCGGCCTTCGCTCGACCGGCAGCGGAGGCAGCAGCGCTGGCGCGACAGGTGGGGCCGGCGGGGCGAGATCGAGCGCTCAGGGCGGCTCCGTCAGTCAAACGGGAGGTGCTGCGGGCGGCAGCAGCGCGACATTCCAGAGCCAGGGCGGTAGCAGCGGGCCGGTGGGTGACGCGAGCTCCAGCTCCGGGGATGTGGCCGCGGAGGCCTCGTGTGATACCGCACCGCTCTGGCATGCGGTCGCCTTCTCGGCCTTCAGTGCAGTGTGCTCGCCTAACCCTGCCGGTGTCGCATATATAGTGCTCGACGGGGAAGGCCGGGTCGTGGACAACTCGATGTATGCTGGCGACCCGGTCTCTCTGCAAACATGGCTGGACTCGCTGGGCACTCAGCGCTGGCCCTGCATCGCGGGGCAGACGATCCACTACTCTTGCTTGTCGATATGAGGGTGCGCGCTTCGGAGCACCCTGGCGGTTGCCCGATTGGCCCTCGATCTCGGCAAGCTGGAACTCGTCCAAAAGCGAAACCAAGAAAGTCTTCGACGAATCTCCGCATAACGCCGAGGCCGCCTACCTGATGGCGCGTGTGAGGCGAACGGTGGACGATCGCGGCTTGGAGGCAATGCTCCGTAGGAAGTAGCGTTTTGTCGAGCCGCGGAGAGGTGCTTGCGGAACTATCCTCAGGGAGAAAGCAAATGCCCAACGACCGCGATCACCGCCACGAGAGAAGTCTTGAGATGATCTGCACGGCGCCAGGCGTTACGCGAATGGTTCGGGTTGCAAAGACTCGGCTGTTCTTCGGGATGGTCGGAGCCTTACTACTGGGATGCTCTGCATCTGGCGGGTCCACGGGACAAGGGACAGGCAGCAACACCGGCGGCAACGCTGCAACTGGAGGTGTGACCAGCGCGGGAGGAAGCAGTGCCGCGGTGGCGGAAGCTGGCGGGTCCACAGGACAAGGGACAGGCGGCACGAGCAACACCGCGACTGGAGGGCTGACCAGCAGGGGAGGAAGCAGTGCCGCGGGCGGAGGCATGAGCACGGGAGGCTCTGCGGGGACTGGCGGCTCGGTCGCGGAAGGTGGCTCGCTTGCCAGTGGAGGGAGCATGGCAGCGGGCGCGGGTGGCACTCCCGCAAGCGGAGGCATGGCGACCGGTGGAGTGCGGAGCACCGGCGGCGCAACCGGTACGGGCGGTTTGCTTGCAACCGGTGGGGGCTTTGCAACTGGGGGAATCACCGGCACTGGCGGTACAAGGGCCGCGGGTGGAACCGTTTCAACCGGCGGGGCGACCACTGGAGGCGCAAGCGGCGGTCAGGTTGGTACCGGCGGAATTACCGGTTCGGGCGGCACGACAACGGCCGTCAGCGGGCCTTGCGACATCTATGCAGCCGGCAACACGCCGTGTGTTGCCGCCCACAGCACGGTGCGGGTTCTCTTGGGCGCGTACAAGGGGAACCTCTACCAGGTCAGGCGCGCGTCGGACAACACAACTAAGGACATCGGAATTCTGACCTCTGGAGGTTTCGCCGACTCCGCTGTGCAAGACACATTCTGCTCTGGCACGACATGCACCATCTCCATCATCTATGACCAGTCCGGCAAGGGCAACCACCTCACCAAAGCCCCGGCGGGCCAGAGAAAAAACACACCAGATAACGAAGCAAACGCGACCGCTCTCAAGTTGACAATCAGTGGCCATACGGTCTACGGGGTCCACAGCGTGGCTGGCGACGGTTATCGGAACAACAGTACCTCGGGCATCGCAACCGGCGACCAGCCCGAGACTGAGTACATGGTGACCAGCGGTACCTTCTACAACAGTGGGTGCTGCTTCGACTACGGCAACGCAGAAACGAACAACACGGACGACGGCGCCGCTACCATGGAAGCCGTCTATTTCGGCAACTCCACGAGTTGGGGCAAGGGGACTGGCACGGGCCCCTGGGTGATGGCGGACCTTGAGAACGGTCTCTTTGCCGGAGGAGATAAGGGACCCACCACCACCAACACGCCTCTGACTTCCACCTATGTCACGGCCATAGTGATAGGCAAATCCGGGACCTTTGCACTCAAGGGCGGCAATGCGCAGTCGGGTCCTCTGACGACCATGTACGACGGCGCGCGTCCCAATGGCTACACGACCATGAAGAAACAGGGGGCCATCATCCTGGGTATGGGCGGCGACAACACCGACGGTGCTCAGGGGAACTTCTTCGAAGGGTGCATGACTTCCGGCGCCTCGTCGAGTACGTCCGATGACGCCGTCCAGGCCAACATCGTTGCCGCAGGCTACGGGAAGTAGCACCGTTGCCCCAACCAGAACCACAAGGACGGGCCAGGCCTGCGCCTACGACTTGCGCCGGTCCACGACCCGCGGGCCGGCGTCGAGGGAGCGCTGTTCGACTAGGCGGACGGCGACGGTGAGGCCTAGCTCCGAGGAGAAGTTGCGGCGCAAGCGCTCCAGGCGCTCTTGCTGTTTCTTCACCTCGTCGAAACCGCTCGAATCCTCCAAGCCCACGAGCAGCGTGAGGCTGTCCATGCCACCTTCGCGCTCGACCAGGATCTGGTGCGTGGGCAGATGGCCTTCGATCTCGGCGAAGATCTCGCCCACGCGGCGCGGATCCACCTTCACGCCTCGGATGATGAGAACCTCGTCGCTACGCCGTTCGACACGCGCCATGCGCCGGGTGGTCCGGCCGCACGGGCAGGTGCCTGGCAATAGGCGAGTCAGGTCGCGCGTGCGGAAACGAATCACCGGAAATGCCTCCTTGCTGAGCGTGGTGATCACTAGTTCGCCGAGTTCGCCTTCGGCCACGGGCAATAGGCTGACCGGATCGACGACTTCGACCAGGAAGTGATCCTCGTTGATGTGCAGTCCGTTGCGCTCTTGGCACTCGCCAGCCACGCCTGGGCCCATGACCTCGGACAATCCGTAGTTGTCGGTAGCCGCCACGCCCAGGGTTTCCTGGATCTCCGTGCGCAGGCCGTCCGACAGGGGCTCGCCGCCCAACAAGGCCACGCGCATGGACAGCGTGCCCAGCGGTGTGCCTTGCTCGCGCAAGGTTCGTCCCAGCAAGGCGGCGTAGCTGGGCGTGGCCACGAGCGCGGTGGTCTTGAAGTCGCGCATGATCTTGAGCTGGCGGCGGGAATTGCCCGTCGAGGTGGGAATGACCGAGGCGCCGATGCGCTCGGCCCCGTAGTGCACGCCGAATCCACCCGTGGACAGGTTGTAGCCGAGGGCAATTTGCACGACGTCGTCCTTGGTCACGCCGCCGGCCACCAGCACGCGCGCCATCAGGTCCGACCAGGTCTTGATGTCGTTGCGGGTGTAGCCCACGACCACGGACATGCAGGTCGAGGCGTGGATGCGCACCACCTCGTGCAGGGGCACGGCGAAGAGTCCGTAGGGGTAGTTGGCTTGAAGATCTGCGCGCGTGGTGAAAGGCAGCCGGCCGAGATCCGCGATGGTTCGCACCTCGTCGGGGTCGATGCGCCCTCCGTCAAACCACTTGCGATAGAAGGGCACGTGCAGGTAGGTGCGCGCCAGCACCGCTTGCAGCGCCTCCAGTTGCAGCGCGGCCAGCGTATCGCGCGCCATGCATTCCTTTTCGGGTTCGTAGATCATGTTCTCACCTTCCCGTATCCATAGCGGCCTCGGCGTCGAGGTCGCGGCCAAGGTAAGCGCGTTCGACGTCGCGATTAGCGAGCAGCGCCTCGGCCGAGGCCTCCAGAATGATGCGTCCGTTTTCCAGCACGTAGCCGCGGTTGGCGATCTTGAGCGCGGCGCGGGCGTTCTGCTCGACCAGCAGCACGGTATTGCCCTCGTCGCGCAGGCGGCGAATCACGACGAAGATCTCCTTCACCAGCAGGGGCGCCAGTCCCATCGACGGCTCGTCGAGCAGGATGAGTTTGGGCCGGGCCATGAGCGCACGGCCGAGGGCCAGCATCTGCTGCTCGCCGCCGGAGAGTGTTCCTGCCAGTTGATTCACCCGCTCCTTGAGACGTGGAAACAGGGCGAAGACGCGATCCATGTCCTCGTCGGTGCGCACGCGCGCTCCGCGGCGGAAGCGCGCTGTGGCCCCCAAAAGCAGATTCTCGCGCACGCTCATGGGCGCGAAGACCTGCCGCCCCTCGGGCACCAAGGAACACCCGCTGCGCACGATGGATTCGGTGCGGGCCGCCGCGATGTCGTGCTCTTCAAAGAGGATCTGCCCGTCGCGCGCGCGTAAGAGGCCCACGATGGTTTTAAGCAAGGTCGTCTTGCCCGCGCCGTTGGCGCCGATGATGCTGACGATCTCGCCGCGCCCCACGTGCAGGGAAACGTGGCGCAGCACCTTGAGACTGCCGTAGCCGGACTCGACGTTGCGCAGACTAAGCATCGTCGTCTCCCAGGTAGGCGCGCACGACCTCGGGATTCTTTTGAATCGCCAGGGGCGTGTCCTCGGCGATCTTTTGCCCCTGGCACAGCACCACGATCTCGTCCGAGATGCCCATGACCAGGCCCATGTCGTGTTCGACCAGCAGCACGGTCACGCCGCTGTCGCGGATGCGCCGGATGAGTTTTCCCAGATCCACGGTCTCGCGCATGTTGAGGCCCGCGGCCGGCTCGTCGAGAAGCAGGAGTTTGGGCTTGCTGGCCAGGGCGCGCGCCAGTTCGACCGAACGCTGCTCGCCGTAGGCCAGGTGGGTGGCATCGCTGTCGGCCAGGGCCTCGATGCCGAGAAAGTGCATCGCCGCCAGCGCCTCGGCGCGAATGTCCCGCTCTTCGCGCCGGGTCCACGGCAAGGGCACAAGGCTCGACAGGAATCCGGATCGGCTGCGCGTGTGCCTGCCCACCATGACATTCTCGAGCGCCGTCATCTGGGGAAAAAGCTGGATGTGCTGGAACGTGCGCGCCATGCCCGCTGCTACCTGGCGATGGGGATGTCCCGACACCAGACGCGCGCCCTTGAAATCCACGCTGCCTTTGTCGGGCACGATGGAGCCGAAGACCAGATTGAAGAGCGTGGTCTTGCCCGCGCCGTTGGGACCGATGACCGCCTTGATGGCGCCCTCGGCCACCTCGAACCCCACGTCGTCGACGGCGCGCAGACCGCCGAAGCTCTTGGACAAGCCTTTGAGCGCCAGCAAGTTCACGTCACCGGCTCCTTGGGGCCGCGAGGAATCAGGCGCAAGAGCCGCCGCGCCAGATCCGCGCGCAGCAAACCCTGCGGCGAGAACAACATGATGAGCAGGAGGATCCCGCCGAAGACCGCATCGTCGTACGAGCCGAACGAGCCGCGCATGGAGAGAAAATTGAGCAGCACGCCCATGATCAGGGCGCCCCACAGATTGGCCATGCCTCCGATGGCCACGATGGAGACCATGCGCACGGATTTCATGATCGACGCCTCGGAGGGCCCGATGCCGCCGTTGTAGTGGGTCAGAAACACGCCGCCCAAGGCAGCCAAGACGGCCGACAGCACGAACATCTTCAACTTGGTGTCCTGGGTGTCGATGCCGCTGGCCGTGGCCGCTTCCTCGGCGCCGTGGATGGCGCGCATGGCCCGGCCGATGCGCGAGTGGATGAGGTTGCCGAGGAGAATCACGGTTGCGAGCACCAGGCCCCAGGCGACGTAGTAGTTCGAGATGCGCAGAGCGGACTTGCCGCTGACGTCGAGGCCGGGCAGGAGATGAAACGCCGGAATGTCCGAGATGCCGTCCGCAGCGCCGAGGGCGCTTGTGCCCAGGACCAGGCGGTAGACGATGGTACCGAAGCCCAGGGTGGCCATGGCCAGAAAGTGCCCCTTGAGGCGCAACACGGGCTTGCCAATTAGATAGGCCACGACGACCGTGATCAGCAGCGCGGCGATGCAGGCCGGCCAGGCGCGCATGACGAGCGACGGACTGCCGAAGGCATCCTGGCCCGAGGACAACAGGTGCAGGTGGCCGGCCGAGCGCACCCACCAGCGGCCGGAAAGCTCAGTCAGGTTGTAGGTCGTGAGAAAACCCGAGACGTAGCCGCCGATGGCGAAGAAGCCAGCGTGACCGATGGAGATCTGACCAGCATAACCCATGAGCAGGGTCAGCCCGAGAATGGGCAGCGAATAGTAGCCGGCCATGGTGAGCTGGGTGAGGTACTGCCCCTTGCCCGCGGCGCCCGTGGCAAGTTGAACCAGCACGATGAGCGCGGCGAAGACGGCGAGCGGAAGCGCGCGCGACCGGGTCATGTGTGTTCCTTCAATCGCGCGGTGGCCGCGTTGCCGAACACGCCGGCAGGGCGGAACACCAAAATGGCGAGGAGAATCGCGATGGCAACCACGTCTTTGTAAGCCGCGGGCAAGACGAGAATCGACAGCGACTCGATCACGCCGAGGATGAGGCCACCGCCAAGAGCGGCCGCGCTGTTGCCCAGGCCGCCGAGCACGGCCACGGTGAAGCCCTTGATGGCCAGGTTGGTGCCGCTGTCGTACTGCACGTAGGTGATGGGGGAAACCACACAGCCAGCGAGCGCGCCGATGCCAGCTGCCAGCACGAACGAGAGCGTGACCATGCCTTTGGCGTCGATGCCGCACAGACGGGCGGCATCCCGGTTGGCGGCACAGGCGCGCATTTGCCGGCCGAGACGCGTGCGTCCGAAGAACAGCACCAGGAACACCACGATGACGCCCACCGTGCCCAGCACCCACAGCACCTGCGGCGAGACGTGGACGTCACCGACGGACAGCGCGCTCACGGCGTCGCCGGTGAAATAGGGCATTGAGCGCACCTCCACGCCCCACACCAGCAGGGCCAGCTCGCGCATCCCGATGGACAGACCGATGGTGATGACGATCATGCGCAGCACGGTCGGGCGATCAAGCCAGCGGATGAACAAGATCTCGACCAGCGCGCCCACGCCCATGGTGACCAGCACGGCCAGCACCACCGCTACGGGCAGCGGCAGAAATGCCTGCAGCGACACCGCAATCATCCCGCCTAGCATGACGAACTCGCCCTGGGCGAAATTGATGATGCCGGTGGCGTTGTAGACGATGCCGAATCCGATGGCGACGATGGCGTAGATCGACCCGTAGGTGACCCCAGCGACAAGATACTGAAGGAGAAGATCGATTGTCATGCGACGCGAGCGAGAGAGCGGGGCTCTCTCGCTCAGTCTGAAACTACTTCTTCTTAGCCGGCGCGTCCTTCTTGGCCGCGCCTTCTTGTAGAACCACGAACTGACCCTGCTTGACGGTCAGCATTTCAAACGCATCCGCTTGCAGGCCGTTGTGATCCTGCGCCGAGAAGTTGAACACGCCAGCGGTGCCCACCAGGCCCTGCACGCCCTCCAGCGCCTCGCGCGCCTTCTCGCGATCGGTGCCGGCCTTTTCCACGGCCTTGGTCAGCATGAGGAAGGCATCGTAGACGTGACCACCGAAGGTGCTGACGTCCTCCTTGAATTTCGCTTCGTAGTCCTTCTTGTACTTCATCAGGATGGCCTTTTGCGGGTGGCTGGCAGGCAATGATTCGGCGACCAGGAGGCGCCCGGCCGGGAAAATGACACCCTCGGCGGCGGGACCCGCGGCCTTCACATACTGGATGTTGCCGAAGCCGTGGCTTTGATAGATCGGCACGTCGAGCCCGATCTGACGCGCGTTCTTGAGCACGATGGCCTGCGCCGGCTCGATGGACCAGTTGATGAAGGCCTGCACTCCCGCGGCCTTGAGCTTGGTGGCCACCGCCGTCAGATCCGTAGCTTCTTTTTCGTAGACCTCGTTGGCCACGATCTCGATCCCCATCTCCTTGGCCGCCTTTTCGACCTGCTCCTTGCCCGCCTTGCCGAAGCCAGTGTTCGACGACACCAATCCGATCTTGGTCAAGCCGGCCTTCTTGATGTGTTCAAGGATCTTGCGCGCGGCGTGGCTATCGTTCTGAGGTGTCTTGAACACCCACTTACCGACGGGCTTGACGATGGCCTCGGCCGCCGCGCACGAGATGAGCAGGGTCTTGCCCTCTTCCGCGATGCCCTTGATCTTCAGCGTTTCGCCGCTGGTCGAGGGGCCGATGATGGCGAAGACCTTGTCTTCCTCGATGAGCTTCTTGGCAAACGAGATGGCCTTCTCCGGGCTGCCACCCGAGTCCTTGAGCAGAAGCTCGATGGGATGGCCAGCGATGCCGCCTTTCTTGTTGGCCTCGTCGACCAGCATCTGCAACGTGCGCGCCTCGGGACCGCCGAGGTTGGCGGCCGGACCGGTCACGCTGAGGATGGCGCCGATTTTGATGGCCTCCTTGGCGGCGGCGGGGCTGGCGAAGGAGAGCGCTGCCGAAAGTACGATCCAACTTGGCAATCGATTCATGTCATTTCTCCCGGTGATAGTTGGGGCTACATCGAATAGATCTCCTCGCCCGAGAGCAGGCGCACGCCGGCTTTCTGCAGCGAGGCGACGGCGCGGTCTACGTCGTCGAAGCGAAAAAGAATAGTGGCGTCCACGGCCTGGCGATGGACGAAGGCGTACATGTATTCCACGTTGAGCTGGGCCTGTCGGATGGCCACGAGAATCTCGGCCAGGCCTCCCGGTCGATCGGGAACGGCCACGGCTACCACGTGCGTCTTGCTCACGGTGAAGCCGTGGGCCTTGAGCACCTGATTCGCCTTTTCCGTGTCGTTGACAATCAGGCGCAGGATGCCGAAGTCGGCGGCGTCGGCCAGCGCGGTGGCGCGAATGTTGACTCCCGACTCGGCAAGCAGGGTCATCACGTCGGCAAGCCGGCCCGAGCGATTCTCGATGAAAACCGTGATCTGTTCGACCTTCATGCCAGCCTCATGCGCCGCCTTAACGGCCGGCACATCTTGACGGAAGAGCCGCCGGCAAGGAAGAGCGAACTCAAGCGCGGAGCGTCGTGAAGCTGTTCACAGCGAATCGCGGCCGCAGGAACACTCTGGGGCCCTGCCCCTCGGCGAATTGTCACTTGGCGCGCGGCTGACAGGTCCGGCTGTTTCTGTCGCAAGTCAGCCCGGGACAGCACGCCATGTCCTCTCGGCAACTCTTCCCCTTGCCTGCGCACGGGGCGCATTCGTGAAGCGTATTGCACACCAAGCCCTGGCAACAGTTCTCGCTGCGTTTGCAATCCTGCTTTTCACCACGGCACTTCGCCCGGCACACGCCTTGGCTTTGTCCTTTGGACGCTTCGCACGCGGAGTAGGTCTGGCAAGCGGGCGCCCGGCGATCGTCCACCAGGCACGGCTCGCCGGGCTTGGGCCGGCACAGGTCGTCGTAGAAGACCCGCTCCAGCGCAGCCATGTCCACCGGCGGGGCACCATAGCGCGACCCCCGATCGTCGCGGGGGCTCTCCAGTGACATAAGCGGCAATTCCGCTTCGGAGATGCCAACAGGATCCACGCCCGCCACCACCCGCGTGGCGGCGATGGGCTGGCTGCCGGCCGGGCCGGGCACGCTTCGGCGCGAGGCCCGCTGCCCGGACGGCGTGTGCGCGTCGGCCAGATCGAAATGCCCCGACAGGGGTGCCTCGTTTAGGCCCTGGGAATGGTGAAGCTGCCACGACAGCTGCTGTGCATCCCGGAAAGACTTCTTCGCATAGTCGGCATAGTGGAGAAACCGGCGCAGCACCCGCTCGCACGCTGCCGCTTTCGCATGCAGAGGGCTTGCGGGATCGTCGCTGTCGATCCACGGGATGTACGCGGGACGCTGGGTTTCGTCCCCCAGCACGCGCAGATCCGTCATTCCCGCGCGCAGGCTGCAGCGGGTGGCGGCGATTTCCAAGGTGCCCTTGAGCAAGCCCAGGGGTCCGCGGATGCCCAGGAAGCCGTCCGCGTCCGCCGCCACCTCGAAAGCCGCCTTTCCGCGCAGGTTGGGCTCGACCTCGCCGAAGGGATAGGGCACGGGATCGGCGGCGAAGGACACGTCGGGGGTGAGCGTGACGGATAGGCCTTCGGCGCGGCCGCGCACAGCACGAGCAAGGCTCTCCAAATGGACCGGAACAAGCGACGCGGGATCCTGCGTGGACATCCGGCACCAAGCATGACCGACGCCTTTGCCTAGCGGCGGATCCCGGTATTCCTTGGACCACGCGAGATTCGGAAGGCCGGACGGAAACAGCTCGGCCGCCGTTACGATGCGAGGAAGGCCGGATTCGGACACATCCAGCGAAGCCCGCCACGGCTCATCCTTGGCACACAGCTCGACTTCATCGCACGGGACGGCAGAGGCCGAACCGAGGCAGACGGAGCCGGCTTCGGGCGGACGCGCGGCCACGCCCGCGAAGCGTCCTTGCTTGGCATCGTCTAACTGCCGCTTGAACGCTTCCAGCGCGACCGCCCCGTCTTGAGATTCCCCCGCCGACGGAAAACCCGCCGCGGCGGCCCCGACGCACGTCCGCGCTTCCGGCGCGACGACCTTAGCGGCACTTTCCGACGGTGGCCGCGGCTGGTATTGGCAGACGAATCCCAGCTTGGTCCCGCACCCCGCCGCGATGACCGCCCCGTCCACGTCGTCGAGCGCACGGCACGCTTTGGCTCCCGACGAGCCGCCGATCCACGCCGGCGCCGGCAGAAGGCGCGCGAGGAAACGCCCTTCCTCCGGCGATGCGATGCTCGCCAACGCCATGCCCGCCCTGTCGCAGGCTTTTGCGGCATCGCTCCGCGGAGCGCCGCCTTTGTCCGCGCAGAACCAGTACACCGATTCTCGCCACGGAAAGGCCCGGCACGATGTCGCTGGCGGACACGCCTTCCCCGACGGGCACGTGGGCAGATCCCCGCGCCGCAGCCGCGCCAGGCAATCGGGAATACCGTCGAGATCCGCGTCCTCGTCGGGGACGCCGCAGCCGCACGCCCCTGGCGCGCGTTTCTTGCCGTCGGCCGGGCACGCGTCCAGGTAGTCCGGCACGCGATCCCGGTCGTCGTCCTTGTGGGCGACCCACCCCTTCCACCGGAAGGTGTCCAATGCGAACGGGGACGCTTCCAGGACGGTGCCGGGAAGGACTTCGATGTCTCGGCCCACGAACCCGCCCCACAGGGTCGTGCCTTTCCCGCCGAGGATCAGGCGCGCGCCCTGGGCCAGCACGGTGCCCGAGAAGAATTGCCCGATCACGAGTTTGCGCACCGTCGACGAGACCAGAAGGAAATGGGCGGCCCCCTTTTCCTTCCCTACCTTCCCGTGCAGCTCGACGGCACCCGACACGTACATCACCACTGGCCAGTACTCGTTGCCTTCGTACTCGATTCTCCCCCGCCTTTCCACCTTCAAGGAGCCCACGAAGTAGTCCCCCCGGGAAAGTTGCAGAACGCCGCCGTCATGCACCGTGACCGCTCGGTAAGCGCCCGGCGCGAGCTTCTTGGTCTGGTCGTTCGCCACCGCCACGTCGCCATCTGCTTTCTCCGGCGGATGGATGGTCCACGAGTTTTCGACAAACGGGAGCAGCAAGGCATCTCCGCGCGTTTCGCCCGTGACCTTCGCACCCGCGGCCACGTCGACGGAGCCTGCCCCGCGCACATCGCCCGTGATCTGCGCGCCCGCCGCCACCCGCACGGGCCCGAAGCCGACCACGCCGCCGGCCTTGGCCCCTTCCCCGATCGCCGTCGCGCCCTTGCCAAGATTCGCCACCATTGCCCGCCCTTCCTTGCCGGGATTCACCGCCACACCACGCCCAAGGCGGAGCGAACCGTCCGCGAGCAGCACCACATCTGGCATGCGCAAGCCCCTCGGGAAACGCAGGGTGATGCGCGTGCTGCCGTCGGGAAGATCGTCCCGGACCTGCGCCCACGCCGGCACCGACGCCAAGCAAGCGCCCAACAAGCAAAACCCGACAAGGCGACGCACATTCTTCTTCATCGTTCAGGCTCCTGTGTTTTTGCCAGCCTATCCCTCCACGCCGCCGCCACCAATCGGCGAATGTGATGGTGTCGCCACGCGCTTGTGCTGGTAGGCCGCCACGTCCACGGTCTACGCGACCCGTCCGGCCTCGCCCAGCGATGGCTTGCTCCGCCACCGAACGCACCAATTTTCAGTTCACGGACCTGACCAGACCCTTCGTTCACGAGGTAGGTGACGGCCGCCACGCTGCGTGCAGCCAAAATCCCTGTTCGATCATTCGCGCGTCTCCACCAAGCGCAATGCAGCCACAGGATCTGACAGGCGAATTGCACTGCCTGTGAGCGCCCTGATCAAGCGAACGTCGCAGTGACCAGCGTCGTCTTCAGAGAATGTGCGAGGCAGGCGTAGACCGCATCGTAGGCACTGAGGCCGTAGCGGGCCGCCAGATCGAGCGCGTCACTGGCCAAGGGCTCAAGCGAGTAGGGCTTGAACGCAAGAGCGTGCAGTGCGGCCTGGTTCCTCTTGGCCGCCGAAACAGAATAGTCGCCCCGCCGGGCCTGTTTGAGAAAGACGTTGGCACACTCGACGAAGAACAACTCGGGCACCCACAAGCGCAGGTCTACGCAGACAGCGGCGCCGTCAAAAAAGCGCGCCACGTCTTCTGCCCCCTGCTCGTTGCTGAAAAGCCTGACACCCACGCTGGCGTCGATCACCAGGCCGAGCACCGGCGGCATGTTCACCGCGACCTGTCTCTCCTGAGCAGCGCCACGCTGTCCGGCCTTCCCTTCACAGGCCGCGCGGCCTGGCGACGGCGGCGGATGCTCTCCAGCACGTCTCGGCGAGCCGCCTGCGATTCCACGTCGGAAAGCGCACAGTCGAGCAGGCGGACCACCTCGGCGCTCAGGGAAGTCTGTCTCCCTGTGGCTTGCTGCTGGAGCCGCTCATAGGTCAGCTTGGGAACATTGCGAACGTGCAGGATCGGCATAGGACACCTCTGGCGGAAACGCGGAGACCGCAAGCGGCGGCGCAGCGGCCACTGGGGGCAGCACCAGCACCATCGACGGCGGAGCCAGCACGACAGGTTTCGTGACCATCCACAACGACTTCTTCTGGTACGACACGGATGGAAACTTGATCAACGTGCGCAGCGGCGCTTTACGCAAATTCGGTGACCTGTACTATTGGTATGGCGGAGCCCAGAACGATCACAACCAAACCTGCTATTCGTCCTGTCGCCTCGACCTCGCGGCAGTCGCCGAGTCGGACATCGGCCCCACGGCGATTGTTTTGGACTTCCCCTGAAAAGGGGGGAGCATTCCACTACTCAAACTGCAGGAGGCGATCACCATGGGCGACAAGTCACCGAAGGCGAAGGACAAGTCCAGAAAGCAAGACATCGCGGACAGGAACCAAAAGTTGCTGGCCGCTAAGGCGAAGATGACGCCGTCACCGGTGTTTCCTGGAAAGAAGACCAAGTAGGCCGGTCAGCGTGCACAGCGCCGTGCTCGTCGTCATGGCTGCAAATTTCTTGAAACCGCCATCCGCGGACACAGCCAAAGGGCATCCTGCACACCACCGCGCTAGTCCCCGACCCGACTACACCATTGAACCGTGGTTCTTTTCACTTCCACATTCCGAAGTGTAGCGTCTGCAACTCCATTCGGCACTACCCATGGCCGCGTGCCGGTCGCATCCCTGTCTTCACCACTGTCTGCGGCGAGGCCTCGCTGACCAAGCCCGATGGCGCCACCGAGAGCCTCACGCTTGAACAGTGCTTGTGAGCGCAGCAATTCGGGATGGAAGGCGACCAGCAGGAAGCCGGCAAGGTAGTCGACCAGGATGCCGGTGGCGAGGGCGATGTAGACGATGGGCATCGCCTGAGTAGGGGGTAGATCAGGTGCCTAGACCGACGTGACGCTTTCTGTTAGGCATTCTGGGGACGCGATTCGGTGAGGGAAAAATGGCGCTTGACTGGATTATGCTCCACGAATGAAAGATTGTTTGAGGTCCTTTTCTGTATCTACCCACCCATGCACGAACACGCGTCTTCCCGGAGTCATCAAATGAAACGGTCCCCTCTACGAACCATCACAGGCGTGGCGACTGCCGCGCTGCTTCTTTACAGCTGCGCCAATTCGGCCTCACCGGCCCACAACGGGGGAAGTGGAGGAGCTAGTTCGACGGGCGGAACCAATGCCGGCGGTGCGACCGGCGGAACGGGCAGCGGCGGTAGGTCGAGCAGTGGCGGTGCCGGTTCCGGCGGAACATCGAGCGCGGGCGGCACGAGCAGCAGCGGTGGCGCGAGCAGTGGTGGCACGACCGGGACGGGGGGCGCTTCGGGCTCCGGTGGTACGAGCGGCACGCTCAATACGGATGTGATGAACATGCCGGTATCCGTGAATATCGTCGTCGACCAATTTGGCTACCGACCGGCGGCCGAGAAATTCGCGGTGCTGCGCAAACCGGTGATCGGTTTCGATGCACCGAGCACCTTTGCACCCGGCTCGCAGTACGCCGTGGTGGACGCGGTGTCTGGCCAGACCGTCATCACCGGCGCGCCTTCCGCGTGGAACAGCGGCGCAACCGACGGTAGCGATCTGTCTGCCTTGCCAACGGGCACGAGCGGCAGCATCGACTGGACCAAGTACCAGAGCGCCTCGGGCGACAAGACGTGGTGGTTCACGTTTACCCAACTCAATACCCCGGGAACCTACGTGGTCGTCGACCAGACCGCCAAGATTCGCTCGGCGGTGTTCACGGTGGGCGATACGGTCTATCGCGACGTTTTGAAGGCCGCGATACGCATGCTCTACTATCAGCGCTCCGGCATCGCGAAAGAGGCGGAGTATGCTGGCGACGGTTGGACCGACACGGCCAGCTTCCCGCAGGACAAGACCTGCCCCGCCTACAACGATGCGACGGTCAAGAAGGATCTTTCCGGAGGCTGGTGGGACGCGGGCGATTACAACAAGTATACCAACTGGCATGCCCGCTATCTCATTCAACTGCTCCAGTCCTACAACGAGAACCCGACGGCGTTCTTCGATGATTACAACATTCCGGAATCGGGCAACGGCATTCCCGACATCATCGACGAAGCAAAGTGGGGCATGGACTGGCTCATCAAGATGCAGAACGACGACGGCTCTGTGCTCAGTATCGTCGGCTACGACAGATCCTATACGGGTGCCAAACTGCCGTCGGCGTACGCGGCGGCATGTTCCTACGGTGCCGCTAGCACATCGGCCTCGCTCAGCGGGGCGGCGGCTTTCGCCTACGGCGCGATGGTCTGGAAGGCGCTCGGCACTTCGCTGAACAAGCCCGATCTCACCACGTACGCCTCCGATTTGCAAAGCCGCGCCGTGAAGGCCTACACCTGGGCCACCGCGAATCCTGCGGTCACGTTCAAGAACAGGGACTTCAATCTTGGTGGTGGCGAGGCGGAGATCGATTCCACAAACCTTGCTGCGCTGAAGCTGCTGGCTTCGGTCTACCTCTTCGCTGCCACTGGCGACTCGACCTACAAGACGTTCTTCGACGGGAACTACAATTCCTCGATGTACTTCTCCGGAAGCCAGTTGGGAAGCTACGTTGGTCCCTGGGACAACTACTACTACGACGGCGCTCTGACCTATGCCACGCTGTCGGGTGCCACGTCGACTGTCGCGCAAGACATCAAGACCGGCTACGCCAAGGGCATGACTGGCTACTCGGACAACCTGCCTGCGTACAAATCGAACAAGGACGGCTACGGCGCGTACATGAACCAGTACACCTGGGGCAGTAACCAAGTCAAATCGAACCAAGGCCTAATCTTCTCGGCATTGGTTACCTTCGGCGTGGATTCGACGCTCAACGCTGACGCGACCACCGCGGCCGAGCGCTTCGTTCATTACTTCCACGGTGTCAATCCCTTGCAGCTGGTCATGCTGACCAACATGGGCAATGTTGGCGCCGAGAAATCGGTTAATAGCATTTGGCATACGTGGTTCGGCGCTGGTACGGACTGGAGCCACGTGGGGGTAAGCAAGTATGGGCCACCACCCGGTTATCTGACCGGCGGCCCCACCTACCAGTACAACTGGGACAGCTGCTGTCCGTCTTCGTGCGGCTCAACCGCGAGCAATGCCCTGTGCGTCCAGTTGTCGCCGCCCATGAATCAGCCGCCCGAGAAGTCGTACAAGGACATCAATGACGACTGGCCGATGGATACCTGGTCGATTTCCGAGCCCGACAACGGCTATCAAATCGCCTATATCCGCCTGCTTTCCAAGTACGTGAAGTAGCCTCCGCGCCGGCATCGGGAATGGACGGACTACGTGACGTGCCGGAAGGAGCGGAAGGTAGCGTCGATGCCCGCGCCGCCTGTGCCACCCGACTCTGCCATACCGCCTGTTGCCAGGGTTCCGCCACTCGACGCGATTGTGGACTGCCTTCTGCACCTTTTGAGCCGGGCTGTGGCCACTTCCTCGATGACGGAACTCTCGCACATCCGCAGGTGAGGAAGTCCACCGACGACGAGTATTTCGATAACTCCTGGCTGCAAGCCGCGCTTGCTCAAATTCAAACGTGGCGTCTCCGAAAACGAAGAACCATCGCAAGTAGGAAGAGCGCGAAAACCGGTAAATTCGCGGCAGCGACACGGCTGCTCCCTATGCTGCAGGAGCATCCGCTGTTTGTGCCTGGCGAGCTTGTCCCGGCTGTCGCGCCGGCGGCAGCGCCACCACCCAAAGTTCCGCCTGTTTCTGCGCTACCTCCAAGCACACTCAGGCCGCTGCTTGTCGCGCCGCCGTTGCCAATCGACCCGCCAGTTGCGACAGAGCCACCCTGACCGCCATTGCCACCAGATCCGACATTGCCGCCAGTTCCGACTGAGGCGCCTCCAGTGCTCGCCACCCCACCCGTTCCGATCGTTCCGGTCTTACCACCGGTTCCCGCAGCACCACCAGTGCCGATGATTCCGCCAGTTGCCGTGCTGCCGCTGCCGCCACCTGTTCCGCCAACGGCCGTTGTCCCGCCGCTGCCAATCTTGCCGCCGGTCCCCTCGACGCCACCTGATCCCGTTGTGCCACCACCCCCTGTCTTGCCGCCGGTCCCCGTGGCGCCGCCTGCTCCCGAACCTCCGCCGATTCCGCCTGAACCGCCAGCTTGGCCCGCGTCTGGTGCGCCGCCAGAATCGACGGGACAGGCTGCGCTTCCCGGCCCTGGGTTGTCGCGGTCGAACGACACGCCGTCGAAGGGAACGACGATGACCTTGCTGCCGTGGGTATCGTTGGCCAGGTCCAGGGTCTTGTCGACGTCGATGACCGCGAAGGTAAAGGCCGTGACGTGGCCATTTTCCATGACCACGCCGGCGCGCTCCATCTTGTACCAGTGATTGACGGTGCCATCGGTGTAGCGCACGAAATCGGTCGTCGGATCGTACGCCAAACCCATGTTCTTCCAATTGTTGATGCCGTCCGCTGAGGTGTAGTGATTTGCCTTTCGAGCATTGTAGCCGTTGGCGACCAGATGGTATTGGCCGCCACTGCACCATATAACTGGATCTTCATAACCCTGGCTTTGAAGACTCGGAACAGTCGCTTTGATCGTGTAAGGCCCAAGAATGTTGCTGGTGCTGACCATTTCCTGAAAACTCCGGCTCATGATCTCGAAGCTGCCATCAGCATTTGCCCAAATGGTCAGGTTCTCCGTCGTTTGCGTCGAAGTCGAGCCACCGCTGATCTGAAACTGTCCTTTCGACGTCCACGGATCGGTAAGTGAGGTGGAGGTGTAGATATTTCCCGTGCCACCATTGCCCAAACTATCGAGGAGGATGAAGCTGCCGTCGCTGCCGACCGCACCGGTGACGTTCTGTTCCTTTCCGGTGAATGGAGTCGTCGTGCTAAGGACGTAGGATCCTATGATCGTTCCGTTGCTGACCCCCTCCGCGATGACCGAACTGGGCCAGTCGGCAAACCCTTTGTTCTGCGGCCACTGGCCTGCATACATGTGATACTTGCCATCCGATCCCTTCAGGATTTTGCCGTCCCAATATTGGTACTGCTTGTTGGTCGAATCTTCGAGGCCATTGCAGGTATCACGGGGAAGAACGCCGGCAGCTCCCCAGGTGTTCGATGTCAGCGGACAGACGATGGGCGTGGGCTGAAAATAGTCGATGAGCGTCTTCGCGCCAGCATCCGCTGCCCCCAGGGCGCGAGCCGGCGACAGGGCGACCACGAGGGGCGTGACCAAAAAGAATCCTGGGAAGGCTTTCTTGAAACACATGGGCGTTAACTCCTTGTTCAACTGTCGACGGGCCTGAACCTGTCGGAAAATGACGTGTCGAGATGATATGGCGGGCCATTCTTCTTGTTGGGGGGGTGATTGTGCAGTTGCGATCTAGCGGAGGGCCGGACGGACAATTCGGGTTGAGAAATCTTTGTCGATTTCCGCACTCGCACTGTTGGCGATGAGGAATAGTTCAACCCAAACGTGCTCGGTCGGTGCCTGGTAGAGAGGAATAGATCAGCGCCTAGGCCGATGTAACGCTCCCTATCCGACCCTTCCAGACGGGATTCGGTGAAGGAAAAATGGCGCTTGAATGACTATCCACCTGCATCTACCGCCCAAGCTAGCCCGTTGTGGATAAGGTTCGTCTTGCGGCGCGCCTGCAGGCAGCTAATACCCATGCCGAGGAAAGCACGCGGGCAAGACGAAGTTCGTGAAGTAGGCGAAATTGACAATGTAGCCGGCGACCCAGCGGATGAGAGCAAGCTCAAGGTGGAGCAACACGAAGCTGATGAGGAACATTCGCAGCCCTGGTCGTGCGTTCTTTCCCACCACTACAGGGTGGATGTGGCACGGAGAAAATCTGGGCTGTTCATCGTGCGCGTCCGCAGGATGGTGGAAACAGTCCGGATGACCGCACCGACTTGCCGAACGGATTCGTCACAATCTGCGGGCCCGCGGCGCAACTCAGGCTCGGGAATCTGTGCAAAGCGGGAACCGCAGGCTCGAGGCACCACGGAGCAAGAATCAGACGGGCCTGCGAACTACTCCCGCAGCGCCTTCTCGAATCCGGGCAAGGATCGCTCGATGCAATCGACCGGCACGGTCAGCGACAATCGCAGGTAGCCGGGGCGGCCGAAGCCGGTGCCGGGCACGGACAAGATGCCGTGGCGGACGAGGGTGCCGACGAAGGCCACGTCGTCGGGGATGGGACTCTTGAGAAAGACGTAGTAGCCACCCTCGGGCCTTTGCACGTCGTAGCCGGCGCGGACAAGGCCGGCGCAGAGTAGGTCGCGCTTGTGCTGGTAGGCCGCCACGTCCACGCAAACGTCGCCAGCTTCGGCCATCACCCGTTGCCACAGCGCCGGCGCATTGACGAAGCCCAAGGTGCGATTGGCGAAGGCGCAGGCATTCATCAGCTTGGCGGCGTCAGCGATGCGTGGCGAGAGCGCGAGATAGCCGATGCGTTCGCCGGCCAAGGCCTGGGCCTTGGACCAAGAGTAGCAGATGGCCGTGCCGGGGATTTCGCTGGCCACCGGGCAGGGCACGCGGCCGTCGTAGATCAAGCGCTTGTAGGGCTCGTCGCTGATGACCAGCGGTGGCTCGGGCAAGCGGGCGAGCAGCGCTGCCAGGTCGTGCAAGATCTCGCGTGGATAGACGCGGCCGCTGGGATTGTTGGGGGTATTGAGCAGGATGGCGCGCGTGCGCGGCGTGAGCACGGCGGCAATGCGCTCGATGTCGGGCAGAAAGTCGGCGGTGGTGTCGACCACCAGGATGCGGCCGCTGTGGTTGCTCACGTAGAACGGGTACTCTGCGAAGAAGGGCGCGAGCAGAATGACCTCGTCGCCAGGGTCGAGAATGGATTTGAGAATGACGTTGCACGCGCCGGCCGCACCCACGGTCATGCAGATGTTCTCGGCGGCAAAGGGCACGGAGGTTTCGCTGGCGAGCGACTTGGCGATGGCCGCGCGCACATCGGCGAAACCGAGGTTGGGCATGTAGCCGTGTCGCCCAGGGTCTTCATCGCCTGCCACGCGGCGAAGGGCGGCGAGCACGGCCGCGGGCGGCTCGACTTCCGGATTGCCGAGGGTGAAGTCGAAAACCTTGTCGGCACCGAGTTCGCGCTTCAGCCGCGCGCCCTCCTCGAACATGCGCCGAATCCACGACGAGCGCTCGAGCGCGAGGGCAATGGAGCGGGCGACGGACATTCCAGTCTAGCTTCCGAAAAGCTCGCTGCCCGACAGGACCGTGATTCCCGCGCCGCGCAGATGGCCCACGGCCTTGTCGGGATCGTCGAAGCGGAAGATGAGCACGGCCTTGCCACCGCGGCCAAAGGGGGCGGCGTAAACGTACTCGATGTTGAGGCTGGATCCCTCTAGCGCTGCCAGCACCTTGACCAGGCCGCCGGGCTGATCCGCGACCTCGACGGCCAGGACCTCGGTGGTCTTGACCACATGGCCCGCGCTTTTGAGAACAGCCAGCGCCTTGTCCGGCTCTTTGACCAGCAGGCGCAGGATGCCGTAGCGTTGGGTGTCGGCCAAAGTCAGCGCCCGGATATCGATGCCGTTTTCCGCCAGCAGGCGGCAGGGCGCCGACAGGTGGCCGGGTTTGTTCTCCGCGAAGATCGAAAGCTGCATAATTTTCATGTGGACCGCCTATCCAATACGCGTTTCGCCTTGCCCTCGCTGCGTCCGATGGTTTGTGGCTCGACCAGGGTGACCTTGATGCGGATGCCGATCACGCGCTCGATGGCATCGACGATCTTCTCCGACAGCGCCTCCAGCGCGCCCACTCGATCGCTGAAAACCGCGGCCGTGACCTCGACCTGCACCTCCATTTGATCGAGGCCGTGTTCGCGCGTAAGCACGATCTGGTAGTGGGGCAAGGTGCCTTCCACCTCCAGCAGCACCGCCTCGATCTGCGACGGATACACGTTCACGCCGCGAATGATCAGCATGTCGTCGCTGCGCCGGCCGATGCGCCGCATGCGCCGCAGGGTTCGCCCGCAGGGACAGGTGCCGGGCACAAGCGCGGTGATATCGCGCGTGCGGTAGCGGATCATGGGCATGGCCCACTTGGATAGCGTGGTCAGCACCAGCTCGCCTTCCTCGCCGTCGGGCAGCACCCGCCCGCTCTCGGGGTCGATGATCTCGGGATAGAAGTGATCTTCGAAGATGTGCAGTCCGTCGTGCTGCGAACATTCGATGGCGACGCCAGGGCCAATGATTTCCGACAATCCATAGATGTCGAAGGCGTGCACATTGGTCACGCTCTCGATGTGGCGGCGCATGGAATGGGTCCACGGCTCGGCCCCGAAAACGCCCACGCGCAGGGGCAGCTTCTTGAGATCCACGCCCAGCTGTCCGGCGCGGTCGATGAGGTGCAGGAAGTAGGTGGGCGTGCAGCAGATGGCGGTGACGCCGAAATCCTTCATGACCATGATCTGGCGATCGGTATTGCCGCCCGAGATGGGAATGACCGTCGCGCCGATGCCTTCCGCGCCGTAGTGGGCGCCGAGCCCGCCGGTGAAGAGGCCATAACCGTAGGCATTTTGCACGATATCGCCTTCGTGCAGGCCGGCGGCAGCGAAGCTGCGCACCATCACGCTGGTCCACACGTCGACGTCCTCGCGGGTGTAGGCGACCACGATGGGTTTGCCCGTGGTGCCGCTGGAGGCGTGCAGGCGAACCACGTCGCGTAGCGGGCTGGCGAACAGGCCGAAGGGATAGGTGTCGCGCAGATCGGTCTTGGTGGTGAAAGGCATGCGGGCCACGTCGGCCGGGCCGCGCAGATCCGCGGGCGCCAAACCACGCTCGCGCATGCGCTGGCGAAACAGCTCGACGTGGTCGTAGGCGTGCTGGACGATGGCGCGCAAGCGATCGAATTGCAGCGCGCGCAGAAGCGGCGCGGGGACAAAGTCTGGCGCGCTCGCGGGATGGAAAACCGGCTGCGTTTCGTTCATGGCTTCCTTCCGATGGCAAAGGCTTGCAAATTGGCCGCGTGAAGCTTTTCGGGGAGGCGCAGGGTGATGGCTGCGTGCCAAAGATCGTCGGAAAAATCCAGGCGCGCCGCAAGCGCCCCCAGCAAGGCCACGTTGAGGCTCTTGCGGTTGGCCAAGCGGGACTCGTCGATGAGGTCGGGCGCGATGAGCACGCCATCCGGACGCAGCACCGGGCGCGCCACCTCGATCTGGCTGGCGGTGAGCACGACCAGAAAATCCGCCGAGCCGGCCGGCACCATGGGCGAGTACACGTGCGGGCCGAAGCGCACGTCGCTCGACACCGAGCCGCCGCGTTGGCTCATGCCGTGGATCTCGCTCTTCTTCACATCGAGGCCGGCGGAGAAGGCCACGGTGGCCAGGATGTCGGAGGCCGTGAGCACGCCCTGGCCGCCCAGGCCAGCAAGGACGACGTTGACGACGGGGCCGGCTTCACTTGGGGGCATGGCTCTTCTCTCGAATCTTGATGGCGCCGGCGGCGAGCAGGCAAGGCCGGCGCGCGATGATCAGGGTGATTTCGTCGCGGGCCAGGGCTTCGCGCACAAGAAGGGTGACGCCCGCGGTGTCCAGGATGGGATCCACGGTGTGGACGTTCTTGATGCCCATGGTGCGCGCCAGCTCCTCGAAGCTGAGGCGGTTGGTGGGTTCGTGGTTCAGCGTGCGGCCGGTGCCGGGGTGCTCCTGCAACCCGGTCATGGCCGTGGTGCCGTTGTCGAGAATGATGAGCACGTGTCCCGTCGGCGGTGGGTTGTACAGCATCTCGACCAGGCCGGTGAGCCCACTGTGCACAAAGGTGGAATCGCCGATCACGCTCACCACCTTGCGCGCCTCCTCGGGGGGCAGGGCGCGGCGCAGACCCAGGCCCACACCGATGGACGCGCCCATGCACACGCAAGTGTCCATGGCCGAGAACGGCGGCAGCACGCCCAGGGTGTAACAACCGATGTCGCCCGCCACGATGCAGCCGAGGTCGCGCAGGGCCTCGAAGACGTTGCGGTGCGGACAACCGGGGCACAGTTCGGGCGGCTTGCTCGCGGGCGGCGCGGGCTCGGGGCTGGTGTCGCCAGCGACAATCCGGCGCACGCGCGCCACATTGAGTTCGCCAAAGCGGAAGCACTCGGGCTTGTTCTCGACCTCGATGCCGGCGATGCGCGCCGCCTCGAAGAGGCATGGGTCGCCTTCCTCGATGACCAAACAGCGATCGACGCTGGCGGCGAACCTTTGCATGGTCGCGACGGGCAAGGGGTGGGTCAGTCCCAGCTTGAGCACGCGCGCTTGCGGCAGCGCCTCGCGCACGTGCTGGAAGGAAATACCCGAGGTGATTACGCCGAGCGTTCGCCCTCCCTCGACGACGACGGTGGGTCCGTGCTCCTCGTTCCACGCCGCAATCTCGGCCAGCTTGTCACGCAGCCGGCGGTGGGCCGGGCGGGCGTAGGCGGGGATCATCACACGACCGGGAATGTCGCGCACGAACGCGGCGGGCGCGGATGGTGCTGCCGGGAGGCGCGGCGCAAACACGGTGGCCGAGTGGCACACGCGCGTGGTCAGGCGCAGGAGCACGGGGATGTGCCAGCGCTCGGAGATCTCGACCGCCATCTGGGTAAAGTCGTAGGCTTCCTGCGAATCGGCCGGCTCGAGCATGGGCACGGCGGCCGCGACGGCAAAGCGCCGGTTGTCCTGTTCGTTCTGGCTGGAGGCCATGCCCGGATCGTCCGCCGAGACGACGACCAGGGCGCCGGTAACGCCCGTGTAGGCCGCGGTGAAGAGCGCGTCCGCGGCCACGTTCAGGCCCACGTGCTTCATGGTGACCAGGGCACGGCTGCCAGCGAAGGCCACGCCTAGGCCGACTTCAAGCGCGACCTTTTCGTTGGGCGCCCACTGCGCCCGGCCGCCCAGTTTGTCGAAGTGTTCGAGAATCTCTGTCGAGGGCGTGCCGGGATACCCGGTGCCGAGCCTTACGCCAGCGTGCAACGCCGCCAGGGCCACGGCCTCGTTGCCACTGCCCAGGCGGCGTGTTTGTACTTCAGGGTTCATGGTTCCTCGGCCTGCGAAGTTAGCTGATTTCGCAGGAGAGAGCACAGAGAATGCGGAGGAGGGCACAGAGGCGAATGCGACAGTACATCCGTAGGGGCGATTCATGAATCGCCCCTACAACTGCGCCGGCGCGCTACTTGTTGCCGAAAGCGGCGGCGGTGACGGTCGCGACCACGAACAGGTTGTGGGCCACGTCAGTCACGTCGGTCGAATCTGTCGGGCTCACGCCAATCTCGACCATGTACATGGGCGCGATGGTGAAGTTGGGTGTCACCTTGTAGTCGATGCCGAGATAGATGCGGTTGGCGCGGAAGCCGTCCTTCCAGTACCCAAGTTGGTTGTAGCCTTTCTTGTTTGCGATGCCGCTCGTGTCGCCATCCTCGTGGATCCCCAAGAAGACCTCGTCCATGAGCGAAACGCCCAATCGGTCAGTCAGCGCGAAGCGGAGCTGAACCAGCTCGCGCAGCACCGTTCCCAGTCCCCACCTTTGATCCGACACGCTGAGGGTCGGAGTGGGCGTGGAGTAGACATCGGCGTAGAAGGTGCTGTGGAGGATGATGCGGTCGTAGACCGACCAGCGACCGAAACGGTATTCAGCCGCCGGGATGATTTCTAGGTTGTGGGAGAAGTTGTAGGTCGAGGTGCAGTTCGGGCTCGGGCTGATGGGCGCCGTCGAGCAGGCAAGATCGCCATTATAGGGCGGCTGTTCTTTCATGCGCCCGCGCTGCGGGTAGCCCATGTAGTAGTACCAGAGCGATGCCTTGAGGGTCCAGTTGCCGGTCTTGTAGGTGTAGTTCGGCCCGAAGAACAGCTCGAGAAGTTGCAACCCTGCCTCGCCTTCGCGGCTGCGCGCGAATTCCCCACGCGCGCCGGGCATGGTGGTCAGGCTCCAGTTGGGCGAGAAGGCCAGGACGAAGTTTTGGTCGATCCAGACCCGCCCCTCCTGTTTGGTTGGCAAGTCCGCTGCCTTGGCGCTGCCCGCGACGGCAGCAAGGGCTAGGGTGCTGATACCGAGAACGAGCAACTTCTTCATGGGCCCTCCAAATCGCTGTGAAATTGTGAACAGCAAGCGTTGTTAACACAAAATCCCCTGGCGACAAAGCGGCTTGTGGCCAGGGGGAGAGACGGGCCGTTCAGGACGACCTTCGGGCGCTCAAACCCGGCGCGCCAGAAGATGCGTGAACATTCGCGTCTCTGGTGGCTCCAACAGACAAGACGTGACCTCACAGACATGCCAAATTGGTGTCGTGCGACAGCTCTTTGATCGCTGCGTGACCGGCGATGGGCAAGCCTGGCGCGATCTGCACCGGACCTACTATCCGGTTGCGTGCCGGTTTCTGACCCGCATGGGCGTTGCCGGGGCCGACCTGGAAGATGCCTGCCAGGAGGTCTTCGTGCAGGTGTTCCGCTACTTGGCGCAATTCCAGCACCGGTCCGATTTCCAGACTTGGCTCTACAAGCTGTGCCTAAGTCAGTCGAGCCGCATGCGCCGCCGACGCAAACTGCAGCAGGCCCTGGCCTGGCTCCTCGGCCGCGCAAGCTCGGCCAGCACCGCCGGCCACGACTGGAGCGAGGCAATGACCGGGGAGCGGGTGCGACAGGCCTTGGATCAGATGAAGCCCCTGCATCGCCAGGTCTTCGTGCTGTTCGAACTCGAGGGCGTGGATGGCGAGGAAATCGCGCGCGTCCTCGGCTGCCCGGCCACCACGGTTCGTCGGCGCCTGCACTACGCACGGCTTGAATTCGAACAATTGCTGGACGTTGGCCCAGCTGGGAAGCGGAAATCCCCATGAATAGGCAAGACACAGCCTGGCCAGAGCCGATGAAGACCGAGCCAAGCGAGAAAGGGACGGCCTTGCGTAGGTACGCAGAGGAGACCGCCGAGACCCCGAGCGAAGCGGCGGCCTACAGTCGCGCGCTGGCGAGGATCGAACGACCGTCCACACGCTCACGCTGGCTCGCGGCGATTGGCGCGACAGCGCTGGCCGTGCCGGCGCTCCTGTGGCTGCTGCGGTCTCCCACCCCGCCAAACGCGATCCCGGCCCCATCCGCACGAGTTGCAAGCGCCCCGGCGCCCGCGACCGCGCAAGCAACACCGACCGAACCTTCCCTCCAGCTCAGCACGGTCCCCACCCAGCTGCCCACGGGGAAGATCGATCTCGGTGGTGGTGTCACCGCGCTGCTGTCCGTCGAGGCCTCGACAACGGCGCGGTTTCAGGAGGGTACGCTGGACATCATGCTTGATAGCGGCAGCATCGAGCTGCACGTTCCACCGCGCGGGATCGGACAATCCGTGCTGGTGACTGCCGGCAGCCATCGCTTCACCGTCGTGGGTACGGTTTTTACCGTATCGCACGGACCTCGCCGTCTCGATCTCGCCGTCAGCGAAGGGCTGGTGGCCGTGTCGAACGAAGGCGGCCATCTGGCCACCGTGGCTGCCGGTGAGACCTGGTCAATCGCCTTGCCATCGTCTGCCCCGCGCAAGTTCGCGCCTCGGGTTTCGCGAGGCACGTCGGCCAAAGACTGCGCGCGGTTCGCGGCGGACAAGCAACTGCAGGAGCGCCTCCAGTGCTACCGCGAGCAGGCCCGAGGCCGCGGACCTGACAGCGAGCGAGCGCAATACCAACTGGCGCGCCTTTTGCGCGACGGCCTGGGCGATCTGGCGGCTGCGCTGTCTGCCTTTGAGTTGCAACGTTCCCGGTTCCCGCGCGGCGACCTCAAGATCGAGGCCGATCGAGCGATCATCGAGCTTTTGCAGCGTCTCGGCCGGCACGCCGAAGCCCTGGCGGAGACCCAGATGTTTCTCGATGAGAATCCGGATGCCGAATATCGCGCCGAGATTCGCCTCATCCGTGGCGATATCTATCGCGCCATTTTCCGTGACCCGATGAGCGCAGAGCGCGAATACGACGAGGGCGCCGGAGCAGACGGACGGACGGGAGACGACAGTCGCTTTCTGCGCGCCCTTTGCCTGGAAGCCTTGGGGCGGCTGGATGAAGCGCTCTTGGCCTACAAGGAGTACCTCGCGCAAGCCGGAACCGCGCACGCGCGCGAGGCAAAGCGGCGCATGGAACATTTCGCCCGGTGAACAATTCCGCCCGCGGCGGCTCGAACAGTCAGTTCCACAACATCAAAGGGAGACCACGATGACTGTACGAATCTTGTTGTCCGTTGCGCTCGGTGTTCTGTTCGCAGCGCCCGAGGCTGCCATGGCCGGGAAGTTCACCAAACAAGCCATCGACATGCAAAACGTGCCCGTTCCAATTCGACGAGAGCTGGCGCCGCAGAAGAACACACAGCCCGGCCTGACCATCGAGGAGTTCCTCGGCCAAAAGCAGGCTCGCATCCATGACATCAACAAACGACAGATCGTTCACTTGAAGAACATCATTCAGCTCGCAAGTCCTGACGATGCGCAGTTGCCCGATTACTACTTTCGGTTGGGTGAATTGTTCGCCGAGAATTACCGATACTGGGACCACCTCGCCCGCAGCCTCGACGAGCCCATCTTCCGCGCCGAACACGCTACAACCTCGGCCGCGGAAGTGCGACGGGGCACGCAGTGAGCCGAGCACGGTGAACATTTCGGCCTGGTCCGGCTCGAATGGTTTGGAAGTCCTGACAATCGAGGAGGGGCAACATGACCACGAGAACCCTGTTGTTCGTTGCGCTCGGAATCCTGCTTGTCTTGCCCGCAGCCGCCCTGGCTGAGTGGTTGAGAAAGAGCAGGCCTTGACCTCCTCAAGAATCTGGCCCTTCAGCCGTATTTATAGTTGGGCAACATACGCTCGACCTGGTGAGGCGTATTGGCGCCTAGGGAGACGCCCGCCTTGGATGTACCCGTTAGTTTTTCCCAACCTCGCCGCAAGACCATCGCGGTCCTGCTCGACTACATGGACTTCTTCGGCGGAGGGTACGCCACCCAGATCCAGAACGCATTCTCCGCCCAGGCCAGCGCGCTCGATCTGAACCTGCTCATGGTCTTCGGTCGAGGACTGGAAGAGCCCCATCGCGGGTGCGCGGCGCACAACGCGATCTTTGAAATGGTGGGGCCAGAACGTGTCGATGGCGTCATCATCGTCTCGTCACTGCTGGGCGGCTACTCCGGTCTCGAGGGACTCCTGCGTCTGGTTCGGCGCTTCACCCAGCTCCCCGTCTGTAGTATCGGCGCCGAGATCCCGGACATCCCTAGTCTGACGGTGGACGACAGCGTCGGGATGCGCGCGGCTGTGGAACACCTCGTGCAGGAACATCACTGCCGTCGCGTGGCCTTTATTGAGGGAACCCCCGGAAAGGCCGAGGCGGCCATTCGACTGGCCGCCTATCGCGAGGTGCTGGCACAGCAAAGGATCGCATTCGACCCCGCCCTGGTCCTTCCCGGAACCTTTATGCCAAGCGACGGATTCGAAAGCGTCGAGGCGTTGCTCAACAAGGGGATCGAATTCGACGCCATCACATCCGCCAACGACTTCATGGCGATGGGCGCCGTGGTGGCGCTGCGCAAGCACGGCCGCAATGTGCCTCGCGACGTTCGGGTCACGGGCTTTGACGATGTACCACTTTCGCGCATGGCCAACCCGGCGCTTACCACCGTGGCCCAGCCCTTCGATGCCATGGCCGAGAAGGCGATTCAGATCGTCCTCGACGAGCTGGCAGGCAGACCCGTGACTCGGGTCACCCGCCTCGCAACGGAGTTCGTTGTGCGTCGGTCGTGTGGCTGCCGTCCAGGGGCACGGCGGAGCATAGCGCCGGTTTCCGCAGTTACGTCGAGTTCACTCTTGGAGTACGTGAAGGCGCACCGCACGCTGCTTGCGACAAGCCTGGCGCCCATCCTTCGCTGCGGCGGTCTGGACCACGAGCGCGCCGCCGACACTCTGGTAGCAGGCTTGCAGGAACAGATCAGCGAGCAATCCCCATCGTTTACGGACGCTCTGGAATGCCTGCTCGACCAGGCGGGCGAGAACTACCAACGCTATCGGGCGATTCAGGGTGCGGTGGAATGGCTGCGGGAAGCGTTTCGCGATTTTGATGATCTGGCAATGGAGCGCCTGTGGGCGGATTCCTTCGCGCTCATCGCAACCGCCGACACAGCCATCCAGGTCCAGCACCGCGTGGCAATCGATCAAAACTACCGCCAGCTCCTCGTGGCCGGCGAGCTGGTCGGCGTCGCGCTGGACTGGGAATCGCTGGAGAGGTTGTCGCTCAAGGCCCTACCCGAGGCCGGCGTGCGAACCGCATTCTTGTCGCGATTTTCCGACAGCAGCGCCAAGGAATTGCAGCCCTTCCTCTGCATGGTCGACGGCAAGCCTCGCTCTCCCCTACCGCTTGCATTTCCGGCGCAACAACTGTTTCCAACCCACTGCCTGCCGGAATCGCGACAGAGCACCCTATTGGCGTTTCCGTTGGTCTTTGAGACCGAGCGCATGGGGATTGCCGTGTTTGAACAGTTGCCGGAAACTCAGGGCTACCACGTCCTACGCGACCAGCTCAACATGGCGCTGAAAAGCATTCGGATTCACCAAGAGTTGGTGGAAAGAACCCGTCTGCACGAGCGCGATGAACTGGAACGCATGGCCACCAGCAAGCGCCTGCAGTCACTCAGCGTCCTGGCCGGCGGCGTCGCCCACGACTTGAACAATTCCCTGGGACCCATCGTTGCACTTCCCGATCTTATTCTGGCCGAACTGACGGGCTTGGACCCCGACGGCCAGGCGCACGATATGCGGGCTGACCTTGCAACCATCAAGACGGCCGCCCTACGTGCTTCCCAGACCATCAAGGACTTGTTGACGCTGGGCCGACAGGGCCGGGTCCGCAAGGAACCTCTGGATCTGAACGCCGTGATGTCGAATTGCATCGCCGAGAGCGCGGCCTTGGTTGCATCCGACCTGGAGCAAGAGGTGAAGCTCCTGTCGCATCTGCCGCACAAGCCGCTGCCCGTGCTTGGCTCCGAGGCCCATCTGGTCCGCGCAATCTCCAATCTGATACGCAATGGGATTGAGGCCATCGAAGGGGTGGGACAGTTGTCGATCCGTGCCTGGGAGGCACGATTGACAGAAGCCGTCGACGGATTCGAACGCATCGAGCCGGGTGACTATGCCGTGGTTTCCATCAGCGATACCGGCAAAGGAATCCCGCAAGACGACGTGGGGCGGATCTTCGAGCCCTTCTTCAGCACGAAGATCTTGGGGGATTCGAGTGGCACGGGACTGGGACTCGCCATCGTCCATGGCGTGGTCAAGGAGCATGGTGGTTACGTCGACGTCACCAGCGTGCGTGGTCAGGGCACGACGTTCACGCTTTACTTTCCGCGCCTTCGATCCGAAGAGCGGTCAGAGACAACTCCCAATCCGACGCCGATGCCGGTCGGTCGGCCGACGATCCTGCTGGTGGACGATTCTCCCATTCTCTTGCGCACCGGCCGGCGGGCACTCCAGCACCTTGGATATGCGATCGAGACCCTGGAAAGCGGCCAGGTGGCGTACGAACGGTTCGTGCAGGCCGCGGAAACGGGCAGAAGTCCGTTCGATCTGGTCATCCTGGACATGAGCCTACTTGAACGACGCGACGGGCTTGAGATCCTTGAGCTGATTCGGCAGCTGTTCCCCAAGCAGCGTGCAATCCTGGTGAGCGGCCATGCACCGAGCGACCGGGTGCAGGCTGCGATGGATCGTGGATTGGATTGGCTGCAGAAGCCCTACAGTCTGGAAGCATTGGCGACCACGGTCACAAGGGCGCTTGCGGCAGGGGCGCAGGAGGACGACCCTCCCTTCGCTCGCTGAATCCGAAGTGGGTGCTATAAGAAGGCGCGATGCCCACGGTCTACGTTGAAACCTATGGCTGCCAGATGAATGTGGCGGACACCGACATGGTGCTCGGGCTGCTGGCCCAGGCCGGGTACGCGCGCACCGAGGATCCGGCGGCCGCCGACGTGATTCTCATCAACACCTGTGCGGTGCGAGAGCGCGCGGTCGAGCGCGTGCGCGGTCGTGCCAGCGCCCTGGCCCAGTACAAAGGACGCGGCAAACGCGTGGTCCTGGGGATCACGGGCTGCATGGCCGAGCACCTGCGCAGCGACCTGCGCGAACAGGCGCCCTACGTCGATTTGGTGATTGGGCCCGACAGCTACCGCCGCCTGCCCGAACACATCGAGCGCGCCCGAGCCGGCGAGGTGGTGGAGGACACCCGGCTCGACCCGCACGAAACCTATGAGGGCCTGGACCCTTCGCGCGCCATGACCAGTTCGGTAATCGGGCACGTGGCCATCCAGCGCGGTTGCGATCGCTTCTGCACGTTTTGTGTCGTGCCCTTCACGCGCGGCCGCGAGCACGCCACACCGCCCGGCGAAGTGGTGCGCCAAGTGCGCGCCATGGCGGCTGGCGGGTTTCGCGAAGTGCAGCTGCTCGGCCAGACCGTCAACTCATATCGTTTCTCCGAGGGCGGGCGCGAGGTCGGCTTCGCCGATCTGCTGCGCGAGGTGGCGGCCGTCGACGGTATCGAGCGCATCCGCTTCGTCTCGCCCTACCCGCTCGGCTTCACGGCCGAGGTCATCGCGGCCATGGCCGAGCTGCCGAAGGTGTGCAAGCACGTGCACCTGCCGCTGCAGTCGGCCTCGGACTCGGTGCTGGAGCGAATGCGGCGCGGATACGATTTCGCGACGTATGCCGGGCTGGTGCGGGCCTTGCGCGCGGCCATGCCCACCATCGCCATCACCACCGATTTCCTGATCGGCTTCTGCGGCGAAAGCGAAGCCGAATTCGAGGACACCTGTCGTGCGCTCTTCGAGCTGCGTTTCGACAACGCCTTCATGTTTGCCTATTCCGAGCGCAAGGGAACCCTGGCCGCGCGCAAGTTGCCCGATGATGTGCCCGCCGAAATCAAACAGCGGCGGTTGGCCCACATCATCGAGGAACAGCGCAAGATCACCGCCGAAATCTATGCCTCCTTGGTGGGACAGCGCGAGCGCGTGCTGTGCGAGTCGCCCTCGCGCCGATCGCCGGCAGAGCTGCTCGGCCGCACCGACAACTTCCGCCCGGTCATCGTGACCGCAGGCGCGGCGGTGGGTGACCTCGTCGACGTGGTCATCGACCGAGCCGGGCCAGGGACGCTCTACGGGCGGCCGGTTGGCGCGGAGTCCGCATGATGAAAGATGGCAAGCAAGTCGCGGTCAGCTTCGTGTGTATGGGCAACATCTGCCGTTCGCCGACGGCCGAAGCAGTCATGCGCGCCCTCGTGCGCGAGGCCGGTCTCGATGGCGTCATCATCGTGGACAGCGCGGGAACCGGCGATTGGCACGTGGGCCAAGAGCGCGACCGACGTAGCCGGGCCGTGGCCAAGCAGCGCGGCATGCCCATCACCGGGTCAGCGCGCCAGTTCGTGCGCAGCGATTTCAGTCGATTCGATCTGGTGCTGGCGCTCGACGAGGAAAACGCCCGCGATTTGCGCCGTCTTGCCCCGACCGACGAGGCGCGAACGAAGATTCGCCTTCTACGCGACTTCGACGCGAGCGCGGCGCCGGGTGCGGAGGTTCCCGATCCCTACTACGGCGGCCCCGACGGCTTCGAGCTGGTCTTCGACATCTGTCTTGCGGCCTGCCGCGGACTTCTCGCACATCTGCAGAAAACCTATCAACTCCGATGACCCGCGACCCTGTCCTTCCATCGATCGAAGCGGCGCTGGGCAGCGCGGTCGTGGCCTGGGATGGTGTTTCCGGCGGCGACATCAACGAGGCGCACGAGGCGCAATTGGCCGACGGACGCAGGGTGTTCGTCAAAAGCAACCGCGAGGCCCCGGCCGGAATGTTCGCGGCCGAGGCGCGCGGGCTCGACTGGCTTGGCCAGGCCCATGCGCTACGCGTACCGGTGGTCATCGCGCAAGGACCGAGTTTTCTCGTACTCGAACTCATCCAACCCGGCCGGCGCAAGCCCGACTTCGACGAACTGCTTGGCCGCGGACTGGCCGCGCTTCATCGCGCGGGTGCGCCGAGTTTCGGACTCGATCACGACAATTTCATTGGGCGGCTGCCCCAAGCCAACCAACCACTGCCGACCTGGGCCGAATTCTACCGCGAGCGCCGCCTGCTGCCGCAGTTCCGCCTGGCCGTCGACGGTCAGCGGGCCAGCGTAGCCATGCGGCGGGGATTCGATAGGCTGCTGGCCCGCCTGGGTGAAATCGTCGGCCCCCCCGAGCCGCCTGCGCGTTTGCACGGCGATCTGTGGGGCGGCAATGCCATGGTGGACGAACTAGGCATGCCCTGCCTGATCGATCCGGCGGCCCACGGCGGCCATCGCGAAATCGATCTGGCCATGATGCGCCTCTTCGGCGGCTTCGGGCCGCGGGTCTTTGCCGCCTACCACGAAGCCTTTCCGCTGCCGCCCGGCCACGAGGCGCGCGTGCCGCTCTACCAGCTCTATTTCCTGATGGTGCACGTGAATTTGTTCGGCGGCTCCTACGTTGCTTCCGTCGAACACGCCTTGTCTAGGGTATGTTGCTAGCCTCACACGCCGCTCGACCTGCAACGAATGAAGCCACGCCGCCTGACGCCCGCCTTTGTCTACCGCGCTGGGATTGGCCTCGCGGACACGCACATCACGTGCGACGCCGCGGGGTTTGCCAGCGACCTCATCTTTCTTTCCCACGCGCGCGCCCTGGCGCCGCGCGGGCCGGCCTCGCTGTCGGGTGTACGGGGCGGTCGGCGGCAAATCGTGACCACCGAGAAAACCCTTCGCCTGCTCGGCGATGCGGGCGAAAAGTTACGATCGCGCACCCTGCCCGCGGCATTCGGCCGCCCCTTCAACCTCGGTGACCTTCGCATCGAGGTCGTGCCCACCGGGTACCTTCCAGGCGCGGCCGGGCTTTTGAGTGAAGACAACGGACGCAGGATTTTCTACTTGGGCGCCTTCTGTCCCGAGCCGCTCCTGGCTGGCGTCGAGGCCAGCGAGGTGCGGCGAGCGGATGCCATCTGTGTCGACGCCACCTTCGGTGACCCGCGCCTGGTTTTTCCGCCACGCCAGGAAACCGTCGCTGCCGTGCGCGACTTCGTGCAAACAACCCTGGGCGAGAGACAAACACCGGTACTGCTAGCTTCGCCGTTTGGCGCCCTGCCCGCCGTCGCGCTCGACTTGGCCCAGGCCGGGTTTGCCCTGCGCGCGCATCCGCGTATTGCCGCAGTCCTCGCCCGCCTGCGTGGCGTGTGCGAGGGCTTGCCCGCGCCCGCGCGCTTCTCTGGCCGAGTCGCGAAGAACGAGATCTTGCTTTGGCCACCCGAGGCGCGAGATGCGGCCAACCTGGCGGCGCTCGACGATCTTCGGCTCGCCCTGGTGTCGGGCTCGGCGGCAGATCCCAGTGTGCTCGCGCACTTGCGCTTGCAACATGGGTTTGCCCTGACCAATCTGCCCAGCGCCCCGGAAATCCTCACCGCCATCGAATCGACCGGCGCAAAGGAAGTCGCGCTCTTTCACGACGGCGCCGAATCCCTGGCCTCACTTCTGCGCGAGCGCGGCTTCGAAGCCTACGTGCTGGGCCCCCCCCGCCAAATGACGTTGCCAGGCGACCATTGACATCGTCATGGCTCCGCCAGGCGCCCCACGCCTCACTTCGAAGATGGCAGATCCAGTTGACCGCCCTTTTCAGCACGCTTGCCCGTCCAACAACGCGCTGTTTGGCGCCTCCCTGTTCTTTTTACTTGCACTGCCTACGAGAGCTTCAACGGCTTGTTCGACAGCGCGTTCTCGATCATGCCGCCGACTTGAGGTTTTCGCGAATCATCCGCGGGTGACGAGCCGCGATCCTCAGAAGCCCGACGGCCGGACCTTCCGGCTTCCTCCGACCTTGCTCCCAGTTTCGAAGCGTGTGCACGCTAGTGCCCATCGCCTGCGCAAACTGAGATTGAGAAAGGCCGACGAAGCGCCGCAACGCGGCCACGTCATCACCGGATTCGATATGCCCAGCCACAAGACGCTTTCGCAGGCGCGCAGGAATTGATCGAGCTAGTTGCTCCTCGGTGAGTTCAGGAATGTCCGTCATAGCGCACCTCCTTGGACATGGCGCCGATACAGGTCGGCCTCACGCTTTGTCGCCCAGCGGGCGCTGATGAGTCGATGTGCCTTCTCTTCCAGAAGGCCTCAGGTCGGTGATAGGGATGGACGGCGTTCATCCTTTCTAGGCGACGAATCCACGACGAGTGAGTCACCTCGAACGCGCCATAGGGATGCAATCCGCGAGAGGCTAGCGGATGTCCACGGAATGCCTCATCGTTCGGTGGACCAAACATATGCGCATAGCAGAACTTGAACCGCACGAGCGCGACCGGTTCACCAACATCTTCTGCCCCGACCACGCTAGCCGAGGAGCCATCCCAATCTGCCGGAGTTCCCTGGATGTAGTATGCGACAACCAGTCGGTGTTCGTCGCTTAGCACGAGCGGAATCGGCGCGCCCACTGAGGATCTCGGCACGTCTGCTAGTTCTGAGACACGGTCTGATTCGTCTACTTGATACATGTCGAGTCCGGATAACGCCTTGCCGTTCAGCGGCGAGCCCGCCGCACGAGCGATTCGTTGATGTTATACCAATGTCCCTGCGGCGGGATCGTCAGTCTGCAACGGCTTGTTAGCCAGCATCCGGATCTACACCAGAAGTTAGAACGCGAACGACACAAGCGGCCAGTGATGATTCCTGCAGACGATTGAGACTGCGTTGACTTGACTGAAGCCACACCGCTACTCGCGAGAGGGCTCGGAATCGCGGAGCGATACCTGGCCACGGCTTCTTCTTCCAGGGAGCTCTGGCTCGCCATCCTGACAATTCCAGGAATACCGAGTGCCAGGCCAACACCAACGCTTATAGCGCCAACCAGGAGTCCAAGGTGTGCACGGCCATCACCGCCTGCACCACAGCCATCATTCGAACAACTGGCAGAGATACTCGAGACGAATATGGCTAGGCCGCCGATGGCGCCAACTCCAAGAATCGAAAAGCCGGTAATTGCCATCACCTTCCCTGACCTCTTGCGATTCATACGCATCTCACCGGCCGCTAGGGCAAATGGGACTAGTTCGGGGACGGTATGCAAGCGCTGCAAGACCACAGATTCAGAGGGTGTCCTATAGACAGAGCGGCGAATTTATTGTGGAACGGCCAGCCTGCGAAGCATGAGACGGACAAAGCAGAGCTGAATGTCGCAGATACTTGATGCAACTGTTCGCTCGAATTCCTTGGACAGTAGGCGATAGCGGTTTAGCCATCCGAAGG
>OCTA010000161.1_pt1 | contig 64019 bp, 55 predicted proteins | sample 1538991 | NCBI WGS metagenome assembly OCTA01 (sample SAMEA3539302, study PRJEB22396) | soil metagenome | biome: tundra; feature: field; material: soil | place: USA | collected 2010-05 | depth 0.15 m
GAAGCCGAACGGTCAGCTCGCGCAAGGGAGACGTCCGTCGCCGAGGAAGGCCGATCCGCTCGCCCCAATGAGCCAATCGTCGGCGGCGTAGCCCCATCAGCTCACCTGAGGAATCCGTCCCTCAGCGAAGCAGATCAATCGGCTCGCCTGAGAGACGCGTCCCTCAGCGAAGCAGATCACTCGGCTCGCCCGACCGTCGAGCCGCTCAGCGAGGGGAGCCCACGCCTCCACGAAGCCGATCGCCCTATCAGCGCGAGCCATCACCCTGCCCCGCCGAAGGATGCGGCCCTTGGCGAAGCTCGTGACCCTCTCGGCGCGAGAGACCCGGTCATGAGCGAAGCCGACCGCTCCGCGCGCGATCCCCTGCACGTAAGTGATCGGAATCTCGGGCGAAACAACCTGCTCGGTGCTCTCGAGGGGAGCTCTCGTCGAAGCTGGCAGGAAATTTGTGTAACTGGACCGGGTGACATGCCGGAAGGAATCACCCGATGGAATCTACAGCCGTCCTCGTTCTTCACGCGAAGACCAGTGACCGAAGAGCGACACGCGCACTTGGATCGAAGGACACGCGCACTTGGATCGAGGGACAAGCGGATGTCCGTCATGCGATGCGCGTATTTCCATCGAGGGACACGCGAGGATCGCTCCATCGATCCCCGCGCGGGCGACATCGTTGCTCGGTCTTGCTCGGGGCGAGGAACGCAGTGCGGGGATCGTTCGAGAACTCTAGGGTGAAGTGTGGGCGCTCAGGTATTCGGCCAGCGCGAGGACGAGCGGCCCCATCTTCGACTGCTCCGGCATGACCTTCGGCGGGACCCCGAGCTCTTCGAGCGTTCGAGCGCACGTGGGTCCGACGGCCGCGACGACGACACGCGAACTCAACGCGTCGACGAGTGGGCCTCGCAAGCCGAGATCGTCGGCCACTTCGAAGAGATTGCGCGCCTGCACCTGCGTCGTGATGGCGAGCGCGCGGAGCTTGCCGGCGATGAGCGAAGCGACGAGGGCCTCGAGGGGCGCGCGATGTTCAGGGAGGGCCCACGCGTAGGGCTGCACCTCGTGCACGCGCGCACCCCGGGACGCGAGCGCCTCGGGAACGACGCGGCTCGCCCCGCCGTCGTGCACGTAGACGGTCTCGTGGTCACGCACCTCGAGCGCCGCGAGCACGTCGAGGAGCTCCTTCGTCGTGTGGGGCGCGGGCGCCCGAACGTGCGCGGCCAGCCCCTCGCGCTTGAGGACCGCGACGGGCTTGGGGCCTCGGCAGACGACCGTTGCGCGCGCGAGGCCTTCACGGACCGCGGCATCTCGCCCCAGTCCCGATGCGACCGTCATCCACCGGTGCAATCCGACGCCGGTCGCCACCACGACGATGGCGCCGGGGCCGGACAGCGCGTCGACGGCGGCCACCGCCTCGACGGCGCAGTCGCGCTCGACCTCGCGCATGGCGGGCACGCAAACGGGCTCGCCGCCGTGTCGCCGGACGAGCGACGCCAGCTCGCTCTCCATGCGCGACTCGAGGAGCGCGACGCGAGCGCCGTGGAGCGAGTCCCTCCCCTTGCCGGCTTCCATCGCGATGGCAGGCACGCATATCACCGCACGTGGGCGCACGCCAGGACGTGGGACCGCGGGTCCCACGAGCCAGGCGGCCGTCACGCCGAGCGACGCCTCGACGTTCTGCTCTTCGCGTTCGATTCGTGAGCGGGCCAGAAACGTAGAGTAGGATCGCGCTCCGCTCCCGGTTCGTTCGTGGAAAGTGACGTGGGCCCCTTGGCGGAATCGGCAGACGCAGCGGACTTAAAATCCGCGGCCCGTAAGGGTGTCCGAGTTCAAACCTCGGAGGGGCCACAATGGTTTCGCGGCCTTGGCGTCGTGTTCCACGTAATTCGAGCGTAATTCGGGGAGCGGTCCGAAGGGCACGCCGAAGTGGGCGACGTCGAAGACGTGCGCCTCGTTGATGTACCGCTGCGTGGTCGCCAGGTCCGTGTGTCCCCTCGCGAACCGGATCTTGATGATGTCGTCGCCACGGATCGCGCGCCACGTCCCGTACGTATGACGCAAGTCATGGACGTCGAGCCAGCTTGTGCGCCCGCTCGGTCTAGGGGGGGGCCGTACAGTCACGGTCGCGAGGAACGGTGGGCGCCTCCCTCGAGGGAGCGGCGACGAAAGCGACGATGCCTGGTGCCGAAAGTGAATCGCGACCGTTCGCACCCTTTCGGCATCTAGGCTGACCTGCGCCGGGCCAACGCCGCTGCACCCCCACCCTCCACACAAGAGCGCAGCAGCCGGTCGCCGCGCCGCGTCACCTCGCCTGGCGCACGCGATCGTCGTCCGGCGGATTCCAGCGGCGCAGCGAGCGGGAGCTTCGGCTCGAACCTTCGTGAATCTTCGTGAACCCATCGAGCGCGGATGTGCGCCCGTCACGCCAGCGCTCCGATGGCCGATTCGGCCGCCCCGACGAAACGGCGCGTCTCGATGAGCTCCGCCACACGCGCGATGTCTCGGTAGAGGGGGCGGTCTTCGGTCAAGGGAGCGACGAGCGCGCGCACGGCCGCGTGCGCCGCGGCGACGCCCCGGCTTGGCGACAGGGGCGAGCGCTGATCGAGGCCGGCCGCGGCAGTCAGGATCTCGATCGCCAGCGCGTTGCGAACGTTCACGACGACCTGCTCGAACTTTCGCGCCGAGATGCTGCCCATGCTCACGTGGTCCTCTTTCCCCGCGCTCGACGGGATCGAGTCGACGCTCGCCGGGTGGCAGAGCACCTTGTTCTCGCTGACGAGCGACGCGCTGGCGACCTGCGCGATCATGAACCCCGAATGGAGACCGAGGCCCGGCGCGAGGAACGGCGTCAGCCCGGTGGAGAGCGCCGGATTCACGAGCTGCTCGACCCGGCGCTCGCTGACGTTCGCGAGCTCCGCGGCCGCCATGGCCGCGAGATCGAGCGCCAGCGCCAGGGGCTGACCGTGGAAGTTCCCTCCGCTGATCACGTCGGCGCCGCCGTCGTCCCGCAAGAAGACGCTCGGGTTGTCGGTGACGGAATTGACCTCGCGCTCGAGCACGCCGCGCACCCACGAGAGCGCGTCGCGCGAGGCGCCGTGGACCTGCGGCATGCAGCGCAGGCTGTAGGCGTCTTGCACGCGGCCGCAGTCTCGGTGGCTCTCCATGATCTCGCTCTCGGCGAGCATCGTGCGGAGGTTCCGGGCCACAACGGCCTGTCCGGGGTGCGGCCGCGCGACCTGCAGCCGAGGATCGAAGGGGCCGCTGGAGCCCTTGAGGGCTTCGACGCTCATCGCGCCCGCGACGTCGGCCACGCGGCAAAGCTCTTCGGCGTCTAGGAGCGCGAGGGCGCCGGCGGAGGCCATGAACTGCGTCCCATTGATGAGCGACAGCCCCTCTTTCGCCTCGAGGACGATCGGCTGCACGCCGGCCTGCTGCATCGCCTCGGCCCCGGCGACGAAGTCTCCGCTCCCGAAGCGCGCCTCGCCTTCTCCGATCATGGCCAGCGCCAGATGAGCGAGCGGCGCCAGGTCGCCCGAGGCGCCGACCGACCCTTGCGACGGGACGCGCGGATGGACGCCGGCGTTGAGCATCGCGACCAGCACGTCGACGAGCTCCGGGCGCACGCCGCTGTGGCCGAGCGCGAGCACCTGGGCGCGCAGCAGCATCATGCCGCGCACCTGGGCGACGCCGAGGTCGGGGCCGACCCCCGTCGAGTGGGACCTGACGAGGTTCTTCTGGAGCTGCCGCACATCGGCGGCCGAGATGCGGGTCTCGCTGAGCGCCCCGAACCCCGTGTTCACGCCGTAGACGCGCGCGCCCGCGTCGCCCGCCTGGGTGATGGCATCGATGGCGGCGCGCGATCGCGACATGCGGGCCCGGGCTTCGGCCCCAAGCGCAACCGGCCGGCCCCGACGGGCCACGTCTTCGAGAGCTTCGAGAGTCAGGCTCTCGCCCACGAGCACGGGCGGGAGCAAGGCAGAGCGGATGGCCATGGCTGCCACCATCGTCCCACAATAATTCCAGGTAAGCTGGCACGCAGATGAGTCAGATCCTCCGTCTCGCAGCAAACACCATCTGGCCTCTTCTTCGCGCTTACAACACCCGGTTCGAACGCCCCTCGCCGCATCCGTCCTGGGCGCCCGCGCCCCTCCTCAAGCGTCGCGAGCGCACGTTCCCGCCCCTCGGCTGGCCCCGGGAGACCGACTCGCTCTGTCCGCAGTGCGTGAAGGAGGTGCGCGGGGCCATTCTCGACGGCAGCGCCGAGGTCCGGACCCTGGTCGAAGGGCGCCCGGGCGAAGTCCGCGCGCAGATCCTCGAGAAAGACGGCGCGCTCGTCATGACGAAGACCTGCGAGAAGCACGGCGAGTGCGAAGACGTGATCTCGGTCGACCTCCCGTTCACGGCGCGCATCGAGCGCCTCTTTCCGGGTCGCGATTTCGTATCCCCGGCGAGCAAGCTGCGAGACCACGGTACGTCGACCATCAAGTACGGCCGCGGGGCGGTGCTCACCGTCGACCTGACGAACCGCTGCAACATGATGTGCGACCCGTGCTTCATGGACGCGAACCAGGTCGGTTTCGTGCACGAGCTCGAGTGGGAAGAAGTTCAGAAGATCCTCGACGATTCGCTCGAGGTGAAGCCACGCCGGCAGATGAGCGTGCAGTTCTCGGGGGGCGAACCCACGCTGTCTCCGTACTTCCTTCGCGCGATCGGCTACGCGAAAGAAGCCGGCTACTTTTGCGTCCAGTGCGCCACCAACGGGATCGCCTTTGCCCAGGATCCGGCGCTGGCCACGGCGGCGAAAGAGGCGGGCCTGCGCCTCGCGTACCTGCAGTTCGACGGCGTGGGGGAGGAGTCGAACGCGCACCGCAAGGTGGGGAACCTCTTCGAGGTGAAGCTTCGCGCCATCGAGAACCTCCACGCCGCCGGCATCGACGTGGTGCTCGTGGTCACGGTCGTGCGTGGGGTCAACGACGACCAGGTGGGCCAGATCGTCCGCTTCGCGATCGAGAACGCCGACAAGATCACGGTCGTATCGTTCCAGCCGGTGAGCTTCACCGGTCGCGATGAAGACATCTCGGACGCGGACCGCAAGAGCCGCCGCTACACGCTCTCGCACCTCGCGCGCGATCTCCACGACCAGCTCGGCGCCACCGAGCCGATGCGCGATTGGTTCCCGCTCTCGTCGCTCGGCCCGTTCGGCGATCTGACGGACCTCATGCTGGCGGGAAAGACCGAGTGGGGCGCCCTCAAGTGCGGGTGCCATCCCAACTGCGGCATCGGCACCGCGCTCCTCGTGCAGAAGAGGACGCGTCAGATGGTTCCGCTCGCGCAGGTCCTCGATCTCGAGGGTCTCCTCGCCGACATCCAGGAGATCACCGACGCGGCCCAGCCGCGCGTCGTGACAATGGGCGCGCTCGCGGTCGCGCTCTGCCGCCGGTTCGACGCGCGCCAGGCGCCCCCCGGCTTCAGCATCGCGACGCTCGTCCGTCAGTTCCTCAGCCAGACCGGCGCGCGTGGAAGCGAGGTCGGCGCTCATGCGCAGGACGCGGCCGAGTTCGAATGGCGCGTCCTCTTCGTGGCCGGCATGTGGTTTCAGGACCTCTTCAACTACGACTTTCGCCGCACCGAGATGTGCATCATCCCCTACGGCACCCAGGAGGGCGAGATCAGCTTCTGCGCCTACAACACGGGCGTCGGGTGGCGGCAGGTCGTCGAGAAGATGCACGCCTCGGCGACGCTCGCCGACTGGCACCGGACCCGCGGGCGGCACCCCGTCTACGCCAAGAACCAGAAGCTCCCGCTCCCCTCGCCTCGCGGCACGATCCGGCTGCCCATCGTGACCTGAGCTCGCAGGGTCTACGAGGGTCCATGAGGGTCCATGAGCGAGTCGAAGCGCTGCTTCCCCTCGCTCTGAACGAAGGGCGTGAGTAGAGTCCTCGGACTTTGTCCGCACCCAGCCCCGCACCGTGGTTTGGCGAATGGCGCATCGGGCGCGGGCGCGCCGTCCCCACGCTCGCGCTCAGCGCCGCCTCGCTGGCCTTCGTCCTGTCCGACACCCGCGCCGCTCTCTCCACGAACGCGCTCTCCACGAACCAAGCGCCGCCGGTCCGATGGACGGACGAGACACCGGACACGATGGTCGACGACGCGGTCGCTCGGGCGACGTCGCCGGGCGCATCACAGCGCGCCCAGCTCGCGGCGATCGCGACCATCGCGTCGCTGTCCCAGCGTGCGCAAGAGGGTCACGCCCAGAAGGCCCTCGCGCAGATCGGCGCCGCCGCCGATGCCGACGTGCGCGGCGAAGCGGCGCTCCTCGCGCGCACCCGCGCAGGCAACGAGGGCACCGACGACGGCGCGCACGAAGACGAGCAGCTCGGCGTGGTCGACGGGCTCGCCGTCCTGGGCCCCTTCCGCGACACCGGCGGCGGGCTCGACGCGCACGACGGACCCGAAGCGACGGCAGGGGCCTTCGCCGATCTTCACGCGAGATACTCGTGGGGCGCCTACGACGTGGCGTGGCGGCCCGTCCCTCGGGCGTTCGCCGGGGCCGATGGCGTTCCGCTCGACGTCTTCGTGTTCCCGCGGAAAGAGAGCTGCACGTGGATCGCGACGAAGCTCGTCGTGGCCGCCGACCAGAAGCTCGTGGTGCGGCTCTCCGCCACCGGGCAAGCGCGCCTCGTCTTCGACGGGACCGACCTCGGGCGCGACGACGCCGTGCACGAGAGCGCTCCGTTCGATCGCCTCGCCGCCCGCGTGCAGGCCGGAGCGGGCGCCCACTTGCTCGCAGCCAAGGTTTGCGCGGGCGCCCTCGACGACGACGGGCGCGTACGCCTGCGAGTCACCGACGCGAACGGCGCGTGGCCTCAGGGCGTGACGGCGACCGCCGAGCTCTCCGGCTTGCCCGGCGCGGCCCCGGCGAACGGTCCGCCCTCGGCGCGCAAGCCGGCGCCGCGCGCCATCGTCGAGACCGTTGCCACGCCGCTCGGGCGCGCCCTCGCCGCCCCCGCGACCGACGTCGAGTCACGCACGCAAGTCGCCGTGCTGCGCACCCTGGGCGGCGCCGACGACCTGCGGAGCCCGCGCGCCCCCGGCCTCCTCGCTTCGCTGGCCGACGGGGCCATCGACGCCGATCACCTCGCGCTGGCCGCCTGGATCGCGCCGAGCGGAGCCAACCGCAGCGGGTGGCTCAATCGCGCTCGCGAAGCCTCCACGGGCGATGCCCGCACGCACGCCTTCGTCGAGCGGCGCCTGGTGGAGCGGCACGTCGAGGCCGGCCTCACCGACTGGGCGGTCGCCACCATCCTCGGCGCGAAGATCGACGCGGCAACCGACGCGGAGGCCGCGCTCCTGGCGTCGGAGGTCGACGGCGCGCTCGGCACGGAGGTCTTGCGGCGGCGCGCGATTGCGCGCCTCGACGCCGTGGCGCGACGAGACGCGAACGCGCCGACCACGCTGCTCACGATGCTCGCCGACTACCTCGGGCCCTACGATCCGAAGCGCTCCGCCGAGGTGCGCGAACTCCTCGCGCGGCGCGGAGAGGTCGGCGACGATCGCGTGGTCGCGACCGAAGCGCTGGGCCGCGCGGGGCTCATCCCTGTCGCTCGGCGAGCCCTCGCCGGCGGCATTAGCGACGCGGACGAGGCGCTCACCGTGGCGCAGGCCGTGGCGCGCTCGGGAGCGCACGACGAGGCACGGGCCATGTTCGAGCAGCTGGCCCGCTGGGCTCCGAACCGCGCGGCGGTGTGGGCGGGTCTCGCGCAAGAGACCAGCGCCGCCGCTCCTGCGCCCCAGCGCGACGAGGCGACTGCGATCGAGCTGCGCCGCGCCCGCGAACTCGACCCGGGCGAGGTGCGCTATCGCGCCGAGCTGGCGCTGCGCATCCGCTCGGCCACGGCAAACGGCGCGGCGGGTACCGCCGACGAACCGCACGACGACGAGAAGTACCTGGTGCCCTCGCCGGCGATCCTGGCGCGGCGGCAGGGCATCGCGCCCGGGCCCGAGGCGCCGAACGTGGCCGATCGTGAGCTCCACTGGCTGCGCGCGGTGGTGATGCATCCCGACCGCCGCGTCTCCGAGCTGGTGCACTACGCGCGCGAGATCGTGATCCCGCCGCGCACCGAAGAAGAGCTCTACGAGGACGTGCCCGCCGAGGGCGACCTCACGGAGATCGTGCGGGCGCGCGTGCATCGCAAAGACGGCAGCACCGCCTTTCCGGTCGAGGAGGCCAGCGACGACGCGCGCCCCCGCATCCGCTGGCCAGAGCTCGCGCCCGGCGACGTGGTCGAGGTGGCGTTCCGTTCGTGGACGGGCGGGCCCGTCGGCGGCCGAGGCGACCCGCCGTTCTTCCGCCTCGACTACGCCGGCGGCCAGGCGACGCACCCGGTCCTCTACAACGAAGTGGTGGTCGAGTCGCCGCGCGACCGCCCGATCTACGTCGACGTCGTCAACGGCAAGTCCGACCGGCGCGACGAGCACGACGAAGGCGCCGCCCACGTCGTCCGCCTCGTCTGGGACCGGCCCGTCAACATTCCCGACGAACCCCTCGCGCCGCCGCTCAGCGAGATTATTCCCACGCTGGTGCTCTCGACGTTCAAAGACTGGGACGCCTTCCGCGCGTGGTACGGCGAGGCGGTCCGCGGCTTCACCGAGCCCGACGCCCAGGTGCGCGAGCTCGCCGCCAAGCTCACCGCCGGCAAGGCCACGCGCGAGGCGCGCCTGCAGGCCCTCTTCAACTTCGTGGCCGATGACATCCGCTACGTGAACTACGTGAGCGGCGAGTGGTGGTTGCCGAACCGCCCGCAGCAGCTCCTGGCCCGGCGCGAAGGCGACTGCGACGACAAGGCGCTCTTGCTGATCACGCTCCTCAAGGCCGTGGGGATCGACGCCCAGGAGGTCATGGTGCAGACGCGGCTGACGGGGCAGCCTTCGGTCGTCCGCGCGCGGGGCGCGGCGATCCCGCTCTTCGATCATGGCATCGCGTTCCTTCCGGGGCCGAACGGGGGCACCTACCTCGACGCGACGAGCCCCCAGTCGCGCCTCGGGCCGCTGCCATCGATGGACGCGCGCGCGGTCGCGCTCCGCCTCGACGGTCCCGCCGAGATCGTCGAGCTCCCGTCGAGCACCCCCGAAGAGCACGGCGTCGACGCGACCTGGACGCTCGGCCTCAAGCCCGACGGCAGCGCGGATCTTCAGGGCGAGGAGCACGCGACGGGCGACGACGCGTTCTGGATGCGCACCTACCTCACCGAGCCCGGAGCGCGAGCGCAGTGGGTCGAAGAGCACCTCGTCGGGCCTTGGTTTCCTACGGTCGAAGTCGACAAGAAGGTCGACTTCGAGGGCGACCTGCCGCGCGGCTCGGCCATCGCGCGCTGGCGCGCGCGGTCGAGCGGTCTCGCGCGTCACGAGGGGCTAGAGCTCGTCGTGCCCCTCTCTCCGTCCCAGACGCTGGCGTCCCAGCTCGCGCCGCTCGTGAAGCGCACGCTGCCGGTGTGGCTGCCGCCCAACGTGGCGCCACGCAAAGAATCGAGGACCATCCGCGTGGTCGCGCCGCCCGGCTACGCGTTCGAGGCGCTGCCTGCGGGCGGCGACGAGAACAACGGCGCCTTCGGCCGCGCGCACCTCGAGCTGGCGCGCGATCCGCGCAACGCGAGCGCCATCGTCGTGAAGCGCACGGTCGTCTTCGACCGGAGCGTCATTGTGGTCGACGACTACCCCAAATGGCGCGCCTGGGTGCAGCGGGTCGATGCCCTCATGCACCGGACGGTGCGCCTCGTCCCCGCGGCGCCGGCCGCCACCGCGGCGCGAGGTGCGCGATGAGATCGCGAGCTTCCCGGCTCGGCTCGGCGTTTGCCGCGTTCGCTGCCCTCGCGGCGTGCGCCGGCCCGCCTGCACGCACGCCGGCCGTCGCGCGCGAAGCGCTCCCGCACGCCTTCGCCGAGGCCTTCCGCATCGACGCGACGGGCGCGCCCCACGACGCGGTGAAGGCGTACCTGGAGGTCACCCGCGCGGCCGCGCCGGCCGACGGCGATCCGTGGCAGGTAGCGACCCTCGAAGCCTCCATCGACGCCCTCGACGCTCGGTTCATGCCTTCCCTCGGTTCCGGCGCCCGCGACGCAGCGCTCGCGTACCGCACGATCGACGCGCCCGCGATCGCCGACGGCCTCGGGCACGCGGCCGACGAGGCCCGAGGTCCGTTCGCGCGGGGCCTGCTCGCGCGCGGGCTCGCGCGCCTCGCCGAGCGACGCGGCGACGCGGCCGAAGCCGAGAAGCAGCGCGCGGCCAGCGGCTGCGTGCGCGAAGCGCTCGTCCTCGGGCCGGTCACGTGGGCGGCGGTGACGGGGGTCGACGAGCCCGACGCTCTCGATCGACCGGACGCGCCCATCCCGGCGGCCATTCCCGTCGCCGGGCCTTTTCGCGTCGAGGCGCATCCCCTGCTGGCGAAGGCCCAAGGGTGCGCCGTGGGTCTCTCGCAAGAGAGCTGGCGGCCCGGCGTTCGTGACGTGATCGTCGACGTCGACGTCCCCCGCTCACAGACGGTGGGGCTCGTCTTGCGCGCCCACGGAGCGGCGGTGCTGCGCGCCGGAGGCCTCGTCGTCGCGCGCCGTCCGTTCGAGCTCGGCGACGGTGAGGCCGCGCGCTTCGTGCAGGTCTCGGCGACCGAGGGGCCGCTCCGGCTGGTCGCCCGCGTCGGCACCGCGAAGGAAGACGACGCCGTCGAGCTCGACGCCTTCGGCGAAGACGGGGCGCCGCTCCGGTCCCATGCGCCGGGCGTGGGACCGGCTCCAACGGCTCGATCCACGGCGACGCTCGCACCCGAGGTCGCGCGAACCCGCGGCGCGGCCGACGTGGCCGGGGCGGCCGACGCGGCGACCCGCGCCGACCAGACCTTGCTCACCGCCGCCGCGGCGATCGCCTCGGGCAGCCCCCGCGAAGCCGAGCGCATGCTCTGGGGAATCGCCGATCGTGCCGACTCCCGTCCCGACGTGGCGCTCGTCTACGGACGCGCAGTGGAGACGGCCCTCGACCTCTCGCCTGCGACGCGCGCAGAGCGAGGGCGAAGCGCGTACGAGCGCGTCCTCGACATGTGGCCGGCCAGCTGGGAAGCGACCATCGCGCACGCCGTGCTCGCAGGCGCCCGACGAGGCCGCGAAGAGGCGGGCATCGAGGCGCTTCGCGATCTCGACACCGTCCGGGCCAAGGCCGCCGCAGGCGCCGGGGTCGCGTCGCCGCTGCTCGACGCCTTCGAGGCGATCACGAGCGGCGACGACCACCTCTTCGATCGCGCCCATGCCGCGCTCGATAGAGCGAAGGCGCCGCTGGCCGGTACGGCGCTCTTCGCCGATGCCCTCGAAGCCGCCTCCCCGGAGGTCGGCACCGACCGCGTCGCGACGGCCTGCGACCCGGGGCGAGCCTCGTCGAAGGACACACTCGATTGCCTCGACGCCCTCCGCAACACGGGAGACCGCGCGGGAGAGTGGCGGGAGCTCTCGCGGCTGCGCACCTTGCTCGGAGCTCCCGCGCGATACCTGGCGCTCGAGCTCCGCGACGGGGCCACCGACCTCGCCGTCGCCAACCGGGCCTTCGCCGCGATGTCTCCGGCCGAGCGAACGATGACCGGGTTCGCCCTCTTGACGCTCCACCCTCACGACGACCTGGGGCCTCCGTCGACTCTCTTTGCGCCGTGGCTGCTCCCGGCATCCGACACCCGAGCGCGCCTGATGCAGCTCGCCGCCACGGCGCGGGACGCGCCGGGCTCGATCGCGCCGCTCCTGCACGCGGGGGGCGAAGACCCGACGGGCGATCTCGACGCGACGGCGGAGCGCCTCGCCGCAACGGACCGCGCGCAGCCCTTGATGCCGAACTCGGCGACCGCGATCCTCGCCCACCTCGAGCGCTACGAGATCACGAACGACGGCCTCTTGCACTGGCTGCTCTTCGACGTGCGCCGGGTGAGCGGTACGACCGACGTCGAAGAGAACGCCCAGGCCGCGGCCCCCGCGATCTGGGGGCGCGCCGCGATGCGCGCGCTCCGCCGGCGCATCCTCAAGAAAGACGGCCGCATCCTCGAGCCCGATCGCACGCCGCGCGCGTCGCAGGAGCACGCGGATCTCTCGCAACTGGAGCAGGGCGACGCTGTGGAGGCCGTCTACGAGGGGTGGTCCTCCCCGGGCGACACCGGCGATCTCGGGATCGATAGCCCCGACTTGCTGCCCGAGCGCACGGCCGTTCACGACGCGACCATCGAGCTCCGGAGCCCGGCGAGCCTTCGGGGCGCGATCTGGAGCCACCCCCTGCTGGGCAAGCCCGTCGAGAGCGCCGCCGGCGATACTCGCGTGCTCACCTGGCACCTCGCCGAACAGTTCGCGCGCCGCGTCGAAGACGGCGTTCCGAAGATGGACCGCAACGTGGGCGTGAGCTTCTCGACGGCCCAGTGGGGCAGCGTCGCGCGCGCCCTGCGCGAATCGATCGCGGCCCTCGACGAGCACGACCCGGAGATCGCAGCCTGGGCGCGCGACGCCGCGGCGACGTCGATCGGAAAGACGGCGCGCGACACGGTCAACGCGGTGGTCATCGCGGCGGGCAAGGCCCTGCGGGAGGCCGACTCGGGGACGCTCAGCGACTTCGGCGGAGGGATCGCGCCGGTGCAGGCGCAGACGGCGCGCACGTCTCTGGCCTCGCATGACGGCAGCCGCTCGTGGCTGATCCTGCGCAGCCTGCGCGAGCTCGGCGTTCCGTGTGATCTCGTCGTCGCAGAGAACGACCCGTTCAGCGCCGACCCGGCGTTCCCGCCCCACTTCGGGCGGTTCCTGCACCCGCTCGTCGTCGCGCACCTGCCAGGCGCCTCCCCCGCGGCCGCCGGTGCCGACGGCAAGCTTCCGGCGCCGGCAGTCGAAGACGTGTGGATCGATGCCGACGTGGCCGGTCCGCCCCTTCCGGCCGGCCGCGTGTCGCCGGAGCTTCGCGGGCGGCTCGCCCTGCGCGCCGACGGGACGATCGCCCCGCTCCCCGCGGTCGGAGCGCGCGAAGACGAGCGCGACGAGGTCGACGTGCGCCTCGCGCTCGACGCCCAGGGCGACGCTCGCGGAACCTTCGCGGTCGTCTTGCGGGGGCGCGACGCACAAGAGCTCTCCGAGGCGCTCTTTCGCACGGTCGGCGCCGAGCGGCAGCGGGCGCTGCGCGACGTCGTGCTCGCGTGGCTGCCCTGGGCGAACGTCGACGACGTTCAGCTCGCGTCCACCGAGGGGAGCTGGCAAGTCAGCCTGCGCGCCGAGGTGAGCGTGAATGGATACGCCCAGCTGCAGCCCGCGAAGACGCCGTCGGCTCCCCGGCTCGGCCTCTTGCCGGGGCTGGACACGCTGCACTGGGCCTGGCCGCGGGCGCGCGTCTCGAGCCTCGCCGCCACCTTCGCCTCCCGAGCCGGTCGCGAGAGCGCCCTCGCGGTCGGGACCGCGGTTCAGTACCACGTGCACCGACGGGTCGACCTGCCCAAGGGGGCCCGCGTCGCGCGGATGCCCGGGCCCCTCGAGGTGAAGGCGAAGCTCGTCGACGCATCGCGCAAGATGACGGTCACGGGCGACGGAGGCGTCATCGAAGACGACTTCGTACTCGACGTGGTCACGGGGACCATTCCACCGGCCGAATACGACGCCTTCGTCGCAGGCGCCCACGCGGCCGACGACGGGTTCCTTGCGGCCGTCCGGGTCGCGATCCCATGAAGCCTTGATGGACCCGCGTCTTTTCATTACCTTGCGCCGCTCGGCTCGCCGCAGGATAGTTTCGGGGGCCTGCCTGGGCGGCCTCTCGGCCAACCCGGCAACCGCGGCGGCCCCGACGGCGGGCGCGACGCGGGCAATTTGGCGGACTTGAAAGAGGCGCACCATGAGCGGCCATTCGAAATGGGCCACCATCAAGCACAAGAAGGGCGCTCTCGACGCAAAGCGCGGGAAGCTCTTCACGAAGCTCATCAAAGAGCTGACGGTTGCCGCGCGCATGGGCGGCGGCGATCCCGCGGGTAATCCCCGCCTTCGCAAGGCCATCCTCGACGCCAAGGGCCAGTCGATGCCCAACGACACGATCAACCGAGCCGTGAAGCGCGGCACGGGCGAGCTCGAAGGCACCTCGTACGAAGAGATCATGTACGAGGGCAGCGGTCCCGCCGGCACGCTCTTCCTCGTCGAGTCGATGACCGACAACCGAAACCGCACGGTCGCCGAGATCCGCAAGATCTTCGAGAAGAACAACGGCGTCATGGGCTCGGCAGGCGCCGCCGCGTGGGCGTTCGAGCGCAAGGGCCTCATTGTCCTCGGCAAAGAAGCCACCGAAGACCAGCTCATGGAGATCGCCGTCGCCAATGGCGCCGACGACTACACCGACGCGGGCGACGAGTGGCACCTGACGACGCCGTCTGACGCGCTCAACGTCATCGTCGACGCGCTCGAGAAGGCCGGCATCAAGGCCAAGTCGAGCCAGCTCGCCTCGGTTCCGAAGGTCAAGAAGGCCCTCGAGGGCCGCGACGCGCAGGTCGCGATGAATCTCGCCGAAGCGCTCGACGACCACGACGACGTGCAGAACGTCTTCGCCGATTTCGACGTCTCCGACGAAGTCCTCGCCAGCCTCGAAGGCGCGAGCTAGCGGCAATGCCGGTCGTGCTCGGGCTGGATCCGGGCACGCGCCACTTCGGGTGGGGCGTCGTCGAGCGGCGGGGGACGCGCCTCATCCACATCGCGCACGGCATCGCGCACACCGACGAGAAGACGTCGATCGCCACTCGGCTCGTTGCGATCGAAGTGGCGCTGATCGAGGTGCTACGTACGCACACGCCCGACGAGGCGAGCGTCGAGGCGCTGTTCTTCGCGAAAGACGCGTCGGCTGCAGCCAAGCTCGGCCACGCGCGCGGGGTCGCCTTGCTCGTGTGCGCCCGGGCGGGCGTCGACATCTACGAATATGCGCCGGCGCGCGTGAAGCTCGCGGTCGCGGGGCACGGTCGGGCTGAAAAATCGCAGGTCGCCCAGATGGTGCGCGTCGTGCTCGGGCTGGCCACGGCGCCGAAGGCCGACGCCGCCGATGCCCTCGCGCTCGCCATCGCCCACCTGCAGCACGTGCGCCTACGCGTCTGACGCGGCGGCCCATGCAATATTCTGCGGGCCCCACGCGTCCAAGCAGGGTAAAAGCCCGCTCGAGCCCCCCGATGCGCCGCCTGACCTCGTCGATCTTCGCCGCCGCGCTCCTCTGCTGCGCGGTCTTCTACGCGGACGCGGGGCTGGCGCAGCCCGCAGGGGCCTCCCCCGCCCCCGCGCCGGTCGCCGCCGCCGCGGCGAACACGACGCAAGCGGTCGACAGCGTGCAGTCGTTCTACGACAAATCGACCACCTTCAAGAGCGACTTCCAGCAGAAGTTCTGGGTCAAAGCTTACAATCACGAGAAGACGTCGAGCGGTCACGTCACCTTCGCCAAGCCCGGCAAGATGGAGTGGGTCTACGACGACCCGAAAGACAACCGCGTCGTCTCCGACGGAAAGATCATTCGGGTTTACGAGGCGAGCAACAAGCAGATGTTCGAGCAGCCGGTCGACTCGACCCAGTACCCGGCGGCGCTCTCGTTTCTCACCGGCACCGGCAAGCTGACCGACAACTTCGACTTCCAGCTCTTCGCGGGCGCCGACATGAAGTTCCCCGGCGGGTTCGTTCTCGTCGGCGCGCCGAAGCAGCCGACCGCAGCTTACTCGAAGGTCCTCTTTTACGTCGACGCGGCGACCTCGCAGGTCCGGCGGGTCATGGTGATCGACGGCCAGGGGAACCGGAACCGCTTCGACTTCGTGAGCCCGCGGGTGAACGAGCCGGTAGCCCCGACCCAGTTCACCTTCACGCCACCGCCGGGAACGTCCATCGTTCGGCCGTGAGCGCGACGAACGAGCGAACGAGCGGACGAGCCAATTCAGGCTCGAGCGACGATTGAAGCAGCGGCGCTCCCTCACGCACGTCGGCGGCGCGGTACGGACCGTCGGCGACGCGCGCATCGCGACGAAGCTGGCCGAAGCGCTCGACGTCGAGCCCGCGCCGGAGCCGCGTGACGACGGCGTCGCCGACGACGATCCGGACCGCGTGCACGTGCACGGGTTTCACACCTACCCGGCTCGCATGCACCCGACCACGGCCGCGCGCCTCGTGCGCGCTTCGACCACCGAGGGGGCGCTGGTCCTCGACCCCTTCTGCGGCTCGGGGACGGTGCTGATCGAAGCGATGATCGCCGGCCGGCGCGGCGTGGGGACGGACCTCAACCCCCTGGCGGTGCGGCTCGCCACGCTCAAGACAGCCCGGCTCGACGCCATGGAGCGCGACGCGATCTCGAAGGGCGCTCGCGCGGCGGCCGCCTTTGCCGACGATCGGCGCAAGCGGCGCGCAGGCGCGACGCGGCGCTACCCCCAGGAAGACGTCGCGTCGTTCGATCCCCACGTTTTTCTCGAGCTCGACTCGCTCCGCTCGGCCCTGCCGAGCCTCGACCTCGCGCCCCGGGTCCGTGGAGCCCTCGAGCTCGTCCTCAGCGCGATCCTCGTGAAGTTGAGCCGGCGCGCTTCCGATACGGCCTCGGGCGCCGCTCCGCGCGAGCCTCGAAGGCTGGCCGCGGGGTACCCGTCGCGCCTCTTCGTCAAGAAGGCCGACGAGCTGGTCCAGCGCGTCGCCGCGCTCGAAGCGCTCCTGCCCGCAGGCGCGTCCGCCGCGCGCGTCGAGCTCGACGACGCCGCTCGCCTCAAGACGATCGCGGCGGCCACGATCGACGCGGTCGTGACCTCGCCCCCGTACGTCGCCACCTACGACTACATCGAACACCACGCGCTTCGCCTTCGCTGGCTCGACCTCGACGCCCGCGCGTTTGCGGCCGGCGAGATCGGCTCACGGCGTCGCTACGGCCAGCTCGGCGCGCGCTCCGCGAGAGAAACGTGGTCGCGCGAGCTCGGCGCCGCCTTGCGCGCCATCTCGCGCGTGTGCCGCAAAGGCGCGCCCGTCGCGCTCGTCCTCGCCGACTCGGCCGTACAGGGCGAAGCGCTGCGCGCCGATGCTCTCGTCAACGCCGTGGCCGACGACGCCGGGCTGGTCGTGCTCGCGCGGGCCTCGCAAGCGCGACCGCATTTCCATGGGCCCACGGCGTGGGCTTTCAAAGACGCGCCGCGCGCCGAGCACGCGATCGCCCTCGAGAAGCGATGACGCCGGATCGCCTCTCGCGCCGCCCTTCGGTCCGTGCCAGGGACGCATAGCCGTCATGCCCCTCGTTGTCTTCGAAACTCCCGCCGCGCCCCCGCTCGGCGTATCGGCTCCCGATGGCGGCCGCCTCGTCGACGTTTGCGACGAGCGAAGCGCGTGCATCCCCTTCTCGTGCCGAAGCGCGAGCTGCGGCACGTGCAGGATCGAGGTCCTCGAAGGCGCGGAGCTCCTCGACCCTCCCCGGGACGACGAGGTCGACGTCCTCGAGATCTTCGGCGACGACCCGTCGCGCCGCCGCCTGGCGTGCCAGGTGCGCTTTCGCGGCGGCGAAGGGGTCCTGCGCGTTCGCCCCTGCGACGACTGAGCTACTTGTGCGCCAGGATCCAGTCGGCCACGCCGGCCGCGATCGGGCGCCACTCGATCTCGTTCAGGGTCTCGTGGAAGAGCCCTTCGAGCGGTACCCAGGTCTTGTCGGCGCTGCTGGCCGCGTCGAAGAACTGGCGCGCCCGCTCGATCTTGGCGATGCGGTCGGCCGTGCCCATGAACTCGTAAAGGGGCATCGTCATCGCCCCGGCGCGGGCGATCGCGCTGTCTTGCGCGGCCTCGCTCTCATTGAACCACCGCGAGTTCGCGTTCTTGAAGACGAGCGGGTCCTTGTCGTGTGCGCGGGCCCGCGCGGCGTCGTGCGTGACGTCCCGACCGCGCAGGCCGTGCGGCATCCCCACGCGCGGCAGGAGGCGCGACGCGACCTTGCCGGCGACTCTCTGCACTGACGGGACGCGGTGCGCGACGCCGAAGAACGGCGAGCTGAGAACGAGAGCGCGCCAGCTCGACGGGTTCGCCAGGGCGAAGGTCGCGGCCACCAGCCCGCCGAAACTGTGGCCGAAGAGGATCCGCGGCGCCGGGGGGACCTTCTCGTCGATGAGCGCCGTGAGCTCCGCCACGTCGTCGTGGTACTCGGAGAAATGCTTGCAATAGCCTCGCTGCCCCTCAGCGTGGCCGTGACCGCGCATATCGATGGCGACGGTCGCGATTCCCCGCTCGGCCCAGAAGTCGGCGACGTGCGCGTAGCGGGCGCCGTAGTCCGCGTACCCGTGGAGCAACCCGACCACGACCTCCGGCGCGGCCGCCGGCAGCGTCGCGTTGAAGTAGAGCGACGGGCCCGGCGTCTTTCGTCGAGCCAGCCTTCCTTCGTCGTGGCGAGTGGTCATGGGGGGGCCTCCGTGCCCAGGGTCATCCTAGAACAAGCGTCGGCGTGGCGAAACGCGTCCGACCCTCGTCGGGCGGGGGAACGAGGGCGTGCGAGAGCAACTTGATGACGCTCTGACAGCCGGTCAAGACGTCGACGGGAGGGTGACTTCGCTATCCGTGGCCGGCCATGTGCTTGCCGATGGTCGCCACTTCGGCCGAGGCGATGGGCGTCTCGTAGACCATGCGGCCCCCGCTGATGACGAGGATGCGGTCGGACAGCGCGAAGATCTCGTCGAGATCGGCGCTGATGAGGAGAACGGCGACGCCGCTGTTTCGCGCTTCGAGGAGGCGCGTTCGAATGAACGCGACCGCCGCGAAGTCGAGCCCGAAGCACGGGTTGGCCACGACGAGAACCCGCGGCTCGCCCTGAAGCTCGCGCGCTAGCACCGATCGCTGCACGTTGCCGCCCGAGAGACGCGCCATCGCCGTGTCGACCGACGGCGTCTTGATCTTGAACGCGCTCACGCACTCGGCCGCGTGGCGCCTCAGTGCGTCGCGCCGCACGAGCCAACCCCAGAGCGTGAAGGGCGGGCGGTCGTACCCGCGGAAGCCGATGTTCTCCGAGACGCTCATGTTCGACACACACGCGTTCCGGAGTGGCTCCTCGGGCAAGCACCGCATCTTGGCCGTGCGCGTCTCCTCGCGCGTGGCCGTGTAGCGGACGCCGTTCACGCGCATCTCCCCGCCCGCGAGCTCGCGCTGCCCGGCGATCACTTCGAGGAGCTCGTCTTGCCCGTTGCCCGAGACGCCCGCGATCCCGACGATCTCTCCGGCCTTGACCTGGAGGGAGATCCCGTCGAGCACGCCGATACCGCGATCGTCGACCGCACGAATGTCGTGGAGCGAGAGGCGCACGTCTCCGAGCTCGAGCTCCGCGCGCGACGACGACGCGCGCGGCACCTCGCCGCCGACCATCATGGAAGCCATGTCGGCCGTCGTGAGGTCCTTGACCAGCCCCTGGCCGGCGACCCTCCCTCGGCGCAAGACCGTGACCTCGTCGGCGAAGCTCGTGACCTCGCGGAACTTGTGCGTGATCATCAAGATGCTGATCTCGCGCGCGTGCGCCATCGCGCGGAGCATGCCGAGCACCTCGTCGGCCTCCGATGGCGTCAACACGCTGGTGGGCTCGTCGAGGATGAGGATGCGGTTGCCGAGGTACAGCTGCTTCAGGATCTCGAGCTTCTGACGTTCGCCGGCCGCGAGCGATCGCACGACGCGCGAGGGGTCGATCTGGAAGGGCATGCCCGCCATGAAGGCGCGCAGCCCTTCGCGCTCCTTGTTCCAGTCGATGACGAGCGGCACGTCGGCCCGGGCCATGACCAGGTTCTCGGCCACGGTCATGTTCGGGACCAGCGTGAAGTGCTGGTAGACCATCCCGATGCCGTGGGCCTGGGCCGCGCGGGTCGACTCGATCTTCACCGGCGCGCCGTCGATGAGAATGCGGCCGGCGTCGGCGGGCTGGTAGCCCATGATGCACTTGACGAGGGTGCTCTTGCCCGCGCCGTTCTCGCCGAGCAGCGCGTGAAAGGTCCCCGGCGGCAACGTGAGCGACACGTCTTCGAGGACCACGAGCGACCCGAAGCTCTTGGCGATGCCCTCGGCGGCGAGCTGCGGCGGCGCCCGCGGCGGACCCTTCACCGGGACGATCGGCACCCGCGGAACCGAATCGGCGTCGCGAGGCGCGCCGTTGGTCGAGATGGCCGCGCTCATCGGGCCACCGTCAGCTCGGCGGGCTGGCCCGGCAATCTCCGGCTGGCGGAGCTCGTGGCGATCATGATGCCCAGGGTGAGCACGTAGGGAACGGCGTTGAAGAGCTGGTATCCGGAGCTCACGCCCACCGATTGCAGCGCGGGCCCGAGCGCGCTCGATGCGCCGAAGAGCAGGGCCGCCCACAGGCAGCGCACCGGGTTCCACTGCGCGAAGATGACGAGCGCCACGGCCATGAGCCCCTGGCCGCTCGAGAGACGCTCGTTCCAGCTACCGGGATAGAAGAGCGAGAGGAACGAGCCCGCGACTCCTGCGAGGAATCCGCCGCAGGTCGTCGCGATCGCGCGCACCGTGTTCACCCGGTACCCCATCGACCTTGCCGCGTCGGAGCTCTCGCCGACCGTACGGAGCACGAGACCCCAGCGGGTTCGCGCCAGCAAGAACGCAATCGCCGGTGCGAGCAGCAGGCCCACGACGAAGAGCGCGTTGATCTGGAGCGCCGAGCGCACCTCGGGGGAGCTCGACCAGAATCCGAGGTCGATGGCCGGAAGCTTCGTCGCGCTCGGCTGGATGAACGGCTTGCCGAGGAAGAATGCGAGGCCGGTTCCGAGGGAGATGAGGGCGATGCCGATCGCGACGTCGTTCACGCGCGGGAGGCTGCAGAGCCAGCCATGGAGGGCGCCGAGGACGGAGCCCACGAGTCCGGCCACGAGGACGCCCAGCCACGCCGAGCCGCTGTAGTAGGAGATGGCGTAGGCGCTCATGGCGCCCATCACGAGCGTCCCCTCGAGGCCGAGGTTCACGCGCCCGCTCTTCTCGGTGAGGCACTCGCCGAGGCTCACGAAGAGGAACGGCGTGCCGATGCGCACTGCGCCCGAGGCCACCGCGAGGGGGACGCCCCAGACGCCGATTCCGGTGACGTCGGCGACGGGATCGATCGCGCTCATCATATGGCCTCCGGGGTCGGGCCGCGGACGGCGGAGCGAACGACTCGCTCCTCGCGTGGACGGAAGATGGCGAAGCGCCCGTAGAGGGTCTCGCTCGCGAGGATGACGACGAAGAGGATGCCTTGGAGAACGGCGACCGTGGCGTCGGGCAGGTGATCGACGCGCTGGAGGAGTCCATTGCTGGCGCCGATGCCTCCGAAGAGCAGCGCGACCGGGATGATGGCGAGGGGCTCGTGCTGGGCCATGAACGAGACGAGGATCCCGGTGTAGCCGTAGCCCGTGACGAGCGAGGCGTTGGCCCGCCCGTGCACCGCCGCGACTTCGGCCATACCCGCGAGGCCGGCCGCGCCGCCGCCGAGCACCGCGGCGATGATCATCATCCGCCGCACGGGGAGACCGCACAGCATCCCTGCCCTCAGGTTGCCGCCGGCGATCGCCGCGCCAAAGCCGAACACGGAGCGCATCATCAGCACGTGGGCGATGACGCAGGCCACCAGCCCGAAGACGAGACCCCAGTGCACCTCGAGGCCGGGGATCGATTGCAGCATGTCTTCGGCCGGGATCGCCCGCGTCGACGGCTTGTTGAGGCTGGTCGGGTCGCGCATCGGTCCCTCGACGAAGTAGCTGAGGAGCGCGATCGCGATGTAGTTGAAGAGCAAGGTGCTGATGGTCTCGTTGACCCCTCGGTACGCGCGCAAGGCGCCCGAGAAGCCGACCCAGGCGCCGCCCGCAGCGATGCCCGCGACGGCCATGGCGACGGTGACGAACCACGGGGGCATCGCCCCGCACGCGAGCCCGCAAGTGATCGAAGCGAGGCCGCCGATGACCATCGCCCCCTCGCCGCCAATGACCATGAGCCCGAGCCTCGCCGGGATGGCGGTGCAGAGCGCCGTGAGCATGAGTGGCGCCGCGCGGAGAAGCGTGTTCTGCACCGAAAACGAGGTGCCGAACGAGCCCCGGTACATCTGGTAAAAGACGTCGAACGGGTCGGCCCCCGCCAGCGCCACGAAGGCGCCGAAGAGGGCCATCGACGCGAGCAGCGCCCCCGCCCGAATGAGCACGGCCTCGGCGGCCGCCCGGTTCACGGAATCGACCCCTTCACGCCTTCGACGAGGTACGCCATCTTCTCGAGGTTCACGTCGGTCTGAACCATGGCGGCGCCCGGCGCGATGATCTGCTTGCCGGCGTTGTCGCTGAGCGGACCCTTGAAGATGACGAGCGAGCCATCGGTGAGCGCCGCCTTGGCCGCGTCGGCCTTCTTCTTCGCGTCGCCGGACACGGCTACGCCGTAGGGCGACATCTTGATGAACCCCTCTTTGAACCCACCGCGCTCGAGGTGCGGCATGTGGTCGAAGAGATGGCCGGTCTTCATCGCGGCGACGTACTGCGTGTAGACCTGTCCCCAGTTCCATTCGGCGCCGGTCAAGTAGCCCTTCGGTGCGAGCGGGGCCTGGCTGGCGTGATAGCCGGTGACGAAGATCCCCCGCTTCTCGGCCTGCTCGACGATGATCTTCGGCGAATCGACGTGCATCGTGACGACGTCGACCCCTTGATCGGCGAGGCTGTTGGTGGCGTCGGCCTCTTTCTTGGGCTCCGACCAGTCGCCCGTGAAGATGACGGCGGTCGTCACCTTGGGGTTGACCGAACGGGCGCCAAGGGTGAACGCGTTGATGTTCCGCAGCACCTGGGGGATCGGCTTGGCCGCAATGAAGCCGAGCTTGTTCGTCTTCGTGGTCATCCCGGCCACGATCCCCGAGACGTACTGCGCCTCGTCGATGTAACCGAAGTAGCTGCCCGCGTTCACGGGGTGCTTGGTGGCGTCGTAGAGGCCGCCGCAATGCAGGAACGTGACGTCGGGGAACTTCTTCGCTTCGACGAGGATGTGCGGATCGAAGTATCCGAACGAGGTCGGGAAGAGCAGCTTCGCGCCGTCGAGGCTGACCATGCTCTGCATCGTCTTCTGCGCGTCGTCGGTCTCGGGGACGTTCTCCTCCTCGCGGATCTTGACGCCGGGTAGCTTCGAGACGACGAGAGCGCCCTCGTGATGCGCCTGGTTGTACCCGTAGTCGTCCTTCGGGCCGACGTAGATGAACCCCACCGTGAGCGTGTCGTCAGCGGCGGGGGAGCCGCTGGCGCTGCCGGCGGCCGATGGGGCCGCGCTCTCCTGGTTCTTGCTGCAGCCGAGCCCCATGAAGAGGGCCAGGGCGCCAAGAACAACCTTCGACATGATGACGGCATGACGCCGCCGTTCGCTCTTCATAGGGGACCTCGCGATTGCCGACCTGGTCCTACCGCGGCCGCTGTTTCGCGTTGATTTCGCGTATAGAGGGACCGTTACGGTTTTCTCGGACGGCCTGGGGGCCTACGCTGGAGCCTTCGAGGTATCCATCTTTGAGTTTGCGCTGAGTTTGCGTTGAGTTTTGCGAGTCTCGCCGCCAGAGTCGGGTCGATGCTGATCCCCGCCATCGCCGCGAGCACGTTCGCGGCCGATCCTGCGCTGTCAGAGCCGCCGGTGCTTCACGGATCGCGCCTTGCGACGAAGAAGGGCCCGACGCAAGACGAGCCCGAAAGCGCGCCGATCCTGGCCACGCTCGAGCAGGTTCACACGGGAGAGCGTGTGGTCCTCGATCCCTTCGAACCGACTCAGGGCCGCTTCGACGATCTCGTCGCGGACCGCGTGACGGGCGACAGGCACCCACTCGACGAGCACCTCTTGCTCCTCCTCCGCGCCCTTTCGGCCGGGCACCCGGGCTCGCGCATCGAACTCGTGAGCGGCTACCGGAGCCCAAAGCTCAACGAGATGTTGCGCAAGAAGGGCCACCACGTCGCTTCGCACAGCCAGCACTCGCTCGGCCACGCGTGCGACTTCCGGATCGTGCCCGAAGGAGACGGACGCGGCCTCGACCCGCGGGTCATCGAAAGTGAGATCCGCGCCCTCGGCTGGCAAGGGGGCGTCGGGGTCTATCCCACCCGCGACGACTGGTTCGTGCACGCCGACGTAGGGCGCAACCGCCGCTGGGAGAACTGACGCCAGTCGCTCCCGTGACGAGTGACCGGCCTCGTTCCTACGGCAACGCGACCGTGACCTGCCCGTACGCGAAGTGGGAGACGGGTGCGGTCGAGAGCGCGCCCGGCCCTTCGCCGCGCCCGATGGCGCTGGCCGCCAGAACCGCGCGCGCCCCATCGCCGAGCAGGGCAATCGAGTACCCCCCTTCGATCGAGAAGGGCGGCCAGGGCGACCATCGCAGGGCCGCGTCGATCTCGTGCCCGAGGGACGCGAGCGTGTTGCCCGACGCGTGCCCGACGGGACCGACGGTCGTCAGGTAACCCGTGCGCCAGGCGCCATCGGGGCGCGCGAGCTGCGCGTACCGGTACTCGACCGTCGCGCGCGCGTCGGTCCACGGCGCGATCACGACGCGCCCGCTTGCCTCTTCTTCGTTCGACCACGCGAACAGATCCATCGCGCCGTGCCACGTGTGCACGTCGGGTAGCAAGGGATCGAAGGCCCGAACCGTACGGCCGCCCGAGTCGCCGCTCGCGTAGGCCGCGCCGACTCGCACCGACGGGCGCCACGCGACGGCCTCGAAGGTGTACTCGACGTGCGCCGCCGCGGCCCACGCCGCGCGGTTCTCGCCCAGGTCTTCGGCGCGCCCGAACTGGTACGTCCCCTCCCCACCCCACTGCCACCCGCGCGCGGCGCCGTGCAGCCGGAGCGCCCCCGTGTACGTCTCTCCGCGAATCGACGCGTCGAGGCTGTCGCGAGGCTCGGCTTGCGCGACGCGAGCCAGCGCGTAAGCGTCGACGGCGAAGATCGGGTCGAACGCCCACTCGGCGCGGGCGCCGAAGAGCTCTCCGTACGACGTGACCGCCGCGCTCGTCGCCGGATCCGTCAGCGCCGCAGCAAGCAGCTCGAAGGCGCTGTCGCCCACGACCAGCCGCCCGCGAACTGCGTCGAGCGATCGCCCCCCCGGAGACCAGTCCGCGACCCCGAGCAAGCGCCCTTCTCCCCAGCTGATCGCCTGCCGGCCAGCTCGAACGAAGCTCGGCCTCTCCGACTCGGTGTGCGCGTCGACCCACGCTTCGTAGGCGCCCGTCACGCTCGCAGCCCCGGGTCCGACGACGGGATCGGCGGTCGCGCCGAGGTCGACGACCCGCGCATCCTGGAGCACGACGCGCGCTTCGATCGAGCCTCGGGTCGCGTCGAGACCCAGCCGAGCGCGCTCGACGAGGATCGCGTGGTTCTCCTGGTCGAGATCACGCCGGTATTCGCCGCGCATGCGGAGCTCGGCCACGGGCACGAGTTGCCAGTCGCCCACGGCGATTGACTCCGGGGCGGCCGGTGCCACCTGCGCCCGCGCGCCTTCGCTCCACCCCAGGACGCCGACCCCTGCGGCGATCGCCAGCTGCATCGCCAGCCGCAGCCGCGCAGCGTCAGCGCCGGCACGTCGGGGTCTGCGTATCCGCATCAAGCGCCGCCCTTCACGGCGACGCCGTCTGCGGCCCGCAGCCAATCGCGGGCGAACGCGAGGAGCGCGTTGCGCTCGTTGAGCTGCGGGTCGCTCGTCACCGCCTCGAGCAGCGCCTCGAGGAGCTCGCCGATGACGGGCCCCGGCTTGACTCCGAGCTCGCGAATGAGATCGTGTCCGTTCACCGCGAGGTCACGGGTCGAGAGCGCCGCGCCCTCGGCGAGCACCCGGGCGACGTGCGCCTTGAGCGCCGCGAGCGCCGCGAGATCGGGCTCGCAGTCGAGGCCCTTCGCGCGCACGTCGGCCTCGTTGATCACGTAGAGATCGTCGACGCGCTCGGAGCCGACGCGCCGGATCCAGCGGCGAACGGTCGTGTCGTTCCATTCGCTCGTGTAGTGAAAGAGGTGGTGGCGCACGAGCGACACGATGCGCGCTCGCTCGTCGTTCGAGAACCGCAGGCGCGCGGCGATCGGTTCGGCGATCTCGGCGCCGACGCGATCGTGATCGTAGAACGTGTAGTCGCGGGTCTTGTCGGACCAGGCGCGCGTCTTGGGCTTGCCGACGTCGTGAAGGAGCGCGGCGATCCGGAGCACCGGGTCGGCGGCGCAGGCGTCCATGCACTCGAGCCCGTGCCGCCACACGTCGTACGCGTGGTACTTGTTCTGGCCGAGGCCGACGCCCTCGAGCAGCTCGGGGCACGTGACCTCGAGGATGCCCGTCTCGCGCATCACTTCGAACGCGCGTGACGGCGCGCGGGCCTTCATGGCCTTCAGCCACTCGTCGCGAACGCGCTCCATAGCGACGCGGCGGAACGTATCGAGGGTGGGCCGGATCGCCGCCTTCGTCGCCGGCTCGAGCTCGAGCTCGAGGGTGGCGACGAAGCGCGCCGCGCGCAGCACGCGGAGGCCGTCTTCCGAGAACCGCTCCTTCGGATCGCCCACGGCGCGGAGCAAGCGGCGCTGGAGATCGCCGCGGCCGTCGAATGGATCGATGAGCCTGGCGTCGACCGGATCGATCGCCATGGCGTTGACCGTGAAGTCGCGGCGCGCGAGGTCGGCCGTGATGTCGTCCACGAACTCGACCCAGTCGGGCCGACGCCCGTCGGAGTACGTGCCTTCGCCGCGCAGCGTGGTGACCTCGTAGTGGCGGCCGTGCTGAACGACGGTGACCGTCCCGTGCTCGATCCCGGTCGGGATGGCGCGCGGAAAGATCGCCGTGAGCTCGCTGGGCCGAGCGTCGGTCGCCACGTCCCAGTCGGACGCAGTGCGGCCGAGCAAGAGATCCCGCACGCAGCCGCCGACGATCCAGGCGCGCTTGCCCTTGGACCGCAAGCGCTCGCACAGATCGATGACGTCCTTCGGGACGACGGCCATCTCGGCGCGATCCATCGGGCTCTTTTACCACGGGCCGCGGGGCAGGCGCGGCGACCCGCCAGGGACGCATGCACCCGAAAGGCCGTCGCTCGTTTGCACCGCGCGGGCCTTGCTCGACTTCAGCGAAGAGCACCAGCTCGCTCAGAGGCTCGTTCGCGCCTGGTGCACCGAGCGCCTCGCCCCCGGGTGAACGAGCTCGAAGACGGGGCGAGGCTCCCGTCCGCCCTGATGCGCGATCTCTGCGAGACGTTCGGCGCGCCCGACATGGTGCGCGCGGCGTTCGCCAAGGCGCGCAGCCCCGGAGCGGCCGGCAAGCGGGCCGGGCTCGGGTCGGGCGAAGGGTCGCTCATGACCATCTTGATGATGGATCTGTCGCGCGTCTGCCCGGGCTTCGCGATGTCGTTCGGCGCCTCGCTCGGCCTTTGCGGCGGGGCGACCATGGCGAGGGGTACGCAGGCCCAGCGAGAGCAGTTCGCCCTCCCCGTGATGACGATGGAGAAGCCTCGACGAGAGCGGCCCGGGACGCGAAATTGCTTCAGATCGGCGGCGGGACCGATGAGATACAGATCCTTCGATCGCCCGCGAGGTCCTTTCGGGTTCCACGTAACGGCCGGGCCGCTCCCGGCATCAGAGAACCGCAGAGTGCTCTAGTTCTCGCTAGTTCTCGCTAGTTCTCGCTAGTTCTCGCGCAATTCTCGGAGATTCGATGGCGACCTCGGCCCCCACTGCCCCCACTGTGCCGCTAAGCGTAACCGCCCCATTGACCGCCCAGAACCCTGTCGCTGGGCCCGCATCGCTCGCGCCGCCCACGGGGGGCACGGCAGCGGCGGCCGATTCGGTCCGGCCCGCCGCGCCGTCGCGCAGGCGGTACGTGTTCATCGCGGCGGCGATCGTGCTCGCGGCGGCCGGTACGGCTTACTGGCTCCACTCGCGCCACTTCGAAGAGACCGACGACGCCCAGATCGACGGCAGCATCAGCAGCGTCAGCGCCCGAATCAGCGGCACCGTCGTCGCCGTCCACGTGCTCGAGAACCAGCTCATCAAAGAGGGCGACGTCATCGCCGAGATCGACCCGACCGATCTGCAGATCGAGCTCGATGAGGCCAAGGCCCAGGTCGCCCAGGCTCAGGCCCAGCTCGACGCCGAAGACCCGAACGTACCCATCACCATGGCGTCCAACGTGAGCGCCCTCGCCGGCGCCCAGTCCGACCTCGCGAGCGCCCAGGCGTCGCTGTCGGGAGCGAGGAAAGACGTCGATCAGCTCACGGCGCAGATCGCGCAGGCCGAGGCCAACAACCGCCAGGCCCAGATCGAAAAGGGCCGCTCGGAGAAGCTCGTGGCGCAGGGCGCCGTTGCCCAGTCCGACTACGACTCGCACCTCAACGCCGCGGTCGCCTCGGCCGCGAACGTCGACGCGCTCCGCCAGTCGCTGGCCGCCGCCAAGGACCGGGTGGCCCAGCAGCAGGCGATGATCGGAGCGTTCTCGAGCAAGTTCACCGAGATCAAGTCGAACGCGCCCCGTCAGGTCGCGACCCGCCAGGCCTCGCTCGGCGTGCGGCAAGCCGCTCTCGAGGTCGCGCGCGCGCAAGAGGCCGCTGCCGAGAAGAACCTTTCCTACGGGAGAATCCTCGCACCGGTCACGGGCATCGTCGCCAAGAAGGCGGTCGCGATCGGCGACCACGTCAGCCCCGGCCAGCAGCTCGTCGCCATCACGCAGACGCAGGGGCTCTACGTCACCGCCAATTTCCGCGAGAACCAGCTCGAACGCATGAACCCGGGCCAGCCGGCGACGATGCATGTCGACGCGATCGGCGTCGATCTGAACGGCAGCGTCGAGAGCATCGGCGGCGCCACGGGCTCGCGCCTCAGCGTGCTCCCTCCCGAGAATGCGTCGGGCAACTACGTGAAGGTCGTGCAACGGATCCCGGTCCGCATCCACATCGACGACGGGCAGGCGAGCATCGACCGCCTTCGCATCGGGATGAGCGTCGAGCCGGAGGTCACGGTGCGATGAGTGAGCCAAGCTCGGGCGCCGCCGCGGCCCCCGGAGGAGGCGGCCAGGCCAACCCGGCCTATTTTGCCACCGGGTGGACCGGCGGGCGCAACCCGTGGAGCATCGCGCTGGTCGTCACGATGGCGACGTTCATGGAGGTGCTCGACACGAGCATCGCCAACGTCTCGCTGCCCCACATCGCCGGAAACCTGAGCGTCAGCCAGGACGAGAGCACGTGGGTGCTCACGAGCTACCTGGTCTCGAACGCCGTCATCCTGCCCATCAGCGGCTGGCTCTCCACGCGCATCGGGCGCAAGCGCTTCTACATGACGTGCGTCGCGCTCTTCACGATCTCGTCGTTCTTGTGCGGCATCGCGCCGTCGCTGGGCGCGCTCATCTTCTTTCGCATCCTGCAGGGCATCGGCGGCGGCGGCCTCGGCCCGAGCGAGCAGGCCATCTTGGCCGACACGTTCCCCCCGGCCAAGCGCGGGATGGCGATGGCCGTCTATGGAATGGCCGTCGTTCTCGCGCCGGCGATCGGGCCGACGCTCGGCGGCTTCATCACCGATAACTTCTCCTGGCGGTGGGTCTTCTTCATCAACATCCCCGTGGGCGTGCTGTCGCTCTTCCTCACGAACCGCGTCGTCTCCGATCCGCCGCACCTCAAGTGGGCGAAGGAGCACGGCTCGCGCAGCGTCGACTGGTGGGGGCTCGGGCTCATCGCCACGGGCCTCGGTTGCCTCGAATACGTGCTTGACAAGGGCCAGGAAGACGACTGGTTCCACTCGTCGGCGATCGTGGGCTTCTCGATCACCGCAGCGGTCTGCCTCACGTCGTTCGTGTTTTGGGAGCTGCAGCACGAGAACCCGATCGTCGACCTGAAGATGTTCAAGCGGCGGAGCTTCGCCGTGGCCAACGCGCTGATGCTCGTGCTCGGCGTGGCGCTCTTCGGGTCGACCGTGCTCCTGCCGCAGTACCTGCAGGTCTTGATGGGCTACACGGCGCAGCAATCGGGGATGGCGCTCTCGCCGGGCGGGTTCGTGGTGATCCTGCTCTTGCCCTTCGTGGGCAAGATGGTCTCCAAGGTCGATACCCGCATCCTCATCGCGTTCGGCTTCTTCTGTCTGAGCTCGTCGATGTTCTACATGGCGAGCAAGATCGACCTGCAGATGGACTTCGGCACCGCCGTCGAGCTCCGGGCCCTCCAGATGGGGGGCCTCGCGTTTCTCTTCGTGCCCATCCAGACCGTCTCGTATGGCGGCGTGCCCCCGCAGAAGTTCAACCAGGTGAGCGGGATCATGAACCTGTCTCGCAACATGGGCGGCGACATCGGCATCGCCTTCGTGACGACGCTGATCACGCGGCGCTCGCAGGTCCATCAGGTTTACCTCTCCGCGCACACGACGCCGTACGACCCGGCCTACGTGTCGAAGGTCGAGGTGATGACCCGCGCGTTCGAGCGGGCGGGCGCCGCCTCCGTCGACGCGGCCAGGCAAGCCACAGCGGCGGTCTACCGGCAGCTCGTCGTCCAGGCCACGCAGCTCGCATACCTCGACGCCCTCCTCGCGCTCGGCGTCGCGACGGCGTTCATGGTGCCCCTCGTCTGGCTCGCGAGCCGGCCGGCGCCGCTAGGCGCGCCCGCGGGGCATTAGCCGCGCAGGCTCCCGCGCGGCGCTCACCTTGCGCGCCAGCTCGAGCGCGGGGAGGCCTCCAGCCGCGCGCTGACCGATGGCGCCTTTGCGGTTTTCCCCGGCGAGAGAGCCGGGTGTGAAGAAGCGTAAATTGGGGGCCTCGGCGTTGACACAGCTCTATCTAGAGCTATCTAAAGATATATCTAACGATACATCGGAGGTGTCGCGATGCACGGACCTTGGAACCATGGCTTCGGCGGGATGCACGGCCAAGGCAGATGGGCGCGCGGGCGCGGGCCCGGCGACCCCTGGTCAGACATGTGGAGCGAGTGGTGGCGCGGCCCGGTCCCTCGCGCGGAGCGGGGCACGGTGCGCTGGCTCGTTCTCGACGCCATCGCCGAGCAGCCGCGGCACGGCTACGAGATCATCCAGTCGATCGGCGACAAGAGCGGCGGGGCTTACAAGCCGAGCCCCGGCGTCATTTACCCCACCTTGCAGATGCTCGAAGAGCTCGGTCACGCGCGAACGATCCCGCGCGACGAGCGCAAGGTCTACGAGATCACCGACGACGGGCGACGCGAGCTCGCCGCCCACCAAGAAGAGCTGACCGAGTTCTACGAGGGGCAGACCGAGGGCGGCTGGGAGAACCACGCCGAAGAGTTCGTGCACGTCGCCAAGCGGGTCAAGCACGTCGCGCAGCTCTTCAAGCGGGCGATGCACCGCGGAGGCATCCGACCCACGACGATGCGCAAGGCGCGCAAGGTGCTCGACGAAGCGCTGCAGAAGCTCGAAGAGCTCCTCTCGCAGGAGGATCTGTGAGCGCAGCCCCGCTCGCGTACGGCGCGGAAGCTCAGCGCGCGCCGTGGTCGAAGAGCTGCGGCGCTTGCCGGCGCCGCTACGGCGCGACCGAGTGGGGCAGTTTGCCTGTCATCGCTTCGCTGCCGCACGCGAGCGTCCAGACGCACCTCAGCGTTCCCGCGGTGTGGACCGTCGAGCTCCGGCGGTGCGGCTGCGGAGCCGAGCTCGCGGCCCGCAGTCGCTGACGGCGCGCGCGCGGACGGTCGCGCCTTCACCCGCGTGGTGGTATCAGCGGCAGCGACTTGGCCGTGCTGTCTCCCTCTTCCTCTTCCCCGTACGCGTTCGATCCCATCGGCATCGTCCGATCGCCCTTCGGCGAGCGCGCCGATGCGCCGCGACAGGCCTCCGTCGCCCCCGATGCAACCGGGCGCATCGAGCTCTTTCCCGGCCGCGGCTTCGAAGACGCGCTCGACGGCCTCACGGCGTGGGAATACGCGTGGGTCATCTTCGTGTTCCACAAGAACGTCGAAGAGAGCCGCGGCTGGAAGCCCAAGGTGCTCCCGCCTCGAAGCGAGCAGAAGCGCGGGGTCTTCTCGACGCGATCTCCGCATCGCCCCAACCCCATCGGGCTGAGCGCCGTGCAGATCGAGCGGGTCGAAGGGCTCGTCGTTCACGTTCGGCGGCTCGACATCCTCGACGGCTCACCGGTGCTCGATATCAAGCCCTACGTCGCCTACGCCGACGCGCTGCCCGACGCGCGGGCCGGGTGGCTCGAGACGCGCGACCCGATCGCCGCGTGGGACGTCGCGTACACGGAAGCCGCGCGTGAGGAGCTGGCGTGGCTCCGCGAGAACGGCGTCGAGCTGAAGGCGCCGATCGACGCCGCCCTCGCCCTCGGGCCGCAGCCTCACGCTTACCGTCGCATCCGCGTCGTCGGCACGGGAATGCAGCTTGCCCTCAAGGACTGGCGGGTCGACTTCGGCGTCGACGGTCGCCATATCGTGGTCACATCGGTGCGAACCGGCTATCGACCCAACGAGCTCGCGACGCCGAGCACCCCCGAAGTCCATCGCGCCTTCACGGCCCGATTCCCTCGCGGGGCCGACGGCCCTTGATCCTCGACCGACGCCGAACGATGAGCCGCCTCTTCTTAGCCGCTTGCACCGCGGCGTTTCTTTTCTTCGCCTGCTCCGGCTTGTTCGCGCGGAGTGCCCGCGCCGACACGCTCGAAGCGCCGGTCGGTGGAAAGCCCTTCGTCCTCGGCGGCGGGCGCGTCGCCTGCATGCCGGGCACAGGCGCGTGGCGGGTCGATCCGAGCGGGCGCGCGCTTCGGCCACCCACGTCCGACACGGCGATTGGGGCGGTCGTCGAGCTCAAGGTGGCGGCGAACTTCGGCGAGTGCGCCAAGACGCCGACGATCGTCAGGCTCGTCGCGACGGCGCCGTGGCCCACGTTCGACGCCTCGTCGATCACCCTCGCGCTCGACGAGGGGCGGCTCGAGGCGAAGGGCCGCGGATTGCGCGGCGCGCTCGTCACGTGGCCGGTCGAGCCGAGCCGCGCGTCCGACACGTGCCGCGCGGTGAAGAACGACGGACCCGTCGAGACGTGCACCTGGGCCGTTCCCAAGACGTCCTCGGCCGACCCGGCCACGAGCACGCTCCGCTGGCAGCCGGCGGGCTCGCAGATCGCGCCCGACGCCGTCTTCTACGACGCCGAAGGCCGCCTCGCCGTCCCCGAGATGTTCACGATCACGCCGGCCCGCGTCGAGGTCATCGACCTCTTGCCTTCGGACGCGTCCATCGACGTCTCGTCGGGCACCGGGCGCACGCCCCTCACCCACGAGGAGGCCGTCGTCGGGGTCGATTGCGCCAACGCGCGCTGCAGCCTCGACAGTGGAGAGCTGGTCATGCAAGCGCCGCCGGCCGCCGTGGTCTCCGTCGACGTGAAGTTTCGCCTCACCGCCCACGTGTTCTTCGTGCGAAAGAACCCGCCCGAGACGCAACCCGTCTTGCGCGTCTCGATCCTGCGCTGCCCCATGGGCATCGTCTCGGGCGCGGCCCTCCGCGGCGTCGACACGGCGCGCGTCGTCGTCCGCGTCGAGGGCGGGTGCATGAAAGACGTCACGTCGCTCCGGTTCTTCGTCGGCGGCCGTCAGGCCGAGGTGCTCCAGACCGAGACCGCGAAGGACGCAGCGTACGCCGTGGTGACGGTCGGATCGCTCGAAGCGTCGGCGATCTCGATCACCGCCGTACGGGGCGAAGGCGACAGCACCGTCGTCGCCGTGGCGCGCACCGAGACGCGCCCGGCCCCCATCGTCCGCACGGTGCTCCAGATCCCGGGCTACCCGCCGCTCGATTTCATCCCGAACAACCGACCCGCAGTCGTCAACGTCCCAACCGTGAGCGGCGCCGCGCTCACGCTCTTGCCGATCGACGACGTGTACGCAGCGACGACCGGCGGCGGCCTCATGACGGCCCAGGGCGACATCAACGCGGTCGGGCTCGTCGCTCTCGTCTTCGGGTACCGGGTGCCCACGCTCCCCGCTCCGCTCGACCAGGTGAACCTCGGCGTCCTCGAAGACACGCTGCGCCGCCCGGTCAAGGAGGCCAACGTCCCTGCGCCGTTCGGCCTCTCGGCCTCCGCGATGCCCGACGCCGCCCTCGCCGAGGTCGTGTGCTCGGGAAGCGATAAAGCCGTGGAGCACGCCGTCCCGGGCGTCACGCTGCGCATGTCCTTCCGCGATCGCGAGGGGTGCCGCGTCATCATCCACCGCGAACGCCTGTCTCCCGAATACGGGACGCAGAAGCTCACCGTGGAGATCCTCGTCAACAAGCTCGACGGGACCTCCAGGCCCGACAGCCACGTCACCCAGACGCTGATCCTCACCGCCGGCCCCGAGCCGCGGATCGCGTGGGTCAAGGGGGTGGTCGATCCCTACGACCGGGTCATCATACGCCTCTCGCACGTGGCCGACGAAGCGCACTACCTCGGCGCCAATGACCTCATCAACGGCGCGCCCGCGGTGCAGTGGAACATCCTCTTCGGCACGGGGCACGTGCGCCTCTACGCGACGACCGCGATCCCCACGGGCCTCTATCGCTTCGGCAACTCCAGCGGCAGCGGCATCCTCTCGCTGAGCCTCGCGGTCATCTCGCGGCTCACGTGGCTCGACTCCGACGGGCACGAGGGCCTGCTCGGTCTCGAGGCGGGCATCATGGCGTTCGGCTTCACGAACTCGTCCGCGCAATCACTGACCGAGGTCGGCATCGTCGCGGGCGTGGGCCTGAGCATCCCGCTCGCAGGAGCGGGCTCCCCGACGCAGGCGTCAATCAATCTCCACGCCTGGTTCGAGCAGCGAATCAGCGAACCCACGACCCCCGCCGCGACGGCCACGATGGTCAACCCCATCCCCGCCAGCGCCCGGGCGGTCATCATCGGCCCGAGCATCTCCTTCGGCAACGTCGGCACCACGTTCTAGCGGTGTGCTCGCGGCGGGCGCTCGGTACGAGAGAGAGAGATTGGCCGCGGAGGCGCAGAGGGCACAGAGCAGAGAAGTGGTTCGAGACGCTCTTTGGAGCGCGTCTTCTGACGCTGGCCCCCTCGCGCGCGAGTCGCTCGGTACCCACCCCTGTCAATGCTCTGCTCTCTCCGCGGCTCTGCGGCCAATCTCGCGCTCGGTCTTTCGAGCGCCGCAGCGCCTAGATCGAGACGCGGTTCTTGCCGGCTCTCTTGGCTCGGTACATGGCCTCGTCGGCGGCCTGGAAGAGGGCGCGGGCGTCGGGGGCGTCGCCCGGGATGGTGGCTACGCCGCAGCTCAGGCCTGGCCTCAGGCGGACGCCGCGGTGCTCGTAGGTGTGGGCGGCCACGGCGGCGCGGAGCTCTTCGGCGATGGCCACCGCGTCGGTCTTGAGGACCGCGGGGAAGGCGGCGGCGAACTCGTCGCCGCCGAAGCGCGTCGCGAACCCACGTGCGCCAATGACGCGATCCATGACCCGGCCCGTCTCGCCGATCGCGAACGCGCCCATCGCGTGGCCGTGCGTGTCGTTGATCGCCTTGACCCCGTCCATGTCCATCACGATGAGGCTCAGCGCGGGCACGGTCCCGGCCTGAACGGCGGCCACGCTCGACTCGAGCTGCGCGTCGAAGCGACGGCGCACCCAGAGACCGCTGAGGTCGTCGGTCGAGAGGAGCCGCTCGATCTCCGCCGCCTGGGCGTCGCGGAGGGCGTCTTTCTGCATCTCGATGACGGTCTTGCCGATGAAGATCCGGTCGCCCGGCTTGAGAATGGCCCCGGCGCACGGCTCCCCGTTGAGGATCGTGCCGTTGGTGCTACCGAGATCGATGATCGCCCACTCGTCGCAGCCGCGGTCTTCGATACGCGCGTGCCGCCATGACACGTTGTCGTCGTGGAGCGGCAGCTCGCAGCTCGGATCGCGCCCCGTCTCGACCGACTGGCGCAGGACGACGCGCTTGCCGACGTCGGGCCCGAGGACGACCGCGAGCGAGGGCGCCACGGTCTTGCCAAGCTCGAGCTGAAGGGCCTCGCGCAGGCCGTCGCCTTCGCCCGAGAACGGCATCGTCTTCAGGCGCGCCCCCCGCCGCGCCCGTCCCCCGGTCTTGTGGCGCGGGTCATCGGCCATCGAAGACGAAAGCTACCACGGCCCTCGCCCGCCTCGAGTACGGCGCGCTCGAGAGACGGTCCGAGAGATCGGCAGACTGCCTAGCAGACTGCCTAGTATCGGCTGGCATCCGCCTGGCATCCACGTAGCATCCGCTCTCGCGCGCCGTTCCCCCGCCGCTACGCTAGCGGCTTCTCGCCTTGCCCCTCGACGCCCCTCCCCCGCCTTCGACGCTGCCGGCTCGGCCGGATCCGCTCGCAGAGGTGCTCGCCCGGTCGTTCGGGCTGGAAAAGTTTCGGCCGTGGCAGCGGGAAGCCATTGACGCGCTTCTCGGGGGGAGCGGCCGCGTGCTCGTGGTGGCGCCCACCGGCGGCGGCAAGTCGCTCACGTATCAGGTGCCCGCCGTCGTGCTGGAGGGCGTCACCCTCGTGCTCTCGCCGCTCGTGGCGCTCATGGAGGATCAAGTGCGCGCGCTCGAGGCGCGCGGCGTCGCGGCGACGTTCCTCGCCGCGACGCTCGACTTCGACACGCGGCGGCAGCGCGAGTCGGCCATGCTGCGCGGGGAGTACAAGATCGTCTACGCGGCGCCGGAGCGGCTCGCGTCGGACGCGTTCGTGGGCATGCTGAGCCGCTGCAACGTGCAGCTCGTGGCGGTCGACGAGGCCCACTGCATCGCCCAGTGGGGACACGACTTTCGCCCCGACTACCGGCGTATCGGCGCCCTGCTCGAGCGCCTCCGACCGCCGCGCGTGCTCGCGTGCACGGCCACCGCCACGCCCGAAGTGCGCCGCGAGATCCGCGAACAGCTTCGGCTCGGCGACGACTGCGCCGAGGTGTTGCGGGGCTTCGCGCGCCCGAACCTGCACCTCTCGGCGCGCAACGTCGAGGGCGTCGCCGAGGCGCGCACCGCCGTGTTCGAGGCCCTGGCGTCGGCCCTCGGCGAACCGGCGGCCCCGCGGGGTGGCGCGATCGTGTACGCCGCGACCCGGCGCCAGACGGAGCAGTGGGCCGAGACGCTGCGCGGGCGCGGCTGGAACGCGGCGGCGTACCACGCGGGCATGCCGGCGGACGAGAGATCGCGGGTGGCGTCGCGCTTCGCCGACCGCACGCTGGCCCTCGTCGTGGCCACGAACGCGTTCGGCATGGGCATCGACCGGTCGGACATTCGAGCCGTGGTCCACGTGCAGCCGCCGTCGTCGATCGAGGCGTATTACCAGGAGGTCGGCCGGGCCGGGCGCGACGACGCCGAAGCGCTCGGCCTCTTGCTCTGCTCGGGCGCCGACGTGGGCTTGCGGCGTCGCCTGGTGACGACCGGCACCGACGGGGGCGCCGCGCCTCCGGAGCTCGCCGCCAAGGCCTGGGGGCTCTTTCGGGACCTCCTCAGGTACCTCGATGCGCGGACGTGTCGCCACGACTTCATCTTGCGCTACTTTGGCGACGAGCAAGAGCTCCTCGGCGGGTGCGGTCACTGCGACGTGTGCGCGGCGATCGACCTGGCCGTAGACCAGGGACCCGCCGACGAGAACGACGTCGAGTCCGAGGCGACGGCGAGGGTCGTGCGAATGGCGCTGTCGGCCGTGGCACGCGCACGCCAGCGAGCGGGCCTCGTTGCGGTCGCCGAGATGCTCCGCGGCGTCGACGACGAGCGCACGCGACGCTTCGGGTTCACCCAGCTCTCGACGTTCGGGCTCCTTCGCGATCGCTCGCCGACCTGGATCATGGATCTGATGCGCGGCTTGCTCGCCGCCGGCTGGATCGACCTCACGCCGACGGACCATCCGGTGCCGCTCCTCACGCGCTCGGGCGCCGACGCGATGCGGGCCACGGGCGCCTTGCGGTTCGCCCTTCCGATCGAGCGCAGCACTGCCCGCGCGCGCAAAGGTTCGCCGGGGCGCATCAACGGGTCGCGAGCGTCGGGCGAGGCGAGCGAGGCGCTGTCCGCGCTCGACGCCGTGAGCCGCGAGCGCTTCGACAAGCTTCGCGCCCATCGGGCCCAGGCCGCGAAGACGCGGGGCGTCCCTGCCTACGTGGTCGCGCTCGACCGCACGCTCATCGAGATGGCGAGGCGCTCGCCGCGGACGCGCGCCGAGCTGCTCGAGGTCTTCGGCATGGGGCCGGCGCGTGTCGAGGCCTATGGAGACGGGTTTCTCGAGGTGCTCGGGGGCCCCTGATCCATTCGCGCGCGTTTCCGGGAGAGAGTTCGAGAGAGAGAGATTGGCCGCAGAGGGCGCGGAGGGCGAAGAGCCGAGATGAGAGGGCGAAGAGGTCTGGACCTGGGCGGCCTGGCGTTTGGCGTGCGGAGCGGCTTGCGGGGCGCTTTTCTCTGCGTACGCTCCGTCGCTCGCGTGACGTGATCAAGCCAGCACTAAAGCGAAAGGTGACCGATGAGCGACCTGCAGATCGAGACGCTGAAGCCGGGGACGGGCGCCGTGGCGAAGGCGGGGGACCCCGTGACGGTCCACTACGTCGGGACGCTGACCGACGGGAAGAAGTTCGACAGCTCGCGTGACCGGGGCGAGGGCTTCCGCTTCACCCTCGGCAAGGGCCAGGTCATTCAGGGCTGGGACCGCGGCGTCGCCGGAATGGCCATCGGAGAGGTTCGCAAGCTGACGATCCCGCCCGACCTCGGGTACGGGGCGCGCGGCTTTCCGCCGGTCATCCCGGCGAACGCTACGCTCGTCTTCGAAGTCGAGCTCCTCAAGATCAGCTGATCCTGGGGGAGAAACCGCCAAGACGCGAAGGCGCGAAGTTTTCGGGTTCGGTGAGTGGCCTTCGGGGGGACGTTCACGGGAACCGCACTTCGCCGGTGGCGGTGACTTCGGTGGTTCTTGCGGCGCCCCTTCCCGCTACGCCCTGGGGGCGTTCGACGCGCACGAGTCCTTCGCGGATGACGTGCGCGTCGATGCGCGGGGGGCGGGTTGGCCTGGGTCCGAGGTCCGTTCCCAGATCGACGGGGGCGGCCCAGAGGGGCTGGCCGTCGAGGTCATAGCGGTAGGCGAGCAGCCGATCGCCCCCGACGGCGGGCACTTGCTCGAGAAGCATGAGCGAGGTCGACGTATCGAATGCGATCGACGCCGGGCCCGATCGGCTGGTCGCGCCGAGGGCGGCGCCGGCGTGACCCCAGGCGATCGTGGCGTCTTCGCGCATGCGCTGCGCGTGGGTGCCCTGAGCGCCGGTGCAGACGGCGAGCCACCCCGCGCCCGGACCGTAGGCGGCCGAGAGCGCGTCGCAGGCGTCGGGCGCGAAGAGCTCGAAGTCTCCGAACGGGTTGCCGTCGTCGGCCCACATTCGCGCGGCCACCAGATGAAGCGGCGCGACCCACGCGAAGACGACCGCGCCGCCGTCGGGACGCGCCGTGAGGGTGAGGCCGTTGACCGGCGAAAGGATGCCCGCGACCGGACGCGGCTTGGTCCAGAGGAGCTGGTCCCGATCGAACGCGAGGGCGATCGGATCGCTCTCGTCGACCCTCGCGACGAGAACCGCCACGCGGCCCTCGGCAAGCTCGACGTGCTGGACAAGGAACGGCCCCTTCGCCCCGACGCCGAAGTGATCGCGGAGCGCGGGGAGATGCGGAAGGAGCGACGGATCGGCCTCGAGGCGCGCGACGGTCGACCGACGCGCCTCCCCCGCGGGAACGGGCGCAAACGTGGGCGTGGGCGTGGGCGTGGGCGTGGGCGTGGGCGTCGACGCCGGCTCCGCGGCGGGCGCGGGCGCGGACGCAGAGCCAGACGCCCCGCTCGGGCCTCGCGAGCACGCCACCAGTGCCGCCACCAAGAGCCACGACGCGCGGCGCGTCACGTCCGTCCAAAACGCACGGCCAGCCCGAGCCATCCTCGCCCGAGGTACAGGGCGTTGAGCGCGACGTAGAGCCAGAAGTACGCGTCCATCCGGCCGAGCAGCGCCCAGATCCAGATGTGACTCGGGTAGTGATTGAGCCACCGCAGGAAGGTGCCCGCGAGCGACGCGACCCGCGCGAGCGGCGAGACGTGCGCGGGCGCGGCCGCGGTCTCGTAGAAAGCCTCGACGGTGGTCTCCCGGCCCGAGAGCTCCGGACGCCGCACGAAGTTCGTGAGCGAGATGGCCGACGCGACGATCACGACGGCGGCGACCCCCGCGAGGAGAAAGCGCGCGTCGCCCGGTTCCCAGAGCCGGCCGTCGAGCCCGAGGCCGCCCCCGCGCCACGAGCGAACGGCGAGCGCCGCGACGAGCAGAAGGGCCTTGAGCTCGTCGGTGAAGAAGTCGAAGAGGTGGCCCGTCTTTGACGCGAGCTTCTTGTGCCGCGCGAGCATGCCGTCGGCGCAGTCGAAGCAATAGCTGACCTCGAGCACCGCGACCGCCGCGAGCCCGCCGGTCCACGACGGAAGGGCGATCAACATCGCGGCCGCCACCACGAAGAGCCCGAGATTGAGCAGCGTGAGCTGGTTCGGCGTGACCCGCGAGGGCGCCACGACCCTCACGACCACGGCCGCGATCGGCCGCATCACGTAGGTGTTGAAGAGCTGATCGTGCTTCTTGCGCGTCTCGCGGTAAATCTGCGCGGCCGTGGTCGGCATGCACCTTCTCGCTGGAGCGTCCGGTCGGCACCCTAGTCTAGGTTACCGGCCGCGTGGCGGCCAGGTCGTCGACGCACGCGTGTGCTGGCCGCGCGCAGGACCGGGTCGCTCGACGAAGAGCGCACGAGCGCCACCCGGGAACGCGCGCCGTCGGCTCGACCGCTCGCCTCGAGCCGGTGAGGCGCTCCTACGGCTCAGCGCCGGGCCCGGGCGCGGCGGGCGCTGCGTTCTGCTCGCGCGTGGGCGCGGTGGGGGCGAAGATCCTCGCGAGCGCGGGGATGTCGACGACCATCAGCACGCCGATCGTGAGGCTGCACACGACGACCGCGCCCATCAATGCCGGCTCCTTGTGGAGGCCCTCCGGGCGCTGCACGGCGCTGTTCGGCTTGAATGCCAGGAAGAGATACATCGCCATGACGAACGCGATCAGCGGGAACGACAAAATCAGCTCGAGGCGATAGCGCATGATGAACGCGCCGAGAAACAGCATCGCCGACGACCCGTAGAACATGATCGACACGAGGAGTCGCTCTTCGGTGTAGTACGCGAACGAGCGGCGGTACGCCGCCGCGCGCTTCGGGTCGCCGATGTCTCGATACTCGGCGAAGCGCTTCATCGCCATGAAGTAGCAGCCGACCATCCAATAGCTGAGGAGGAGCGACGCGGGCGCGACGGACGACGTGCCGACGATGAACCACCCGGCCAGGAGCCGCAGCGGGTTGTTCACAGACTCCGACAACACGTCGACGTACGGGAGCTCTTTGCTGCGAAAGGGCCGGATGTTGTAGAGGCAGCCCATGACCCACAGGACGAACATCGTCGCCGCGAAGCGCTTCGAGACCTGGAACCCGAGCCAAACGCCGACCACCATGAGCGCGAGCCACTGGACGTACGCCAGCGGGACGTTCACCTTCCCCGAGGGGACGGGCCGCGCGAACTTGACGGGGTGCGCGCGGTCGGAAGGGGCGTCGAGCACCTCGTTCACGACGTAGTTGCTCGACGCGACGAGGCAAACGGAGAGCATGCCGACGCCGATTCGCTGAACGATGTTCGGGGCGACGTGGACGCGATCGACGCCGATTGCGGCGATGATGCCGGGGATCACGAAGACGTTCTTGAACCAATGATCGATTCGAGCGATGGCGATGTGGCCACGCAGCGTGAAGCGGCCCGGAACCGCGGCGGCTCCGTGAGCTGCGGATTCGGCGTCTGACGTCTTTATTGGGTGAGCTCGTTCTTCGGCGGGAACAAGATGGCTTGAAGCTCGAGATAGTCGGATACGCACGTCCAGCCAACGGTTGATGTGACCTTTCCGCGGCCTCCGACGATGACGCACGGGACCCCGAGGGCCCGTGCGACCGCCGCGTCGACGTCGTGGCGATCGCCGACGTAGAGCGCGCGGTCCGGAGGAGCGCCCAGCCTCCGGAGCGCCTCTGCGAGGCCGGACGGATGGGGCTTGAATCGGTTGACCGCCGCGTCTTGCGCCGCCACGACGACGCTGAAGAACTCCGTGAGGCCCATCGCTCCGAGCTTGGAGGCCGCCGGGTAGTCGGAGAAGACGCCGAGCGCGAGCCCCCGGCTCCGGGCCGCGACCAGGAAGGCGCGGAGCGCGGGGTCGACGAAGCGCCCGAGGAGCGCCAGCGGCTCGTGCTCCATCCAGCGCGCCACGACTCGCGTGACCACCGCCTCCGATTGCCCCGACCGCTCGCTCGCCAGCCGCAGCTGCGCCGCTGCCAGGTCGCCGTCGACTTCCGTCCCCCGCAGCAGCTCCTGCGCGTGCCGGTACGCCCGGAGCGCGCGGAACGTGGCGACACCCGAGCCCGGGCGCAGCGCCATTTCCCTCAAGAGCCTGAACATCATCGCGCGCCGGAGGCCCGCCTGCCGGTAGAGGGTCCCGTCGACGTCGAAGACGATCGCCTGGAGCAGCCTCGGATCCACGTTCATTGACCCTCGCCGCTCCGGCGTGAAGGGCGCGAATAGTTCACGTGGCCGTGAGAGTGCACACGACATCGTCGCGCGACGCTAGCACAACCGCCCCGCGGCCGCCGCCGACTCGGTGCTGGCGCGCATGTAACGATCAGGCTCGCGTTGCCTTCCGTATGCTAAATCAGCGATCGTGATTCTCGAACGTCAATCAAGCAGCCCTGGGGTGGCCCCGGGCATTTTGCATTCCCCTTGCGTGATCGACAATCACGCTCGGTGACTTAGCTTAGGCGCCCGCTCGTGCTGCCCATCCCGCCGAAGAAGTCGCATCGCCCGTTGAAGTGGGACACCGCCCGATTCAAGGAAATGTGATGAGCAGCTCGGCCGCGGCGCCGTCGCCTGCAACGGCATCGGTGGAGGATCCGGTTCTCTCGGCCGCCGATGCCTCTGCGCGCGAGCTGCGAGCGCTCGACGCGCTCCTCGCCGCCTCGGACGGCGACGGGCCGCCTGTCTGCTCGGCCGTTCTGCGCGCCTGGTACGAGGTCGCGTCGTTCGAACAAGCGCTCCGTTGCGCCAGAGTCGCGCCGTATCGCGATTTCGTGGTGGCGCTCGAACGCGGGGATCTGCCGTTTCTCGCGGATGGCGATCTCGTGCCGGGAGACCGCGCCGTTGGCGCTCTCGTTGCCGCGGCTTCCGTCCCCGCACCGCCGCGCGCCGATTGGCCGAACCGTCGGGAGCTCGTCGGCTATCGGCGGGCGCTCGTCGCCTGGACCGCCCGCCTCGAACGAGAGGCGGCCACGCAATCGCGCTCGCGGTCGGGGCACCGCCGGCGTGTCCTGCCATGGGTCGCCCTCGCGGTGGTCGTGGCGATCGGAGGGGCGGCCGTCGTGCATCGCAGGCCCGTCTGGCGCGTCGTGTACTTCCGAACGACCCTCCTCGCCGAACCCGTGGCGAGCGACTTGAGCGCGAACCTCGGCGACAACTGGGGTTACGGGTCGCCCCATCGCGACGTCCCGTCGGACGGGTTCTCCGCGCGATGGGAGACGTGCATGGTCCTCGACCGCCCGCACGCGTTCGAGTTCGTCCTCGGGTCGGACGACGGCGCGCGCCTCTTCGTCGACGATCAGATGCTCGTCGGTCAGTGGAAAAATCAAGAGTACACGGAGCAATCGGCCTCCGTGGAGCTCGGCGCCGGCAAGCACGGCATGCGCGTCGAGCACTTCGACTCCGGGGGCCCGGCCGAGCTGACGCTGCGCGCGCGGATCGACGGGAAGGGCCCGCCGCGCCCCCTCCCGCGCTCCTTCCTCCGGGCTCCCGGCCACGGCGCGGGCCCGTGCGATTGAGGGCGATGGCGCGCCGCCCGGCGGCCCGCGCCGTCCTCGCGGTCGCCGGCGTGGTCGCGCTTGCAGCCGTCTACGTATTTCTCGCGACGGCCGGGCGCATGACACGGTTCCCCCACATCGGCCATGGCTACTACGAGCAGCTCGCCGTGGCCTTCGCCGACGGACACGTCGACCTCGTTCAGCGGCCCGATCCCGCGACGTCGGCAGAGGACGTCCGCGAACAATATTGGGACCTCAGCCTGCACCACGGCAGGCTCTATCTCTATTGGGGCCCAGTCCCCGCCCTCATCGGCGCCGCCCTTCTGCGATGGTTCGCGATCTCGGTGCCGGACGATCCGTTGACCATCGCCTTCGCGCTGGCAAGGACCGTACTTGGCGCGATGCTCCTCGTCCGGGCGAAGCGGCATTTCTTCCGCGGTCACGCGTGGTGGCCCACCTGGATGGGGGTCGCCACGCTCGCGTTCGGCGCACCTCTCACGCTCATCTCTGCTCGGCCAGCGGTCTATGAAGCCGCCATCGTCAGCGGGCAGTGCTTCCTCGTCGCCGCGACTTATGTGGCCTTCGTCGCGCTCACGCGCCCGCGGGGCCCGATCACGCGACCCCTCTTGTGTCTCGCCGGGATTTGCTTGGCCCTCGGCGTCGCGAGCCGCCTCGCCCAGCTGCTGGCGGCCGTCGGCATCGCGGCGTTGACCCTCGCCGAGACCGCGGGCGACGCGCCGAAGAGGGGTCGCCTGAGATTCTGGCTCCTCGACGCCACGGCGCTCGGTGCGCCCCTCGTCGCGGGTCTCGGCGGGCTCGGGGCTTACAACCGCGCCCGCTTCGGATCTGTCTTCGACACCGGTTTACGACATCAGCTCTCGCAATGGACGTTTCACAACGGGTTTCGCTTCGTCCTCCCGAATCTCTATTCGTACATCGCGAAGCCGCCGGGCGTCGTGCCGCACTTTCCGTTCATACGCGCCGCGGGCTGGGACGGATGTCCGCTCTGGACCGCAATCCCGGAGCTCTCGCTGCATGGGCCCGACTACCTCTTCGAGGCCAACGTGGGCTTCCTCTGGACGACTCCGTTCTATGCCTTCGCCCTGATCGCCTGGCTCGCTCTGGCGCGCTGGGCCTTGCGCTCGGCGTGGCGGCGGAGCCTGGCGCCGTCGGCGATGGCGCCTCGCCTCGCCTGGCTGGTGGCCGCGTCGTTCATGCTCTCGACCGTGAGCATGATCCCATGCCTCGTCGCGTTCGTCTCGGCCGCGCGCTACCTGGCCGATGCGACGGCAGGCCTCGCGCTCGGGGCGACGCTCGGTCTCTCGCTCCTCGCGGTTCGCCCGGTGCGCTCGCGGGTCGCTCACGGCGCCCTCGCGGTGGTCGTGGGTGCTGCCGTCGTCGTCTCGATCGTCGTCAACCTTGCGCTCTGGGTCGAGGGGCCATACGGAGACTTCCTGCACTCGCAGAACGGCGCTCTCTTCGAGCGTCTTTCGCATGCCTTTTCACGTTCTTCGGTCCGTTGCATCACCGACCACAGCGGGTGAGGAAAGACCCGACGACGGAGGGCGGATGCGCTCGCCGCCGCCGCCGCCGGAGATCGAGGCGCCGTCGGGGGTATCGGACGCGCTTCGGGCTGCTCGGCGGCAGCCGCAGCAGCGACACCCCCGCCACGTGGAGAAGGCTATGCATGTGCGCGGTGTAAAGCGGATCTCGGTCCACGATGAGGTGACGGTAGCCTCGGAGAGGCCCGGCCACGGCATCGGTGAGATCAATTAGATTAAGTGCGGTGGACAGGGGCGAAGTACCGTTTCCGTAGAATACGATCGCGGCGACCGAGATCCGACGTAGAAATGCCGCGTATCGATCACGGCGTCGATCGATTTTTCGACGCGCTCGTGGACCGCGGGTGGTCCCGGCCGGATCCGTGGTCCTGCCACTCTGCGCGGTCGGAGCTGAGGTTCGCCGATGGCGCTGGCCGCTGCGGCCTCTAACGCACGCGATGCGTTCCGTGCTAGCCCGGGTGAGCTCATGACAAAGCCCCCGCGGCTGAATCGAGGCCTCCCGGTCGTCGCGGTGTGCGTCTTCATCGTCGCGTTCGTCGTGCGCCTCGAGTGGATTCTTCGTGTGCAATCGCCGCTCGACGCCGTCTACTCGGACATGGGCGGTTACGTCGATCGCGCGCAATTGCTCCTGGCGCACAAGACCCCCGCCGATCCCAGGGTCCTCTCCATCTACCCTCCGGGGACCCATTCCATTCTCGCACTCGAGTTCCTGATCTTCGGTCGTGACTCGCGGCTCGCGATCGCGATCGTTCACGCTCTGGTCGGTGCCGTTCCGGCGCCGTGCATGGCGCTCTTGACCGTCAATCTCGTGCCGAGCGTGGCGGCGGCTGCGATCGTGGGAACGCTGGTCGCCCTGTGGTGCCCGCAGGTCGCGTTCGTCGGGTTCTTCTCGTCCGAGGTCTGGTTTTCCGCGGCCATCGCGGTGCACGCGTGCCTGACGGTTCGAGGGTGGCGGAGTCTGCGAGGGCAATTGACGGTGGGCGTGGTCGCGGCGCTCGCGTTCGTCATCCGCCCCCAGTTCCTCTTGACCTGGCTGCTCGAACTCGGGGCTCGGGCACTACGTCTCGTCTGGCGCAAAGGCCCCGCCGGAGCGAGTCGCTCGCTCGTGTGGCTGGTCGTACCCATGGCCCTCATGGTTGCCGAGACCAGCGTGCGCTTTCATCGGCTCTCGGGGCACTGGGGCCTCATCGCGGCGACTGGAGACAAGCGGCTCTGGGCCGACACCGACGTCTGCAAGATAAGCTCGACGTGGCAAACACCTAACGGCGAAACCTGGAGCTACTGGTTTAATCCCCCGTCGAAGCCTCCGCACAAACCGAGCGACTCGGTTTCGTTCACCGGGTTCATCATGGATCCGGTGATACTCGAGCGAATTCGTCGCGAACGCCTTCGGGGCGTCTCGTGGCGCAAGCGACTCGAGCGCAAGTTGGGCAACATCAAGTTGCTGGTCGCGGGGAACCTGCCGTGGCCGGAGAGCAACTATCGCGATCCGCCCTGGCGGGGAAAACTCCAGGATGGGTTTGCGGACACGCTCCTGTCCGGGGTCCTACCACTTGCCGCCCTCGGCCTCGCGCTCGGGCGTCGAAACCGGACCCTCCTGATCGTCGCGGCGAACCTCACGACGATCATCGTGTCGGGGGCCATCTTCTTCGGCGAGGCGCGGTACAATATTCCCTACGCGCCGTTCGCTCTGTTGCTCGCCGTCGCCGGCGTCTACGAGCTGGTCACCCGGGCGCGGCGCTTCGTGCGTCGCCGGCTCGCCGCCAGGCGGCGTGCCGCACCGCGATACCTGGCGCTGCCCGCCGCGAGCGCCCCGAAGATTTGAACGCGGGCTTCGGCCGGTCGCGCCTGGTCTGGCGAGCCGGGTGCCGCCACGGTCCGTGAGTTGCGCGCCCACGGATCGCCGCGCCGCCGCTATCGGTGCCCACGAGGTCGCCTATGGCCTGCCCCGGCTGTTGGCGCGGCCCTTGCGATCACGACGCTTCTCCCCCGCCAGTCGCTGAGCTAGGACGCTGATCGCCATGTCGATGAAGCGCACCAAGCAACGCACCACCGGCTCCGGCCGGGATTCTGATAACGAGTCGCCCGCGTGGGGCAAGCCCGCGGACCCCGAGCCGACCTGGGCCGAGGTTCAATCCAAGCCCGAGGGATCGTTCGTTTCCTTCGTTCTGTCGACGCGTTACGCCAAGGGCAGCCTGATCCGGCACCCGAAGTTCGGCAAGGGACTGGTCCTCGGGGTCGAGGGCACGCGGATCGAGGTCCTCTTCGAGGACGGAAAGAAAAAATTGGGCCTCGTGGTCTCCTGATTCCTTTTGATTCCAGGGCTTCCGTGACGCTTGTCGATGCCGTCGCTGATCGAAACGACCATCGAGACGTTCGAGAGCGCGGGCATCGATCTCGCGGCGCTCGGCCTGGCGTGGGCCCGCGTGACCCCGGCCGTGGCGCTCGTCCCGGCGTTCGGGCTTCGCGCCCTCCCCGCGCCGGCCCGCGCCATTCTGGGCCTGGCGCTCGCCGCTTGCATCGTCCCCGCGGTGACGCCGATTCCGGTGATGTCTGCCGCGCCGTGGCCCTTGCTCGCTGTGGTCGAAGCGGCTCGCGGGCTCCCCGTCGCAATCGCTGCAGCGGTTCCCCTCTGGGCGGCCACGATGGCGGGCGGCGTCGCCGACGCCTTGCGAGGGTCGCAAGAGGCTCCATCGGCAGCCACCGTCGAGGGACCCGCAACGCCCACGGGGGTGGCCCTCTCTCTCCTCGCGTCCGCGATGTTCCTCGCCACGGGCGGGCCCGCGCGAGTCGTGACCGCCCTCGCGGCGCGTCAGGACGCGGCCCACCCCCTGCTCGCGGCGACGGGTGACCTGGTCAACGGAATCACGCTCGCCGTGGCCCTCGGTGGCCCCCTGCTGGCCGCGGCGGTCGTCGTGGAAATCGCCGGCGCGGTCGTGGCGCGCGCCGCGTCGCCGGCCCAGGTGCAAGCCCTCATCGCGCCGCTCCGTGCCCTCGGCACGCTCGCGGTCACGGGGATCGTTCTCGATCGCCTCGCGGGCGCCCTGGCGAGAGCGATCCTCGCCTCGCCGTAAGCCTTCGCCCCCCGCCTTCAGGGGAGCGCGTTGTCATGGCTCGAGACCAGGAGCCGGTCCGCGTCGTCGGGTAGCAGCGCTCCGGGATGGGCGTCTTCGACCGCCTTCGCTTGGCGAAGCCAGATGCCCGCCGTCCCACGGTCGCCCAGCGCCGCCAGCGTGAGCCCCCGGTAAAGCGCGTACTCCGCCCGGCGAGCCTCGTCCCAGGATCGACTCTCCCGCTCGAGCGACGCCAGCTCTTGCTTCGCCTCCGGATAGTGCCCGCTCCGAAACGCATCTTCTCCATCGCTCAGCGGCCCGGCGCACCCACCGGCCCCGAACGCAAGCGCAAGCAAAACGGTGACAGACTCGCGGCGCATCACGACCTCGTACCGCCCCTATCGACCCGTCACGCCCTCCGGTTGCTTCGCCGCAACCTGCGTCGCGCGTCGGTCGATGGGAGAAGAGAGATTGGCCGCAGAGGGCGCAGAGGGCGCAGAGGGCGCAGAGATGAATGGACTGAGATCCGAGCCAGACGAGGGGTTGAATCGCCTCACCGAGATGGTCATCGGGGCTGCGATGGAAGTCCATCGCGAGCTCGGGCCCGGGCTGCTCGAGACATTCTACGAGCAAGCGCTCTGCGTCGAGTTGGCCGCGCAGGGAATCGCATTTTCCCGGCAGGTGGGCGTACGAGTTTTCTACAAGGGCACGCCCATAGGGGAGTCCCGCATGGACATCGTGGTCGCAGAGAGCCTTTTGTTGGAGCTAAAGGCCAGCGACGGACACAGTCCACTGCACATGGCGCAAGTGCTCTCGTACCTGAAGACGAGCCGGTTGCCGCTGGGCCTGCTGATCAACTTCAACGTGCCCGTACTCCGCCGCGGCATACGGCGAGTCGTAAGGACCCGCTCACCCTGAAACCCTCTGCGCCCTCTGCGCCCTCTGCGGCTAATCTCTCTCTCTCAAAGGCGAGACAATCGGGCGCGGCGGGCGGACGCGCTTGCCGGCGGCGCGGAGCATGCCGTCGAGGGAGGTGATCTGGCGGGTGTCGTCTGCGAGCGCGGGTTCTTCGGGCTCGTCGGGCTCGACGTCGACGGGGTCGGGCTCCACGCCGGGGCCCTTGGCGCTGGCTTCCCACTTGCCGGCGAGCTCCTGGGCGATGCGGTCGATGAGGGGGCGCGTGGTGGCGCGCACGCTGGCGCTCACGAACGAGGCGTCGGGGTACTGGCGCTCGAGGACCCGGCGGCGGAGCGTCTCGATGGCGTCGATCTTGTTGAAGACCAGGAGCCTCGGGAGCTCGCCGAGGTGCAGGTCTTCGAGCACCTCGTTCACCGTCTCGATGTGATCGGCGTACGCGTCGTCGCTGGCGTCGACCACGTGGAGCAAGAGGTCCGCGTCCGCCGCTTCTTCGAAGGTGGCGCGGAACGCGGCGAAGAGATCTTTCGGCAGGTGCCGAATGAAGCCCACGGTGTCGGTGATCACGACCTCGCGCTCTCCCCACCCCGCCCAGCCGCAGCGCAGGATGCGCGAGCGCGTGTCGAGGGTCGCGAACAGCTTGTCTTCGACGAGGGCGTCGGCGCCCGTCATCGTGTTGAGGAGCGAGCTCTTGCCGGCGTTCGTGTAGCCCACGATGGCCACCGTCGGCACGGCGCCGCGCGTTCGCCGGCGGCGCCGCTGCTCGCGCTGCTTGGCGAGCTGCTTCAGCTGGTGCTCCAGGTGCGTGATGCGCTCCTTGGCGCGACGGCGGCCGATCTCGATCTTGGTCTCGCCCGGACCGCGACCGCCGATGCCGCCGGTGAGGCGCGACAGGCTGTCGTCTTTCTGTCCGAGGCGCGGCATCGCGTACTTCAGCTGCGCGAGCTCGACCTGCAGCTTGCCGTCTCGGCCCGCGGCGCGCTGCGCGAAGATGTCGAGAATGAGCTGCGTGCGATCGATGATCTTGAGGTCCGTTCGCTTGGCAATGGCGCTCGCCTGCGCGGGCGAGAGCTCGCGATCGAGCACGAGCACCGCCGCGTCGAGCTCGATGGCGCGCACCACCACGTCCTCGAGCTTGCCGATCCCCATCACGTATTTCGGGTCGATGTGCTCGCGCATCTGGAGCACCGAGTCGACCGTCGCGACGCCCGCGGTGCGCGCCAGCTCCCGGAGCTCGCGAAGGCTCTCTTCGGCGTCGCGCATCGCCTGCGGGCCGCGGCTCTTGTCGCCGACGTGAACGAGAATGGCGCGGCCGTCCTTCGCCGTGACCTCGCGCGATCGCGCGCGGCGCGCGAACTCGGCTTCGAGGTCGCCCATGAGCCGGGCCACGTCGACGCGCGGCTGCGGGAGCGGGTCGGGCCCCATCTCGCGGTACGTCGCGCCGCCGTCGCTGCCGGGCATGCCAGCCACGCCGGGGACGCCGGGGACGTTGTGCGCCCACGCGATCGCGCGCGGCTCGCCCGACGGGTTCAGGAGAATCGCGGCGACGAGATCGAGGCGCAGGCGAACGAGATCGACCAGATCGTCGCGCGTCAGCGGCTCGCCGCGCAGATGCGTGTGCACGAGGCGCAGCCCGCGGAAGCGACCCTCGGCGGCCCTCAGGCGCCCGACGTCGGGCAGCATGAGCTTGGCGGCGTCGCCCACGACCACCGAATCGACCTGGCCGGAGCGGTGAATGAGCACGCCGACCTGCCGCCCCGTCTCGAGCGATACGGCCGCCAGCGATCGCGTCAGCTCGGGGGTGGAGATGTCATCGGCCGGCACGCGGCGCCGGTAAAGGCGCTCGAGCGCACGCAAGGTCGAAGGCGGAAGACCCGCCGTGTGGCCATGAACTTCGATGGGCTCGACCTAGCACGGGCGGCGAGAGGCCGCCCTCACCGGAAGCGCCGTCGGAAGCGGCTTCAGGAGCGGCCTCAGGAACCGTGCGCCGCTTCGAGGCGCTCGTCGGTGCTCTCGACGCTCTTCACGAAGCGCGGATCGCGATCGCCGTCGAAGTCTTCCTGGTAGGAGCCGATCTCGGCGTCCATCTTGATCTCGGCCCACGTCGGCGATGTCCATTCCATGGGGGGAATCATGGTCGAACCTGGGCCGGCGCGCAAACCCTACTTGTTCACGCGCTCGAGGTAGTCCCCTGTGCGCGTGTCGACCTTGACCCACTCGCCCTCCTTGATGAAGAGCGGCACGTTCACGGTCGCGCCGGTGGAGACCTTGGCGGGCTTGGTGGCGCCGCTGGCCGTGTCGCCCTTGATCCCGGGCTCGCTCTCGGTGATCTGCAAGACGACGCTGGGCGGCAGGTCGATGCCGATGGCGTTGCCGTTGTAGATCGTCACTTCGCAGTCGAGCCCCTCGCTCAGGAAGCGGGTCTCGTCGCCCACCTTGTCCTTCATGACGTGGATCTGCTCGCCGGTGGTCGTTTCCATGAAGACGAGGCTGTCGCCCTCGTCCCATGAGAACGTCATCTTCCGGGTGTCGACGTCTGCCACCTCGACCGATTCGCCCGACTTCCAGGTGCGCTCGATCACCGCTCCCGTCTGCAGGTTGCGGATGCGGGCGCGCGTGAACGCCTGACCTTTGCCCGGCTTCACGAACGTGTGCTCGACGACGGCGTAGGGAACGCCATCGAGCTGGAGCTTCAGGCCCTTGCGAATGTCAGTCGTCATCATGAGCGATTAGGCGCCGAGCTAGCACGTGGGAGGCTTCAGTGGCAACCCGGCCCAAGCGAGACCGGCGGCGAGAGCGGCGGCGAGAGCGAGGCCATCGGCACCCCGGCCAGCGCCGCGAGGTCAGCGGGCGACCCGAGGAATCGATCGCGATCGACCGCGGTCGACACGCCGGGGACCACGCCCGTCCACGAGTATTGCCAGAGGGTCGCGTGCGTCCACGGCGCAGGGACGCCGAAGCACGAGCCGGAGGTCGGGTACGCGAGAAAGAGCGGCAGCCCGCCGAGCCCGCCGGCGTCGACCCCGCTCGACGCGAAGTAGCTCGAGAACGTGTAGAGCAGCGGCGTTCGCCCGGTCGCGCCTTCGACCGCGGCGAGCCAGGCTCCCATGCGGGCCGCGATCGCGGCCGGCGCGGCCTGGCCCGACGCGCCGGTTCCCAGGCAGTCGGCGTCGCCATCGGGGCACTCGACGTCGAGCATGGGCGGGAGGTCTCCGGCCGACAGGGGCCCCACGACGGCGAGGAACCGCCGGGCCTGGGCCGCTCCGTCTTCCGTGGGATCGAAGAAGTGGTACGCCCCGCGGCGAACCCCGGCGCGCGCGGCCCCGGCCCAGTTGGCCGCGAACGTCGACTGCGTGTCGTAGGTGCCCTGGGTGGCCTTGATCATGGCGAAGGCGACGCCGCCGTCAGCCACGGCGGCCCAGTCGATGGCGCCCTGATCGTCGAAGACGTCGACGCCCTCGACGGCCTGCGCGGCGCATTGCGTGAGGGCCTCGGCGCTCGAAGCGACGGCCTCGATCGGGGCGCGGCGCCGCGCCGTCTCGCCGCCGCCGACGCCGACGCCATCGCCATCGCCATCGCCATCGCCATCGCCGACGCCGCATGCGAGGAGCAGCGGGGCCAGCAGCAGCCATGCCATACTCCGCGCCCGATGCACGAGGTGGACGACGAACTCCGCGAGATCAAGCGCGAAATCATTGAGTCGCGCGGGCTGGTGATCAAGACGAACAACCTGACGAACGCGCTCAGCGCGGACATCAAGTCGATCGCCAAGCGGCAGCAGAGCTACGAGCGGCGCCTCACCTGGAACAGCGCGACGGCCTACGTGGTGTTCGTGGTGGTCGTGTTCGCGGCGCTCAAGTTCTTCGTCGACGCGCGGGTCGACGCGATCGACGCGACCAGCAAGCATCTGCGCGACGAGAACGTGCGGATGAAACAAGCGCTCGACGACGCGAGGCAGCTTCAGGCCGAGCGGCAGGCCTCGGAGCTCGAGGCCGCCAAGTTTTACGACCTGGTGCGCCAGGGCAAGCGGGTGGACCTCATCAAGGGGTGGGAGTCGATGCGGACCAAGCCGCTCTCGAAGGCCGAAGGGCAGTTTCTGGCCGACGCGGTCGACAAGGCCAGGGCCGAGCAGGCCTCGCTGCTCTACCTGCAGGGGCTCGACAGCTCGCGCCTTCAGCGGTGGCAAGAGGCGGCGACCGCCTTCGAAGACTCGCTGCACTACGAAGACCAGGGCGCCGTGGCGCCGCAGTCGAAGCTCGAGCTCGGCAGCGCGTACCGCAAGCTCCACAAACAGAAGGAGGCGATTGCGGTGCTCGAGCCGCTCGTAGAGTCCAATGCGGACCGCGAGGTGCAAGACGACGCGCTCGAGCAGCTCGCGTGGTGCCAGACGGAGATCGAGGCCTTCAACGACGCCAAGAACACCTGGCGCACGCTGATCAAGAAGTTCCCCGACTCGCACTACGCGCCGGAGGCCAAGCTGGCGTTGATGCAGCTCTCGCAGACCCATTGAAGGGCGCTCTTCTCCGACCATCTCCCCCGCCCATCGGTCGCGAGGCCGGTGAAGTTGCGGGCCGCGTCGTGATAAAGTGAGAGGGATGGACGCGGTGGTCGTCACACGATCCGTCGATTTGACCTCGCCTCCAGAGCGGGTCTGGCCGCTCATCTCGGACACCGACCGGTTCAACCGCCTGCTCGGAATGAGCACCGTGACCTACAAGCCCATCGACGCGGCGGGCGGCCAGAACAAGACCAGTAGCGCGCGCTTCACCGCCGAGACCCGCGCGGGCGGCTTCGCGCTCTCGTACGACGAGTTCCCCTTCGAATGGACGAAGGAGAAGGCCTTCAGCGTGCGCCGCGAGATGCACGGCGGCCCGGTGGAGTCGCTCACGTGGCGCTGCACCCTCGAGCGAACGCGTGCGTCCGACGGGCCGGGCGCGGTCGACAACGGCACGCGGGCCACCGTGCGGCTCGCGATCGTTCCGCGCGCGTGGGCGCTCAAGCCCGTTGCGTGGCTCAACGCCAGGCAGTTCGTGACCCGGTTCGTCGGGCTCGGACCGGCGATCGATGCGCACCTCGTCGCGGGCGCGCCGAGCCCGTACGTCTTGCCTGTCTCGCCGGCCGACCGCGCGCGCGTCGACGCGGCCGTGACCGCGCTGACCGAGCGCGGCGTGGCGGCTCCCCTCGCGGCCAAGATCGGCGCGTTCGTTCGCGAGAGCGCCGACGCCGACGTCGTCCGCATCCGGCCCTTCGCCCTCGCCGACGACTGGAACGAAGACCGGCGAACCGTGCTCCGGGCGTTCTTGCACGCGGTGCCGGTCGGCCTCGTCGAGCTCCGGTGGGGCCTCGTCTGCCCGAGCTGCCTGACCGCCTCGCAGCAGGTGCAGAGCCTCGACGAGATCACCGCCGAGGGGCACTGCCAGCTCTGTGACATCCGGTTCGATCTCGATCTCGACAAGGCCGTCGAAGCGACGTTCCTCCCCCACCCGGCCATTCGCCGCGTCCCCGAGCAGCTCTTCTGCATGGGCGGCCCGGGCCGGACGCCGCACGTCGTCGTGCAAGCCAGCGTCGATCCGAGCGCCACCCGCGCCCTCGACGTGCCCATGCAGCCCGGCCGCTACCGGGTCTTCGGGCGGGGGGGGGCGACCGCCACGCTCGAAGTCGATCCCGCGGCGGGCCCGGTGGCCGAGGCCACTCTGGGGCCCGACGGCATCCGGCCCGCGCAGCTCCGGGCCGCACCCGGCGGCGAGCTCCGGCTCACGAACGCGTACGACGACGGGCGCCACGTGAAGATCGAGCGCCTCGCCTTCGCGAGCACCGCCGCCACGGCGCACATCGTGTCGACCGTCGACGAGTTCCGTTCGCTCTTCACGAAGGACTTGCTGAAGCGAGGGACGCCCCTTCGCGTCGCCCGGACGGCCATCCTGTTCAGCGACCTCACGGGCTCGACCGCCCTCTATACGAAGGTCGGCGACGCCGCCGCGTTCCGCCTCGTCGACGACCACTTCGACGTCATGCGCGACGTCGTCCGCGCCCACGAGGGCGTGCTCGTCAAGACCATGGGCGACGCCGTGATGGCCGCGTTCGTCGACGTGCAGCAGTGCGTGCGGGCCGCCGCCGACGCCCTCGCGCGCTTCGAGACCTTTCGAGCGCAGACCCCCCACGGCGAGCACGTGGGCCTCAAGCTCGGGGTCTTCGCCGGCCCTTGCTACGTCGTGACGGCGAACGGCGCCCTCGACTACTTCGGCCAGACCGTCAACGTCGCCTCGCGCCTCCAGCACCTGGCCCAGTCGGGCGAGATCGTGTTCCCCGCGGACACGTACGCGACGCTCGACGCGGCCGAGCAACGCGCGCTCACGGTGGGCGAGACGTTCGAGGCGCGCGTGAAGGGCGTCGAAGAGCCGCTGGCGCTCGTGCGCGTGGGCCTGGCGTCGCCCGGGGAATCGCCGCGGGTGAAGTCGGTCCGGCCACCCGCGTTCGATACGCAGCGAGCCCAGCGAAAGGTCGGTGGCTGACGTTCCCGTGCGGCAGACACGGCCATTCTCGAGTACGCGGCTGTCGTGAAAGCCGTTCGGGTACTCGAGCCGAGGTGAACGGGCAAAACGGGCAAAACGGGCAAAACGGGCAAAACGGGCAAAACGGGCAAAAGGTCGGTCACTCCGCAAACGGGGGCGGAACCGCAGTCTTCTGTTATCGTGAGAGGGATCGGGGGTAATTCGATGCGGGGAGACCGCGACCGCGCCGACGGGGCGCGCGACCGCTCTACGGACTCGGGCGCCTCCAAGCACTCGGGGGCACACCTGCGCGACGGGGCAACGTTGCCCGTCGCCGGCGACGAGATCGGCGGAAAGTACAAGATCCTGGGGGTGCTCGGCACCGGGTCCATGGGCGTCGTCTACGAGGCGATCCACACGCGCCTCCACCAGCGCCTCGCGGTCAAGGTGCTGCGCTCCGACGTGGGCGACGTTCAGAAGCTGCTCGCGCGCTTCGAGCGGGAGGCGCAAGCGAGCGCCCAGCTGCGCTCGGTTCACGCCGCGCGGGTCATCGACGTCGACTCGCTCCCCAGCGGCCTGCCTTACATGGTGATGGAGTTCCTCGAGGGCCGGACGCTCGACGCGGAGCTCGCCGCCACGGGCCCCATGCCTGTCGAGCTCGCCGTCGACATCGCGATGCAGGTCGCCACGGCCATGACCGAGGCGCACGGTCTCGGCATCGTTCACCGCGACCTCAAGCCCGCCAATCTCTTCGTCTGCCGCGTCGGCGATCGCGCCGTCATCAAGGTCCTCGATTTCGGGATCTCGCGGGTCGAGGGCGACGCACGGCTCACCGGAGGCGGCGAATGGCTGGGCACGCCGAGCTACGTCGCCCCCGAGCAGCTCCGCTCGAACAGCAACGAAGACGCGCGGAGCGACGTGTGGTCTCTCGGCGTCATTCTCTTCGAGCTCCTGACGGGTCGCGCTCCGTTCGAGGGCGGGACCGTCCAGGTCCTGGCGAAGGTGCTGCTCGACCCAGTGCCCTGGCCCCTCGAGTATCGACCGGACCTCTCGCGCGACGTCGCGCGCGTCGTCATGCGCGCCCTCCAGCGGGACCCCGCGCTGCGCTACCAGAGCATGCGCGAGATGTCCGACGCGCTGGCGCCGTACGGCCCGTCGCGGAGCGCGTCGACGGTCGTCGAAGAGATCCAGAAGGCCCGAGGCCGGCTCGGCGAGATCCTCGTCACCGAGGGGATGATCAGCCAGCAAGATCTCGACGGCGCCCTCGCCGTGCAGCGTCGCGAGGGCCGGCTGCTCGGGCAGGTCCTCATCGAGATGGGCCTCGTCGGCCACGCGGACCTGCTCACGGTGCTGGCCAAGCAGCAGGGGCTCTCGTCGCGGCAATCCGCGAACATGGCGCGGGCGGTCGTGGAGCGCGAAGCGCCGACCCGGGCCCCGGCCCTCACGGCGATCCCGACCGTTCGCCCGTCCGCGCCGCGACGGGCCTCGCGACGTGCCTGGAGAGTGCCTGCCGCGGCGGCGGTGCTCGCGCTGCTCCTCGCCGCGGCCATCGGCGCCGCGTACCGCGTCGGCGCCCCCCGGCCTACGCCACCAGCGTCCGGTACGCCGCAGTAACTTCGGCGAAGCGCATCTCGAGGGCGCGGCGCTCGTCGTCGCTCGCGCCCGGATGAAGGTCGGGGTGCACCGCGCGTGCGAGGCGCCGGTACGCGCGCTTGATCTCCGCGACTTCCGCGCCCGGCGACAGACCGAGGACGCGCCAGGGCAAGCTCGAGGCGGGCGTCGCCGGCGGGGGCGCAGCGTGGGGCGCCGGTCCGCTTCGCTCGTGCCGGCGCCGGCGACCGTGGAGGAACTCGCTCGGACGGAGGGGCGGATCCCAGAGACGCCGCCCGGCGCCGTCGGCCCCGCGGCCCGTCAGCGCGCCGCGCGGGGGACGCACCGCCACGCGAAAGGAGATCCGCGCGTCGTGCAACCGGTCGAGCACCGCGAGACGCCCCACCACCTGACGGCGGAGCGCGTTGCCCACGACCTCGGGCGACAGGCGAAAGTCGTCGACGAGCACTTCGCCGTGAAGGCGCTGCGAGGCCATCGCGCGCAGGAGCGAGCGGCGCAGAACGTCCTCGTCGGCGGCGCGGTCGCCCCGGAGGATCTCGGCGAGCGAGGGCGTGGCTCCGTCGAGCTCCACCGCCGTGACCAGGCCCTGCGCGAGGTACACGCGGTGGAGACGGCCCTGGTCTTCGGTGAGCTCGACGGTCCCCGTAGAGCCGGCGCGATGAAGAGCCCCGAGGAGATCGCCGAGCGTGGTCGAACGGAGGCGGCCGGGCAGGTCCATGGAGGGCCATGGTGGCCCGGACAGGGGCGTCGGGGGCAAGTTCTGGGGGCGGCTCGCCTCGAGGACCGACGCTTTGGACCCTTTCGCCGGGGCAAGCGCGGGCCGGGCGGTTGGAGCTCGGGGCGCTCTGGGCGCGGTGATGCGGCGAGCGGCTATTCCAGCCAGCCGCCCGCGGTAAGGAGCGCCGCGGCATCGTTCACGAAGCGGCGCGCCTTCTCCACTTCGGGCCGCACTTCGTCGACGCCGTACGCGAACGCCGAGTCGTAGTCACCCGCGGTGCGAAGCGACTCGAGATGGCCGAGCTCCTTCGAGCGCTCCGCGGCCAGAAGCCCGGGTTGCACGAAGTGCCTCGAGAGCATCGTCCGCACCGCCCGGTGCGAGCGAACCTCGAGCCCTAGCGAGAAGAGGAGCGCGCGGCCTGCATGCAACGCGGCATAGTAGGCGCGACTCGCGGCGTCGGGAACGAGCCCCAGGCCGAGCAAGGCATCGGCCGCCTGAAGCGCGCTTCGCGCGAGCCGCATCTCGTCCGTCACGTTGACGCGAATGTTTTCCCCCGTCACGCGTCGATCCCCTCTTCGAGGATATCGCGGGCGATGAGCCGCTCGCGCCGAACGAGGAGATCGAAGTGCTCTCCCGAGACGACGAAGGGCGACAGCAAGGCGCCGGTTTCCAGCTCCACATCGACCGCGTCGCTGACGGCCTCTCGCCACTCGTCGCGCGTCAGCCCTTCAACGACGGCCGCGACGTCGACGTCGGAGTCTTCGCCCGCCTCGTGCCGGGCCCAGGAGCCGAAGAGGCGAACGAAGCGAAGGCGCCCATCGAAGCGCGAGGAGAGGCGCTTCGCGTAGGTCGCGACAGCGAAGCGAAGATCGGCAGGCAGAACGTGCCCGGTCACGGCTCTGGAACGTAGCATGGCAGGGCGTTTTCCGACGTGGGTCGGGGCTACCGTGCGCTTCCCCTGGCAAGCTTGAACCGAGCCGTTCGATGCGGTCGGCTTCGAGTTCGAGGCCGTTTCGGCGAGGTGCTCGTTAGGAGCCGGGTTCGACCACCCGGCCGTCTTTGAGCACGATCACGCGATCGGCGACCGCGAGGAGTTCCGGCGTATGCGCCGCGAATGCGACCATTCCGCGTCCCGCGAGCTCCCGAACGAGCTGGGCGACGAGGACGATCCCGTCTCGATCGAGGTTGGCATCGGGTTCATCGAGCAGAAAGATCGACGCATCTCGGCAGAGGAGACGGGCGAGCGCGACGCGCTGGCGTTCGCCAACCGAGAGCGAATCGACCCGCGCTTCGAGCGGCTCGACCCCCTTGCGATGGAGGACGGAGAGTAGGCCGACCCGATCGAGGGCTTTGAGCATGCGCTCGTCGGTCGCGCCCGACAGCGGCCAGCCGACGGCTCGCCGCACATCCGCGCGAGGCGGCAAGTACGGTCGCTGCGGCAAGAACGCGACGCCCGAACGCCATGCGTCGGCGTCGACGGCGTCGAGCGCGACGCCACCGACCCGCAGGCTGCCGCTCAGAGGCGCCGCCAGCGCGAGAAGCATCCGCAAGCACGTGCTCTTGCCCGACCCGTTCGCGCCCGAGAGCGCCAGGACGTCGCGACCGTTCCAGTCGAGCGCGATCTCGGACAGCGCCTGCCCCGAACGGTCGGGCGTCTCGTAACGAAACGACACCCGATCGAAGACGACCTGGGCCGGAAGCGGCGGAGGCGCCAGAGTCCCGCGCGGGCGTTCGGACACGCCCGCACGGACGACGCGCGCGAGCATGTGCAGCCAGCGCTGGTCGCGCACGAACCCGTGCACGCCCTGGGCGACACCCACGAACGCCGGTGTGACGCTCGCGAAGACCGCCGCGTCGGTGAGCGAGACCGCGAGCGATCCGCGCAGCTGGCCGTTCGCGACGAGCGCTGCCGCCACGAGCCCCGCGACGGCCGCGAGCGCCAGGCGACCCGAGAGGACCGTCGAGAGCGCGACGCGCGCTCCTGCACCGCTCCAGGCCCGAGCTCGGGCTCCCAGATCGACCATGAAGGCAGCCCGGCGCCCCGTGGCCACAATCTCGAGACGGCCCTGGAGCGCGTCGACGAAGGCTTCGTACACGCGCTCCTGGGCCTTCCACGTGCGCTCGACAGCACGCGCGACGGCTCGTCGCGAGACGACCAGGGCACCGACCGCGAACACCGTGATGACCGCGGCGAACGCCACCAGCCGCGCGGGCTCGACAAGGGCACCCCCGACGACAAGGAGCGCGCACGCGATCAGGTCGCCGCAGGCGTTCGGGACCGTCTGCGAGAGCAGCTGGGCGGAGTGGTAGACGCCTTGCGCCGCCTCGAGGTGCATATCCTGATCGGGAAGGACCTCGGCGCGCAGAACGTCGCCGTGGAGAACGCTCGCCGCGGCGAGCTCGAGGAGCTCGGATTCGGTGCGGGACGTGAAGATTCGCTGGACCAGGGTGCGGGCCGTGAAGAGCGTGCCGAAGAGGAGGGACACGGCGATCTTGTCGCGCACGGACCGCTCGACGAGCGTCCAGGCGAGCGCCGGAGCGAGGATGCGCTGGACGATGGTCGAAGAGGCGAGGACCGCGGCGCGGCGGGTGATGGGGCCGGACGCGAGGGCGCGAAGGTCGCTCAGGGCGGCGCGAGGTTCCAAGGCGGCTGCATCCTACGCGGAGGCGGTCCGCTTGCGACCGTGCTTGGCCGTAGAGGATGTTCGTCTGGAGTTACTGCTCGACCCCAACGCTCCGGGCCTCGCGAGCCGTCGGGAGACGATCGAGAGCTGTCCGCGGACAGGCGGCGGGGCAGGTCCATGGAAGGCCATGGTGGCCCGGACGGCGGGACCGGGGGGGTAAGTTCTTGCCCGGCGGGGGCGATGCTACGTTGACCCCATGGGCGAGCCGGCGAAGCGACGGGCCACCTACGAGGACCTTCTTGGCGTTCCGGCCAATCGCGTGGCCGAGATTGTCCACGGCGTGCTGGTCACACAGGCCCGACCTGCCGCGCCCCATGCGCAAGCCGCGTCGGCGCTCGGCGGCGAGCTCTTTCGGCCTTTTCGCCGCGGCAAGGGCGGGCCTGGCGGCTGGATCATCTTGTACGAGCCCGAGTTGCACCTCGGTGACGACGTGCTCGTGCCGGACCTCGCCGGGTGGCGACGCGAGCGGATGCCCGAGCTGCCGCACACCGCGGCGTTCGATCTGGCACCCGACTGGATCTGCGAGGTCCTGTCGGTATCGACCGCAGCGCTCGACCGGTCCGACAAGCTCCCCATTTACGCTCGCGAGGGGGTTCGTAACGCCTGGCTGGTCGATCCGATCGCGAAGACGCTCGAAGTCCTTCGCCTCGAGGGGCCGCACTGGCTGCTCATCGCCACGTGGAGCGGCGATCGCGAAGTGCGGGCCGAGCCGTTCGATGCGATCGGGTTGGAGCTCGGGGCGCTCTGGGCACGTTGAGCAGAAGCTCTCCGGCACGACCGGTCTCTTGCGCACGACCGTCGTCGTCCGCGTCGACGAGACCATGTGACGAAGGTGCATGCCCGGATCCTTTGCGGCCCCACGCCGAATTTGCGCCGGGACCGGCCCGAGGCGCTGCGCTTCGACAAAGCGCATCGGCGGCATCGCTTATGCACGCCCCTTCCTTCGTGGGGCCGCAGTCAGGTGACCGCGAGCCCCCGGCTCCGGAGGGGTTCCGCCATGGCAAGGAAGAAGGAAAAGAAGCTGGCCGACGAGAGTCAGCCCAAGGTCCTCAAGCCCAACCACACCCACGGCGCCGAAGTGGGCGCCGTGGCCGGTGAGGTCGCTGGCGGCCTTGTTGGATCGCTCGCCGGACCGCCGGGCGCTGTAGCCGGCATGGTCATCGGTGCGATCGCAGGGACCCTCGTGGGGGGCGTGATGGATGATGAGGCCAAGCGCGCTCACATCCACGACGAAGACCTCGACGAGGAGATCGGCGTCACGTCCGGTGAGATCGGCGCTCCGAATCTCCGGCATCCGGCTGAAGGGACGAGCGCGATCGCGGCGGGGGCGCCGGCGATAGAAGGTGGCGCTGGAGGTCGCGCCGGGCCTCGACGGTGAGACCCGACGCCTTCAAAGCGCGCCGACGCTCGCGAACACCTCGGCCTCCGAGGCGGCCGTCACCGCCCTTCCGAGCCAGCGCGTCAGCGTGTCGAGGTCCGAGCACGATGCGATCCGAGCGCGCCCGGCCTCGCTCAGCGCTACGGTACGGGCCACGAGCGCCGTCGCAATCCCGGCGCGAAGACCGTCGGCGCCGCGTTCGAGGCCTTCGGCACGTCCTTGCTCGATCAGCCGCTCGCCTGCGTTCATGATGTCCTCTTGCCCGTGGGGGCCCGCGATCTGGTCAAGGATAGCCCGAACCTCCCGGTCTTCAACCTCGGGCGCGGCGTCACGCAGCAGGTAGACGTAGAGCTGGGTCAGGAGCAATCGCGCACGGGCGTCGCGCGGCAACGTCGCGAGGATCGCCTGCATGTGCGGCGCCGCCTCACGCAGGCGCGAAACCGAGCGCGCCGCCCACAACGCCAGCTCGACCAGCCGCGCCAGCGCGTGGAGCTCGCGCGCGGCGAGCTGCTCGGGGGAGAGCGGACCCAGATCGTCGAGCACGAATCGAAAGAGCGGCTGATACCGTCCCACCGCCGCCAGCCACGAGGGGCTCGCCTCGAGGACCGAGGCGAACTCCGGTGCAGCCCCCCATCGGCCCCGCCCGTGATGCAGCACCACGGGCAGCACGACCGGTAGCTTGCGCCGCGGATGGTCTCGCTCGCATTGCTCCCACACGCGCAGCATGTACTTCAGAAGCCGCAGCGGCATTCGCCTGTCGAACGTCGACTGGTGCTCGTACAGGATGTAGAGAAACGCCCGGCCGCCATCGCGAAGCCTCGCCGTGTAGAGCAAGTCGGTGTGCCCGTGGCGAAGCTCCTCGTCCACGAACGATCCAGGGCACACTTCGAGCGTCCCCAGGTCGAGGTGCTCTCGCACCGCGGGCGGCAGCAGCAGCGCGAGCTCGCTCCGCGCAAGGTCAGGCTGCCCGAAGCAAGCCTTGAACAGGGCGTCGTGCGGCGGCAGGGACGACGGCATGGCGGACGGGGAGCGCCCTCAGATGGCACCCTGGGCATGTTCTCGGCGGCCGCCCCGTCGAAGCGCGGGGTACCCCGATCAAGGCGCAGAAGCGTCGGCTCGAACACGGCTCACGCACCGCCGTGCTACGCGCGTGCCGTTCGGTCGCGAGAACATTTCGCCGACGTCGGTCACCTCGCGAGCCGTCGGGAGACGATCGAGAGCTGTCCGCGGACAGCTTCATGTGGGCAGTGGGACGCATCGAGTCTGCCGAGAGATCGACGAGGCGCGGGCGCGGCACATCGGGAATGCCCGACGTCGCCGTCTACCTGCCGGGCGCCAAGCTCCCGCGCGGTCGGGGCCTCGTCGGAGTTCCCCCCAGTATCGGCCATCGAGGTGTTGACGCCGACGCCCCGCGATGCCCGGCGCAACCGCGTCGAGAAGCTCGCCGACTACGCGGCCTTCGGTGTCCGGTGGGCGCGGCGGCGCACGCGCCTGTCCGCCGGAGGACTGCGGCGGTGTGCCGGGCTACGCGCACCTGCTCGAGGTCCTCGCGAACCCGGCGGATGAGGAATACGCGGAGATGAAGCAATGGGTCCCGCGCGGCTTCGGGCCGGAGAAGTTCGATGCCGCGGCGGTAAACAAGAAGCTCGCGCCTCTGGCGGGGCCCTTCCGGGCGGCAGGAACAAGGCGCGGAAGGCGCCTTCAGGGCGTGCCGACGCTCGCGAACACCTCGGCCTCCGAGGTGGCCGTCACGGCCCGTCCGAGCCAGCGCGTCAGCGTGTCGATATCCGAGCACGATGCGATCCGAGCGCGCCCGGCCTCGCTCAGCG